>Ga0326727_10005179_pt1 | contig 37690 bp, 37 predicted proteins | sample MB2enrmetagenome_FD_207643 | JGI IMG/M metagenome (GOLD analysis project Ga0326727, IMG submission 207643) | Lab enriched peat soil microbial communities from McLean, Ithaca, NY, United States - MB29MY | ecosystem: Environmental > Terrestrial > Soil > Wetlands > Peat | place: USA: New York... | reverse complement strand
CCTTCACCACCGGCAATTCCCCGGGGCCCTCCGCGGTTTGGGCGGCAAACTGTCGTCCCAGCAATGCCACGAAAATAATCAACAGGCTCAGGCGCAGCTTCTTTCCCAGCCGCGGGGAGATTACAAACGAGGGAAACAGCGCCACCGCCGCAATCATTTCCACGCCGTACCGCAGGTTGTAATACGTATGTGGGAATAACGTGGGCACATAGAGTGGAATCGCTGCGTACGCCATCGCCTGAATGTAGAAGGGCAGCGGAACGATAAACAACACGGCAACGGCGGCGCGCCGCGATTCGCGCAAACTTGCGCACCAGGCCACCAAACCCAGAACGGCCAACTCCAGCGCCCAGACGCCGATCACGAGCTTAAGATCTTCCAGGTAATAGCGTGTGGAAAGGAGCAAGCTCCCATCGGTGGGATAAGGGAACGCCGTCGTTGCCAACTGGTGGGCGTAGATATCTTTCGCTGAGTTGAGGCCGTTGTAGAATTCCAATGGGTTTTTGTAGCGAAGGGCATTGTGAATCAGCCACCATAGCGGCCCGGTGCCGGCAACTCCAGCGAAAAACGTTGCACGAATAAGGCGCTGCCTCCACGGGTAGGGGTAAAGCAGGAATACCAGCAGGGTGGCAAACGGCAAAACGTTCCACCCCTCATAGCGCGTGAGGGTTCCCATGAGCGCGGCCACGGCTGCTCCCGCCAGCGATTTCCATGAACCCGATTGCGCATAGCGAAAAAGCGCGTAGGCAACCAGCACCGACCACAAGAGCGCCAGCGGCTCCGTGAGCGGCGTACTGGCCAGGTAAAGGAAGCTGGGGCAGAGCAAGGCCCCGGCCAGTGCCACAAGCCCCGCCGCCAGATTGCGATTGATTTCCGCGCCCAGCCGGAAGAGGAGGTAACAGGTCAACGCAAACGCCGTGGAGGAAACCAATCCTCCCGCCAGGCCGGTGCGCCAAAGAAAATCGTTGATGGCCAGGGGAGCACAAACGAGGTGGTAGAGAGGCAACCAGACGCTGCCAATTTCTTCGTAGCCGGGCGTGATGGAATCAAAGATGCGGCGCGCGCCCTCCATGTGGGCCAACCCGTCGCCATAAAGGTTTGAAAGGCCGCGGGTGTAGAAAAAGCGGAGGCTGGCGGAGGTGACTCCCAGAATTAGAATGGCCACGGCGCCGTGCGCGGGGGCGGGGATGCGCCAGGGCGGAGATGCGTGGGATTCGACGGCAGAATCAGGCATCAAAATGTGTCATATTCTTGATTTCGCGGTAGCGCGATTCTATTTCCCCCGGCGTCAAGCGCAAAAGGCGGCCCAAACCGAATTCTTCCACCGCAAAACTTCCCATGACCGCCCCATAGACAGCCCCCCGCCGCAGGTTGGCATCGGAAAGGTCACCGCTGCGCGCCAAGTGGCCCATGAATCCGCCCGCAAAGGTGTCGCCCGCACCGGTGGGATCGTGAACTTCATCGAGTGGGAAAGCGGGTACGGTGAAAATGGATTCCGGGCTGAAGAGTGTGGCGCCGTGCTCGCCGCGCTTGATCACCACCACGCGCGGACCGAGCTTTTGAATGCTCTCCGCCGCTTTTTTCAAATTGTGATGCTTGGAAAGCATCCGAGCTTCGCCTTCGTTGATCAACAGAATCTCCACTGTGGCCAGCACCTTGGCCAGTTCATCGGGCATTCCCTGAATCCAATAGTTCATGGTGTCAAGGGCGCTGGCGCGAAGCTTGGGCAGCGCGCGGCGAACATTAAGCTGTAAGGTCGGAACAATGTTGCCGAGGAACAGAAATTGGGTGTCGAGGTAAGCGGCTGGAATCTTGGGCACGAAGCTTTCAAACACGTTGAGCTGGGTGTCCAGCGTGTGCGCCTGATTCATGTCCCCTGTGTATTCGCCCTTCCAGCGGAAAGTCCGGCCGGAAACTTGTTCCAACCCCCGGGTGTCGATGGACCGTTCGCGAAAAACCCGGAAGTGTTGTTCCCCGAAATCTTCCCCGACCACCGCGACGACGGAAACGGAAGTGAACCAGCTTGCCGTGACGGAAAAAAACGTCGCTGAGCCACCCAGAATTTCCTCCTCCTCACCATAAGGTGTGCGGATGGAATCAAACGCAATCGAACCAACGGCCAGTAACGACATAGGGATTCCGTCAACCTCGTAAGAGTGGGATGACCGACAGCTCTTTACTTCAGGTATTTGCCCACCAGCAAGGCCAGTTTTTTCTTGGTCGCGGTGGGAATCTTTTTGCGATCGGTAAGGATCGCGTGGGCAAGCGCCGAGGCGCATTTGCAATTCCGCGCCTCAGGAAGCGAACGCACGGCGCGCCGCACAATCTTCTGGGAATTCTCCACGTTGCGCGAAAGATAGTCAAGGACCTGTGTAACCGTGACGGCGTCGTGCTCGGGGTGCCAGCAATCGTAGTCGGTCACCATGGCCAGCACGGCGTAACAGATTTCCGCTTCGCGCGCCAACTTGGCTTCCTGCAGGCTGGTCATGCCGATGATGTCCATGCCCCACGAGCGGTACAGGTTGGATTCCGCCTTGGTGGAAAACGCCGGGCCTTCCATGCAAAGGTACGTCCCACCCTTGTGAAACGCCACGTTGAAACCCGCACACGCTTCCGCCAGCACGTCGACAACGGTGGGACAAACGGGAGTGTCGAAGCCGACGTGCGCCACCAACCCGTTCCCGAAAAACGTGGAGATGCGCTGGCGCGTGCGGTCAACAAACTGGGTGGGCAGCGCCATGTCCGTCGGGTGAAAATCCTCACGCAGAGAGCCCACTGCGCTCACCGAGATGATTTGTTCCACCCCGAGCTTCTTGAAGCCGTACATGTTGGCGCGAAAGTTGATCTCCGTGGGAGTGATCACGTGGCCGCGCCCATGGCGGGCAAGAAAAGCCACCTGCCGCCCCTCGAGTGTCCCGACAATGTAAGCATCCGAAGGCTTTCCAAAGGGTGTGGTAATGCGCACTTCCCGCGCCCTTTCCAATCCCGGCATGTGGTAAAGACCACTGCCCCCGATGACTCCGATCTTCGCTTTGGCCAAACTTCCTCCTTTGCCCGCGGGGGCGAGATTCGTCAAACTAGAGCACTGCCTCGGTGGAAATCTTGCCCTCACTTTTTACCAAGCGCGCCCACGGAACGCAAGGGTCATGGGGGAAGACCAGGAGCGCCTTGGCCTCCGCCAGTTCCGGCAGGAGGCGCTTCTTGTTGGCAAGCGTCTCCAGGGGATAAAGATCAAAACTGGTCATCCAGGCATTGGCAATATGGAAATTCGTGGGTACAAGGTCCGAGGGAAAGAACGCCGTGTCGCCTTCCGATTCCACCCGCACACATTGCATACATCGGGTATGCCCCGCCCCAACCTCCACCCGCACGCCCGGTACGATTTCCGTGTCCCCATCCAGAAACTCCGTTTGCGCTTCCGCAGCGGCGAAAAAATGCTCGATGTAGCTGGCGCGATTGCGCTCCGTGGGATGTTGGGCGTCTTCCCATTCGCCGCGCTGAATGAAATATCGCGCGCGGGGAAAAGTCGGGACAAGCTTTCCATCCTCGCGCCGGAGATTCCACCCGCAATGGTCGAAGTGCAAGTGGGTGTTGATGACGATGTCGATGTCCTGGGGTTCCAGGTGCAATTTCCGAAGTTCATCGGGGAGAGTCCGGGTGTGGTCCACCCCATAAATCTCGTTAAATTTGGCGTTGAACTTATCCCCGATGCCGGTTTCCACCAGGATGTTCTGGCGGCCCGTTTGGATCAGCAGGCAAGTCAAGCTGATGCGGATGCGATTGTGGGCGTCGGCGGGGATTCTTTTCTCCCACATCGCCTTGGGAACAATGGAGAACATCTGCCCGCCATCGAGCAGGAAGCTTCCGTCAGAAATAGCGTGGAGGTCGAATGCGCCAAGTTTCATGATTCCTCGATCAGTTCGATCAGCACGCCGGCGGTGCTCGCAGGATGAACAAAGGCAATGGGCTGGTTGTCGGCGCCCACGCGGGGCTCCCGGTCAATCAAGCGTACGCCGTCGCTCTCTAGCTTCCGCAGTGCTTCCGGCAAATCCGGGACGCTGAACGCCACATGGTGAATTCCCTGGCCGCGCTTGGCAATAAAACGGGCGATGGGGGAATCCCCTTCGGTGCTCTCCAGCAACTCCACGCGGCTATCACCCAGGTGGAAAACTGCCACGCGTACTTTCTGGTCGGCAACGCTCTCTTCCGCGTCCGGAGCTTTCCCCACAATTTTCTGGAAAATGGGGACGGCCGACGCCAGCGATTCCACCGCGATTCCCACGTGATGAAGCTTCACTCGCGCACCGCGCGAAGAAATGGCAGATGGAGTACGCGCAGTCCCCGGGAGCAGTGCCGCTATGATTTCCTCCACAACCTGATGGGGATCCCGCTTATGCGATAGCAGATCAGCAACCTGCCGGTCAAGTGAGCCGTCCAGGAGCGGTCCCGCCACGGCTTTTTCAAAAAGCGTTTGTCGCAGCAATTCCAAAAGCCGGGAGCGCCAACGCTCCTTGCGCTTTTGGTCTGTGACATCGCTTTTTTCGCTAAAGGCGTGAAACTGATCAAGCGCCTGGATCAACTCTGCCATGCCCTGCCCCGTGGTGGCGACGGTTTTGATAATAGGAGGACGCCAGCCGTCAGGGCGGGAAGCCAGGGAAAGCATCGCCGTGACTTCCTGCTCGACCCTGTCGGCCCCGGCGCAATCCGCCTTGTTGACGACGTACAAGTCGGCAATTTCCATCACGCCGGCTTTAAAAGTTTGAATGTCATCGCCCCAACCCGGCACCAACAAGAGCACCGTGACGTCCGCAAGGCGTGCAACTTCCACTTCATCCTGCCCCACCCCGACGGTTTCGATCAGGATAATTTCGCAGCCGGCAGCGTCGAGAATCGTCACCGCATCCTGAGTTGTGGGAGCGAGCCCGCCGAGTTGGCCACGCGTCGCCATGCTGCGGATATAGACGCCCGGATCATGGGCGAGGCTTTGCATGCGCACCCGATCGCCCAGGATGGCCCCTCCCGAAAACGGGCTGGTGGGATCGACCGCCAGGATTCCGACGCGCACACCTCGGCGGCGATACTCGGCCGCCAGTTTTTCCACCAGCGTACTTTTCCCTGCTCCCGGCGAGCCCGTCAGCCCCACCACCTGCGCACGCCCCGCCCTCGGAAACAGCTCGCGAAGCAGCGGAATCGCCGAAGGGTCCCGATTCTCGACAAAAGAAATGGCCCGGGCAATGGCGCGCCGGTCACCTGCAAGGACCTTCTCCACGAAGCCGTGATCTATTTCGGGCATGGCAAACTCTTGGCCGGAAAGGCAGCGGTCCAGCCGCGCAAAACGGAAATGTGTCGAAAAAGCAATGTGTCTCTGGCAGTGATGAATACCCGTTTATCTGCCCATAACTCAGGCTATAACACAACCCGGAAGCCGTCAAGAAAACGGCACGGCCCGCGGCTCTGCCTCGTAACCGTGATAAGCTAATGTCCCGAATCGAGCAATAGGCTGTGCTCCCGGCAAAGCTTGGCTGTCCGCAGCCGAACGGCCTCGCGGAGTTCGGAGGATGTAGAATTAACCGAAGATGCGCAAATTTCTCACTTGCTTCCTGGGTCTCGCCGTGACTTTCGGAGCGGCATCGGCGCGCGACCGCCAGCCACAAACGGCGAAGGTCGTCGTCCAAGCCGGACGGGCAGCTTGCCAGGTGGATTTGGATGCGGATGCCGCGGGCGCCACCGATGCCGCTGGAAATCTCACTATCGCGAATGTCGACCCGGGTGACCATTACATCCACGTGCGCTGCGCGGGTAAGCCGGAGGCGGCGTACTTTATCTCGCCGAAGGCCAACGAGGAAACACGGGTTCTCCCCCTAAAGGATGCGCTCCCCTCATCGGAGGCGAGCGATCCTACCGCCCAGGCCGAGGACAAAATCCAATTGCGGCGGCTGGTGCAGCAGGCTGTCCAATTGCGCGCGCAAGCACGGTTAGACGAGGCGGTCGCCGCGCTTCACCAAGCCATGAAGCTGGATCCGGAAAACTCCGATCTGCACCGCGAGCTGGGCATCACCTTTTTGATGGCCAAAGAATGGAAGCGCGCCCGGGTGGAAATGATTGAGGCCATCCGGCATGATCAGACTGACGCTGACGCCCACAACGGCCTTGGATACGCGCTGGAAAAACTTGGGGATCTCGACGGCGCAGTGCAGGAGTATCGCATCGCCACCCGCCTTGAACCTGATGACCCATCCTATCGCACGCACTACCTCGACGCACTCGTGAAGATCCAAACGAGGAAAGAAGCAAAAAAATAAAGTGTGGATTTCCCCGGCAGAGTCCCCGGGTACGGGGCCGCGAGATTGCGTCCCACCGTCAAGACGCCGCGGCTTTCCGCGGGGCAACGACTTCACGCAGGACTTTTATGGCGCGTTCACATCCGGCCCGGTCCACATCCAGATGAGTGACCATGCGAATGCTCTGCGGGTTTGTGGCGTTCGCCAGCACGCCTTGCGCCGCCAGGAGCTTGGAGATTTCATAACCCGTCATCCCTGTTCCGGAAACGTCAAAAAACAGGATGTTGGTGACCACCTTGGCGGCGTCAATCTTGATTCCGGGAATTTGCGTCAACTCCTGGGCCAGAAACTTGGCATTAGCGTGGTCGATGTGAAGCCGCTTGGGACTCTCCTCCAACGCGATGAGGCCGGCGGCTGCCAACACGCCGGCTTGGCGCATCGAGCCTCCCAGCATTTTGCGGATGATGCGCGCCTCCTCGATGAATTCCTTGCTCCCCACAAGCATGGACCCCACCGGCGCACCCAATCCCTTCGAAAGGCAGAACATCACCGAGTCAAATCCCTTGGTGAGCTCCACGACGGACTGCCCCAGGGCGACGCCGGCGTTGAAAATCCGCGCCCCATCGAGGTGTACGGGCAAACCGGCGGCGTGCGCGCGATCGATGATGTCCCGGGTATTCGCCAGCGGATAGACCGAGCCTCCCGCCAGGTTGGAAGTGTTCTCGAGTTCGACCAGCCCGGTGCGGGCGCGGTGATCGTTTCGGCGGCGAACGTGCGGAGTGATCATGTCCCAAGTCAGGATTCCGTCCTCGGCGTGAATCGTGCGGGGTACGACGCCGGAAAAAGCCGTGATCATCCCCATTTCAAAGTTGTAAATATGGCAGCGGTCCTCGCAAATCACCTCCTGCCCATGGTGTGTCAAAACCTTGATCGCGGTCTGGTTCCCCATGGTTCCGGACACAACGTACAGGCCCGCTTCGCGTCCGAAGATTTCCGCCGCTCGATCTTGCAGTCGGTTGACGGTCGGATCCTCACGATAGACGTCATCCCCTACTTCGGCGTCGTGCATGGCCTTACGCATCGCGGCGGAAGGCTTGGTAACGGTATCGCTGCGCAAATCTATGATGGGTTCTGGCATATATTCTCACGCTCCAAAAACATTATAACGGCTTATTCAAAATGCCTGCCTAAATCCCCTCACACAGAAACAAATTCCTGGAAAATCTCATTGGAGATGAGGTAGGCGTGGCGAGCCAGGCACACTTGTTCCCCGTGGCAAACCACCCAGCCCTCATGCACGAGATTCTTAATCTTCTCTTCCCAACGTTGGAGGCAGCCTGCTCCCCAACGCTCTCTCGCCACATTTAAATTGACGCCTTCGACTTGCCGCAGTCCGAGAAAGAAAAACTCTTCCACCTGTTCCTCAACCGTTAAGGTGCGAAATTCGTGGGTGGGCGGCTGTCCCGCGTCCAATTTTGCCAGGTAACCCTGTACATCAATCTGATTCGACCACCGGCGGGCTCCGTCAAAAGAATGCGCCCCCGCACCCAGGCCCACGTACGGGGCAAGCTGCCAGTACTTCCGATTGTGACGCGACTCAAACGCCGGCAGGGCGAAGTTGGATATTTCATATTGCGCGTATCCTTCTTTAGCAAGGAATGCGCAGCCGGATTCGTAAGCGTCCGCCATGAATTCGTCGTCCGGTACTGTGCCGGCATGATAACGATTCCCGCCGTGCACCACTTCCCTTCCCAGCCGGCTTTTTTCATCAACCTCGAAAAGGTAGAGCGACACATGCTCAGGCCGCAGCTTCACCGTTGTCTCCAGGCTGCGGCGAAACGACTCCTCCGTCTGGTACGGCAGTCCGGCAATCAAATCAATGCTGATGTTGTGGAAACCCGCCCGACGCGCGTCGTGCACAAGCTGTGAGCTGTCGTGCGCCGAGTGCAGGCGGCCGACCGCGCGAAGCTCCCGGTCATCAAACGACTGCGCGCCGATGCTCAGCCGGTTTACGCCCAGGCCCTGCAATGCCCGAAGCAGACTGGCATCCGCTGAGCCCGGAGTCGTTTCCAGCGTGAACTCTATGTCGCCGCCATAGCGGAGACTATCGTGCAGGGCGTGCGCGACGAGGCCCAGGCGTTCCTCTCCCAGCAAGGTCGGAGTACCGCCGCCGATGTAAATCGAATCGACAGTTTGCGACAGGAGTTCCCGGGGGATGCCGCCTGTGGCAAAAAAGCTTTGCAAGCCCTCCAGCTCACACCGGAGCATTCGTGTGTATTGGTCGAAAACAGTGCTCCGCTCCACGCGCGAGCTGAAGTTGCAAAAGGTGCACTTGGACGCGCAAAACGGGACTTGGATATAGACGCCGAGGTTTGACATTTCAGCCGTTAGAGCGGCACTCACTTTGGTGTAATTTCCATGATGGGATCGAGGATGCGGCCGCCTTCAATCCGGCACAACTTTGATTCGTAACTCGCGTCGGCGTGGGCCATCAAAATCGCACAGAAAGACCCCTTGCCACCGGCCCAGAACCAGGCGCCCGCTTTCCACGAGCAGTGATTTCGAGTTCCCAATCACCGCAGCTTTCAGGTGCGCATCGCAATTGCCATCGCTGTGGTGGTAGTTCCCGTCGCGTGGCGCCAATGACTTCAGGAAATGGTCGAGGTCCTTTTGCAGAGCAGGATCATCATTCTCATTGATGAGGATGGCCGCGGTGGTGTGCGGGACGAAGAGGAAACATGTTCCACTTTGCGCCCCCGATTCGGTCACGGCCTTTTGCACAAGCTCGGTAATATCCTTGAATTCGACCCGCGCGTGGGTTTCAACATGCGCAGTGTGCAGTGGGGCACGCGTCCGCTGAGCGGGTAGCGCTCTGCCGGCTTCGATGGATGCCATAAATCCTCGTTTCGTCACTCACTCGCAGGTATTGTACGCTCTTCGCGGGGCATTAGTGCGCAGCAGGCGCGCGATGGAGAGCCTCCGACAAGGCGACCGGGGCGGGAGGATACACCGCCACAACGGGCACTAACTTTCTGACGAGATCGGCCGTGCGCCGCACATTCAACCTCTCAAACAAGAATGCAAACTTCCTCTCCAGGTCCTCTCCGATCCTGTTCCGGACGTCGGGAGCAAGCTCCCAAAACCTTCTCTTGAAGGGGCCGAAAGCTTTTTTCCGGGTCTTGTAAATGAATTGCTCGTCGGTATCGCCGGGTTTCTTTTCATCGGCACAGGTCTTGCGCAGGTATTTGTAAATCTCGTCCTTGAAGTCGCGTGGGAAAGCCGAATTCTCGTATATCAGGTTCTGGAATTCCGTCGCCAGGTGGACTTCCGCAGCATCGCACTCCGTGAACTTGTGGAAGGCGTCCGCAGGCAAAGTGGAGGCCCCATGCTGCACAGCTCCGGCCATACCGTAACGGTCACGGGCGGCCACTGAGAGTTTCTGCAAGGCTTCAAAATCAATGGCAACCTGGGCCACCGTTCCATCCGGAAGGACCACGCCGCCGTGCGTCGTGCCCGTTTGGACACTGATCTTGGAAAGCCCTTTCTTTTTGCCGGCGTGTTTTGAAAGCGTGGCAAGGAAACCATCCATGTATGCGGCAAGTTCCTCGAGCGTGGAGTTCTGTTTTCCCACTTCCCCGATCTCGCCCCCCAGTGAAATGGTGATTCCCTTGGGCTCAATCGAACGAATGTAAGCGGCAAGCTTCGCGCTGGTTTCAAAATTTGCGCGCTGCTGTTCGCGTGCTCCCGGTTTACTGAGGTCAACCAAAGTGGAGGTATCGATATCCATGTTGAAATAGCCTGCCGAAATTGACTCCTGGGCGAAGTCACGGATCCCCTGCATTTCCGCCTCGGGATCCTTGGCAAATTTGTGGGCGTTGGCCTGGTAATGGTCGCCTTGAATGAAAATCGGGCCTTCATAGCCTTCCTTTAAGGCCGCAGCCACCACGACGGCCGCAAACTCGGAGGGCTTTTGGTCCGTAACGTTGCTCTCACTGCGCGAAAGTTCAAAAATGAATGCGCCCGCTTTCAAACTGAGCGCGGCCCGGAAGACTGCTCGGGCAACATCGTAGCTCAGGCCGCGAATGTTGATGGCCGGCACGGTAAAGCCGGTGATTTCCTTTCTCCCCCGAGCCTCATAAAGGCCTTGAATCGATGAGGGTATGACGCCCAATTCCAAACCGGCGCGCCGGATAATCCAGCGGGCGGTGCTCCGCACTTCCTCATTTTCCCCGAAAACGGCGTTCCACACTAACAAATCCAGGGTCTGCGAAATGAACTTTTGTGGGTTTCTTAGAACTATCCCCCCACTGTCCGAAATCTCATAAATGGCTCGATCGCGATTGACCAGATCGAGCGCAGAACGCACATTCATGTTGGCCTCTTTGGATATGCTTACCCCATCCGTTGCAACTTGGGATTATACCAGACCGTCGAAAAGAGGGATTTGAAAGGTGGGGAGCCGAGAATTCACCGGGCAGGCGCTAATCCACGACGCTGGGGTGAAGGGATGGACTGATGAAGATGTCAAAACTTAAGAGCCTGATGATCTGAGCAACGGACTTGAATCTGGGGAAGCAGCCGGTCAAGCAACTCATAGCCGGCACGGCCCAAAAAGTAGGCGCCACCCACGCGGCGCTCCTGCAGGTCCTTGTGCGGCATAAGAAATCGTGAAAGGGCCTGGACATGACGGACGAGCAAATCCGAGCGCCCGAGCGCGGCCCGGGTCAGCTTGCCGCGCAACCGCTCCATTTGGTATTTCATCTTCTCTTTGGTATGCACGAGCGTATCGAGCAAGGTATGGTCAAGCTTTTCGATGTCGGTGTGCAGACGTTCCAGAAGCCGCTCCAACTCGTGCTCACTTTGATCGAACCGCTCCGACCACCCTTCGGCAAATCCGCTGGCGGCGATTCTCTGGCTCAGATGTTCGTCGCCCTGCCACACATCCTCCAGGCCAAGTTTGTATTTTTCCATCAAACGGTCGGTCCGCGAGTCAATCAGCGTAAATGCCGCGCGCGGAAATACCACAGGCTGGGGACGGCCTAGCGCCGTGTAGAGGGACTGCGCCTGACCCAAATAGGCCAACTCGGACGGCCCCGCCACATAAGAGAGCGTGGGCAGAATCGAGTCCTGAACCAGTGGGCGTAACAGTACGTTGGGTGAAAAGTCCAGCGGCCGTTCAGCGAGTATGGATTGAAGCTTGGATAACGAAATCTCTTCGCTCCCCTCGAGGAAGAACCTGCCGTCACGTTGATGCAGCGCTAATCGGTCACCGTGCCGTTCCACAAAGACCAGCGTTGAATCCTCCACCACGTGCACTTGGGCGTGATAACCGCGCTGAACCAGTTCATGTGAGCTTCTCAGAACGCCGGCCCGAAGTTCCCCCGCTTTCCCCAAGACTTGCTCATAAACGCCCGAGCTAAGCCGATGCACGGATTCATCCAACGGGTCCATTAGAATTACGCCCCAGCGGCCGAAAAGACGGGTCATGAATCTCGCAAAGCTCTCTCCCCAGGTCGCGCCGGGCACATAGCACTCCCGCAAGTCTTGCAGCACGCGGGAGCGCGACTCGCCTTCCGGCAGGGCCGCTTCCATTTGATTGATCGCCGCGGAAATTTCAGCAGTGTGCCGGACTACGCCGACGGGCGAGCGTGGCGACGGACGGTCGCCAGAATCGCGAAGCAGGAGCAGGTTGTAATCTTCGTCGAGGGTCGCCCCCTCCGAAACTTCGTCGAGGTCATGGTCTTCCGTCGCCAACCAAAATACCGGAACACAAGGAAGGCCTTGCTCGGAAAGAGACTGCGCAAGCCGCACCGTGGTGAGTGCTTTGTACAGCGTGAATGCCGGGCCGGAAAATAAACCCACTTGTTGGCCGGTCACGACGGCGAAGGTGCCGGGTTCGGCCAGCCTTTGGATGTTCGCCAAGGTCGGCGCCGAACAGCCAAAAGCCCGGTTCTGCCGAGCCAGTACCTCGGCAATCTCCCCTCGCGGGGTCGGCAAATTAGACATTTGAGCTGCGACGGCCTGATAGCTGCGGGGATCATGGGGTGAGCCGTTGTAAAAGTGGCTGACCCTGTCGAAGTGGTAAAGATAATCCGTTAGTAAGGCGCTGGAGTGAGGAACTTGCGTGTACGGGATGCAGGTCGCGGTCATGAGCGTTAAATATCCTACACGGTCTGCCGGTTGGCGGCAATGATTCAGCAATCATGAAGCAGCAATCATCCGCGCCTGGTCTGAGCACAGGTGCGCGAATGACCTCGGGAATATTAGATGTGTGAACCCGGACAGAGTTACGGAGGCAAATGTTCAGGAGACGAGGTTAAAGGTAAAAGCGCCGCAGAGGCGCTGGGCACCTTATAGCCCAACAGGAAATTCCTCCATAGGGCTGAGTCGATCTCGACGCCATTTAGGTGAGCCGCATGGGTGGCCGCCCTGTCGGAAGGGGGTGGGGCGGCGCCTTGCCACCGCCGTTTGCCGGCTGCCGGGATTCCACTTGCCAGTGGTCGCCGGACTTCCGCAAAACGTAACGCTGACGAATGACCAACTCCGCCACATTGGGACTTTGGAACCTCACATATGCCTCTGCCGTATCACCCTGAAACTTGATTTCTTCAACTTCCAGATCCATGTTGTTGAAGACACCCTGCGGTAAGTTTCGCACATGATTCTTGATGACCGGCTGAATCGCCAAAGCAGCGGAGAGGTTCCGCGCTGTTCCGGACATATCTTGGAAGGCGGGCCCGGCGGCCAGATGGGGTTTGAAGGACTCCAGCGGCCGGGGCGTAGGGGGATGGGGAGGCCTGGCCGCGGCCACCGTCTTCGCGGCGGCGATCGGTGCGTTGGCGCTTGGTGCTCCCCTCGGCGCCCGTAGAAAGGCATCCAATTCCTGCTCAATTTGCGCGATCCCCTTCTCGTGTCGTTCCCGAGCTTTCCGGATGCGCCAGTCCACCAACGGCTGAGCGAGATAGCTTCCAACGGCGAAGATGGGTTTCCAAGGCAGCAGAATGACAAGCACCACCAACGCACATCCCCAACAACCGTAGAGCGCGAGCACGCTGACTAAAACGGCTTGCAGGGCAATGCGGATTTCCGCCTCATTCGTGATCATCGTCTCCTCACATCGCAAACGCCATGGCGCTGGTCTTGCCGCTTTCGCGCGGTCTGCCAGTTTCCGGGTTGGGCAGGAAAGATTCCTTTAACTTTTCGCTGGCCGTGGTCACCGAGAACCTTGGTCCTCTCCATCGACATCCCAAAACTGGCCGACCGGTGGCCGATTCGTCCTGCCTCTGGGCAAATCTTGCCGGACCTCCGCTGCTAAGTCCCGGTCAGGCAAGCCAGCCACCCGGGATCATGCAAATCGCGTGCCATGCCTCGACCCAAAATGAAAGAGCTCGGATTTGTTCCCAGGGGCAAATAGGGCGGCACACCAAGACGATGGGTTGCAGGCGATGAGACTTTTCTAAGCTTGCCATTCGGGGGCGGCGCAAATAACCGGTCAACATCGTGACCTACCCAAGATTACGGGTCGAGGTAAGGCGCGACAATTTCCGCAGCCGCGGGATCGGTTGGAATCCAGCCGGTTTCCTTGAGGGATATGCTTAGACGGCCAGGCCGGCATTTGCTTCGCGGAGAGCTGCGGCAATTTGCTTCTTTGTGGGTGCGGATACCGGCAGCAAAGGAAGCCGCGGAATTCCTCCGTGAGACCCGCAGACGTCGAGCGCCGCCTTGATTCCTGCCACGCCATAAGGGAGATTGATCTTTTGCCCGAGGGGCGCAAGGCGTTGCTGCAGGTCACGTGCTTCCTCGGCGTGGCGGTGGAGGAACGCCTGGTAAAGGCCAACACAGAGGGAGGGAGCGTAATTGGCCACTCCCAACACTGCCCCCACGGCGCCTTCGCACAAGGCGTCGTAGAAGATGGAGGGTGCGCCCACCACAACGCGGAATCCGCGCTGCACCTTGGCGAGAATGGCTTTCACAAATTCCAGCTTCCCAGAACTTTCTTTGAGCCCTACCACATTGGGCAGGCGGGAGAGTTTGCCAATCGTCGCCGGGTCAACATCCAGGCCGGTGAACTGGGGGATGGAATAGATCAGCACCGGCCGCGTGACCCCAGCGCCCACCGCGCGGTAGTGCGCCACCAGGGCGGCGGAATCCATGCGCGGTTTGTAGTAATTCGGGGTGAGCACCAGGAGTGCGTCGGCCCCGCGGGCCACAGCTTCGCGGCTGAGTTTGAGCGTGGCGCGGGTGCTTTCCAAGCCAGTGCCCACCATCAGGATCTCGGGCGCCTTCACGGCTTGACGGGCGACCTCGACCAGCCGCAGCCGCTCGTGTTCCGCCAGGTATGGCGCCTCGCCTGTCGAACCCGCAACCAGGATTCCCGCCAGGCCAATCCCACTGATCCGGCTCAGGTTCTCGCGAAAGAACCCTTCATCCACATCGCCGCCCCGGTTGAAGGGTGTGACGACGGGGCAAATTACACCTTTCAGATTTTTGAGCACTTCATTACGCGTCATAGTCACATCCTAAAGCAGGGGTCAGTGGTTAGAGGCCACTGGCTTGCCACTGGAAACCAGCCACCAAGGACTAGCCACTAACCCCTGCCTTTCTGATGGAGTTTTTGCAAGCTCTCCACGTGGGTTTGGCCTTCCTGAAGGGCGCGAATTCCCTGAATCGCCGCTCCCGCTGCGGAAAGCGTTGTGATGCAGGTTACTCCGTGTTGCACGGCCGCGCGCCGGATGGCTTTGTCGTCGAAGCGTGATTTGCTCCCCAGCGGTGTGTTGATAATCAAATCGATTTCGGCGCTCTTGATGCGGTCGACCACATTGGGCCGCCCCTCGTTAACTTTAAAAACCTTTTCCACCTTGATGCCCGCGGCGCGCAGAGCGGCTGCCGTGCCCCGGGTAGCGGTCAACGTGAAACCCAGGCTTTCCAAATCGCGCGCAATGGGGACCACCGCGGGTTTGTCATGATCGTTCACGGAAATGAAAACCCGCCCCTTGACGGGTATCCGCTGGCGCGCTCCCAACTGGGCCTTCGCGAAGGCCAGTCCAAAGGTGTCCGCAACGCCCATGACCTCGCCGGTGGATTTCATCTCAGGCCCGAGAATCGTATCCACCCCCGGCAGTTTCTGGAAGGGGAAAACGGGTGACTTCACAAAGGAATGGCTGACGGGGAACTCCGGGGGCAGGCGGAATTCTGCGAGCTTGCGCCCAACCATCAGCCGCGCCGCAATTTTGGCAAGGGGGAAGCCCGTCGCTTTGCTCACGTAAGGCACGGTGCGGGAGGCGCGCGGATTCACTTCCAGCACGTAAACCTTGCCATTTTGGATGGCGTATTGCACGTTCATCAGCCCCACGACCTTCAACTCGAGCGCCAGGCGGACCGTGTAGTCGCGCAAAGTCTGGCGCTGATCCTCGGGGATGCTGACCGCGGGCAGCACGCAGGAGCTGTCACCGGAGTGGATGCCGGCCTCCTCAATGTGCTGCATGATGCCCGCCACCACCACGTCGACGCCATCGGCGAGCGCATCCACATCAACTTCCGTGGCGTTTTCAAGAAAGCGGTCAACCAGAATCGGAAAAGCTCGTTGCAATTCCTCGGCGCGGAGAACGTACTCGCGCAGGGTCGCCTCATCGTAGGCAATCACCATCGCCCGGCCCCCCAGTACGTATGAGGGCCGCACCAGCACGGGATAGCCGATGCGAGCGGCGATGGCAAGCGCCTCCTGCACGTTCATCGCGGCGCCGTTTTCCGGCTGGGGAATTCCCAGGTCGGCGAGCAGCTTGCCGAAGTGTTTACGGTCCTCTGCCAGGTCAATCGATTCCGGGGAAGTGCCGACAATGGGCACTCCCGCCGCCTTGAGTTGGCGGGCCAGGTTTAAGGGCGTCTGCCCTCCGAATTGCACGATGACGCCCGCGGGCTTTTCCTCTTCCACAATCGCCATGACGTCTTCGAAAGTCAGCGGCTCAAAGTAGAGACGATCGGAAGTATCGTAATCGGTCGAAACGGTCTCGGGATTGCAATTCACCATGATCGTCTCGAAGCCCTCTTCCTTGAGGGCGTACGAGGCGTGGACGCAGCAGTAATCGAATTCAATTCCCTGCCCGATGCGGTTGGGGCCGCTGCCCAGAATCATGATCTTGCGGTTGGCGGTGGGCTCGGCCTCGTCTTCATCTTCGTAAGTGGAGTAGAGATAAGGTGTGAAGGATTCAAATTCCGCCGCGCACGTATCCACGCGTTTGAAAACGGGCAGCACGTTCACTGCCCGGCGGCGCTGCCGCACTTCCTCCGCACCCTTTCCCCAGATCTCCGCGAGGTAGGGATCGGAGAGTCCATATTGCTTGGCGAGATACAACACGCCGGCGGGAATACTTTCCAGCGTGAAGCGTTTTAACTCGCGCTTGAGATCAAGAATCTGTTGGAGCTGGTTCAGAAACCATGGGTCAATGCGCGTGATCTCGTACACCAATTCGAGGCTGTACCCGATCTCGAAGGCATGCAGGAGGTCCCACAGCCGTTCGGGGTGCGGAATCGCCAGACGGCGCTCCAGTTCCGCGGGATCCGACGGCGAGGTGGGCGTCTTGCGGCCGGTCTCGAGCGAGCGAATTCCCTTCATCAAGGCTTCCTTGAACGTGCGCCCAATCGCCATGACCTCGCCCACCGACTTCATCTGCGGCCCCAGCGTGTGGTCAGAATCCGGGAATTTCTCCTGTGCCCACTTGGGAATCTTGGCGACCACATAATCGATGGTGGGCTCGAAGCAGGATGGGGTCTTCTTGGTGATGTCGTTGGGGATTTCGTCCAGCGTATAGCCCACCGCCAGGCGCGCCGCGATTTTGGCAATCGGAAACCCCGTGGCCTTCGACGCCAACGCCGAACTGCGCGAAACGCGCGGGTTCATTTCAATAATCACCATCCGGCCCGTCTCCGGGCTGACGGCGAACTGGATGTTTGAGCCGCCCGTCTCCACTCCCACGGCGCGGATCACCTTGAACGCCGCGTCCCGCATAATCTGATATTCCTTGTCGGTCAGCGTTTGCGCGGGCGCCACGGTGATGGAGTCACCGGTGTGGACTCCCATGGGGTCGACATTTTCAATCGAGCAGACTACCACGGCGTTGTCAGCGTGGTCGCGCATGACCTCGAGCTCAAATTCCTTCCAGCCGACCACGGATTCTTCCACCAGGGCTTCGTGCACCGGGCTGAGCTCGAGGCCATAACGAACCTTCTCTTCCAACTCCTCACGGTTATAGGCCATGCCCGCCCCCGTGCCGCCCAACGTGAATGACGGACGGATAATCAGCGGGAATCCCACTTGCAGGGAGAACTTCAGCGCGCTCTCCACCTTGTTCACCAGGACGCTCTTGGGCACGTCGAGGCCGACTTGCAACATGGCGTCCTTGAACCACAGTCGGTCTTCGGCCATTTTGATGGCTTTCAGCGATGCGCCGATGAGTTGCACATTGTATTTATCGAGCACGCCACTCTCCGCGAGCTCGACGGAAAGGTTCAGCGCCGTCTGCCCACCAACCGTCGGCAGCAGGGCATCGGGCTTTTCACGGGCGATGATGGCTTCCAGATACTCGACAGTGAGCGGCTCGACGTAAGTGGCGTCCGCGAATTCCGGGTCCGTCATGATGGTGGCGGGGTTGGAATTCACCAAAACCACCTCGTAACCCTCAGCCTTCAAGGCCTTGCAGGCTTGCGTCCCCGAGTAGTCAAACTCGCACGCCTGGCCGATAATAATCGGCCCGGAACCGATGATCAGGATCTTGCGGAGGTCAGTGCGTTTGGGCATGTAAACAATTCGGAATTATGAATTATGAATTAGAAAACGAACCGCGGACCGGAAGGCCCGCCCAATCTCTTCATCCCTCCTATGGGTCACTGCCCTTCGCGGCGGAGCAATGCCTCCACCAGTCGGTCCAGTTTTTGATTCGTGGACGCAGATATGTCCGCGAGCTTGTCAATCTCGTCAGACAGGCGGTCAATCTTCTGCTCAGTGCCAGCAGAGAGGTCTGCCAGGCTGTCGACCTTATCCGTAAGCCGATCCAGCTTCTTGCCCAAGGCTAAGTTCAAATCCGCTACCTGGTTGAGTTTCGAACTTGTATTAACCATGACATCGGTCATCTGCGTCATCCAATGGTCGATTTCTTCAAGTTTCATCGATTCCTCCAGGTTCCCGGTATCCGGGCCACAGATATGCTACCACGCCTCTTTATCTTAGGCGGGCTCGTCGTGTGATTCATCGCAGACACACAACGGAGGAGGTGACTCACGATCCAATCTTAAGGAGAGCAGCCAAGTCTTCATCGCCTCATGTGGAATGTAGTGCCCTGCTTCTATTTCCACAAAGCCACGGCGAATTGATTCGAGTTGCTCCAGTTGGTTCTGAATGTGCATTTCCATACTGCCGCCCGCGGAGCACGCCATGCGCCCGCTTTCATACTTCATCCTTCTTACTTCACACTTTTCTGAACTCTTCCATCATCGTCACAAACCGGTCAAACAAATACGCCGAATCGTGCGGGCCGGGCGAGGCCTCGGGGTGATACTGCACGCTGAACAGAGGCATGGTTCGATGCCGCAATCCTTCCAGCGTATCGTCGTTCAGGTTCTTATGGGTAAGAATCACTTCATTTGCCTTCAGTGAATCCGGGTCCACCGCGAAGCCGTGGTTTTGGGCGGTGATCTCCACTTTCCGGGTTTCCAGGTTCAGGATGGGATGATTGCCGCCATGGTGGCCAAACTTGAGTTTGTACGTCCTCCCCCCCAGGGCAAGGCCGATGATCTGGTGGCCGAGGCAGATTCCAAAGATGGGCACGCGGCCCATCATGTCGCGCACGGCCTGCGCGGCGTACTCAACGGGTTCGGGGTCACCCGGACCGTTGGATAGAAACACTCCATCCGGTTTCAGTTCCATGACTTCCGCCGCGGTGGTGGGGGCAGGCACAACGGTGACGTGGCAGCCGACATCCACCAGCCGGCGCAAAATGTTTTGCTTGATGCCGTAGTCATACGCCACCACATGGAATCGCGGCTCAGCGGGTGGCCGGCTGGCGCCTGCGCAAATATTACGCGATGGTTCATTCCATTGATAGCGCGAGATGGCCGTAACGCGGCTGGCGAGGTCGAGGCCGACCATGCTCGGCGATGCCTTGGCTTTCGCCGCCAAACCCTGTTCGCCGGTATCCGTCGTAGAGATAACTCCGCGCATGGCGCCGTGCTTGCGCAGGTGCCGGACGAGGGCGCGCGTATCAATGTGGGAGATGACAGGAATGCCGTAGTTGGCAAGGAATCCGGAAATTTCCTCTTCCGAGCGCCAATTGCTGGCCAATTCGGAAAGTTCACGCACCACCAAACCTTCCGCGTACGGCCGCGGGGATTCGGAATCGAGCAGATTCGTCCCGTAGTTCCCAATGTGAGGGTAAGTGAGGATTACGATCTGCCCCGAGTACGAGGGGTCAGTCAGTATTTCCTGATAGCCGGAAAGAGAAGTATTGAAAACGACCTCGCCAAAACGTTCGCCGGAGGCGCCAAAACCGCGCCCCCTGAAAATTCTTCCGTCTTCTAGGGCGAGAATCGCGTCCATTCGCTCTCCCTGCTGATGTGATCGGGATGGTGGCTCATAAAGTTCACTTTACTGCACCCATCCCGCCTGGCTTAGCGGCCAGTAGACAAAAGCCGCCTTGCCGTAAATGTACTGGCGATCAACGGTGCCCCACACGCGGCTGTCATTCGAGGAGCTGCGATGATCGCCCAGCACAAAGTAGTGGTTCGGCCCCACGCGCACCGCGGGGTAACTCTGATCGTCGAGGTAGTTGGGAGGAACATAGGGCTCGCTGAGGGGCTGGCCATTTACCAGCACATGGCCATCGCGAATACTCACCTCATCCCCCGGCAATCCGATCACGCGTTTGATGTACGACTTGGTCGTATCGAGCGGGTAGCGGAAAACCACCACGTCACCCCGCTCGATGGGCCGGAAGCGGTAAAGAAACTTGTTGATGAATATCCGCTCGTGGTTTTCGAGGCGGGGCATCATGCTGGTGCCCTCCACCTGCACGGGCTGGTAAAGAAAGACAATGACGATAAAGGCCAAAAGCACCGACAGAATAAGGTCACGCAGCCAATAGCGAGTCTCGAAGAACCATTTGTGCGCAGTGCTCGTCTCTTTCCTTTGGTCAGCTCCCGCCAATTTGATGTGCTCCTGGCCCCACGGATGCTTCAACCTATTTTTATATCATAAGTCCGCGGTGGCGTACCAGCGTCGAACCCATGGCGGGTCAAATCGCGTGCCCACCTCACCGGGTGCCAACCGCGGCCGGCGCTGCATCTCCATCGCCACTACGTTCCCGACCCTTGCTTTTCCCCAACCCATCATGTACAAACAGGTTAGGGATTTAATTTCATACTTACAGCCTGGATTCCCATGGGTAAGGCGATGCGGCTGAGCTCGCATAAACGGTTTGCGAAGTTGGCGGCATGCGCACTTCTTGCCGCCTGCGCCGTCCATGTCCCCGCTCTCCTGTTGGCGCAAAATTCTTCGCCTGATGCCCATACGATCATTCCCACCACGCCGCCGGCGCCGGCTGATTCTGCCCATCGCGGCCACTGGGATTTCGGCGCGCAGGTGGGTTACTCCATGGAGTACGGCATGGATTGGCACGAGGTCTCCCACATCCAGATGCTCATTGCTCAGCCTCAGATTGGCTTCATCGTGCGGGATTTCCAACGCTCGCCCCTGCGGCGCTTCGAGATTATCGACGAGGGAATTCTCGGCGGCGCCGTTCATCCCCGCGCGGCCTATCTGGCCGGCGATGCGTTGATCTTCCGGTTTTCGGGAAAGGAGCATGGCCGATGGGTTCCCTTCCTTGATGCCGGCGCCGGCGTGCAGCGCACTCCTCTGAGCAAGTATGTCCCGGAAGTGAACGGATTCACCCAGTTCACGCCCCAGGGCGGCTTCGGCTTGGAATACTTCGCGCGGCCACAGCGCGCCTTGGTGTTCGAGTGGCGAACCCTCCACATGTCCAACGCCGATCTCGTTCCTCCCAACATGGGATTCAACAGCAGCATGATTACGATTGGTTTCCGCTGGCTGCGCAGATAATTTTGGATTTTCGATTTTGGATCTTGGATTGAAAACCCGTTACATCTGAACCGCTGCATTGCGAATGCGCCAACAAAGTGCTATACACCACCCCCCGACCGCGAAGATCCAGAGGGTGACCATGATTGCCCAGACAAACTTTACAGATTCGATGCAGGCCAAAAGATTTCTCGTCTCCAGAATAGCCGAGGAAGCCCACCTTCAGCATGAGGACTTGTCGGAACTGGAAGAGAAGATGCTCTACTTTTCAGAAACTTACCCCACGCTCCCCGACATGATGAAAGTTGCGGAAAAGTTTGAGACTGAGGTTGATTCTGAAGCATACGAGGAAAAGATTTCCAGGCTTGCCAAAGGCGCGCATCGGCGCGACAGTAAGGAATCTCCTGAAAACATCCTTCGGTGGAAGGAAGCTATTAAAATCCTAATGGCGGAGGACCATTATCTTATGGTGATGATGGATACCCCGATCTCACTGCCGAAAACATTGCGCAATCCTGATTGGTCGTTTTCAGAGATCGTGATGCTCATCGGGTTTGCCATAATGATAGCGTGCTTTGTGGCAGCGGCAAAATGGGCGCAGCCAAACATTTCAGGCACAATGCGCGACAAAGTTGTTCTGTTGTCATTTATTTTGGTCTGGGGACTCTATTTTCTCAACTCCTCTCGTATTGGTGACAAGTTCACAGGTCGCATTATGGCCATTTGGGCAAGATCGGTACGGAAAAAGGGCCGAGGGTCTTAATCCAAAATCTAAAATCCAAAATTACCCAAAGATGTCTTTGACTTTCTCCGCGGCGCGACGTTCCAGGGGGTGATTGTCAATGCGCACCGAGGGGGCGAGAATCTCCAGCCAGCGCCGTTGCTCGCGCGAGAGGCGGGTGGGGGTGACGACGAAGACGGAAATGTAGAGGTCGCCGTGGCCGCGGCCTTCCAGGGTCGGCATCCCCAAGCCGCGCAGGCGAAACACCGAACCGCTTTGCGTGCTTTCCGGGATGCGCAGGCGCTCCTCGCCGCGGAGGGTGGGCACAACAATGTCCGCGCCCAGCGCCGCCTGGGAAATGGATATCGGGATGGTGTAGTAGAGGTCGTTACCGCGCCGCTCGAAGAAAGTGTGCTCGCGGATTTTGAGAATGACGTAAAGATCACCGGGAGAACTGCCGCGCGTGGCCACGCCCCCTTCGCCGGCTACCCGCAGGCGAGTGCCATCATCGACGCCGGGCGGGATCCGCAAATCCAGCACCCGCTCCGTGTTGATGCGGCCTTCGCCCTTGCAGTGGCTGCACATCTCTCGAATCACCTGCCCCAGCCCCTGGCACTGCGGGCAAGTACGGGTGACGGTGAAGAAGCCCTGCTGGTGGCGAAGTTGTCCGCGCCCGCCGCAGGTGGGGCAGCTCACGGGTTTGCTCCCCGCCTTGGCGCCCGATCCCCCGCAGGTATTGCAGGCCTCCCAGCGCGGAATCTTGATTTTGGTTTCGAGGCCGGTGGCGGCTTCTTCCAGGGCGATTTCCAAATCATAGCGCAGATCAATTCCGCCCGCGCTCCGGCTGCGTCCGCGGCCGGTCCGGCCGAACACGTCCCCGAAACCGAACAAGTCGCCGAAGATATCCTCGAAATCGGAGAAAATTGAGGAGTTGAAGTCCGGCGCCCCGCCCCCCGCGCCCCCCACGGCCGCATGCCCGAAGCGGTCGTAGGCCGCGCGCTTTTGCGGGTCAGCCAGCACGCTGTAAGCTTCCGTAATCTCCTTGAACCGCTCTTCCGATTCCTCTTTGCTTTCCGGATTGCGGTCGGGGTGATGCTGCAAGGCGAGGCGGCGGTAAGCGCTTTTGATCTCCTGGTCGGAGGCTTCGCGCGTTACGGTCAGGACCTCGTAGTAGTCGCGCTTGTGGTTCAATCCTTCCCTCCCACCGCCACCTTGACAATCGCCGGGCGCAGGAGCTTGTTCTTCAGCTTGTAGCCGCGCTGCAACTCCTCCACAATCTCATGTTCGCGGCGGCCCGGGGCATTCACGGTCTCGACCGCCTGATGCAGGTAGGGGTCAAACAACTCGCCCGTGGTCTCAATCGGCTCCACGCCGGCGCGGCCCAGCACCTCGCGAAGTTCACGGTAAATCAGCTCCAACCCCTGGTAAAAAGCTGCCGGCACGCTATTGTCGCGGTGCTGAAGGGCCCGCTCGAACCCGTCGAGGGTGGGCAGCAGGGAGCGGATCAGGTTTTCCGCCGCATGCTGGCGCAGGTCCTCCTTCTCCTTTTGCGTGCGCTTGCGGAAATTTTCCAGTTCCGCCTGCTTGCGCAGCAGACGGTCATAGAGGTCTTTATTTTCGGCCAGGGCTTTTTCGTAAGCTTCCGCCAGTTCCGTCGGGGGTGCGGCGGCCGCCGCGCCGTTGTCCGCGGGCGCCGATTCGTTCTCCCCGGTTTCACCGGGTTGGGTGGTCATCATCCTGTCTCTTTCGTTCTCCATAGGTTCCCTGCCCGCGTTCTCCCGGACGCCCCCTTCCTGCGCGCCGGGATGCGCCTTTGCCGGGGCACAATCCGCTTCAATTGGAGCTGAGGATTCGGCTACACAGATGGGCCACATACTCGACGGTGCTCATGGCGCGATCGTACTCCATGCGCATGGGGCCCACCACGCCCAGGGCGCCCACCGCGCGGTTGCGGTAGTGCAGCGGCGCCACCACCAGCGTGCAATGGTGCATCTGCTGTTCGGCATTCTCCCGCCCAATCAGGATGCGCACGCCGGCTTCCGGGGTTTGCAGGCAGGCTTCCAGGATCCCCGCCAGCTTTACCTTTTCCTCCAGAGTTTTCACCAGTTGCTTGATCTTCTGCACATCGGCAAATTCCGGACGCTCCAGGATCTTCGCCGTGCCATCCACAATCAGCCCGCCCGTCTCGTCCTCCGACAACGCGCCCCACATGAAGAGCGTGGCGACGTTTTTCAGCAGGCGATCGCAGAGGATCTTATCCGCTTCCATGCGATGGAAAATTTCCAGGCGAATGGTGCCCAGCGACCAGCCGTGGAACTCCGCGTTGAGGAAGTTGGCGGCCTGGTCAAGCTCCTCCTGGGTAAAATCGTCCTCCAGGTGAACCACGCGGTTTTCCACCAGGTCGGGCTTGGAAACGATCACCACCAGAACCCGGTGGTCGGGAAGGTTGATAAACTTGATGTGTTCCAGCAGCTTTTCTTCCAGCGCCGGCGCCAGCACCAGGCCCACGTTGCGCGAAACCTCGGAAAGGGTGCGGGAAGCCTTCACCATCAGCCGCTCCAGCCGGTCCCCGTCGGAGCGCAAGGTCTGGTCAATATATCGCTCCGTGTCCGGAGCCAGACGCGCCCCCGTCACCTCGCGATCCACGTAAAAGCGGTAGGCCTTCTCCGTCGGCACGCGCCCCGCCGATACGTGGGGCTGCACCAGGAAGCCGCCCTCTTCCAGTTCCCCCAGGACGGAGCGAATCGTCGCCGAACTGACCGGGGTCGGCATCTGCGCCGCTAAGGCCTTGGACCCCACAGGGAAACCACTGGCGATGAACTGGCGAACCAGTGCCACCAGGATTTCCCGGTATCGGTTTGACAGGTCTAGCTGCCCCATCGTATTGGACCTAACTGACAAGGTATCAAAAAGTTCGAGGCTAATGACTCCTCAACTCATTCTATCGGCGGCGGCGCGCGGTGTCAAGATTGCGAACTCGCTCAGGTCTCACTTGGCGATTGGGCGCTGCTCGTCGATGATTCCGCAAAACCACTCCCTGCTGGTTTTGCTTCGGGTGAATTCAGCCTTCATAATTCAGAATTCAGCCTTTTCTAAACTAAGCCCTTTCCTTTCAACAACTCATCGCGAAAATGAGATAACTCGTTTGTTTTCAATCAACCATTGGGAGCACTTTTTTTGCCCCTTTGTTTTCAATCAACCATTGGGAGCAACCTTCATTTTTAACATCTTTTTGCGTCAGCAGCCCCTCCGGATTTTGAGCATCCTAAACCTACGCGTTTCTTCCTCATTTCCGTATTCTCGACGCATTTCGCTTCGTCCCCTGAGGGCTCAGCCGCCAGGGTTCGTCCGAAGCCGCAACAAGTCTCCGGCCCCCAGCCTCGAGGGCTAGTATACATGAAGGTATAGCCTCTGTCAAGTGTTAAATTGGCTACTACAGAGAACCCACAAAAGATGACAGATTGTCATGGTCAAAAGGGCGGTGTGGTGAAAATCGGTCATCGGCCTCGGGAGGGTGTTGCCGGCCTCTCCGCGTCAATCCAGCGTGTCTAAAGGATTCCTCGAATCTGTTCGACGTGATTGAGGTCGTGCCCGGCCATGTGAGTTGCCAGCTCCTGGACGGTTATCCTGCCACGTTCCGCATGGACACCGAAGGCCTGCCACTGCTCCGGGCTAAGGCTCTGGAGCATGCGCAGGTTCGCTTTGCGCAGGAGGCGAAACATTTCCAGTGCCTCATCGATAGACCAGGCGCCGTATTTGCCGAGTTGCTCCCACAGGTTCTGGTCGAAACCGGCGAGCGCGCATCCGGGCGCCTCGAGCATCTGCCGGTAACGCCAACTGGTGACCAACTCATCTTCCGCAAGATGGGCAACGATCTCGACAACCGACCATTTCCGCGGCGCAGGCCTGCGCTTGAGCTGGTCATCCGGCACGCCTTCGATCAACAGGGCGATGACCTCAGGGGTCTCCCCTTGCATCGCCAGCGGGTCTTTACCCGCGGCATACGAGCGGATACGGTCGAGATAAGGCTTTGTGTCAGGCATAATGTATCAGAGCTATGCTTGTTTGACCTGTGCTGCCGTCCAAGTATTGGAAAGTCTTTTCCCGGCCGAAACACATTCACGGAGGTATAGATTGATCAGCGTTTGATAGGCAATGCCAGTTTCCTCTGCCAGACGCTTGAAGTATTTGACCGTGTCATGGTCAAGCCGAATGGTTACCTGTTGCTTCAATTGCCGGGCATAAGGATTGCGTTTGGCTTTTGAGAAATCATAATGTTCTCTCATTGAGTCCACCTGTCCTCGTATTCCTCCCGCTCCTGCGGGTCAGCTCGCCGCGCTGAAATAAGGCGAATCACGCCGCCCTCTCGGCGATAGCAATGGCACACCACCAAGGTTCGCAGTGCGCTACTGAGTCCGAGAAGAATGAATCGTTCCTCCTGCTCAGAATGGTCGGGGTCGCCGATCAAAAGCGCCTGCTCGTCGAAGAATACCGTCTGCGCCTCCTCGAAGGATATCCCATGCTTGCGCCTGTTTTGCGCGTTCTTGCGGTCATCCCACTCAAAGCGAAGCACAGGCACCCTCCCCCAATGTACTTACAATGTAATGTGGCGTCAACTCCCCATTGGGCCTCGCCGCGCCCCGCGTTAACCGCCAAGACCCAATTTCTCGAACGGGGTATTCATAATCGGATACTCCGCCCAGGCCTTATAGTCAAAGTGCCACCATTCCGCGGGATTCACGGTGAATCCCTCCGCTTCCATGGCGTCGCGCAGGATCTTGCGATGTTGGCGCTGCTCGTCCGTACCGCCGCGATAGTTGGGGTAGGCGCGCTCGGTCATTTCATCGTAGACACTGGGCATCTCCACTTCCCTGCCCGTCTTCAAGTCGTAAAGCGACAGGTCCACCGCGCAGCCGCGATTGTGCCGGGAACCTTCGGCGGGATTCGCCACGAAGATATGCTTGTCGGCAGGCGTGGCATCCCAGAACACCTTGGTGACGTACCAGGGCCGGTAGGCGTCGTGGATGATCAGACCGTAACCCCGCGGCCGGAGCCTCTTGTTGACCTTCGCCAACGCCTCGGCGGCGGGCCGCTGCAGGAAGGCCCGGGCCTGCGTGTAAACCGGTGTACTGAGAAAATTGTCCGAGGTCGCGTAGCGAATATCCAGCTTGATCCCGGAATCCAGCTTGACCAATTCCACCAGATCCGGTGCTCGCTTACCTTCCTCCTTCGGAGGCGTAGCCCGCAGCGCTGCGGCGCGGAGTTGGTCAATGGGACGAACCGGAGTGAGGCGATAGATGCCGCCTGGTGTTACGGCGTTCTGGGCAAAACAGAGACCTACGGCAAAATACCACAGGGCCAGCGCCAAGTTATACCTGTGACTTCTCATCATCCGCCTATTCTACCTTGCAGCACGTTGACGTTCCAGTTGCCCGAAAACGGAAAGTTCCGCGCAGGCGATTTCTACGGGTAGTGAATATGGGCGTCAAACGTCAAATATTCCCTTGCTTTCGGATATTTTGTCCATGCCTGGGCTAGTTATGGGTGGGTTATTGCTCGGATGTTATATGGAGGATCATGTTCGGGTGGAAACGCGCAGTGCGGAACAGGTGCCAGGATTGCAGATTGCCGATGGACGATTCGCGATTGCGGGGAGTGCCGACTTTGAGACGGTTTCTTGAGCAACGCGAACGGTAGGCGGGCCGGGACTAATGCTGATCTCCCGAGTGGGCGGGGACAGGCGCGGGGGGCGCGGCACAGCAATTCCCACGGTTAAAAACGAGGCAGTTGCACCCCACAATTAAAGATTCCCTCCACAGATGTTGATGATAATAAAGGTGGTTGGTGTGTAGCCGTAGACTGACGAACAATCTTTAAGCATTTGAAATTAAATGAGTTAACAGCTAAAGCCTCTATTTCAAAGGATTTCCTCAGATGATGTTGATGATAAAACAGGTACTTAGCGGACTTTCAAGAGATTTCATAGAATGTGCAAGTCAATGAATTAAGGAAGGTTAATGGGATTGAGTGGCATGGTGGCTCCAAAAAAAAACGGGGATCATATTTGGGGTTCAGCGCCCATAAGTTGTTGAAAAGAAGTATAGAAAGAATGTCAACTTTATGCTCTAAGCAGAAGTTGATGAAAACAAAGCCTCTAATTTCATTCTGAGCAGAAGTTGATGAAAAGAAATGGACTTATTGAAAGCAGTCGATTGCGACTGGCAAGTTAGAGAGCCTATCAATGGTAGGGGGGAGTGACAAGATACCGGGCTCTTTGTCCGAACTTCAAGGTGTCAAAGACAGGAACAGGAAAGGGACTGACAAGCAATCCGGGCGCCCGCACTCCCCCGCATCGCTTATCGACAGTTTCCGGTGTGAGGATGAACCAACTTGCCGGGGGCGAAACTGGAAACTCGAAACTGGAAAATCGCCAATCACCCATCGCAGATCACCAATGGCTCGATGACCCGATGGCTCGATGAGCCGATTTTGCGGCAAAGCTTTTCTGCAATACAATAGGATTCTGAGCGGCATCACCCAAGCCCATGGGCAAAAGCGCACAAGTCGTGGCCACCGATCTCCTGAAGCGGCAGGCGAACATCAGCGTACAGCGGTACTTTGAGATTTCCCTGCTCCTGATGCTCGCCACGGGGTTCTTTACCGTGGCCACCACGGGCAAGCTGGACGTGGTTTCCATGGTGATGATGTTTGGCGCGCTGGGCATCAAGATGGGGAGCTACATCCGCGGCGCCGATTATTCCCTCGGCCCCAAAACCGTTACGCGCATTTCCATCTTTTACATTTTCTTTTACGGCCTGGATTTTCTGATTTTCGCCGCCGGACCCAGCCCCCTTGACCGCATGTTGGAAGCCACCGTGCATTTGGTACTTTTCACTGCGGTCATGAAAATCTTTTCGGCGCGCACTTATCGCGACTACGGATACCTGGCCACGCTCTCGTTCCTGATGATGCTCGCCAGCGCCGTCCTGACCGTGGGCACGACGTTCCTGGTCTTCTTCACGCTTTATGTGCTCTTCGCCATCTCCACGTTCATCAGCTACGAAATCAAACGCGGGGTGGAAGCGGCGCGGCGTGCTCCCGAGGGGCCATTCCGCATTCCTGAGCACAACCGCCGGGCGCTGGAAAAGGCGCTGATGATGGCGGCGGTGGGCCTGGCGGTGGGAATCTTCCTCCTGGCCGGGGTCTTGTTTTTTGTCATTCCCCGCTATCGCACGGGTTACCTGACCACGCTCTCGATGCAGGCCCAGAACATTACGGGGTTTTCCGAAACCGTAAACCTTGGCGACATCCGCAAAATCCTGCGCTCCCCCATGGTGGTGATGCGCATCATGCCGGAGGGAAGCCCCCGGCCGTACTCGGGTGTCAAATGGCGGGGCGTCACGCTGAATAGTTTCAACGGCAAGAAATGGTTCAACGACAATGCGGACCGGATTTCCATCCCGGCGGAAGCGTATCAGCGCTTCGTTGTTCCCCCGCCCGATGGTTGGGACCACCGCCCGCACCATCCCCTGCGCTACCGCGTATTGCGCGCGGCGTTATCCACCGACGTGCTCTTCGCCGCCGCCGAACCGCGGGAAATTTCCGGCGTGCGCTTGCTCAGCCTCGATCAAACCGGCTCGCTGCACAACCCGCAGAACCTCAGCGTCCCGTTCGCGTACGACGTGGTTTCGGACGCGGGTCTTCCGACCGCGCGGGAGTTGCGCAGCGCCAGCACCCAGTATCCGGACGAGATTCGCCTGATTTATCTTCGCCTGCCGCATACGCTGAACCCACGCGTCAGCGAGCTGGCTCGCACCATTACCGCTTCCTCCGCCAATAACTATGACCGCGCCGCCGCCCTCCAATCCTACCTGCGCGATAATTTTCAATACACCCTGGATCCGCCCGAAATCGAGCCGGAAGACCCCGTGGGAAGCTTCCTCTTCCGCTCCAAGTCCGGCTACTGCGAGTACTTCGCCGCCGCCATGGCGGTGATGCTGCGCACGGTGAATGTCCCCTCGCGGCTGGTGAACGGATTTCAAACGGGCTCGTATAATCGCTTCGGCAAGGACTTTGTGGTGCGCGCGCGCGACGCGCATAGCTGGGTGGAAGTCTACTTCAGCGGCTACGGGTGGATTCCCTTTGACCCTACGCCCGCCGACCCCCACCCCGTTCTCCCCGGCGAATGGGACGATTACGTCGACACCGCGGCGCTGTTCTGGAATGAGTGGATCATCAATTACGACTTCGGCCACCAGGTGCAGTTGGCGAGGGAGATTGAGCAGGATTCACACGACTTCCAGCAGATCTTTCGCCGCCGCTCCGAGCGCCTGAAGCAACAGGGAATCCGCATCGCCTTCCGCATCGAGGGCTGGCTGATGGCCCATAAATTACTCGTCCTGGTGATTATGCTCACCATCCTGGCCGGCTTGATCCTCACCGACAAGTCCGGGACACTGGCGGAATGGCGCTTTCGCCTGGCCTGGAGATTCGCCCGGCGCGGCGCGGAGTTGAACCCGCGTGAGGCCACGCTCACCTATCAGCGCCTGCTCCAGACATTACAGAAGAAAGGCTTTCGCAAAACCCCTTCCCAAACCCCGCGCGAATTTGCCTTTTCCTTCCTCACCACGCCGTGGGGTGCGGGTGTGCAGGAGTTCACGAAACTCTATAACACCCTGCGCTACGGGCAAGCGCCGGTCTCCCTCGCGCGGCTGCGGCAGATTTTGGAGGATATTGCGAAAGGAAAGTAGGACCGCGCTTAGGCCCCGACAGGGGCCAACCGTAATTAGCCGAAGGATGATGGATGAAACATCATATGCGAATGACTCCACTGCGGACGTGTCTGCGAGCGGTCCTCGCGGGATGCCTCCTGATAGCGGCATGTGAAATGGATGCGGCCCCTACCGCGCCGACACCCGTGGAGGTGTGGGTTGGTGGCGACGATGGATTAACGCAGAAGCTCGAAGACGCAATGGAAAGTGCATTTCGATCGTCGCAGGACTTTACCTTGAGCTCCGGGAAGAAACCAGGAACATTGGTGGTACTGATCCCCACGAACGTCGGATGGAAGAAGATCGGCACACGAACCAAGGTGCTCTATACCGTGGAATTTAGATCTCAAACGCTCGACGGCCGGAAAATCAGCGATGACAAAGGATCATGTTGGGACGGCGAATACGCGAAGTGCGCAGCTCACATCGTCGAGGACGCGAAGACCGCAGCGCGGAAAATCCATTAGTCATCCATTTTACGGCGCGAGGTCGCGCGCAGCTTCTTGCCCGCGGACCGATGGCAGGTAGCTGAGAGCTGAAAGCTGATGGCTGATACCTCCTTTCACGGAATCGACTTCCCGCCATCCACGGCAAACACCTGGCCGGTGATGAAATCGCTGTGGGTGGCGAGGAACAGAACCATCTGCGCAATGTCTTCGGCGGCGCCGGCCTTGCGCAGCGGTGTGGAGCGGATGATTTTGCGGACTGTCGCGTCGCGCTTCTCATCCGGGAAGAGGATGGTGCCCGGCGCCACACTGTTGACGCGAATCGTTGGGGCCAGGGCTTTCGCCAGCGAGCGCGTGAGGGAGATGAGCGCCGCCTTCGACGCGCAGTAGTGCATGTAGCTCGGCCAAGCCTGCAAACCGCCGAGCGAGGAGATGTTGATAATGTTCCCGCGCCCCGTGCGCTTCATCATTCGCGCGGCCGCCTGGGCGCAGAAGAAAGGACCTTTCAGATTGGCGCCCAGGACGCGGTCGAAATCTTTTTCCTCCAACTCGTCCCAAGTCTTCGGGAAAAAGACGCCGGCATTATTGACCAGCAGATCCAATCGGCCGAAGCGCTTTTCGATGGCGCGAAACATGGCCGCGACTTGCCTGGGGCGCGAGACGTCCGCACGCAGGGCCACGGCACGCACTCCCAGGGCAGCGATTTCACGCGCGGTAGCCTGGGCGCCCTCACGCGATTGGTTATAGTTTACGATCACGTCCGCGCCGGCATGGCCCAACGCGAGGGCGATGGCCCGCCCGATCCGCTTGCCGCCGCCCGTTACCAACGCCACTTGGTGGTGCAAAGGTTTTTCGCTCATGGTGTCCGATTGATAAACAGTTTAACGCTTTTCTCCAGGGAGGTGTAGAAGTTGTATCTTGCGCGCTGTCGCGAATTCGCCTAGATTCACCCGCGAGGTGCACCCATGCGCGAGGCGTCGCTGGAAGATATTACCAAATTCCTGGAGTGCAAGAGAGTCGCCTTGGTGGGCGTCTCTCGCCGCCCCCAACACTTCTCGCGATCGCTGCTGCGCGAATTTGTTGCCAACGGATACGACCCCGTGCCGGTGAATCCCCAGGCCACGGAGATCGAGGGGCGGAAGTGCTTTGCGCGCATCGCCGATATTACTCCACCTGTGGAAGCCGCGCTGCTGATGACCGGCGCCGCGGAGGCGACGGACCAGGCGGTGAACGAATGCAATCAAGCCGACATCCGCAAGATTTGGATTTATAAGAGTGTGGACGACGGCGCCATCCATGAACAGGCCATGGAGTTCTGCCGCTTGCGAGGGTCCGCCGTCGTGGAAGGCTACTGCCCGATGATGTTTCTTCCCCACGCGGGAATGTTCCACAGGTTTCACGGCCTCCTCATGAAGGTGGTGGGGAGTTATCCACTCTAATCTCCTGGCGGCCCGGGACGGCATCCCGCCTTGACGCTTCTCCGCCCTTGCTCTTAGAATTCCTTCAGGCGTCGACGATGGAGGTTGTGCTCTACACCAAGCCCGGGTGCTGTCTCTGCGATACGGTGAAAGCGCAGCTCATCAAACTGCGCGCCATGCAGCCGTTTGGACTTCGGGAAGTGAATATTCTTGAAGACCGTGATGCGTACGCGAAATTTCACGAGGAAATTCCCGTAGGATTCATCGACGGACGGAAAGCGTTCAAGTACCATCTGGACGAGAAGGCATTCTTGCGGCGGCTCCAATCGCCGCCGGCACAGGGAGAAGAACCGGAATATGGAAGTTGATATCCTGACCATTGCGGCTCACCCGGACGACGTGGAGATCACCTGCGGAGGCACCGTCATCAAGATGGCGGAGGCGGGCTATCGCGTGGGCATTCTCGACCTTACCGCGGGAGAAAGCGGCACGCGGGGCAGCGCCGCTCTGCGCGAAAAGGAAGCGCGACGCGCCGCCGCGGTGCTGGGGGTGGTGCACCGGGAAAACCTCGGCATCCCCGATGCGGGTGTGGAAAATAATCGCGAAAATAAGCTGAAAGTCGCGCAGAAGATTCGCGAGTTGAAGCCTCACACGGTGATTCTCCCCTACTGGAAAGGCCGGCATCCCGACCATTACACCACCGGGCACCTTGGTTACGAGGCCTGCTTCCTGGCGGGGCTCGCCAAGCTGCCGTTGGCAGGAAAGCCCCACCGCCCTTTCAAAATTATTTACGCCTCGCAGTACGTGCCCACGGTCCGGCCGACGTTCGTAGTGGACATCACCGCGCAGTTCGAGAAAAAACTCAAGGCCATCTTCTGTTTTTCCTCGCAGTTTTCCCCGCCCAAGGAATTGCAGAACCTCTTCCCTTCCCGCGCCGATATCAACGCCCGCATGGGCTCGGAGGCCCGCCATTTCGGCCATATGATCGGCGTGCGCTATGGTGAGCCCTTCATCATGCGCGAGATCACCGCGGTCGACGACATCGTCAAGATCCCGGTGAAATCCATATGAGCACGTTCCAACTTTATGAGGCTGGGCATTACGCTTTTGTGTTGCGCCGCATCAGCCCGCCTTCCGGCTCACGCCGATGCTCCTCAAAACTTAGGACGGCGGTCGCGGCTTTAGATTTCGCGCAATTCTTCTTCACTAAGCCCGAAGTAGTGTCCCACTTCGTGCAGCAGGGTGGCGCGGATTTGGCGGCGGACTTCCGCATCGCTTCGCGAGATGGCCTCGATGTTTCTCTGATACAGAAAGATGTGGTCAGGCGGGGTGGAATAGAAAACGCTCTTCTCCGTGCGGGGGATGCCGTGAAAAAGACCCAGCAGCAGTCCCTGGTTCTGTACCCCGGGCGGTGGCAAGTCTTCCACGATGATGGCCACGTTGGTGAGCCGCTGGCGAAACGGCGCGGGCAGGTCGTCCAGAGCTTGCGCCACAAGAGCCTCGAACTTGTCTCGCTCCATCTTACTCCCCGTTGTAACTTCTCAGGCCCGCTATGCCGCGCGCAGGCGGTTTTTCCAGCGGTTGTGGATGAACCAGACAGCGCCGAGGACAATCACCACGCCCAGAACCGCATCGAAGCGGTGGAAGTATTCGCGGAGGGTCATCCAGCGCTCGCCGAGTTTCATGCCGGCGTAGGCGAGCGCCAGGCACCACGGCAAAGATCCGAGAAAAGTGTAGACGTGGAAGCGCGCCACGTTCATCCGAGACACCCCCGCGGGGAACGCGATGAAGGTGCGGATGACGGGCAACAGGCGGGCGATGAACACCGCCCAGTCGCCGTAGCGCGCAAAGAAGCGGTCGGCCAGCTCGAGGTCGTGGTGAGTAACCAGCAGCCAGCGCCCGTATTTTTCCACCAGCGGCCGCCCGCCGAGGGACCCGACGGAATAGGCCACCAGCGATCCCAGATTGCATCCCACGGCCCCCGCCAGCCCTACCCAAAGCAGGCGGAATCGGTGGGTAAAAACCAGGTAACCGGAAAAGGGCATGATAACTTCCGAAGGCAAAGGGATGCAGGCGGATTCAATCGCCATCAACAACACAATGCCCAGGTAACCTGTCTGTGAAATCACGGCGATAATGAAAGTGGCAAGGTATTCGAGAAGGGCGGAGATCATAGGGAGAATGGGATCGAGTCATTGAGTCATCGGGTCATTGGTTCGTTTGGCTTTCGAGCCACCGGGTTATCGAGCAATAAGGGCGCTCTCTAAATGACTCGATGGCCCGATGACCAAATGACCCGATACTTAGAAAGCGTCGGCGTCCTGAGTGAAGATATAACCGGGAAGTCCCACACCCGCGGCGGCCTTCTCCACCTTCACGCGGCGAACGTCGTCATCCCCTCCCCCCACTTTTCTGAGGACAGCGTACGAGGCGAAGACTTCCGAATAAACTTTAGTCACCAGCCAATTGTCGCCCGTCGCTTGGAACTGCCAGACTTGACCTAACAGAATCGAGGAAACTGCCACAGGTTAACACTCCTTTATGGGGAGACGGTGTCCGGTTACAGGAAACTGAATCCGAGCCTCGGTTGAAGGCCGATTTGTTTAATCTAGCTGTCCTCGGACGCGGAGTCAAGAGGGCAATGCACAGCGCAATGCACTTTCCCCTTCTCCGCAAAATGCCAAGCGCCCTATGGGGAGCCCTTTCATGCCTTAGCATTTGCAAGTTGGGCGGCCCAGGGGAGCAAGCGGCACGAAGGAAACCTCCCTTTGCCGCTTCCATTCCATTGAAACTAAACACGTTATAGACTGTTTGCGCCACAGTGGGGACCTTGGGTTGAGCTTTTCGCATGCCTCTCGTCACTTCCTGACTTTGCCGCGCCTCCCGACAGCTCGGATTTTGTGTTAACGCAATTTTACCGATGCCGCCGCCTATAGATGCAACCCCAGTGGCGCCCACGCAATCCAACAGACGGGTGGATTCGGGTTGGCCCCGAACAATCGCCGAAGATTACCTGGAAATCGTGGTCGGGGTCAACGATCAATCACCATGCCAGATTCGCCATCGCCGAGGAGAGAGAAAAGAAACCGCGGTCGAGCCCGCCCGCAATGGTATAATTGCCGGTAAGGAGCCATGCCATGAGGAATCCGCGTTTCGTAGCCCTATTGCTTGTCGCGATCCTATGCTGGACCGCGCTGCCCGGTCGCGCTGACGATAAGAAGAACGACGTCGACGATATTGGCGATCGCAAGGTCGCGCATCGCAGCATCATCTCGCAGGAAAAAGAGATCGCCATCGGCAAGCAGTATGCCGATCAGATTGACAAACAAGCCAAGATTCTCAAGGACCCGGTCATCAATGAGTACGTGAACCGCGTGGCCCAAAACCTGGCGCGCAACTCGGACCTCAAGATTCCCCTGACCATCAAGGTCATTGATGACCCCGCGATCAACGCTTTCACCCTGCCGGGCGGGTTCATGTATCTCAACACCGGCACCCTGATGGCCGCCGATGAGGAAGACCAGGTGGCCGGAGTTATTGCCCACGAAATTGGCCACGCCGCCGCGCGCCACTGGGCCAGCACCATGACCAAGGCGACGATCCTGCAATTTTCCATGATCCCCATGATGTTCATCCCCATGACGGCCGCGGTTTATATGGGCGTCATGGAAGCCTATATGAACGGCGTGCCCCTGGCCTTCCTGAAATTCAGCCGTAAGGATGAGCAGGAGGCCGACTTCCTGGGGTTGCAGTACATGTACAAGGCGGGATATGACCCCAATGCCTTCGTCGGATTCTTCGGCAAGGTCATGGACGAAGAGCGGCGCAGCCCCGGGAGCATGGCCAAAGTTTTCGCCGACCATCCCCCCACGGGCGATCGCATCATCGCGTCGGAGGAAGAAATTCAAAAGATTCTCCCCAAGCGCGAGCAGTACCTGGTGTCCACCTCGGAGTTTGATGACATCAAGGCGCGCTTGCAAACCGTCATTACCCAGCGCAAGCGGCAAAAACCGGGAGATGCGGGACCCACGTTGCGCAAGCGCTCGCCCGACCAGACCTCCACGCAAACCGGTCAACAGCAGCCCACCGATTCCGGCGATGATTCGCCGCCCGTGCTGAAGCGGCGCGACGGCCCCAGCAACTAAGCGCCGGCAATTTCATGGTAGCGTAAAAGGCGTCCGGTTCACCGGGCGCCTTTGGCTTTTAGGGGGTGCCGGGGCCAGGGGGGGAGTCGCCTCCCCCGCCTCCGGGGAAACGGTCAGGATTAGGGTGATGAGACTTGGGCATCAGGGATGGCTGGGGGAATTGAAAACGACGCCCAGTTTGCGCAGTTCGTCGTTGTAGTATTTCCGGTAGAGAATCTCCCACTCGCCACTGCCTTCGGGGATGGTGCGTTTCTGCGAAGCGATCCGGGCTTTGATGACTTCGTCCATCTTCTCTTCCTCGTGCATCAGTTCGGTAAGGATCTTGACGATTTCCTGACGAATGGTGTTGGGCTCCTCGAAGATTTCCACTTCGTCCAAGGCTTCGATCGCCCCCACAATCCGGTGGGAGACCTGGATGATCTTTTCGTGGCTCAACTTCATCGGCTCAACCCACGCCCCTTCAGAGGATGATTTTGCGTTCGCGCACCAGTTGTTTCTTGACCACCTTGAAGGCCTCTTCGAAGGTGGCGCCCAACTCCTTCATCTGGTCGCCGTGCTCTTCCAGGATCTTCCGCACTTCGTCATTTATACGGTCCTCGATACTAAACTCATCGAGCATAACCTCGTACATAACTTCCGTCACGTATTCGGGCTGGTCGAACTGGATGAGCCCGGCCTTGGTGAGGCGTTTCAGAACCTGTTTGGCCATGTAGGCCACGTACTCGCGCGGGAACTGCATAGTTGGGTCTGTGTCTTCCTTGACGATCTGAGACAGCTAGTGTATATTCCTTAGACTGGAGCTGTCAAGGAGCGTGTGCCGGCG
>Ga0326727_10005177_pt1 | contig 37709 bp, 38 predicted proteins | sample MB2enrmetagenome_FD_207643 | JGI IMG/M metagenome (GOLD analysis project Ga0326727, IMG submission 207643) | Lab enriched peat soil microbial communities from McLean, Ithaca, NY, United States - MB29MY | ecosystem: Environmental > Terrestrial > Soil > Wetlands > Peat | place: USA: New York... | reverse complement strand
TTTCGACCAAGATGCAGAAGACCATCGTGGTCGAGGTCGAGATGCGCAAGGCCCATCCCAAGTACAAGCGGATTGTGCGCTCGACGAAGAAGTTTTATGCCCACGACGAGCTGAGTTCGGCGCGGCTGGGCGATGTGGTGCGCATTCGCGAGACCCGGCCGCTGAGCAAGCTGAAGCGCTGGGCCCTGGAAGAGATTGTCCGGCGCTCGGCGCTCGGCCAGATCGAGGACGCCGCGGTCCGGACCGAAGTCAAGGCTGCCAACTAGCAAGGAGAAGAACCCATGGCTGTGCAAATGAGAACCATGCTCGCGGTGGCCGACAACTCTGGCGCACGCAAGCTGCAAGTGATTCTGCCGCTGGGCGGCGGACTGGGCAAGAAGGCCGGCCTGGGCGACATCGTGACCGCCGCGGTCAAGGAGTCCTCGCCCGACGGCACCATCAAGAAGGGCAAAGTCGTGAAGGCGGTCATCGTCCGCACCCGCAAGGAGCATCGCCGGCGCGACGGAACCTATATCCGCTTCGATGAGAACGCGGCAGTAGTGATCGACGATGCGCACGAGCCGGTGGGCACGCGAGTCTTCGGGCCTGTGGCCCGCGAACTGCGCGAAAAGAAGTTTTTGAAGATCGTTTCGCTGGCCCCGGAAGTGGTTTAAAAGCAGGGAATAGGGAGCAGGGAATAGGGAGCAAAAAAAACTGCCCACTGTTCACTGCCCACTGTCCACTGTATTTGGAGAGAAGATGCCGAGTTTGAGTATTCATCGCAACGATACGGTCAAGGTCCTCAGGGGCTCGGACCGGGGCAAGACGGGACGCGTGCTGCGCGTCTTTCCCGACGAGGGCACGGTTCTGGTTGAGCATGTGCGCGTGGTCAAGAAAACGGTTTCGGGCAAGCAGGGAAAAAGGACCAAGGGCGGCATTGCCGAGCAGGAATCGCCCATTAACGTCTCCAATCTCGTGCTGATCTGCCCCAACTGCGGCCCCGCGAAAGTGGGATCGAAGCTGGAAGGCGACGTCAAGGTACGCATCTGCAAGAAGTGCGGCCAGACGATGCCGACGAAGAAGTAAACGGAAACCTCCCACCTTAGCTGCAAAAGCAAAGACGCGGCGAAGGTGGGGCGCCCAGCACTTCCGTAACGGTAAACGGCCATCGGGCCACTCCGGGAGCCGGAAGAAAGAGAGCAAAGCATCATGGCGGCAAGGCTGAAAGAGAAGTATCACAAGGAGATCAAGCAGGCTCTGCAAAAGGAGCTGGGGCTTGAGAATCCCATGGCGGTTCCGGAGTTGGAGAAGATCGTCGTCAACATGGGGCTGGGCGAGGCCACGCAGAACACCAAGTTGCTGGACCCGCTGGTGGCCGACCTGACGGCGATTGTCGGACAGAAGCCGGTAACCACCAAGGCAAAGAAGTCGATTGCTGCCTTCAAGGTGAGGGCGGGAATGTCGATCGGCGCCATGGTCACGTTGCGCAACGAGAAGGCTTACGAGTTCCTGGACCGGCTGATCTCCACGGCGCTGCCGCGGGTGCGCGACTTCCGCGGCGTTTCGACGAAGAGCTTTGACGGGCGCGGCAACTATACGCTCGGCCTGCGCGACCAGCTGATCTTCCCGGAGATCGATTACTCCAAGGTGGAGAAGATGAAGGGCATGAACATCACCATCGTGACCACGGGCAAGGACGACAACCAGGCGAGGGCGCTGCTGCGGGCCTTCGGCATGCCGTTCCGCCAGGGCGCGTAAGGGGATAAGAGGAATATGGCAACCACTGCAAAAAGGGTGAAAGACGCGCGGAAGCCGAAGTTCAGCTGCCGCAAGCACAATCGCTGCCAGCTTTGCGGGCGTCCGCGCGGGTTCCTGCGCAAGTTCGGCGTCTGCCGCTTGTGTTTCCGCGCGCTGGCGCTCAAGGGTGAGATTCCCGGCGTCGTGAAGTCGAGCTGGTAGTGAGTAAGTTCTTAGTTGTCAGTTCTCGTTGTCAGTTGTTTTTTGTGTGATTGACAAACGGCTATGGAGATCAAAACGCCGGTTTCTGAGAACTGAGAACTGAAAACTGACAACTGTTTTAGACATTCCCGCTGGTTTCCGGCAGCAGGCGGACGAACGGGGAATGAAGGAGAAGGAATGAGTCTGACCGACCCAGTAGCCGATTTTCTGGCGCGCATCCGGAATGCAATCCGGGCGCGTCACCAGAAGCTGGATGTACCGGCTTCCAAGCTGAAGACCGAGATCGCCCGCATCCTCAAGGAGGAGGGCTATATCTCGAATTACAAAACCCAGGAAGAGGAAGGCAAGCTCGTCCTCCGCGTCTACCTGAAGTACGGCGGCACGGAAGCGGCCATCCGGGATCTCGCGCGCATTTCGCGCCCCGGTTGCCGCGTCTACATCAGCCACGACGAGATCAAACGCGTCCAGGGCGGACTGGGCATCTCGATCATGACCACGCCCAAGGGCGTGATGACCGGCCGTCAGGCGCGCCGCGAAGGCGTGGGCGGCGAATTGCTGTGCGAAGTGTGGTAAAGGCAGTTCTCAGCTTTCAGCCGTCAGCTATCAGCTTACGGCCTTGGCGGGAAGCGGCTTACTAAAACTGAAGTCTGATAGCTGGAAGCTGTTACGGGCTGCAGTGGAACGATGGAACTAGCAAGCTGAAAGCTGTTCTTCGGGACTCGCAAGCCAGATGAAGGGTTCATTCGATGTCGCGTATAGGAAAGAAGCTCATTCCGCTGCCCGCGGGCGTCAAGTACAAGGTTGAGGGCAACAAGGTCGTGGTCGAGGGTCCGAAGGGCAAGGTCTCGGCGCTGATTGCACCCGGCATTACGCTCGAAACCAAGGGCGGCCAGTTGCATGTGAACCGCGAAAATGATAGCCAGGCCGCGATGCACGGGCTGACGCGTTCTTTGGTTGCGAATGCGGTTCACGGCGTCACCGCGGGCTGGAAGAAGGAATTGGACATCGTCGGCATCGGCTATCGCGCCGAGATGAAGGGTAAAGGGACGGTCGTCTTCACTCTCGGTTATTCGCATCAGATTGAAGTTCCGCTGCCCTCAGGCATCGAGGTGGCCATCGATCCCAAGCAATTGCACCTGACCATCACCGGCATCGACCGGCAGAAGGTAGGCCAGGTGGCTGCCGACATGCGTTCGCTGCGCAAGCCCGACCCGTACAAGAACAAGGGCGTGCGCTACAGCGACGAGAAGCTGAAGAAGAAGGCCGGCAAGACAGGCGCGAAGTAAGAAAAGCACCTTTTAGCCGTTAGCTTTTAGCTCTTAGCTAAAGGCTAAAAGCTAAAAATCTGTAAATCAACCGAACGGGGCCGCAGGGCGGCTCCGCTGATAGGAACGAGAGACCATGATCACGCAGACCAAGAGAAACGCCATCCGCCAGCGCATTCACCAGCGCATCCGCCGCAAGCTCGCCGGCACCGCAGAGCGGCCGCGGCTGAACGTATACCGCTCGCTCAACCACATCTACGCGCAGGTGATCGACGATCAGAAGGGCGAGACGCTGGTCTCGGCCTCGTCGATCAAAATGAAGACCGGCGGCAACGTGGCGGCGGCCAAGGAAATCGGCAAGGCGGTGGCCGAACTGGCCGTTGCCCAGGGCATCAAAAAGGTGGTCTTTGATCGCGGCGGCTACCTCTATCACGGGCGTGTCAAGGCGCTGGCCGATGCGGCCCGCGCGGCAGGCCTGGAGTTCTAGCAAGACAGCTGACAGCTAACGAAGAGACGAGAGAGCAATGACGATCTTGAAGAAGAAACTCGATGCCAACCAGTACAACCTGAAGGATCAGGTGGTCTCCATCAATCGCGTGACCAAGGTGGTCAAGGGCGGAAAGAATATGTCCTTTGCCGCGCTGGTAGTGGTGGGCGACCCCGCCGCGGGCGTGGTTGGCCATGGTTCAGGAAAGGCCAAGGAAGTACCCCAGGCGATTCGCAAGGGGATCGAAGCGGCCAAGAAGAACCTGGTCCGGGTCAACCTGACCGATACCTCGATTCCGCATCTGGTCCTGGGCCGTTACGGCGCCGGGCAGGTGCTGCTAAAGCCGGCCCCCGAAGGTACCGGCGTGATCGCCGGCGGCGCGGTGCGCGCGGTCATGACCTCGGTTGGGGTGCAGAACGTGCTCACCAAGAGCCTCGGTTCGCCCAACCCCCACAACGTCGTCAAGGCCACATTCAATGCCTTGGTGCAGTTGCGCGACCGTGCCGAAGTGGCCAACATGCGCGGCAAGTCCGTGGAGGAGATGTAAGCCATGGCGGAAACCAAGATGATTCGCATTCAGTACTACCGCTCGAAGAACTCCACGCCCACCAAGCACCGGCTGGTGGTCAAGGGGCTGGGCTTTACGCGCCTCAACCAGATCGTCGAGCGCGTCGACACGGAATCCACCCGCGGCATGGTCAAGGCCATTCCGCATTTGGTCCGGATTCTGGAAGACTAATCGCTCTCCAGCGGAGAAGCAGGTCCTTCGACTCGCTTCGCTCGCTCAGGATGACAGTATTTGAGTGCAACGCGAGTCGGCAGGGATCAACCCTTACCGGCGCTACAGCGAGGAAATCATGGCAACGAGAAATCTATCGAATTTACGCGCTCCGCGGAAGGCCAATACCGGGAGCAAGCGTGTCGGCCGCGGTATGGGCTCTGGCATGGGCAAGACCTCAACCCGCGGCCACAAGGGCCAGGGTTCCCGCACCGGCACCAGCCTGATGCGCGGCTTTGAGGGCGGCCAGATGCCGCTGCACCGCCGCCTGCCCAAGCGCGGCTTTACCAACATCTTTCGCACTGAGTATACGGTAGTCAATCTCGACCGGCTGGTCGAGCACCTTGAGGGGATTGCCCTTACCGAGATCACGCTGGACGCCTACAAGAAGCTCGGCCTCTCCTCGAGCAAGAATGCGCTTATCAAGATTCTCGGCTCCGGCGAGCTGACCTCAGCGCTGACCATTCATGCGCACAAGTTTTCCAAGTCGGCTGTCGAGAAGATCGAAAAGGCCGGCGGCAAGGCCGTGGTTCTGGGCGGCGACGCTCCAGTGGCAGCTAAGGGGAAATTGGTTTCCAAGGCGTCAAGATAGGGAGCCTGGGCACCCAGCAGAACTGGATAGGACACGCAAGGCCCTGCGCAGGTAAGATGGTCAGTGGCAAAGATTCAGATTCAAGCGGCGGAAAACGCCCTGAAGCGGATAAACAACAATGGCTGAAATGTTTGAGAAGTTCGCCAATATCTTCCGAATTCCCGACCTGCGCAAGCGGGTGCTCTTCATGCTCGGCATTCTGGCCGTCTACCGCCTGGGCGCGTGGATTCCCACACCAGGCGTTGACACTAAAATGCTCGAGCGGATGTTCGACCAGCAAGGCGGTTCCGCTCTAGGCCTGATGAACCTCTTTGGCGGCGGCAATCTGCGCCGTATGACGGTCTTCGCCCTGGGCATCATGCCCTACATCACAGCCTCGATCATCTTCCAGTTGCTCACCGTGGTCTATGAGCCGCTGGCGCGCATCCAGAAGGAAGGCGAGTTGGGGCGGCGCAAGATTACGCAATGGACGCGCTATATGACGGTGATTCTGGCTGCCTTGCAGTCGATCGGCATCGCGTTCATGCTGCAAAAAGGCGGTATGGTGCTCCATCCCGGCATCGGCTTCATAATGATGACGGTACTCACTTTGACCACCGGCACAGCCTTCATCATGTGGCTGGGCGAGCAGATTACCGAACGCGGCATCGGCAATGGCATGAGCCTGCTGATCTTCACAGGCATCATCGCCGGCCTGCCGCGCGGCGTGTACGACCTGTACCAGAAGGTCGAGACCAACCAGTGGGGCTCATTCACCATCATCGCGATTCTTCTACTGGTGGCGGGCATGTTTGCCGTGGTAGCCTTCATCGTCTTCGTCGAGCGCAGCGAACGGCGCATCCCCATCCAGAGCGCGCGGCGCATCGTCGGCCGGCGCATGATGGGCGGCCAATCCAGCCATCTGCCCCTCAAGGTCAACTCCGGCGGCGTCATGCCGGTCATCTTCGCCGCCTCGATCCTCTCGGCGCCGATGCTGCTCCGACAGTCGGAATTTGTGCAGACCAGCCGCTTCTGGCTGCCTATCTTCGATGCGCTCACGCCCGGCTACCCGTGGTATGAAGCCCTCTATATGTTCGCCATCGTCTTCTTCGCCTACTTCTACATCTCCATCGTGATGAAGCCGGACGACATTGCCGACAACTTCCGCAAGTCGGGCTCGTTCATACCGGGAATCCGTCCCGGCAAGCGGACATCGGACTTCATCAACGACATCCTGACCCGCATCACGCTGGTCGGCGCCATCTACCTAATCATTATTTCGCTGGTGCCTACCTTCCTGATCTCCGGCATTCGCTTCGACAAGATTTGGCTTATCGGCAAGCTCTTTGAGAGCCTGCCGGCCTGGACCACGCACGGGCTGGGCGTCAATTTCTACTTTGGCGGCACTTCGCTGCTGATTGTTGTGGGTGTGGCCATGGATACTGTTAACCAGATCGAATCGCAGCTGATCATGCGCCACTATGACGGCTTTTCCCCGCGTTCCGGTCGCATTCGCGGAAGGAAAACCTGGTAATGTCTTCTTCTAATTCCACAGTAACTCCGGGTCGGGAAGAGGGTCGCAAGACCACTCCCGGCCCCATTCTTTTGTTGGGCGCGCCGGGGGTGGGCAAGGGAACTCAGGCCAAGGAACTGATCAAGGTTTGGGGGATTCCGCAGATATCCACCGGCGACCTGCTACGCGGCAATGTGGCGCAGGGCACCGAACTGGGCAAGACCGCCAAGGAAATCATGGGCCGCGGCGAGTTGGTCCCCGACACGCTGGTCAACGAGATGGTCGCGGTGCGCCTTCAGCATCCCGACACCGCCAACGGCTACATTCTCGACGGCTTTCCGCGCACACTGGTGCAGGCGAAGTGGCTGGACGAGCGCCTGGCCGCGCTCGGCGGCGCGCTGCCGCTGGTTGCCGTCAGTATCAAGGTAGACTATAATCAACTCTTGCGCCGTATCACCGGGCGCAGGAATTGTCCTGTCTGCCAGAGCATTTATAACCTCTACGGCAAGCCTCCCGCGAAGGAAGGCTTTTGCGACGTAGACGGAGCCGCGCTGGCCCAGCGAGCCGACGACACGGAGAAGGTCTTTGAGGAGCGTATGCGCGCCTACGAGGCTTTAACCGCGCCGGTGGTCGAGCATTACCGGGCCATGGGACGCTTTGCCGAAGTGGATGGAGACCGGCCGATCGCGGAGATTGCGGCCGGAATTGTTGCCGCCGTTGAGCGGTTGAGAAGCTAGCCGTCAGTTATTTGCTATAAGCTGTCAGCCCGATTTGGCTGAAAGCTGATAGCTGATGGCTGATGGCCGATAGCTGAAAGCTGGGTTAGTGGCAGTAGTACTGAAGTCGTCCAAGGAGATCGAGAAGATGCGCCGTGCGGGCCAGGTGGTCCGCGAGGTTCTCGAGTTGGTGCGGGGACTCGTCAAGCCGGGCGCAACGACACTCGATCTGGAAACGGCGGCGGAAGCGCGCACTAAAGCGTTGGGCGCCAAGCCGGCCTTCAAGGGCTACCATGGTTTTCCTTGCGTGCTTTGCACCTCAGTCAATAGCGAGGTGGTGCATGGCATTCCATCGGCCAAGCGGGTCCTTAAAGAGGGCGAGATCGTTTCGGTCGACTTTGGGGCATTCGTGGACGGATACTGTGGCGATGCCGCCATCACGGTGCCGGTGGGCGAGAAGATCGACGCGAAGACGGCGCGGCTGGTCAAGGTGACCGAGGCCTCGTTGTATGCGGCGATTGCCGCGGTAAAGCCGGGTGCGACCCTGGGCGATGTGGGCTTCGCGGTGCAGAACGTGGTCGAAGCCGAGGGGTTTTCTGTGGTACGGGATTTTGTGGGCCACGGCATCGGCGTCCACATGCACGAAGATCCGCAGGTGCCGAACTTTGGCGTAGCCGGCAAGGGCATGAAACTTCGTGCCGGCATGGTGATCGCCATCGAGCCCATGGTGAATGCGGGCAAGCATGATGTCGTGGTTCTGGGCGACGGCTGGACGGCAGTCACCGCGGATGGAAGCATGAGCGCTCATTTTGAGCACACGGTGGCGGTGACCGCTACCGGAGCGAGAGTTTTAACCGAGTAGCACGCTCGGGATCACAGGCCGGTTGGGCAGCAAAGCGCCGGCGGAAGTGGATGCGGTTTGTCGAAAGAAGACATGATTGAGGTAATGGCGGTGGTCACCGAGACGCTGCCCAATGCCATGTTCAAGGTCAAGCTCGAGAATAATCACGAAGCGCTGACCCATGTCTCGGGCAGAATGCGCAAAAACTTCATCAAAATTCTTCCCGGCGACCGCGTAGCCGTGGAACTGAGTCCATACGACTTGAATCGCGGGCGGATCGTTTACCGCTACAAGTAAGTTTTTAACCCCGCGCCTAGATTTTGAGCGCGGAGAAGGGCAGCAGCAAATGAAAGTCCGTGCATCGGTGAAGAAGATTTGCGTGAAATGCAAGGTCATCACCCGCCGTGGGGTGGTCAGGGTGATCTGCGAAAACGCAAAGCACAAGCAGCGTCAGGGCTAGTTGGGTTCTGGCAAACGGCGGAAGCTCCAAGAAGCAAGAGGCTAGTTAGCCTGAGTCAAGGCTTGCGATGAACCTCTGGAGGCATTCCGTTCCACCCGCGCGAACCGGCTGAGGCCGGGGGCGCACAACCGAAGTAGCAAAGGAATTCAGAATGGCACGTATTGCTGGCGTCGATCTGCCCCGCAATAAGCAGGCACGCATCGCGCTCACATACATCTTCGGCATCGGGAATCCCCGCGCGCTTAAGATTCTGGAAAGGGCGAATGTTGACGCCTTCAAGAAGATCCAGGATCTGGGCGAGGACGAGGTCAACCGCATTCGCCAAGTGATCGAGGACGAAGGAAACGTCGAGGGCGACCTGCGCAAGGACGTCCAGATGCACATCAAGCGTCTGATCGATATTCAGAGCTATCGCGGCACGCGTCACCGGCGGGGTTTGCCGGTGAACGGCCAGCGCACCCACACTAACGCCCGCACCCGCAAGGGCCCGCGCAAGGGCACAATTGCCGGCAAGAAGAAAGCGACGGGTAAAACCTAATGGCCAAAGCAGAGCAGAAGGCCGGCAAGTCCGCAGCCGGCAAGCCAAGCAAGAACAAGAAGTTCAAGAAGCGCGAACGCAAGAATGTGCCGTTTGGCATTGCGTACGTGCAGGCCACCTTCAACAACACTATCGTCACCATCACCGACCAGGTGGGCAACACGCTGAGTTGGAAGAGTTCGGGCTCGCTGGGCTTCCGCGGCTCGCGCAAGGGTACGCCCTTCGCAGCGCAGCAGGCGGCCTCGAACGCCGCCAGTATGGCTCGCGACCACGGTTTGCGCGCAGTCGATGTGCGCGTCTCCGGTCCGGGTTCGGGCCGCGAGTCGGCCATCCGCGCCCTGGCTGCCGCCGGCATCGAGGTGCGCACCATCCGCGACGTGACGCCGGTGCCGCACAACGGCTGCCGCCCGCCGAAGCGGCGGAGAGTGTAAGTACAGTTCTCAGTTGACAGTTCTCAGTTCTCAGAAAAAACCCGTTGCGGACACTTACTGAGAACTGAGAACTAAAAACTAAAACCGGGCCGGGAGGAAATCTCCTCCGGAGACGTAAACCGGCCGTCATCTGAAGTCAGGAGAAGAAATGGCACGTTATACCGGAGCAGTCTGCCGCCTCTGCCGTCGTGAGGCTACCAAACTTTTTTTGAAGGGCGCGAAGTGCACCTCCGACCGTTGCCCCCTGGAGAAACGCAACTTTCCGCCCGGCATGCACGGCAAGGACCGCAAGGCCAAGATTGTCGGCTACGGCCTGCAACTGCACGAAAAGCAGAAGGCCAAGCGCATGTACTTCACGCTGGAGAGCCAGTTCCGCGCCTACTACGAGAAGGCCAACCAGGCCGCCGGCGTCACCGGCGAACTGCTGATTCAACAGTTGGAGCGCCGCCTGGACAATGTGGCCTTCCGGCTGGGCTTTGCCCTCTCGCGCCGCCAGGCTCGCCAGGTCGTCCGCCACGGCCACGTCGAAGTCAACGGACACAAGGTTAACATTCCTTCTTACCAGGTGAATGTTGGCGACGAGATCAAGGTTCGCGACGCCGCCAAGAAGCTTGTCATTATCGAACAGGGCGCGCAGTATGCCGCCCAGAACCCCGTCCCGGTGTGGCTTGAAGCCAACTTCGAGAACCTCTCGGGACGCGTGCTCCATCTGCCCAAACGCCAGGACGTGAATCTGCCCATTAATGAGCAGCTCATCGTCGAACTGTACTCGAAGTAACAGCCGTCAGCTCTCAGCTGTCAGCTTTCAGCCTGCGTCCCTGGCTGAGAGCTAATAGCTCAAAGCTGATAGCTGCATTCCAACCAGAAGGAGAACTTGCCCGGCCGCCGCAAAATGCATCGCGACGTACATGCCGAGCGGGAAAAGAGACACGGATATGCTTTGGAGAGGATTTCAGAAACCCAAGCGGCTGGCGGTCGATGCCGAGACGCTCACCAACCAATACGGCAAGTTCAGCGCCCAGCCTTTTGAGCGCGGCTTCGGCACTACCATAGGCAACGCGCTGCGCCGTACCCTACTCAGCTCCATCGAAGGCGCCGCGGTCACCGCGATTCGCATCGAAGGCGTACTCCACGAGTTCCAGTCCATCAGCGGCGTCGTCGAGGATGCAACAGACATCATTTTGAATCTCAAGCAGGTTCCCTTCAAGCTCGCCGGCGAGGGCCCCAAAGCGTTGTATTTGCGCGCCGACCAGCCCGGCGTGGTCACTTCCGGCATGATTGAAGCCGACGGCGACGTCGAAATCCTGGACAAGAACATCTACATTGCCACGCTTTCCGAAGGCGGCAAGCTGGACATGGAGATGCGCCTCAAGCGCGGACGCGGCTATATCTCCGCCGACAAGAACTTCGACGCCGACCTGGGCATTGGCTTCATCCCGGTGGACTCGGTCCACTCGCCCGTGCGCCGCGTCAACTACGTGGTGGAAGCCGCCCGCCTGGGCCAGATCACCGACTATGACAAGCTGGGCCTGGAAGTGTGGACCAACGGGGCCGTGCTGCCCGCCGACGCCGTCGGCCTGGCCGCCAAGCTGCTCAAGGACCACATGAACATCTTCATCAACTTCGAGGAGGAGATTGAGACCGACGGCCGTGGCGACGAAAGCCGCTCCATGCTGCGCAACGACCACCTCAACCGCTCCGTCGAAGAGCTGGAGCTCTCGGTCCGCAGCTATAACTGCCTCAAGAACGCCAACATCCAATCCATCGGCGAGCTGGTGCAGAAGACCGAAGCCGAGATGCTCAAAACCAAGAACTTCGGCCGTAAGAGCCTGAACGAGATCAAGGAAATCCTCGCCCAGATGGGCCTCTCGCTGGGCATGAAGATCGACGAGCAAGGCAATGCGGTTCCCGGACCGACGAGCATCGCGCCCGCTGCCGCACTGGCCGCCAACTATAGCCGCTACGACGACGAGGACGAGCCGCTGGATTCCGTGGACCTGCAATTGCCCACCGAGACCGAGAACTTTTAGAAGCAGCTGTCAGCTATCAGCATTCAGCCAACAGCGGCCCAGGGGATCATCGCGTAGAGATTTACGCCGGAAGTCTGGGCACGAAAAACTGAGAGCTGAAGGCTGAGAGCTGAAAGCTCAAGAAAAATCGAAAGAGAGTAATTCACCATGCGCCATCGCAATGCAGGATTCAAGCTCGGACGCAATACCAGCCATCGTCGCGCGCTGTTGCGCAACCTGACAACGTCCGTCATCATCGAGGACCGCGTCGAGACCACTTTGACCAAGGCCAAGGCCGTCCGTCCGCTGGTGGAAAAGATGATCACCCTGGGCAAGAAGGGTGATCTGCACTCGCGCCGTCAGGCCCTCAGCTTTCTCATGACCGACAAGTCCGTCGAGCGGCTCTTCGAGACCGTCGCGCCGCGCTACGGCGACCGCGCTGGCGGCTATCTGCGCATCGTCAGGACTGGATTTCAAAAGGGCGACGGCGCGGAAAAGGCCTTCATCGAACTTCTCGGCGCCGAAAAGCAGCTCGACTTGAAGCGCAAGAAGCGCGACGAGATCAAGGCCAAAAAGCGCGCCGATCTGGAAAAACAATTGGAAGAGTCCAAGACCGAAGAACTCAAGGAACTCAAGGAAAAGGAAGAAGCCGCGTAGGTATAATTCCCCTCTTGCGGTTTTGTGTCCCTTATAACATCGGAGCGCAGGGTGAACTTTATCCTGCGCTCTGGTTTTATTGCGCCGTGAACTGAGCGCCTGTCTTTGATTGAGTCTTTATAGAAGTTACAATCGGCAATTAACGCAGGGTATCGAAGGGAAATCTACTAATTAGGCTGTCCCGGTTTAGGGTTGGCAAGCTTAAGCGGATAGGTCTTTATTGGTTTTGGGGCTGGCACGGGCGTAATGGGGTCCGTCGTAAGAACTCCATTGTGAGCGCGCGGAGAGATGTTTGCCCAAGAGGATCCACCATCGATGGTGGAGGAAAGGCTGCCTGAGCAGTTCATCCACCCATCGTTCACTGTGAGAAAGCTGAGTTCACAATTGTTGAAATCGCCGTTGTCTTTATGGGCTGTGGCCGCAATCTTATCACCTGATAGTAGTTTCACGAGCGTCAGTTGCTGTCCCGGTGGCGCGAAAGGGAGTATCCAAACTGAACCTGCAACAGTAGACTCTACTGTCTCCTCCTCGGCTAGGTTTGAAAGCAGTCGATCTTGCTTCCATGTGCGCCCGCCATCCTTAGTCGCATACATCACCGCGACCGACTTTGAAGCTCCGTAATCTGAATAAGTTACAGCTTCATAACCATTGAGGTTATCCGTGAAAGTCGGAAGAGTGTATTCAGGGTATCCAAATGAAGAGAATTCTTTCGGAACTGGCATGACGACAGCCTGGAAGCTTTCGCCCCCATCATGGCTCACACCGAATTGTGAGCCGTCCTCGCCGCGACCGCGGCCAACCATCCAAATATCTTTGTCGGTGACGGCAAGAATTCCCTTCACCTCACCTTGAATCCCGCTGTTTGCCCAAATCCACGTCTTGCCGCCGTCCGAAGTTGAAAGCGTAGCATTGTCGGCAAAAAGCCGATTCCTGGATTCGGCCAAACTCATCCATCCGTGGAGTTTATCGGCGAAGGTGATGATTCCACCGCCGTTAAGTCCGTGCTGCCCCTCCCACGTCGGAAGATCTTCTTTGGTCCAGGTTGTGCCACCATTGGTAGTGGCTGAGACGTACAGAACCTCATTATTTTCCACCGATTTCGGAGTTGGGTTCTCGCCCTCCTGAATGTCGTGCGAAAGCAGCACCCAACCAGTATCGGCGTCGAGAAAGAAGACGGACGAATACCCGTCCTGATTCGGGTTCGGCGGTGAGATGTCCTTCCAATGCGCGCCATTATCCGTGGTAAAGAGCAGTTGACTGCCGGTGGAGACCCATCCGGTGCCGGACGAGAGCAGCTTGAAGTTCTTGATCGGCAGCGCCACGACCGGCGCTTTAACGATCTGCGCGGTATTGGATTGCGGTGTGGAAGGCGTGGGGGAGGGCTGAGGGGTGACGGCTTGCGCTCCCGCATGGAGGGCGGAAAGCGCGACGAACGCAGCAACAATGCAAAAGTATCGGGGGAATTTCATGCATATTTCCTTTCGGATGAGGATTGTAGGTTGCCGAAAGGATAGAGTCAAGCAAAATTCTGAAAAATAAGGTCTTACTCCGTACGCGCCAGCTGTTTGGGCCTCAAGAGGCGCAGATAGATATAAACAATCAGCTGCAAAGTAAGCGCCCCCGTGCAATCCAGCAGCACATCCCAGGGCGAGCCGGTGCGGTTGGGGATGTAACTCTGATGCAGCTCATCCACGCTGGCGACCAGGGAGGTTCCCAGCAGCGCAAGGAAGGTGTCTTCAAGAAAGTGGGAGTGGGGCAGAGTCATCCACCAGGCGCGCAGCCAGGCCACACCGATAAACCCGTAGCCGAAGAAGTGTGCGCTCTTACGGATCCAGTGATGAATCACCTCCCAACTGGCCTTCGAGACAGGTCCGAAGAGCGCCTCCCATAGCCGGCGCAGCGGATCGCTGGTGTGGTCGGCGCCAAACCACTCGGTTGATTCCAGCATGATGAAGCCGACGCCGATCGCCACCGGAAGCCAGGCGCTGATCCAGAATTTGAGACCGCCCTTGCTATTCGACATGATAGTTGGGCGCCTCTCGTGTGATGATCACGTCATGCACGTGGCTCTCGCGCAGACCGGCGCCACTGATACGCACAAATTGCGCCTTCTCCTGCAGCTCCGCGATGTTGCGGCAACCCAGATAGCCCATGCCGGAGCGCAGCCCTCCGACTAACTGGTAGACCATCGACTCAAGCGGCCCGCGGTAGGGTACGCGACCCTCGATGCCTTCAGGAACAAACTTGGCCAGCCGGTTTTGGCTGGCGCGCTCGCGCTGCACCACACCCTCGCTACCTAACTCCGCGCTGGCCAGGTCATCCGTGCTCTGGAAGTAGCGCTCACCCGAGCCCTGGCTCATGGCGGTCAGTGAACCCATGCCGCGATAGCTCTTGAAGCTGCGCCCCTGATAAAGAATCGTCTCGCCGGGGCTTTCGTCCACGCCGGCAAAGAGCGAGCCTATCATCACAGAACTTGCCCCGGCGGCAATGGCCTTGGTGATCTCGCCTGAATATTTGATGCCGCCATCAGCGATTACCGGAATTCCGTGCTCGCGCGCGGCGCGCGCCGCCTCGGCGATTGCTGTAATTTGCGGCATTCCCGCACCAGTAACCATCCGCGTGGTGCAAATCGAGCCGGGCCCAATGCCCACTTTGATCGCGTCGGCACCGGCGTCGATCAGCGCCAACGCCCCCTCATAGGTGGCCACGTTGCCGGCCATCAATCCTACACTCGGAAACGCATTCTTAACCTCGCGCACCGCCTCCAGCACCCGCGACGAGTGCCCGTGCGCCGAGTCGATGGCCAGCACGTCCACGCGCGCCCGCACCAGCTCCGCTGCCCGCTCCAGAAAATCGCCCGTCGCCCCGATGGCGCCGCCCACCCGCAACCGGCCCTTTTCGTCCTTGCTGGCGCTGGGGTACTTCAGCTTTTTCTGAATATCCTTGACCGTGATAAGACCCTTGAGGTTGTACTGATCATCCACCACCAGCAGCTTTTCCACGCGATGCTGGTGCAAAATCTGCTCGGCCTCCTCGAGCGTGGTGCCCACCGGAACCGTAATCAGATGCTCCTTGGTCATCACGTCGCCGACCGGCACATCCGTGCGCGTCTCAAAGCGCAGATCGCGGTTGGTCAAGATGCCCACCAGTCGTTTTCCCTGCGTTACCGGCACTCCGGAAATCTTGTAGCGCCGCATTACTTCAAGGGCGTCGCCGATCATCTGATCCGGGCCGATGGTCACCGGATCCACGATCATTCCGCTCTCTGATCGTTTCACCTTGTCGATCTCGCCGGCCTGGTCGGCGATGGTCAGATTTCGATGCACAATGCCGATTCCGCCCTGCTGCGCCATAGCGATGGCCATCCGCGACTCGGTCACCGTGTCCATCGCTGACGACAACAGCGGCGTATTCAGCACAATCTCGCGGGTCAGCTGAGTCTGCGTACTCACCTGCACGGGCACAACTTCGCTGTAGGCGGGCACTAGCAACACATCATCAAACGTAAGGGCTTCGGTCAAGTTTTTGGTTAGCATCATGCTCCGAACGCCTGGCGAACCAGAGATTCCAATCTCCGGAGCGGCAGGCGCTTCACTCCATTGTAATGGAGGGGGCAAGACCGCGCCCAACAGAGCTATCGAGAAATGAAAACTCAGCCATTTTGACCAAGCGCCAGGAGATCCTGCTATATTCTCTGTGATACAAACTGCTCTCATTTCTCGCTGTCTGTCGTGAGATGCAATTCTTTGAGAAAAGAAAGGGTTTTATGAAGTGTGCATGGGGCCGTATTTCCGCGCTTCTTTCGCTGGTCTTTGTTTGTATTTGCGCCTGCAAGGCAGGAACGCAAGCCCAGGTGACGCCACCCACGCCGCTGACACACCTGGATGCACCCCAGGGCGGCAAGATCGTCTACGGAACCGTCGATGGAGCAACCACGCAGGCCGCGGCGATGAGCAAGATTCTGCGCAATGTTCATAACAGTTGCGGCGAGAGGCCGGAGATCGGAAAGGTCTTCCAGTTCAAAGGAACCAAGACCGTCGGCGTCTTCTTCACCGTGACTAATCATCCGGGCGGCAACAAGAAGGTGGCAGGCTTGGTGCTCTCCGCCGCATCCGGCCCGCATCAAGTGGAAGCAGCCCTGCTCTCCGACGATGCCCAACGCTTCGGCAAGACAGTGAACCCCATGCTCCAGCAGTTGCTTAGCGCATGGCATCCCGGCGGTCAGGCGGCGTCTTCCGGTTCCTCGGCAGGTGTTCAATCGGCTTCGGCGGGCAATGGGCGCTCTGCCTCGGCTGCCGGACTGCACACGGTTACCGCGTCGGACAACTCGGCCAGCATCGGCATTCCCGACGGCTGGCAGCTCGATCCTCACAGCGCCAGCAGTTCAATGATTCTCAGAGGGCCGAACGGAGAAACGGTAATCTTCGGTGCGATGATGTCAGCGGTGGATCCCTACAACCCGCAACAGGTGCAAGCGGTACGGGCGGGAATCTACAGGGGTGGGGGGACGATCCTTTACCCCTACCATCAGGATCTGACGAAGGCCTATCCGGATCTTGTGCAGGCTTGGCGGCGCGCCAACAACAAGCCTCCGGCAAAGCTGCAGGTGGACTCGATTACGCCCATGCAAGCGTCGGGCAACTGCGTCCATGTCAAAGGGCACATCGATTTGGACGGGCAGGGGATGAAATCGCTCAACGATATGATGTGCATGTCGCCGCTGACCCAATGGGGAGCGTACACCATCATGCGCAACACCGGTGTGATGACCGACGCCCAGGCCGCGCAGGAGAACAGCACGATCATAGCGATGGCGCAGAGCCTCAAGATCAACCAGCAAGTGATGGACCAGCAGGCGAAGCAGAAGCTGGCGCAGAAGCAGGCCAACGATCAGGCGATCACGCGAAACGCCCAGATTGCAGTGCAGAACATCCAGAACATAGGCGCGCAGGCCACGGCCCGCTACAACGCCACCCAGGCCGCCAACGATGCCCAGCACGCCGGCTATTGGGCCCAGCAAGACAGCAATGCCGCCCAGCACGCGGCCTGGAATGCCGGACAGGACGCCCAGGCCCGGAACAACCAGGGCTTCAGCAACTATCTGCTCGATCAGACCGTCGTGCAGGACAACAATATGTACAACAACGGGACCGTGGGCCACGGCACAGTGTGGAACTCGACCGCCGACGCGCTGGTCAAGGCCGATCCCAATCGATTTGAAACCGTCAACAATTCCAATTTCTGGCAGGGCGTAGATTACTGAAGCTCGACCAGCCGAGCCGCTTGAGCCTGCTTCCGGGCGGGCTCATGCGTGCCTTGAAGCCTATATTCCCGCTGAAAATCCCACCAAATAATTTTCATTTTCTATGACACGCTTTCCCTGCATTGCGCACTATCTAACGTGATCGGCATTTTGGGTCCAGAATGTTGCACGGTCATCTTTTTTGAGGGAAACAAGATGTTCATGGGAATCGGCCTATTTGACCATGCAATTCTGCTGCCGGCCTTCGCGGCGGCATGGAATCTGGCGGTCGGACAGACGCTGTTCGCCTCGCCGAAGGATACTGGTCGCGCTTTTTTGAGTCCAGATGGCTCTTTCACCGTTATGGCCTGACGGAAATTCGGGGTTCATGGCTCAAGTGCAAGAATCGACGCTACTTCATTCTCGTGACGCATCTTGCTCTCGCTTCCCGCACTCTCTGATGAGAAGCATTTTGGGATCAGAACGCCGTTGAGTGGGGGCATCGAAACTCTTTATCTACACGAACAAGGTTTTATTGGAAGGAAAGCACAATGCAGATGGGGATGAGTCAGGTTGACCTTGCAATTCTGCTGCCGGCATTTGCGGCTGCGTGGAATCTGGTTGGCGGACAAACAATGCTCGCCACCCAGAAGGATTCTGGACGCGTCTATCTCAGTCCGGATGGCCTCTTTGCCGTTGAATCGCCTTTCGGCTGGGAGCTTCGCAAGCAGGAAGGTTCAAATGAAGTCACGTTCATGAACGGAGAAGTCAGCGTCAGCGTGGCGGCTGCCGAGACCGAAGCAGGCGACACGGTTGACCAGTTTCTCGAAGTCAACAAGTCCCTGGTGCGCCATATGTGCCCCGCCGCGGAAGTGTGGGCGGAGGGCAAGGCCACGGTTGCCGGCGCGACCGGCTCATATTTCACGATGTTCTGTCCAGGTCCGCGAACGCGCACGATCGTCCGGGTATCGGCCGCGCTCAGCCACAAGAGGCTATTTATCTTCAAAATCGCTGCGCCGAGCGCGGAGTTATACGCTGTACAAGCCATCATCGACCGAATGGCGCATAGCTTCAGCGAGTGTGACGGATTGCCGCAGGGCGGGAAGCGGCGCCAGCGAGCCAATTGAACGGGAATCGGTTGTTTGAACATAGCCATGCCATCTTGTGCGGCTTTCGCATCCTGTAACGGATGTTGAGCAGGACCGCCGCTCATGCAACTGCGCTGGTACAGACCGCCCACTGATCCGCAATTCGCACCTCGTCTGTTAAAGTGAGGAGTAGACCCCATGCTCGAAACCTCTCTGCGAGAGGGACTTGCGCAAATTATCGGGGTCTCGACGACAACCCTCATGCCCCACGATCTGCCCAAAGCCTACGACCCCGCCGCAATTGAAGATCACTGGGCCGAATACTGGGTGCGCGAGAAGCTCTTCGCGCAGCCGACGCCGGCGCGCGATGCGAACCAAGGCCTGGATGGCCAGTCCCTTACCATCCTGCTGCCACCGCCCAACGTGACCGGCAATCTGCACATGGGCCATATGTTCGAGCATACGGAGAGTGACATTCTGATTCGCTGGCGGCGCATGCGCGGCGACCAAGTTCTATGGGTTCCGGGGACGGACCACGCAGGCATCGCGACGCAGATGTTGGTGGAGCGTCAAATTGCGAGCGAGGGCGTTACGCGGCAACAGATGGGCCGCGAGGCCTTTGTTGAGCGGGTCTGGCAATGGCGACAGCACTATGGCGGCGCTATCCTCGGCCAGATGAAGCGTCTGGGCGCGTCGGTTGATTGGTCGCGCGAATACTTCACGATGGACGAGAAGTTATCGGTTGCGGTGCGCGAAGCTTTTGTCCGCTTACACGAGCAGAATCTAATTTATCGCGGCGCCTACATTGTGAACTGGTGTCCACGCTGCCAAACGGCGATAAGTGACTTGGAAGTTGTTCACGAGGAACAAAAAGGCCACTTATGGGAGATACGTTACCCAGTTATTGATACCGACGGAAAAGATACTGGCGAGTTTATTACGGTAGCAACGACGCGCCCTGAGACTATGCTCGGCGATGTAGCTGTTGCCATTCATCCAGAGGATGAACGCTACCTCCAACTTCATGGCAAGAAACTCCGCCTGCCGCTGGTCAGCCGTGTAATCCCTATCATTCTTGATGAATGGGTCAGCCGCGACTTCGGCACCGGAGCTGTGAAAGTTACTCCGGCGCATGATCCCAACGACTTTGCTATCGGCGAGCGCCATCATCTGCCGTCGATCAACGTGATGGATGCGGAAGGCCGCATTAACGCCGAAGGCGGCGCGTATGCCGGTCTCGATCGCTATGCCGCGCGCAAGAAGATTGTTGCCGACCTCGAAGCGCAAGGTCTGTTAGCGGGAATCAAGGACCACACGAACAACGTGGGCCATTGCGACCGCTGCAAGACTACTGTCGAGCCTCGTCTTTCGACACAGTGGTTCATCAAAATTCAGCCGCTGGCGGACAAAGCCATTGCAGCAGTCAAGCAAGATGCGCAGGGCAACAAAGCGATTCGCATCGTTCCCGATCAGTATGAGAAGGTCTATCTGGAATGGATGGAAAACATCCACGACTGGTGCATCTCGCGGCAGCTCTGGTGGGGCCATCGCATCCCCGCATGGCATTGCTCCGCCTGTCACAAGATCACCGTCGCCCGCGTCGATCCTGCCGTTTGCGCTCATTGCGGCTCAGAGAAGATAACGCAGGAGACCGACGTGCTCGACACCTGGTTCTCCTCTGGACTGCTGCCGGTTTCCGTCTTCGGCTGGCCTAACATCACGGCGGAAAACCGTGGGGACTTCGACGCATTCTATCCCACGAGTTTATTAGTAACCGGCTTTGACATTCTTTTCTTCTGGGTTGCGCGCATGATCATGTTCGGCTGCTGGTTCGCCGCCGATGTGCCGATGCCCAACGGAAGCGCACGCTCGCTTACGGACTCGGTCCCCTTCCGCGAAGTTTATATTCATGCCTTGATCCGCGACGCCAACCGCGAGAAGATGTCCAAAACCAAGGGCAACGTCGTTGATCCCATCGAGATCGTCAAAACTTATGGAACTGATGCGGTGCGATTCACTCTGGCCTCGATGGCTTCGCCCGGTACCGACATAGCCTTCAACGTGGCCCGCACCGAGGGCTACCGCGCCTTCGCGAACAAGATTTGGAATGCCGCGCGCTTCCTCTTTATGAACGTGGATCGCGCCGCCGAGGCAGGGATCAAGGTCGATCTAAATACGTTAGGCGGCATGCCGATCTTTGATGAAAATGCATCACTCGACACTCGCTGGATTATCACCGAATTGCATACAGCAGCCCAACTTGTCAGTGAGGAGCTTCAAACCTATCGTTTCGACAAAGCCGCCAGTACAATTTATCAGTTTTTCTGGGGAAGTTTCTGTGACTGGTACCTCGAAATTGTTAAGTTACGGCTCAACTTCGAAACCGACAAGGATGGCTCTAAGGCTGCACTTACGACACTCTTACAGGTCTTCGAAGCCTCGCTCCGCCTGCTCTCGCCGTTCATGCCATTCCTGACAGAAGAAATCTGGCATGCGGTTTATGATGGAGCGTCTCCTGCAAAATCCATCGCACTTACACCTTATCCACAATCTGGTTATGATGCACACACAGAGCGTGATCTGAATGCTCTAGTTGAAATGCAACTTCTCCAGGAGTTGATAAGCATTGTGCGCGCCACACGCAAAGATGCAGGAGTGGAAGAGAAAGCCGCAATCCCCATAGAGGTACGCATTGCAGCGGCAAACCGAGCTTTGATCGAAGCCAACGCGGCAATAGTCGAAAAACTGGCTCGTGTTAGCGAAATTCGTTTTGTTGCAGAGCTTTCCTCCGGCTTGCCCAAGAGTTCGACTTCGACCTTCGATGTCGCAGTGGTTTACGAACGCACCGTTGACGTTGCCGCCGAGCGCGAGCGCCTTGCGAAAGAGATTGCGAAGTATGAGAAAGGTCTACTCTCTGCCGAGCGGCAGTTAGAGAACGAAGGCTTCAGGGCCAAAGCTCCTGCGCATGTGATCGAGGGATTGGTAAAGCAGGAAGCCGAGACGCGGCTGCTTCTTGAAAAGGCGCGCGCGGCGTTAGATAATCTGAACAAAGGAAGATAAGCCATGTCTTGCGACTGTGCTCAATGCCGGCAACATTATCGGACGCTGGGAATCGCGTACGGAATACCCTCGGAATCAGAGGTTGAAGCAGCCTATAACGAATCTGTGAAGCAGTGGCATCCGGATCTTTATGAGAACTACGCCAGCCTGCGCGCGGATGCGGAAGAACATTTCAAGGAAATCCAAGTGGCCTGGCGGGAACTCAAGGCGCACGCTGGAGGAGCTGTGGAATCGCCGGCGGAGAGCGCCCCTGCGGCAAGAACTCCGGTGGACAGAAGCCCTGTCGACAGCGTTTACACTCCGACCCGGAGCGTCCAGGAGGCGCCGGCCCTCTCGTTTGACGGCGTGCCCGGCTGCCTCGTCGAGTCGCAATTCACCGAGGAGATCAAGCAGATGATCGCCGACCACCTGGGAAGGCTTGGGTCAGCGCTTGCGATTGTTGACCTTGCCGGCGCACGATCGTTTGGCGCCAGCTACTCTCAGTTCTTTCTCCTGGCGGCCAGTGGAATCATGGCGCGGGATGGCCGTAACATTGTCTCCGTACTCTGGTATAAAGACCTGGGAGAGATCACTCTGATTGATAGGCGCAAGCAAGGCAAACCCGGTTTGTGGCAAAAACTCGTAGAAGGAAGTTCCGGCGACAGGCCGGAAAGTTCGCTGCAAATCAATCGAAGCAATGGAACGCAGTTTATTACCATCGGCCCTCAAGTTGATGAACGCGCCAAGCGTACCATTTATAACTTTCTCTTAAGCAAGAAGGATCAAGCGCAACTCTGAAGCCGCAAGGGAATCATGGATTGGAAGAGCAGCAGCATCGACGCATTGCTGGAGCGGGCGCTGATTGAAGATCAGGCAGCCGGCGACACTACGACCAATCTCACCATCGACCCCGGCCTTCGCGCCTCCGCCTCCATCCTCGCGCGCCAGGAGATGGTGGTTTGCGGCCTGGGATCGGTGCCTCGCTGCCTGGAGATCTTCGCCCGTCTCGACAAGCGCGCCCCTGCGCAGACCCGCTTCGAAGTAATCAGCCATCCAGAGATCTTCGACGGCGTGCGCGTGCATGATGGCCAGGTATTGGCCGTCATCCGCCACAACGCCCGTGCGCTGCTGAGTTGCGAGCGAGTGATCCTGAACCTGATGCAGCACCTGAGCGGTATTGCTACGCTGACGCGGCAATTTGTGGACGCCATAGACGGTACCGGCGTTCGCGTGCTCGATACGCGCAAGACGGTTCCGGGTTTGCGAACGCTGGAAAAATACGCCGTCCTCTGCGGCGGTGGAACCAATCACCGCCTCGACCTGGCCAGCAGCATTCTGATCAAAAACAACCACATCTCGCTGGGCGGGGGACTGCCCGTGGTGCTCAAGCAGGCGCTCGAACGGCGCGAGAAGGGCCAGCGCGTGCAGGTGGAGGCGCGCAGCGAGCAGGAGCTTGAAGAAGCGCTTCAATTCGGCGCCGAGGCGATTCTGCTGGACAACATGACGCCGAAGGAAGTGAAGAAGTCGGTAGAGCGGATCAGAAAGGCAACAAGGGGAGAGGCTGGGAGCGGCATTCCGATCGAGGCTTCGGGCGGCATCGTTCTGGAAAACATTCGCGCCTACGCCGAGACCGGCGTGGACTTCATCAGCGTGGGCGCGCTGACTCACTCGGCCAAGGCAGCGAACATCTCCATGCGCATTGCCGCGGAAACGGCATAGCCGTGTACGATCTTGCCGCGCTCGATTTTGCGCTTGCCGGAACGGTCTTCGCGGGCAAGCTGCATTATTCTCCGGTCACGGATTCCACAAACTCCGATGCTATAGATGCCGCACGCCGTGTCGCGCCGCATGGCTCGGTCTACTTGGCTAATGAGCAACTAGCCGGCCGCGGGCGCGGCGATCACGCCTGGGATTCGGCTGCCGGCGAAGGGCTCTATGTAAGCGTGCTGCTGCGTCCTCTGCTCCCCGCCGTCCGTCTGCCATTGCTTCCGCTGGCTACGGGACTGGCAGCCGCCAAGGCGATTCGCTCCGCCGCTGGACTGAGCGTTGATTTGCGTTGGCCCAACGACTTGCTTATTGGTCCCAAGAAGGTCGGCGGCATCCTGGTCGAGTCGAAGACTTCGGGCGGCTCGGTTGATTTTGTAGCGGCCGGTGTAGGCATCAATGTCCATCAGCAGACCTTCGCTCTTGATTTGGCCACACCTGCTACTTCACTCGAATTGGAGGCTGGCAGGAGAGTATCGCGCCAGGATTTACTCGTATTCCTGCTAGAATCTCTGGAGCGAGAAGCGCTTGGGCTGGCCGATCCGGCGGCGGGGTCAACGATACCCGCGCGCGTCGAACAAGCATCGACTTGGATTCGCGGGCGAAAGGTTGAAGTGCATGGCCCGCAGGCTTGCACGGGAGTGACGGCCGGGCTGGACGAACATGGATTCCTGCGGGTGCGCACAACGGATGGATTGATTACCGTGCAGACCGGCGGGATTCGCGCCGTAGAGATAAGCTGAGAAAACTATGCTGCTTGCTATCGATGTCGGAAATACGAATACGGTACTGGGGCTTTACCGGCTTGAAGGCGAAAAGCCGGAGCTCGTCGCCCACTGGCGCGTTACCACGCACCGTTCACAGACCGCCGACGAGTATGGTGTGCTGTTCGTCAATCTCTTTGAAATGAATGGCTTTTCCACCAGCCAGGCACACCATATCATCATCTCCTCGGTGGTGCCGCCGGTGGAGGGAACGCTGCGCGAGGTCTGTGAAATCTACTTCCACACGCAGCCGCTCTTTGTCGAGCCGGGAATCAAGACGGGAATGCCGATCCTGCAGGAGACTCCAGCGGATTTGGGCGCGGACCGGCTGGTGAATGCCGTCGCCGCCTTCGAGCGCTACGGCGGACCTTGCATCGTGGTGGACTTCGGCACGGCGACGACCTTCGACGTGATCTCGGCCAAGGGCGAGTACCTGGGCGGAGCGATTGCGCCGGGGCTGGGCCTCAGCGCCGAGGCGCTCTTCTCCCGTGCCGCACGGCTCACTCGCGTGGACATCAAACGTCCGGCCAAGGTCATCGGCACCAACACCGTCACGCATCTGCAGAGCGGGCTTTATTTCGGCTACATCGGCTTGGTGGATGGCATTCTGGAGCGCATCATTGCTGAGCTGGGCGCAGAGCAGGGCGCGCCGGCGCGGGTCATCGCCACCGGAGGCCTGGCGCGGCAGATCGCGGAGGAGTCACGCTTTATAGCCGAAATCGACGATATGCTCACCCTCGATGGCCTGCTGATCCTCTTCGAGCGCAACCGCACCGCCAAGCCGCGCAGTCGGGCGCACTGAGGCTACGCCCGTGCTGAACTACTTCAACTACTTCACCGAAATCGAAGAGCGCTTCCAACAGCGGCGCGGGGCGCTCTTGTTGCTCTCGACGCTGGACTGGGCGCTGATCGAGACCTGGCGCGAGGCCGGCATACCGCTGGAAGCTGCGCTGCGCGGTATCGATGCGGCCTTCGACAAGTACGAAGTGCGGCAGAAGCGCGGACGGATGCGGCGCGTGAACGGTCTGGCCTGGTGCGCGCAGGCGGTGATGATAGCAGCAGAGGAGCTGCGCGAGGCCGCCGCCGGCACGGCTCCCGATGCAACGACTGTCGCGCGAGAATCGGGATTTGAAGAAGAGCATGTAGCCGTGCACCTGGAAGCCACAGCCGCCGCGTTGGATGCGGCGAGCGTGGCCCCTGAAGCCTGCGCCGCAACCGCTGTCCGGCTGCGCCAACTAGCGGCCGAGGCGCGCGCTGCCGTAACGGATGAAAGCGCCGCGGCTCATGATTTGGAGGCACTAGAACGCACTCTCACCGTGCTCGAAGAGAAGCTCTTTGCCGCTTTGACAGCAGCGGCTCCGGAAGAGTTGCTGGTGGGACTCAAAGAGCACGCGACGCGTGAATTGGCGCCCTATCGTAGCCGCATGGGCGCCGTGCAACTGCACCAGGTGGAACGCCAATTTGTGCAGAAGCAGTTGCTGGTGCATTACAACCTGCCGCGCCTCAGCCTCTTTTACATGAGCCTGCAATGACGCCCAGAAAACAAATTACAATGCAGCGCCGGGCCAAACAGGCCGCGAAGAAGCTTTCTGCCGGGAGGGGAAAATCCGGGAGGCGGTCCTCCGAGGCTAAAGCCTCTGTTGATTCTGCTGGCGTTACGCGGGGGTTAAAACCCCTGCCTCCCTCCAAATTGCCGCTCGTCGAAATTGAAAAGCCGATCTACGGAGGAGCGTTCCTGGCTCGACTGGAGGGTAAGGCCGTTTTTGTGCCTCTCACACTGCCCGGCGAGCAGGTGCGGGTGCGCATCACGCTGAGCAAGCCCAGCTATGCGATTGCCGAGACAGAAGAGATTGTCCGCGCCGCGCCGGAGCGCATTGCGCCCGCCTGCCAGCACTTCGGCGTTTGCGGGGGCTGCCATTTTCAGCACACGGACTATAAGAGCCAACTGGCTTTCAAACAGGCCATTCTGCGCGAGACGCTGGAGCGCGGCGGCGTGGACGTGCCCGCTGAGATTGCCGTACTCTCCGGCGAGCCGTGGCGCTATCGCAACCGCATTCGTCTGGCCTTCGATGCGGCCGGGAAGCTGGGCTATCGCGGCCGCCGCTCTCACGCTGTGGTTGCCATGCGCGAGTGCCCCATAGCTGCACCTTTGCTGGTCGAGGCCGCGCAGGCATTCGCTCAGGTTGCGCGCGGCTTTGCCCCCTTACTGCGCTCCACGGAGATTGCGCTCTTCTGCAACCCTGCTGAAACGGCGCTGCTGGCGACGGTCTTTACCGCAAGCTCGCCCAAGCTGCGCTTCGATGAAGTGGCGCTGGCGCTCCGCGAACGGATTCCTTCGCTCATGGGCGCGGAGTTGGTCATCGTGGGAGATTCTGGTCAACCGCAGCGTACACTTGCGCAGTGGGGCGCAGATTCGCTCGACTACTCTGCGGCCGGCTTCGACTATCGCGTGGACCACGGCGCTTTCTTTCAGGTCAACCGCTGGCTGGTGGATGCGCTGGTCGAGCGGGTCACCGCCGGCCATAGCGGCAGGCTGGCCTGGGATCTCTTTGCCGGCGTGGGCCTCTTTGCCCGGCAGCTCGCGGCGCAGTTTGATCGTGTGGTGGCCGTCGAGTCTGCCCCTTCGGCCACGGCGGCATTGGAGGAAAACCTTCGCGGCACAGCGGGCGCGGCCGTCCAGGCGGAGACTCTAGCCTTCTTGCGGCGCAGCAGGGGCGGAGAACGCCCTGACATGATCGTTGTAGACCCGCCGCGCATCGGCCTTGGCGCGGAGAGCTGTGCGCTGCTGACCGAGATCGCCGCGCCCGCCGTGGCCTACGTCTCCTGCGACCCTGCCACGCTGGCTCGTGACCTGCGCTCACTGATCACCTCCGGCTACCAAATCCAGTCCATTACCCTCGCCGACCTCTTTCCGCAGACTTTTCACCTGGAAACAGTGGTCCAGTTGCGGCGCGCCTGATAGGCTTGAGGGCCAGAACAGCTTTTTCTGCTTGCAGACGCAATGCAATCCGAATCCCCCAACTCCGAGCAAGCCATTGGCGCTCCTATTGCGCTGGGCGCAGTCCCGCTTTTTCATGCGGCCTGGCTCTTTGCCGCCGGGATTGCCGTCGCGCAGGCACTTTATCTGCGGCCCAGCCTGGTGCTCATCGCGCTCGTGCTGGTGGCTGGGCTGTGCGGCTTGGCGGCCTTCCGCGCGCAGCGCATTGCCTGGCTGCCGCTGGCCGCGCTGTGGCTTCTGCTGGGCGCATGGTGCGCGGAGATGGAGCCGCACCCGGCGCCTGCGCCCGCGCTGGCGGCGCTCTCCGACGGTCTGCTCCGCACCGTCGAAGGCACGGTCGTCGATGCCGGGCCGGTACGAGGCGAGATTGAGCAGAACCTGGACGAGCCTACCGCGGCCCAACGTCCCGCGCAGCGCATCGACCTGCGCGTCTCCAGCCTGGAGGTGGTCACCGACGTTGAGGACACGCAGGCGCCTGTCGAAGGCGGCGTGCGGCTTACCGTTCACTGGCCGCAAAACCCATCCGGTCTATCCGGCCAGCAGTTCTTCCAGTGCGGTGAGCGCGTGCGCGCCGTGGTCCGGTTGCTGCCGCCCGAGATCTACCACGATCCCGGCGTCTGGAGCCGCAGGGATTTTCTGCTCGAACAGGGCATTACCTCGACGGCCACGGTGAACATCGACCGAGTAGAACGGCTGGGAACGGCTCCCGGCCTCTTCCTCGCCTGCCGCGTGAGCGGCTTGCAGCGCGCGACCAGTGCCCGCCTGCTGGCTCTGCCCGCTGCCATGCGCCGACTGCCCGCTCCGTTGCGGCTGTCCCAGGACGACGCCATCATGTTGGCCGCCATGGTCACCGGCGACCGTACTTTCCTCACGCACCCGTTGCGTGTAGGCTTTGAGCGCACCGGCTCGTTTCATATGCTGGTGGTCTCGGGCTTTCACCTTGCCATTGTGGCCGGCTGCATCTTCTGGGTCGCAAAGCGGCTCCGGCTGCCGCGCGTCCCGGCCACACTGCTCACGATTCTGGTCTCTTTCGCCTACGCGCTCTTCACCGGCTTCGCCACGCCGGTCGAGCGCTCGTTCTGGATGGTCACTCTGTATCTGCTAGGCCGTCTCCTCTACCGCGAGCGCAACGCCCTGAACACCATCGGCTTTGCCGCGCTCTGCCTGCTGGCCTTCAGTCCGCGCAGCCTCTTCGACGCCAGCTTCCAGATGACGCTGCTGGCGGTTGTCGCCATCGGCGGGGTCGCCGCTCCGCTTCTGCAAAGCACAATTCACCCTTACCTGACGGCCACGCGCGATCTGCGCCTGATCGCTCTGGACGCCAAGCTGGCTCCGCCTCTGGCTCAGTTTCGCGTGATTCTGCGCATGATTGCCGCGGGGCTGAAGAGGGCGGCGGGCGGGAGATTCGCCGGTCTCATTGCCTGGAGGTTCTTTCCCTGGACGGTGCGCCTGTTTCTTCGCTGCGTCGAGTTGCTGGTTGTCTCTTGCGTGGTGGAACTGGCCATGGCCCTGCCCATGGCTCTCTACTTCCATCGCATCACCGTCTTCGCCCTGCCGGTCAATGTCTTCATCCTGCCGCTGCTGCTTATCCTGATGCCGGTCGCGCTGGTCACCTTGTTGGCGCTCGCGGTCTGGCCCCCCGCCGCCATTCTTCCGGCGATGATCGTGGCTGTCTTTCTTCACATCGGCATCGGTCTGGTGCACCTCTTTGGTTCAATGGCGTGGGGCGACTTCCGCATTCCCGCGCCGCTGCTATGGCAATCGCTCACCTTCTGCGTGCTGCTTGCTGCGGCTATCGTGCTATCCCACCTTAGCCACAAAAACATGGACTTGGAGAAGGTGGGGCACCCGCTTGATCTTCGCTGGCCCCGTCGCGCCGCATGGGCCGCCCTGGTCTGCGCTGCGTTGGTTGCCGTTGTGCCCCGTCCGGTCGATCATCCGCATGACGCATTGCTGATGGAGGCCATCGACGTAGGCCAGGGCGATTCCCTGCTGTTGATTACGCCCGACGGCAAGACCCTGCTCGTCGATGGCGGCGGCTTCGGCGGTGGCCCGCATCAGGCGCCTCAGGACTATGACATTGGCGAGGAGGTCGTCTCGGAGGTCCTGTGGTCACGCGGCATCCGCCGCCTCGATGTCGTCGCCCTCACGCATGGTCACTCCGACCACCTGGGCGGCTTGCCCGCCGTGCTGCGCAACTTCCATCCTGCTGAGCTTTGGGTGGGCAACAACCCCCGCTTCGGGGCCTACAACGCGCTGCTGGACGAGGCCGCTGTCCTTCACGTCTGTGTCCGGTCGCTGCGCGCCGGCGAGTCCTTCCCCTTCGGTCCGACCCAGGTCAGCGTTCTGGCACCCTTCCGCGACTATCAGCCCGGCCCGGAGCCCACCAACAACGATTCGCTGGTGCTGCACGTCGCCTACGGCGCTTCCTCTGTTCTGTTGGAGGGCGACGCCGAGGCGCCCATAGAGCAGGCGATGCTGGCTGAACCTGGACTAGCCAGCACACTGCTGAAGGTCGGCCACCACGGCAGCATTACTTCGACGCGCCCCGAGTTTCTGGCCCGTGTGCACCCGGAGTGGGCCGTCATTTCCTGCGGCCTGCACAACCGTTACGGCCATCCCCGCACAGAAGTATTGCAAGCACTGCAAGCGGCCACGGTCCGCACCTTCAGCACCGACATCAACGGCGCGGTCTGCTTCCGCCTCGACGGCAAGACCACCACTCCGGATTATGGCTGTGGCTGGCGGGCTGAACCGTAATAGCCGGTGCGGTTTTGTCTGCATGGGAATTGCCCCAAGCCCACCGGACCACTTCCGTTTACTCCGTCTGTCAATTCCATACAGTCTTTAGCCGTCTATATGGCATATAATCCATCCGAGAAATCATTCGGCTGCCAGATGCCTTGTACGGGCATCTGCCAGCCGCGGAGATTGCCATGTTGAAGCCGTTGTTGTTCTTCTCTGCCGTAGTATTGCTTGGGATTACCGCCTCGTCCGCTCCGGGGCCCGAGCCGCAGAAAGCTGCCGCCGCTTCCGCCTCAGACCACAAGAATCCGGTCAAGCCTGCCGAAAAGGCGCAGTCGCGCGCGAAGGAGCTTTATGGGCAGGACTGCGCGGTCTGCCATGGGGAGACAGGAGATGGCAAGACCGATCTGGCCAAAGACATGGGAGTGACGCTTGGCGATTGGACCGATCCCAAGACACTGGACGGCAAGCCGGACCAGGAGCTGTTCGACGCCATACGCAACGGCAAAGGCAAGATGCCTCCCGAGGGCGTGGGCCGGGCCAAGGACGACGAAGTGCGGAGCCTCATCCATTACATTCGTGGCCTCGCCAAGTCGCAACCGGCCGCCGTGCCCGAAACGCCCGCAGCACCCGTCGCACCTGTTGCACCAGACGCACCCGCCGTGCCCCCCGCGAGCAACTAAATTTATTGCAGGCACCCTGGATTGCCGGTGGCCGCGGATGGAGTTTTTTCCGGTTCACGAAGTTAGAAGTTATTTGATGAGTTCCGCAAGTTCTGCCCGTCTGCGGTAGCTCATTTTGAAGAAGCGAAGATCGGCGGAGCGCTTGTTGCGCTGCAAGGCCCTTTGGGAGCGGCCTCACCTGGGCTGCTAGAACCTCATCCTCAACCCAAACTGGAACTGCCGCTCGCGGTAGAAGTTGGTCGCGTTGATGTTCAGCGGCTGCCCGAAGGCGGTGGAGGCGGGATGCAGGATGGTCCCGTTGGTCTCCGTGAAGGGGCCGGTCATGAAGTTGAGCGTAGGCAGGCCGCCGCTGGAATCGCCGGGTTCGAGGTAGTAGCCTGTCGTCTCCAGCTCGGTGACGTTCTGATGATTGAGGAGGTTGAAGCTCTCGGCCAGCAACTCCAACTGCCGCATCTTTCCCAGGTCGAAGCGCTTGCCCAGCCGCAGATCGGCCTTCCAGGTTCCTGGATAACGGTAGGTGTTGCGGCCGATATTATAGACAATGTTATCGTTGCCCATGCCATAGACCCGGTTGTCGCCGCCCGAGCCGTTCATGCCTGGTCCCAGTCCCACGATGGCCGCGCCGGCGGAGGTGAATTCCTCGGCCAGCGAGCCCGAGGTGCGCATGGTGTAAGGCAATCCGCTGCGGGCTTGCAGGACGCCTGACAGCATCCAGCCATTGGAAAACTTTCCGGCTCTGCCACGCAGCTTCCACGGCGTCTCATAGACGGCCATCGCGCCGAAGGAGTGGCGTATGTCCAGATTGCTGACGCCGTACTCCAGGCCGAAGTCGGACGGATCAAGCACGTCGTTGCCGGCGGCCTGCGCGCTTTCGTTGGGATTCCAGTCCATAGCATGGCCGTAGATGTAATGCGCGTGGAGGGTCAGCCCGCGGCGGCCATAACGCTCGACCTTGAGCATCCCCGCCTCATAGGTCGAGTTGGCCCGGCTCTCGATTTGGGTGATTTGCTGGTAATCCGGGTTGAGTCGCCCACACTGACCAGCAAGGTTCAATTGCGAGCTACTGGGGCAATCCGTTGAAGGCCAGGAAGCGTAGAAGGGAACCGTGATCTGCGTGGCCTTGATGGGTCCGGCGCCGGTTGCGTCTTCCACGGCATAGGTGATCTTCCCCGGATTGACCGCTGGATCGAAGTTCGTGTCGATGGAGATAGGCAGCCGGCGGCCCAGGCTTACCATCGAGCTGGCGGTCGCCTCCACATGGCCGGGCAGCGTCTCTTCGATGGCTGCAACAGCCTGATTCACCTCAGGATTACGGAAGATCCCCGTAAACTCCACCGCGCCGGGCTTGATGACGCTGCCTGGCTTTCCGGCCAGCACGTAAGGAAACGGTGGCGCGCCGCCGCCGTTGTTCGGAAGGTCGTCGGTAGGCCGCATGAAGAAGCTCAGGTCTCCGTTAAGCGAGCCGGTCTGGGTCAGCGCGGTCTCCAGCGTAGAGTTCTCGGTGCGACCATAGTAAATTCCGTAGCCAAAGCGGAAGACGGGCCAGTGCTTTTTGCCGGTTTCAACGGCCATGCCTAGCCGCGGAGCCCAGTTGTTGCCCAGAGCAGGCAGCTTTTCCGTCAGCGGAAGCTCCGGGTTCCTGAGCGCGGTGAGCGATGGCGGCCTCTCCTCCCGCTCCCAGCGCAGGCCGACCGAGAGAACCACCAGTTTGTTCGCTTGCCATTGGGAAGTTGCGTACCCCGCCCAGTCGTTGGTGCTCAAATGCCAATCGGTGGGGCCCATGGTCTGCGAGTAGTACGAGTAGCAGGGCAGGTTGCCCAGCCCGCGCAGACCACCTCCGGAGTCGCGCCACACCTTGCCCGTTTCGTCGCAGTTGTGCTGGTTATAGGGGTCGAGCGCGTCGCTCAACCCAATCTTTTCGAAGACCATCGCGTCGGATGCGAAGTTTTCCACGTTGGAGTAGGTATATGTGCCGGTCTGGTTGCGCAGCAGGCTGATGGTGTCGGCGTTGTGGCTCACATTGAAACCAGCCCTAACCAGCAGGTTGCCGCGAATCCAGTCGACTGATTCCTGCCCCTGATAAAGGTTCTCATCCGGATAGCTGCCCGTTCCGAAGCGCGACGGGTTGCCGATAGTGAAGCCATAGCGATTGTCTACGACGATCTGCGGCAACTGGCCGTACGCATTTCCAGTGAGAAAGGTCTGTTCAAAGGCTGAGGGAGTCGAAGGCCGCGCTTCCTGGATGGTCCGCCCCGCCGAGAACTGCGTCATGGCCAGCAAGTTAGGAGTCAGGAAAGCCTCCCAGCGGCCCAGCAGCCACACCTCGCTGGCATTGCTCGATCCAAAACTGTGGTTGCCATAATTCTCAGTGAGGCCAGTCAGCCCTCCGCCCGGCGAGTTCCAGTACGCTCCAATTCCCTCCAACGTAAAGTGATGACGCTCTGCTGCCTCCCAGTCGAGCCGCGCAAAGCCGGTCCACTGCGTGGCCGTGCGCGGAGCCGGGCCGAGCAGCGGAGGACCGAGCGGCCAGCCCGATGGGCAATCCGTAGTTGATCCGCCGAATGTTTCCAACATACAGGAATAAGCCTTTACGCCCTCGGCTACCGGATTGGCGCTGCTCAATCCCAACCGTGCGCTCAACACCTGCATCTGGTCATTCGAAGGCTGGGCAAAGAACCCGGTCGTTTCAGTACATGGAGGATTCGCGCATGTATTCGAAGGTTCTGGCTGTAGAAGATAAGAATGTTTCACCATCGAAAGCCCCGCGTCGTTGCGGTTATAACCATCGAGAGCGGCAAACCAAAAGAGCTTGTCGCGGCGAATCCGGCTGCCCACGCCGATGCCCCAGGTGGTTTCGTGGTCCGGAGGGGTATACAACTCCGGCGATCCGCTCTGGATACTGCCGAAGCCATTTTCAAAGACCGGAACGGTGGGTAGAAGTCCTGTAAGCGTGGCTGGCGCAGTCTCTGTGATCCACTGCGTAAAGGGATTTTGCGCGCCCCAGGTGTTCTGGCGATCAAAGAGAAATCCCTGCCCATGCAGCTCATTGGCGCCGCGCTCGGTCTGCACGTTCATGCGCCCGCCAGTTGCACGGGCTTCCGCGGCCTCCACGTTGCCGGCTGCCGTCTGCAACGCGCGGATCGCCGCCTCGCTCACGGCAATTCCATGCCCTCCGGCTCCCACCTGCGCCATTCCGACCGGTCCGGCCCCACCTTGCCCCAACGGTCCCTGCCCGGAGGAACCCTGCCCCGACCCATTGGCCGGGCCAAAGGCCAGGTTCATGCCCACTCCATCCACTGCGATCTCGGCCGGCTCCAGTCCCGCGCCCCGCAACGAGATTTGCGCCTGACCTCCAGCCGGGGTCGCGGATGTAGGCGTATTGTCCAGTACAAAATCCTGCCAGCGTCGCCCGCTTACCGGCACCGCCTGCAACTCGGCAGCGCTCATCGTCGTGCTCACCGCAGGCGAGACCGGGCCGTTTTGCTGAGTGGCTGCCGGTAGCGACTTGGGCGGATGCGAGGTTACCAACTGAGTGGGAACCGGCTGGCTTCGTCCGCTCGGGGCCAGCGTCTGCATGGGTTCGGAGGCCATTGTGGCGTTCAACGGGAGTGTTGTGGTCTGAGGAATCTCCGCGCTCATCCTCCGTCCGCTTAAGGGGAGCAGCAGCAAGGGTTCGGTGGCCAAAGCGACGTCACTCAGCGGCAGCGTCTCCGGCTCAAGGACTGGCCGGTTGATTCGGGGCCGAGCTTGGACCTTGGGTGGTTCTTCGCCGTGCATCGCCGTCAGAATGGGGCTGGGCGCAAGCGGCGTAAACTCCATTGCTGTCTGCACCCGCGCTTCGTGGCTGGCATCCACCACAATGCCATCCACCTGACCGCGTCCCAGATGCGCGCTCTCGGCCTCCAGCGTGTATTCGCCCGGCGCCAGCCCGCTGAACCGGTAAGCCCCGCTTTTTGTTGTTGTGGTGCGCGCTGCCTCCGCGCCAGTGGCCTGGTTGCGCAGTAGAACCGTGACGCCTCCCAGAGGCTTCGAGTGCAGGTCGGTCAGTTTGCCGGCGAGTGATCCTGATGATGCGCTTTGGGAGCTTTGGGCTTCTTTGTCCGATTGAGCATACACCAACATAGCCGTGCCGACGAGGAGCACAGTTACTACCAGCGACTTCTTCCAATCGCACCCTAACCCTGCCATCGAGTCCTCTGCTCGCGGCAGACTCTGGGAAAGCTGCTCAAGGCTTCCGCTTCGGCCCGCTCTCGCGGCAGGTCCGTGTGGGGCAGAACCCTCTGGCCGTTCTAATTAGCCCAACAGATACGTTGCAAAAGATTCTAAGCCCTTCTCCAGTAAAATGAAAAGGTGGCATCTATTCTCCAGGGCTGATCGTGTGCCCTCGGCGCTACTGGCAACTGACACTTACCCCTGACAACTGGTCCTCCATGTTCATCGATGAAGCAAGAATTCGCGTCAAGGCCGGCGACGGCGGCAACGGCTGCATGGCCTTTCGCCGGGAGAAGTTCGTTCCCCGCGGCGGACCCAGTGGCGGCGACGGCGGCCGAGGCGGCGATGTCATCATGGTCAGTAGCCAGCGCCACAACACACTGATTCATTTCCGTTATAATCCCGAGCACAAAGGCCAGCGCGGCGAACACGGCATGGGTTCCAACTGCTCCGGCCTCGACGGCCACTCCGTTATTCTTCAAGTCCCTGTCGGTACATCCCTTTACGACCAGGAGACCGGCGAGCTGATCCACGACTTCCAGGAGCCCGATGAACAGGTCGTCATCGCCAAGGGCGGACGCGGCGGGCGCGGCAACCAGCATTTTGCCACCAGCACCCATCAGGCTCCGCGCGAGCACGAACTGGGCCGAGCCGGAGAGGAACGCCATTACCGGCTGGAATTGAAGCTGCTGGCCGATGTCGGCTTGGTCGGCTATCCCAACGCTGGCAAATCGACGCTCATCTCCCGCATCACCGCAGCGCGTCCCAAGATCGCCGACTACCCCTTCACCACCCTGGAACCCAATCTCGGCGTCGTCACCGTCGGCGAGGAGCCGGAGCAGGAGTCCTTCGTCGTAGCTGATATGCCAGGACTTATTGAAGGCGCGCACCTTGGCTCCGGGCTGGGAATACAATTTCTGCGGCATATTGAGCGCACAAAAATTCTGGTACACCTGGTTGACGTTTCGGACGCGTCCGGGCGGTCCGATCCGGTGGAGGATTTCAAGGTCATCAACCAAGAGCTGGCCAGCTTCACCAGTACCTCTATCTATAAGGAATATAATGCATTTGCCGACGTTGAAGAGGTGAAAGACGAGCATCCTCTGGCCCATAAAACTATGATCGTTTGCGCCACCAAGATCGACTCCGCCAACCCTGAAAAACTGAAGAAGCTGGCCGCTCACGTGAAGCGCCGCAAGCTGGAGTTTCACGCCATCTCGGCCGTCACCGGCCAGGGAATCGAAGAGCTTAAATGGTCTCTGGCGCGGCACTTACGGACCGCAGGAGCCTGAGGAAGCCTTCAGCGCGCGTTGCCCCCTGATTGGCGCTTTTGCGCGCGCCAGCGCAAGCCGAGCCAAGCCAGATAACCCAACTGAATGGCCCAGGTGATGGCGTAGGCGGCGACTAAGAACTGATGGTCGAGAATCGCTTTTTGATCCATTTTTCTCCGTTTTTCGTACAGGAAACCTGTACGGATTGTTGGGGTTACTCTGCGTCAAGAGCCGACTGCGCCTGCTGGGCGGCGAGCTTCTGTTGCTGGCGCTCGACGTGGTAGCGCAGTACGAGGATCAACAGGCCCCAGGCGAGCCAGGCAAGGACATTCCACCAGAAAGCCGTGGCCATCGCCGGCGCGAGTCCGGAGTCCTCGCCGCCGCCGAAGACCGGGGCGGGGTGCTGGGTGCGCCACCAGCGGTTGGACATATAGACGATGGGCACGTCGAGTGCGCCGAAGATGCCCAGGACTGCCGCCAGCGTCTGCACCTGCGGCCCGGCGGCAAAGCGGCGCAGCAGCAGGTAGCTAACGTAGATGAGCCAGAGAACGAGGGTGGTGGTCAGGCGAGCGTCCCATGTCCACCAGATGCCCCAGGCGCGACGGCCCCAGATCGGCCCGGTGATCAGCACGACGGAGCAGAAGACGACGCCCACCTCGGCGCCTGCCAGCGCCCAGGCGTCGGCGGCCTGCGCCCATGCGTCATGATTGCGGCGGAAGGCCAGGTAGCCGATGGAGCCGGCCAAGCTGACGGCAAAGAAGAGGAAGGCGACCATCGCCGAGGGCACGTGGTAGTAGAAGATGCGCTGCACCTCGTGCATGGTCTGTTCGTCGGGGGCGACGTAGATGGCCTGGTAAAAGCCCCAAGCCAGCAGGGCGACGGTGAGGGCGGCGTAGAGGCCGATGGCGATTTTCTTCATGGGGAATCCTGGGCAACGATTCCAGTGTACGACGGCGGCGCCGGGAGAGGCTCGACCGACGGGTGGAGGCGTGGCGTCGGCGCAGCCGAAGCGGGGCGAATCTTCGACAGTCCGTTTCACGCCGTGCCGGAAGGGTTGGGCATGAAGGTTTGCAACCTCAGCCCTGCAATTCCGCCAGCGGTGCTTCCTCACCGGCCTTGTGCCACAACATTTCCATCTGCTCCAGCGAACGGCCTTTGGTCTCCGGCACAAATCTCCACATAAACAAGGCGGCCAGAATGCTCATCACACCGTAGATCCAATAGGCGAAGCCATGGCTGAAATGCCGCACTAGATATGGATTGTCATCCAGGATGGGGAAGGTCCAACTGACCATTAAATTGGCGATCCACTGCGCCGCCACCGCCACGGCCATGGCCTTGCCGCGAATCTTATTAGGGAAGATTTCGCTGAGGAGTACCCAGGTGACAGGCCCCCAGGAGACAGCAAAACCGGCGGTGTAGACCAGCATGGCCACCAGCGCGATCATGCCGTGGCCGCCGAGCCAGAAGTTTGCGCCCAACGTAATCATGCTCACCGCCATCACCAGCGCTCCGATGATCATCAGCGGCTTGCGGCCGAAATGATCCACGCTCAAAACGGCGACTACGGTGAAGGCAAGGTTGACCGTGCCCACAATGACCGTTTGCATCAGCGAGGCATTGGTGGACATGCCCATGCCTTTGAAAATATCCGTCGCATAGTAGAGCACGACGTTGATGCCGACGAATTGCTGGAAGA
>Ga0326727_10005176_pt1 | contig 37717 bp, 34 predicted proteins | sample MB2enrmetagenome_FD_207643 | JGI IMG/M metagenome (GOLD analysis project Ga0326727, IMG submission 207643) | Lab enriched peat soil microbial communities from McLean, Ithaca, NY, United States - MB29MY | ecosystem: Environmental > Terrestrial > Soil > Wetlands > Peat | place: USA: New York... | reverse complement strand
TGGCCGAACGCAACGCCAACCCGACACGCTACACCTGGAACGCCAAAGGCGAGGACATCCTGCGCAAAATCCAGCGAGCGAAACAGACACTGCCTGTATAGTCATTTCGGAGACGGTAGACTAGCGGACTTGAAACAACTCTCCTGAGATGGAAATCTCGCCCATTCGCTTGTCTTTAGCCGTGGCGGGCCCATTCGCATTGAAGTACTCGGTCGCGATCATGCCCCTGGTGCCATCGACGAATAGACCACCCAACCCCGCATGCTGCGGATTGGCGCTTGCCACCCAACCGGCCCCGGCAATCGTGACCGTGTACTTATAATTCGGGTCTCGCGCCGGATCATACTTCAGCTTGCCGATATTCCAATTGGGCGATTTCGGGCCGACGGCCAGTTCGGAGAGCGAACATTTCCGGCTAAGGTGCCGGCTGCAATCGTCCTCCATTGAAGCAATGGCCTCCATGAACATCAAGGCAATCTTCTCCTCCGGCTTGAGCGTGATTTCAACGCCCTGCAGATCTTTCACCATGATCTGAGCGTGGGTGGTGATCGGGCCGGAGTTTGAAGCATTGTGGGCTGAGGGCGGCGCCCCACCCGCGGGGCCTGGGATAGCGCTGAAACTCATGTCGTCGAGCGCGAAATCATTCCAAGGCGTGTCTGTGTTCAGGTCGAAAAGGGCCAGGTCCGCGCTTTGACTGGAACCCGAGTTCCACGTGAACTTGTAGTTTTGCCACTGACCTCCGTTGTCAGGACTGTACTCCGGGAGGGTACTGCTTCCTATGGCTTTGCCGTTGATCCTCAGCAACAAGTGGGGTAGGGACGAACTGTCGTGATCCACCGTTGCTCCCCAGTAGGAAAACGTATAGTTCGTGGACGGGATAACCGGCACCGTCTCCTCCCAAACAGGCAATGAGGCGGAATTGGCCCCATTCACGATCATCATGTTTCCGGTTCCCGACGTATGGTCGCCGCAGTTACACCAATCCCCAAAGGCTCCAGGCGCCGTCGACGGGTTGGTGCCGATGAAATAAGCGCCTGCACCCGAAACATCACCGAGTGTGTACCCCGTAGTAAAACCGGTGTTGCCCTTTTCGAAGTCGCCGTTGATCACCAGGTTCTGACCCATCTCCGTTTCCACAGCCAAAGCCGTCGTCATCAACGCAAATGTCCCGATTACGCTGAATAGTGTCCATCCCAGACGAGATTTCATATGTTCCTCATTTCTGACGCAACCCCCGGGTTGGCATAGAGTCAAACAGAATCGCGTCGCTTCCTTGCCGCACCTTGGTATCCTGTCGTACTTTTCATGGCATCCTTTTCTCGTCACTTCACAAGAGCGAGTTCCCGCCATTAAGACTTCTAGAGTTCGTTCATTGCTTGGCCAGCTCCACGCGGCGATTCTTCGCCCGGCCTTCATCCGTGGCATTGTCGGCGACAGGTTTGCCGTCACCGAAGCCTTGCGCCGTCAGCCGTGATGCATCAATTCCGTTTGCAACAAGCCCGCCGACGACAGCCTGCGCCCGCTTCTGAGATAGAGCCTGGTTGGCAACCTTTGCCCCTGCATTGTCGGTGTGCCCCCCAATTCGTAATTCCAGGTCAGGATTATCCTACAGCAGCTTCACCACCTGTCGAAGGACATCCTCCGAGTCCGGCAGGATGGCGACTTGCCGGTATCGAAATGAATTCCGTACCCAGTCACGCGCCCGCTCTTCTCGAGTTCACCCGCAAGCGCATTGGCGGCGGCGGTTATGTCTTCCTGAATCCAGGTCTTCCCATATGGACGGTGAAATGGCCGTTCTTGTCGTCCTGGACAAACGTGTACCCCGCATTTCTGAAGGCAGTGGTCAGATTGCGAGTGATCTGCGCCGGGCTAATGCTGTCGGGAATGTCATAGACGATGTAGTGATATTCGCCCTCGAGCTTCTTATCCTCGCCTTTGGGACCGATGTTGTGGAAGGTATAGGCATCATTCGCACTGTCTTTGCATTCGTTAAAGCTGGTTCCCGGATAGCGGGCAATCAGCGGTGAGTCCTTGCAGCCTGGTGCGTCCTTCGCTTGCGCCAGGCAGACTGGGAATGCAAACGACGGCGCAACGCAGAGAAGCAGGAATTGGATTGCTTTCATTCTCCTCCTTACATAAGGCGGTTGACAATCTGGTTCAATGCGGTTTTTCAGAAGTTTCTCAGGTTCGCGTCGACGCTGGTGTTACAGGTGGGGCCCTTCCAGCAGTAGCCGAATGTGGAATCCATGTGAGCTGGGTTTCTACACCAGCGCTTCTATGAAGCTCAGAAGTGCAGCACCACTCCGGCGCCGACGCGGAGGTTGTTCTGGTGGTTGTTGGTGCCATTGTCGAAGGTGGCGACGAGGTAGTCGGCTTCAACGATGCGGATGGAGATGCGCTGGCTGGCACTGGCTCAAAAGACGGCGTTTCCACGGGACTTCATGGACTGCATGGACTGAGGTGAAAGCCGACTTTCGGTAACGAAAGCGCCCTGCGATTTCCTCTTCTTCTACGCCGGGAGGCACCGGGACAGCACACAAAAGCCGAGAGCAAGACGGGCTGCAGGCTCAATCTCCCGCCTACGCCAAGTTGCGCGAGATGGGCTTTACCAACGTGAAGGTCCTCTATTTGGCCGACAATTTCGGTACTGATTGGGCCGGCAAGGGATATCCGGTTGAACAAGGTCGCTAACAAGGATGCGCGGCGAAAGCTGCCTGATCCCACGAGAGCCTTAAAGACACCGCGGCGACCGTTTCGCCGCTCAGCCACGGTATCACTGCTTTTGGGGATGTAGCTTGCAGCCAGTTCTCTGCAAGTTACGTTTGCGGCGAGTTCGCTGCTTGTCAAGGCGGCGCCAGAATTCGTGCGTACTGACCTCAATCACAGGAGACTTGATCTCCGTGCTTGCCGGGGCTGGTTCAGCGGCTTTCCCTTGCCGCTGTAGCGAGGATCCGGTCGAGTTCCGCGTCGGATAGCTGCCATCGATAGAACCGGGCGTAAAACTGCCGTGTCGCGGACCTCATATCGTCGTGGAATAGATCGGGGTAGAGGAGGTTTGCAATCCAGCGGATGCCGATGATGCGGTTGACCGAGGGAGGCCGGTCGATCCACCCGAAGGGATACTGCGGCACTTCATACACTTGATGGTTCTTTACAGCGCGCACATGCCGCCAACCAGCGTTCGTCCAAACCGAACGGTAAAACTCGCCGGGAGTGCCGGCGTGGTCGTATCCCGAGATCACAACTTCCGGGTCCCATGCAAGCACCTGCTCCATGGAAACCGGAGTGTGCCCATAGCCCTGCTGACCGGGCACGGTGGCAACATTCGCGGCACCGGCAAATACCAGGGCCTCCGAGTGAATCGACGTGCCGGGCTCGGTCTCCATACCGGTTGGCCCTTCAGCGTAGTAGACCCGACGCCGCTTTGCGAGGGGAATGGTGCTGACCTTCGTTTCAATCTCTTGAAGCGTGTTGCGGCACTCTGTGGCCAGCTCGGCCGCCCGCCCCGGATTACCCAGGAGTTCTCCCGCCTTGAGATAGGCATCCGGGAGCTTCTTCAGATCCCCGCTGAGGAAGAACACCGGAATATGGATCTGCTGCTGAACCCGGTCGGCCACCGCGATTCCCTGCGGGTCTCCCATGGAGATCAGCACGTCAGGATGCGCCTTGACGATCTCTTCCAGATTGCCTGTATTGTTTTTTCCGTACCAGCCGCCGAGCACGGGCAAATGCCGGTATGGCTCCTGAATGAAGGCAAGTTCTTCCGGGCCTAGCTGGTAATTCCAGCCGGCTAGCAATTCCGGTGAAAGCGTATAGATCAGAACCGTGCCTACCGGGCTCATCCCCAGCACACGGGTAATCTTCCTAGGCACGACGACGGTGCGGCCCGCCATATCAGTGAGCGCGCGCTGATCTCCACGAAACGCCGGGCCAGACGCGGGCTTGCGGGAACAGCTACAGAGAAGAAGAAGTACAGTCAGGGATACGAGTCTCTTTTTCGTCATGACTACCTCAGTGCAGCATGGGAACCACAACCCGGATGCCGTGGCCAACGTCGGCAATGCGAAGCGGAGTTCCGTAAGCTTCTTCGAGTGATGCCTGGGTCAGTGTCGCGTCCGGGGAATCCACGGCCAGGATGCGCCCTTGCTTCATCAGCGCAACCCTGGAGGCACAGAGAAATGCGAAGTCGGGGAAATGGGTGGTCATCAGCACGCCCAATCCGCTTTGCGCAAGCTCTTTCACATGGCGGAGTATGCGCATCTGGTTGCCGAAATCGAGATTCGATGTCGGTTCGTCGAGTACGAGCACGCGAGCCTGCTGCGCAAGAGCGCGCGCAATCAGCACCAGTTGGCGCTCGCCGCCGCTCAGCTCCGTGTAGTGTTCGTTTGCCAGCGGCAGGATGTTCAGGCGCTCCAACGATTCCTCGGCGATGGTCAAGTCCCGCTTTCCAGGCGAACCGAACACACCGGTGTGCGCCGACCGGGCCATTAACACCACATCGCGAACGCGGAATGCAAAGGGAGGAGTGTGCGCCTGCGGCACATAACCGAATGTCCTAGCCAGGCGCTGTGGCGGCCATCGGGAGATATCCTCGCCATTGATGCACACTCTGCCCGCGAAAGGCCGTAGCAGCCCGAGCAGAGTTTTGAACAAGGTGGTCTTTCCCGATCCGTTAGCGCCAAGAAGGCAGAGTACCTCGCCGGTAGCAAACTCGAGGGAGATATCGAAGATGACAGGCTTGCGCCGATAGCCGGCCGTGACGTTCTCGATCGAGATGTTCATGCGCGTTCCATCCTGGTCCTGAAGACCAGATAAAGGAAGAACGGCACGCCTACAAGGGAGGTGAGAATTCCCAGAGGCACTTCGAGCGTAAACAAGCCGCGCGCGCAATCGTCCACCAACAGCAGATAACAGCTTCCGACGAGAAAGGCCGCGGGCAGCAGAACCTTATGATCGGCTCCTACGATCATGCGCGCCAGGTGCGGAATCACCAGGCCAACCCACATGATCATTCCCGCGATGGAAACAACGGCGGCGCTGATCATTGCCGAGCAAACGATGACGACGATGCGAATGCGCCACGGATTCACGCCCAGAGCCCTGGCTTCCTCCTCTCCGAAGCTCAATACATTGAGCCTCCATCGCAGAAAGAGCATGGGAACCACGCCGGCAAGGATGGGTACCGCGGCAAATTGAAGGTCGTGGGGAGTCACCGCCGCAAGCCCCCCGACCAACCAGAAGGTAATGGCGGCAAGTTTTCCGTGAGGGTCGGCCACATATTCAGTCAGGCGGATAAGCGCCATGCCCGCTTCGCGGATGATAATGCCCACCAGAATCAAGGTGAGCGTCGGATCGCCGCCAAAACGCGATGCGCTGCCAGCCAGCGACCAGGCCAGCAGCACAGCCGCAAGGCCCCCCACAAAGCCCAGCAACTGAATGCCCACGATGCTGAAGCCGCAGAGGATACCGATCGATGCGCCGAAGCCTGCGCCGGCATATGCGCCCAGAATGTCGGGGGAGGCCATCGGATTGCGGAACAAGCCCTGGAAGGCAGCTCCGGAAACCGACAATGCTCCGCCTATCAGCAGCGCAGCCAGCACGCGCGGCAACCGCACGTCGAAAAGCACGACACCTGCCAGGCCGCTTGATGCAGGCTCTGTCAAAACCTTCCACCAGGATTGCAAGGACACATCGAAACGGCCAAAGAAAAGAGAACCAAGGGCAAGAAGAACCAGCGCTGTCCAGAGTGCGGGAAAGACGAACCATGGGTGCGGAAGTTGCGGACGCTTGACTATGGATTCCCGGCCACAGGCATCGCCGCGGCCAGCAACGGATTCGATTGCGTCTGTCATGTGCACAGGACCGGAGGAGCCTTGAAAACTCTCACCATCCGCGAGCCGCATTCGAACAGCCCAAGCCGTCCGCCTTCGCTCACAAGCTTCCAGGCCCGATCTTCGTCCTCGACCACAAGGCCGCCGAGAAGGTCAATGCCATGCTCGAACAGAATGGGCGAGAGCGGCGTGCTGGGCCCGGCGATCACCACCCTGGCGTGACGGCTGAGCTCAAGAAGGCGCGGGAGTGTCTTGTTGATCAAGGTCGTGGCCGTCAAAATGACCACTTCCTTTTCCGGGAGTACGAACTCGCAAGCAGCGTCAGGCAAATCCCCGGGCTCGGGGCGACGTTCGAGAATCGAGAGATCGCAAACCGCTGCGACGCGATGCAGATCGCGGAAATGCCCGATGACCGCAACCCGCTTTCCGCGCAATTCCTCCAGCAGATAGGTGAACACACTCTCGTTTGGCGTATTGTCGAGCTGCAGACCGCAGCTTCGTTCCACCACATCGGGCGCGTTCAACGCGGAATTGATGGCCGCCAGCCCAAAAGCTGCTTCATATGGGTTCCAGGACTTGACCCAACCGGCAAGTTCGCGCGTCTTCATGCCGGCCAGTTCGCCGGCATGCGGGACAGTCTCTTCTCCTTCGCGCGGCCGCATGGCCACGCCGACGCCCTCGGAACGAACCAGGAACCAGCTCAACCCCGCCAGGCATGAAGAAACAACGGAGTTATCGGGAACGGCAGCAATCAAATCGTCGTAGATCTTCCACATGGAATGTCCTTTAAGGATAACAAGGTCTCTTCGGACAAGATCCCTTGACATCTCTGCATCGGACTCGAAGGCGTTGAAATTCAAATGTCGATGCGGAGTTTTCCGTCCGTCAGAATCTTTGCACGCAGACCGCCACGTCCCCGCAATGCTTCTTCCGCACCGGGCGCGATTGCCTGGTCCATCCAATAGCAGGGCCTGCATTCGCAAATGCCTTCGAACTCGACTTCCTGCACTTTGAAGCGTTTGCCAATCAGAGAATTCAGTTCCACCCCTTCCGTGATGACATTTCGCCGTGTGACGCCGGCGCATTGAGCCTCCGCGCCCAGCGAACGGCAAACTTCTTCGAACACCTCGCGCGAAAAGAAGGTAATCTGCCCTTTATAGTCTTCCTTGTAATCAAAGAAGCGGTCGCCGCGAACGCCGCATCCCGCTACACATTCGATTTCGGCCACTTCATGCAGGGGATTGTTCCCTGCCTCTCCGCCGTGATGGCCGAAGAAATTGTGGCCGGGAGAGATAAAGAGATGCCGGATTGCGATTGCGTTCATGCTGTCGGATTCCTCTAAATGGAACTTAGGTGCTGAACAACCCGGACAATCGCCGACTTCGAACTTCAGCAGCCTTCCTTCTTCTTTCTGGGTTGCGGTCCGGCCTGCGGTTTTGTACCAGTCGTGACTGGAGTGGCCTGGGGTGCCGGCGCAGCCGGTGTGGGCAGAACCGGAGCAGCGACCGTCGACACGGCAGCACCTTGCGCCTGTTGCGCGCCACCAAAGTATTTCGCCACCTGAGCCTGCTTTTCGGATGCGGATGCATCGGCCCCGGCGGCCTTTTTGGGGAACAGCACCGTGTCCTGCCACGCGCGCATCCCGCCGTCCAATGAGTAAACGAATCGGTAGCCCTGCGCCTCCAGCAGGAACCATGCTTTGGCCGCCTGCGTGCCGTCGTCCGAGCAAAGAATGATCTTTTCGTTGTGCGCTGCAAAATCGGGCGTCAGCGAGGCAAGCGGCACATTCTCAGCCGTGGGGATGTGGTAGGCGGTGAAGTTCTTTTCAGCGCGCAGATCAACGAGTTTGAAATCGTTGCGTCCCTGAATGATCCAATTGGCAAGGTCGGCGGCCTGGATGGAATCTGCGCCTTTGGCGGCGCGGAGTTCTAGATCCTTGGTGTCGATCGTTGTGTGGCTGCCGCGGTAGGGATCGCCGGCAGCCGCAGCAACAAGACCGAGGACCAACAGACCCATTGCAAGTGCGCGAACCGGAGTAAGCCGCCACGGTTGGCCGATGAGGGAGCCTTTGGGATCGGGCTCCTTGCCGCCGAACTTCTTTTCAGCCCACTCGCCGGCCATGAATGCGCTCAATGCCATAAGCACGGTAGCGAAGACGAGCAGGCCATAGGGAAGGTTGAAAAGTCGGGCCAACGTAATCTGTCCCATCGGCGTCATGTTAACGAAGTTCTGAATATGCGGATAGAGTTCGGCGAAGCCTACCAGGCCGGCAATCATGCCGGCTATATAGACCATGCCGTCAATGCGGCCCGTTATCGCGGAAACGCATGAAGTCCCCGGACAATAGCCGCCGATGACGAAACCGAAACCGAGCAGCAGACCGCCGACGATCTGCGGCACCAGAAATGTCGGCACCAGGTACACCAGCGACAGGTCCACCAAGCCCAACCGCGACAGCAGGTAAAGCCCCGTCATTGCCGTGATGATGGCGGTGAACATCACCTTGAGAACGCTAAGGTCGCGCAGATAGAACTGCGCCGCGAGTTTGCGCCCGCTGCCGAACCCGGCGCGCTCTAGGAAAAAGCCAAAGCCGATGCCGATGACGAAAGCGATGATGAAACTGGCCTCGTCGCCGAAGAGTCCGAATTTGTAGAAGGGAGCGTTCATGTCAGATCCATTGCTTTCTGAAGAAGTAAGCCAGCGCGTAAGCGCCGCCGAAGACGCACCACATAAAGGCCCAACTACCGACGTTGAGCAACGCGCCGCCGGTGAGAGCCTGGCCGCTGGTGCAGCCCAGCGCGATCTTGGCGCCGATGCCCATCAGGCCGCCACCGATAAAGGCGAAGAGCAAACGCCGCCCGGTGCTAATGCGCGGGCCTTTTTCGACGAAGAATTTCAGGCGGTTGGCGAGCGCGCCGGAAAAGAATCCGCCAACAAAGACACCGAGCACTTCGAAGACCAGCCAGTCTTTGAGCGGGCTGCGTAAGCCGTCGCCAAGATATTCGGCATAGAAGGCATTGTTCTCGGCGTGCGCGGGGGCGAGTTGATGAGCGGCCGTGGCTACGACCGTGGTAAAGGCTCCGGATGCGCCAAGACCGCGGCCCATGATGACAAACGACGCCAGCAGCACCAGGCCGAGGCCGAATCCGGCCCAGTAGGAATTCCAATAAGGCTTTGCAGTACGTTTAGTATTCATGGACAGGTCATTCCTTAGTTCAAAGCTTGGAGCCAGTGACTTTCCTGGCCGGCGTAGACGAGAATGAAACGAAGTGCAAGGCCGCCAAACACCACGAGCATTGCAGGCGCCAGCGTGTGTTGAATGCGATTGTCAAGTTCAAGTGTCTGCAGCACGAGCGGCAGCACGATCCCCATTCCGATAACAAAGACCCAAAAGACTGCCGCGTAGGGTCCGGTCAGGAGCAGGGCGGCCGCCTGCTGCTGGGCACCGGTCGAACTCAGGAGCCCGATCAGGAACAGACCGAGCAAACCCAGTTCAATGGTCAGGAAGCTGTTGTCGGCGCCGGCAAGCACCGGGCCCACCTTCTTGTCGAGCGGGCGTGCCTCAACCAGCCGCGCCAGGGACGAGAGCAGGAAGTCTGCGAAAGCCGGGCGCTCTTCGTCGGGCGTGGTCAGCACCAGGACGCCATGCAGCACGGCCGCCGCAGTCGAAAGCCCGGAGAAAAGGAAGAGCGGGCCGAGCAGGGCGCTGTTCCAGAGTGGGCGCGCCCCGAGAGTACCGAGAAGGATTCCCGTGTAGATGCCCAGCGCAATGCCGACCAGTACGTTGGCGATGCCGATGGCCAGGACGAGCCGCTCCCGCGCTAGAATGAAATCGCTCCACGTCACGAGAACCGGAAAACGTTTGGCCAACGCGGGAATGGCCTCGGGCAGATGTGTGAGCGCGTTGGCCAGCAGAGCCGGATACACGAGCAGCAGTATCCAGGAACCCCAGGACATCGGCGAGGTTACCTGGAAGGTGGTGTAGAGCCGCCAGACATAAAGCTTATGCGCAAGATCGAGAAAGAGCACAAACATGCCAAGGCTCAGAAAGGCCAGGCCGATAATCGGTCCGATGGTGCAGCAGACCAGCGCCGCGCGCTGCTTGGGGCGAATGGCGATCAGCCGCACTCCTGCGATGATCATGAGTCCAGCAACCAGCCCGCCGAGAAAAAGATAAACCGGGATCTGCCATTGCCAGACATGCAGCGTGGGATCAACCAGCGGATTGTGCCGTGAGACGGTAAGTTCGGTCAGCGTGATCATAGTCACTCAAGTGAGATAGAAAATGCACGGTTTGGTGCCCGCTTCCGGTATCAGCGTGTGGCGCGGGCGCGAGTTGAGCAAGCGGCTGACTTCGGACAGTGGGTCTTCGATGTCGCCGAAGTGCATGCAGTGGGTCGGACAGACGGAAACACAGGCGGGGTCAAGGCCGGCCTCAACGCGATGGATGCAGAACGTACACTTGTCCGCATATCCGTCCGGATGGATGAAGCGCGCATCGTAGGGGCAGGCGGCCAGGCATGCTTTGCAGCCGATGCATTTATCGTGCGTAACCAGGACTACGCCACCGCGCTCGTGCACATGGCTTGCGCCGGTTGGGCAGCACGAAACGCAGGGTGGATTGTCGCAGTGATTGCATCGTTCCGAGCGGATTTCGAGTTGCACTGTGGGATAAGTCCCGTGCGCTTCTTCTACGATCCAGTCGCGGCTGTAGCCTTCTGGCACGCCGTTTTCGGTTTTGCAGGCGACCACGCAATCATGGCAGCCCACGCACCTGCGGGTATCGATCACCATGACATAGCGCGACATCGTCAGGCCTCCGTCTCGATGGTTACAAAGTTCACGTTGACGCCGGTACCGCCCATGAGCGGGTCCGTCTTATAGCGTGTGATGAGTTGGGAGTCGCTCGCGCCTTTGCCGAAAGCGAAGCGCAGTTCCTTAGAGGTGTGGCCGAAGCCATGGACCATGAACACGCAGTCAGGGCGGATGCGCTCAGTGGCCTTCACCTGAATGCGGTCGCTTGTCTGGCCGTCCTGATTGCGAAGGCGAACATAATCGCCACTCTTCAGGCCGAGGCGGCCGGCCTCGCTCGCATTGACCCACACCGCGTTCTCGCTCATCACATCCATGAGCAGGTGGTTGGTCTGGGTACGGCTGAAAGAGTGCATCGACGCACGGCCAAACAAGAGCCGGTAAGAACCCGCGGGTCCGGACTCAGGCCTTGTGAATCGGGGCACTGGATCGAATCCGGCCTGCTTCAACTGCGTGGAATAGAATTCGATCTTCTTTGACGGCGTGTCGAACACCGCAGGCGCGCCGTCCTCAAAATAGATCGGCTGCGGCTTGCCCTGAATGACGCCGTTGCGCTTCAACTCGTCAAAACTGTAGCCGCCAGCCTTGAGACGCGCGGCGAGGTACTCTTCAATGTCGTTCCAAGGATAGTACGCACCCAGGCCTAGCTTTTCGGCGAGCTTCTTAGCGATCCACCAATTCGGCTTCTGGTCGCCGGGTGCCTCAACCACAGGCTGGCGCAAGGCGATGAACGGCTGCCGGAACGCTTCGGAATGGATCTCGTCGTATCGTTCCAGATAGATTGACTCAGGCAGAACCACGTCGGCCCAACCGGCGATCTCGCTCGGAATAGTGTCGACCACCACCAAGAGATCGAGTTGCTGAATGGCGCGGATGGTTTCAGCCTGGTTGGGAAGCGAGTACATCAGGTTGGTCGCGTATACCAACCAACCTTTGACCGGATAAGGCTGGCCGGACAACGTGGCCTCGCGGATACCAGTGCTGATGGTTTCGTTGGCGAAGGGGAATTTGTTGTTGGGATTGTCGACATCCGGCTTGCTGGGTTGCGGATAAGGCGGGTGCGGGTAGGCCGGGAGATCCATTTTTGCAGGCACATACAAGCCGCCCTTGCGCCCCCAGCTTCCCATCAGCGCGTTGAGCAGGGCGATGGCTCGGCTGCGCTGGGCATCGTCGCCATACCAACTGGAATGGCGGCCGGGATGTATGAGTGTCGCCGGACGGTAGCGCGCCATTTCGCGAGCGGTGGCGCGAATGGTGTCTGGATCGATGCCCGTCTCCGGGTAGGCCCATTCCGGCCTGAACGGCTGAATCTCCGCTGCAAATTGCTCGAAGCCGAAGCCGTATTTGTCGACATATTCCTTGTCGTAAAGCTTCTCGCCGACGATCACATTCATCCAGGCAAGCAGCAGAGCGAGATCTGTGCCGGCCTTGACCGGCAGATAAAACTTGGCCTTGCTGGCCGCAACCGAGAAGCGCGGGTCGGCGACGATGATGCTGGCGCCGCGGCCGACGGCGTGCGCGAACTCCTGCACTTGGGTGTTGTGCATGTTCTCGCCAAGGTGCGAACCGATGAGCACCAGGCACTGCGCATTCTCAATGTCCGTCCGCTCTGGCGATCTGACGTCGTCGCCGAACGTAAGCGTGAAGCCGACATCGCGCGGCCCGCGGCACTGCGCGAACGACGGGGCGGCAATGTTGTCGGTACCGTAAGCTCTGAGCGTGTGCTTGAAGAATGTGCCGCCGAGACCGTGGATGAAAGCCGCAAACGATTCAGGACCGTAGCTGGCCTTGATCTTTTGCATCTTTTCGGCGACGAAACTCAACGCCTCATCCCAGGTCACTTCCTTCCACTTCTCCTCGCCGCGCTCGTTCACACGGAGGAGCGGAGAGCGCAGGCGATCGGGATCGGAGTGCGCTCCGATTCCACCGCTACCGCGAGGACAAAGACGCCCGCGGGAGAGCGGGTCGAGAGGATTGCCTTCAATCTTCCAGAGTTTTCCGTCGCGCACGCTGGCAATGGCGCCGCACTCCCAGAAGCAGATGTTGCAGAAGGTGGGAACGGTGCGCAGGCCGCTTTGCGCAGCATTGCCGACTCCCGCGACCACGCGGCCGGCGTCCTCGAGCGCGCCTGCGGCGGCAATGGTGCCGGCACTGATCTTCAAAAAGCGGCGGCGGGACAGGTTGCTCATTTTAAACTTCCCCTCAATACGATCTACACTTAGGTGTAACCTGCATACAGTGACCGGGATCACTTCCGTTGCGGAAAAGCCTCATTGCGCTGACCGGGAGGCTTCCTTCGCTTGCGCTTCAGCTTCTGCCCAGTCCGGCAGGCGGCATTGCAGACTCAGCGCCGCCCGGTAGTTCTTGAAGTCTGCAAAAACGGCGGCAATGCGACGCTCCTTTTCGTTGTGGCATTCCAGGCACGCGCCGACCAGCAGGATGTTTTGCTGCTCCTGTAAGGTGAACGGGCGGGTGTCCTTCCGCGTTGTTGTGCCAGCTATGGGTTCCTGAAGAAACCCGATCCATGCATCCAGAGGCAGTCCATCTTGTGGGCTGCGAGGATATGCCGGCGTGAAAACCCATTTTCCAGAGCCGCCTATAACCTCATACCTCAAATTACCGCGCCCGTAGCCGAGAGCCGCTGAATTGGCATGGCAGGAGCGGCAGTCTCTGCTTTGCGCCGCTGTTGTATGCGGCGAAGCAGGCGCGAAGTGGCGCTGAAACTCACCTCCGCTCTTCCCTTGCCCGGAAGGAAGTTTCAGGTTCAGGATCATTCCCGGAATGAAGGTCGTGATCTGCTCCGTTGACTTGCCCGCCGGCCCTGCGCTGCGCTCGACACCGAGCGTCGGCGCGTCGCCCTGAAAGTCCGCTGCCTCCTCTTGCCAGGCACCATTGACGAACTTGCCGGCCAGATGGTCCCAACCCTGTGCTTTAGGATCGAAGCTTGTGTGGCAACTGATGCATTGCGGCGCCCAAGCGGTGTGGCATGCGCCACATTCCAGCCGTTCATGGACCGATCCTGCACGGGCACACACGGCGGCGGCAGGCTTTGCTTGAAGAACTGGGGCCGACTCAATGAGCGCGACTTGAGGACGCCCGTCCGTTCCCAGAAAGACATTCGGATAGGCGGCGGAGCCGGATAGCGAAACTATGAACCTGCGGCCGGCCTCGTTCAGCTTGCGCATGGAGGCGATCTCCTGAGTCTCGGCATCGAGTTGCGCAAAGTCTTTCGCTGGCGTCGCGCCGGCCGCATGACAATCCGCGCAGGAGATCCTCACGGCATCCCGTTCATGCGCGTGTACAGCGCCATCGCTCATCACTTCTGCGGCCACATGGCAGTCAACGCAGGTCATGCCCTTTTCAAAATGAACGTCGGCAGGATGCTTTTCAAACACGCGCCCGTCGGCCAACAGCCGGAACTGCGCGGGCCAACCGGGCCTGGCTTTCGCTGCCTCCTCGTCCAGCTGCGTTTCGTGCCAGCCCTCGTAACTGGTGGCTATGCGGCCGGAGCGGCTGTGACAACCGAAGCAGGCCTGCTCAGTGACATGCAAAGATATTTCAGGATGATGGAGCAGAGTAGATGCCCCCCCGCGCCGGCCGAGTTCCGCAACCGCCGCGGGACCGTATCGAAGATGGCACGCGGAACAGCCGCCGCCCCGGCTGGATTCGTCGATGGGGCCAGGTTGCAGCTTGTCCTGCCCGAGATGACAGGAGGCGCAAAGGTTGCGCAGGTGCGTATCCGCCGGTGAATGTTTGAGCGCCGCAACGTCAAAATGCGCATCGAGATCAGCGTTCTCGCCAAATGCAAATTTGTCCACCGACACCACGCCGCTCATGGTGTTCATTAGGGAGCTGCGCACCCGCACTTCCACGTCGCCATGACAGTTGCTGGCGCCGCAAGTCCGGTTGACGACGGAGAGATTTCCCGGCGTCAGAGTCATGCCGGTGTGAGCGAGGGCCTCGTTGAGCGTGAACGGGTTGCCGAGATGACAGGCTGCGCAGCCCAGCGTTCCCGGCTCGTGCGCCGCCACAAACCCGGTCATGCCCTGATGGCATGCGAGGCAGCCCTCGCGTTGACCGCCAACCATCGGCACAGTCTTCGCAACCAGCGCTCTATCCGGAGGAAGGTAGGCTCTGCAAGAGATAAAGTACGCCTGATCGGCCCAGACTGCCCGAGGCGATTGCATCTTCCACCCGTCGCCGCGAAATCCAAGCCCCACGATCGTCAGAACCACGTATGCAAGAGCTGCGACAGCCATAGTCCACCTCAGCCAAACACGCAAAGGCGGCGAGAACACCGGCAGCAGGATGAGCGCCGACAGTCCGAGCAACGCGAGCCAAACGGCTAACTGCGGCCACGGCAGCCAATGCAGCACCTCCTGCAGGCCGACCAGATACCACGGCCCTTTTTCAATCGAGGCAACACGCGATTCCAGTCCCGGCACCAACAGTAGCGATAGCCCCACGACCGGGGGCAGCGTCCACCAGATCGCCTGCGCACGAGGCAGGATGCGCCGCGCGTGCTCCGCTGTCACCAGCCAGATGATGAGCGTTGCCGTGCACGCGTGGTGAAGATAGACGGTTTGAAGATCGGAGCCTGAGCCGGTCAACAGCCGCGAGAGAGTTATTCCGATCAGAGGCACGAAGCCAAGCAGCGACCGTAAAATCTGCAATGCCTGAATGGCCGGCGCATCTCCGCGCAAAAGAAAACCGGAGAGCATGGCGCCGATGGTGACGGGGATGGTCAGGCTCAGCCGCAGCCATACGCCGAAAGAAACCCTTGTCTCGCTGCGCTGCAGCAGATAATCGACGACGTGCGCAAGCGTGAGCACCAGGAAGGCCTGGGCCGACCAGTAATGCAAGCTGCGCACGAAGACGCCGGCGGGATTCTTGAGCAGAAGCAGAGCAAGCGAGTCCATCGCCATGCCGGGCATGTAGGCCGGAACCAGCATGATGCCGGTCAGCGCGCAGACGACAAAAGCCGCAAACGCCAGCATTCCCAGCGGCGGAATGCGCCGCCATAACTTGCCGTCGACTTGCTCAGGGCTGTTCATTTCGAGTTCAATGCCGTTCAAGCGTGATGCGTAGCGTCGCGCGAGTCTGGTCCAGTTCAAATCGCAGCGGTTGTAGCCCGCGCCTTGCGGGACCGCGCAGAACCTCGCCGCGCGTGTTGAACCTGGAACCGTGGCAGGAACATACAATCTCGCTGCCTTCCGCCCGGTTGATACGGCAGCCTAGGTGCGGGCAGGTGGAGGAAAGGACCGCGAGTCGTTCGCTGCCGGAGATCACGATGGCCCGGTCATAGAACCGGATGCCATTGCCTGCAGGGAGCGGAATGGTCACGATGGCCTCGGCGTTTTCAGGCAATACTCCGGCGCGCTTCGTCAGACTATTCATCAGCCACAGTGCGCCTGCGCCCAGGGCCGCGAGCGATGCCTTCAAAAACAGACGGCGCGAGTTGGGTCCGGAGACTGTCATCAATCACTTTGCCAAGTGTGGCGATGATCTTACTGTACCGCCCCTGCGGTTCTGCCGCATCTGGAGATCGACGGAAGAACCAGGCTTTCCTGTCCCGCCCCGCGCGGGCCGAATAGGTCATCTCCCCGTAGAACCCCCACGGATCGGCTACGAAGCGCCGCCGAAGCCTCCTGGCCAAGAAATCGGTCGAGAAGGCCTGAGGCATGAAGGATGCGAAAGAAGGGGTCGAGGCAGACGAAAGCCCGGCCGACGGAAGCCAGCGCACGGGTGATTCCATGCAGCGCGGCCTCCGTTGGAGAATTCATCGAAGGCTCACATACGTGAGGAGAAAGCGGAACTGGAACGGAAACCATGATCAAAGCTCCTTCGCGACAATCGGACTTCTGTCCTGTTTCAGCGCGAGAAACACCGCCCAGGCATGGGCAAGTTCGACTCCGTCGGCGCCGGTCAACGCGGCCTCTGCGTTGATCATGCGTTTATTCCGGCTTTCGATCCATCCCCGCACGCGGACCAGACCTCCCGACGATACTTGCTGCCGGAAACGGACGCGAAGTTCGGCCGTGAGGGCCTCAGCTCCTGTTGCATCAACAACCTTGGCCATGGCTTCGTCCAGAACTGTACTCACGATCCCTCCATGAACGATGCCCTGGTAGCCTTCCATCTCCGTTTCCGGAATCCACTCTGCAGTCATCTCGCCGCTTTCGTTTGTCTGAAACGCCAGCCGCAATCCGCGTGGATTATCCTGCCCGCACGCGAAGCAGGACGGAGCCGAGAGAACGCCGGTCCGAGTCCCTTGCGCGAGTTCTTCTTTCTCTTGCAGCATGTCCGTCCTTTCGAAGCTCTTTCCCGCATTCCGCGAAACGCTCTCAGTGATTGCAAACGTGATTGCAGGTGCGCTCAATCGTCGCCGGCGCCCCGTCCAGATATCGTCGGACAAGGGCGGCCGCCTTCTCCGAAGGCGCTCCTGTAATCACTTCAATCGAAGCCTCCTGCAACAGCGAGCTTGCACGGGCGCCCATGCCGCCCGCTATGACGAGAGTCACACCATGATCCGTGAGCCACACGGGCAACAGGCCCGGTTGGTGTTCTGGCGCCGCAATCACCGTCACCTTGCTTACTTCCTTTGTTCCGGGTGCAACGTCAATCATCACAAACTTCTCACAGTGTCCAAAGTGCTGTTCCAGGCAATCCCCGGACATCGGAATGGCAATTCGCATGGGTGTTCTTCCTTTCATCGGCAGGCCAGTTGTGGAGGCAGGACAAGTGATGAACTACTTGCCCGGATGTACTCGCAACCTTTTTTTAGCTGCTCAGGTGCAAGCCATGGCTGGCTCGCCGGGATGGCCGGACCCAACGCATCCAGTCAAGATCCGTCGCCGTCACTCATTGGATGCAGGAAACACCTATACCATAACAGCAGGCCCGGCAGCCAGTAACACTGGTCGCACATCGAAATAGATGTAGCTCACATCTAGGTGATGTATAGTGAAAGATTAAAGTCGCCGAATCTCACGTGGCGGAAACAATCGGAGAGCAGCAATGATACGAAAAATCTGTGTGCGCCATGGCAAGGAATATCCCTGTTCCTGTGGCATGGGCAATCTTTATCGCTTTGTGGAGCCGGTCGTTCTTCTCCTCCTCCGGGCAAAAGGCCGGTCCTGCGGCTACGACCTCTGCTCTGATTTGCAGGAGCACGCTCTCACCGATGCCGAGATCGACAAGGCTGCTCTTTACAGGACTTTGCGGCAATTGGAGGCGAATGGCAACGTCAAATCCGCCTGGGAGGAAGGTCACGGCGGCCCGGCGCGCCGCGTCTACACACTTACCAGGGATGGCGAGCGGCACCTCGAGGAATGGGCAGCCGTCCTCGAGAAACTTTCCAAGTCCATGACTCGCTTTGTGCGCGAGGCGCGAAAGTCCACGCGCAATCCGGCTGCAAGAAGAGCCCGGCAGGGATAACGGGCGACCCCATCTCCAGCAGAAGCGCCTCAAGAAGTCAGAATGCATCTCCACTCACCCACCGAAAGAATGAAGCTCCTGCTTCGACCGAAGACCTGTCCGGCAGATCGGCATCTGGCCAGGCTCTCCTTCAACGTTGCATCTCGGCGTTGGCAGAAGGAGCCGGCAACTCCTCCCGGATCCGCAGATCACTGCGGGAGTGCGCATACGGGTATAAATCACCCGATCGATAAGCGCATGAATCGAACACGCTTTACGAATCATCGGTGGATTGAGCTCCTCCTCTGTTCCCGTCTACCTCTAACCGGCAGACCGGAGCAGGCGGTCTCGATCCACGTAAGCGAAACAGGAAAGCAAACAGATGGCATTACCTGAGAATCTTTTACCAACGTACGGATACCTGCTCCTCCTCGCCTGGGTTCTGGTGGAGCAACTCGGGATTCCACTACCCGCCGCACCCGCTCTGCTGGCTGCGGGAGCCCTCTCCGCCCAGCACGAACTCAGCTTTGCGTTCGCGCTGCTGGCTGGGTTGACCGGTTCTCTCATAGCTGACAGTGCATGGTTCCTAATCGGCCGTAAGTATGGCCAGCTGGTACTGCGGTTGCTGTGCAAGCTTTCGTTCGAGCCTGCGGTCTGCGTTCGCCGAACGCGTGAGGCATTTGTCCGCCACCGGGCCTTAACACTCTTGATTGCCAAGTTCGTGCCGGGGTTGGGAACGCTGGCTTCGCCAATAGCCGCTCAAAGCGGCCTGGGCTTCGGGTTCTTCATCCTTTTCGACACTCTTGGTTCTGCGCTTTGGCTCGGTTCGCTTCTGACTGTCGGGCGCTTCTTTGGCGACTTGCTCAGGCGCGATCCCCGTCTGCTGGACTGGGCGGGCAAGTTCTCCGGGGTTTTGCTGGCCCTGGGGATTCTAGGGCTCATCGTTTGGCGCGTCATTCGCCGGCACATGATTCTCAAACAACTATTTGCCGGGCGCCTGGAGCCTGAAAAACTGAAACGGCAACTCGATGCCGGCGAGAAGATATTCATCGTGGACCTGCGCCATCCTCTGGAACTGTTGCCGGATCCCAATACACTTCCCGGCGCCGTCCACTTTTCCCCAGAGGCCCTGGCCGCTCGCAGCGACGAGATTCCCCGCGACCGCGACGTTGTGCTCTACTGCACTTGTCCAAGCGAGGCCACCGCCGCCAGAACCGCCATGACCCTGCACAAGCTGGGCATCGAACGTGTGCGACCTTTGCGCGGCGACTATGGCGAGTGGAAGCGGCTTGGATTTCCGGTAGAACCTTTCCGACAAACTCTTTTCGCCAAGCCGGTCAAACCTTGAAAGCCGGCCATGACGGCGAGGTGCCCAGTTGCCGCGACGCAAGTGATGGCTCCGCCGTTATGCGAAGGAGTGTTCCATTCGCCGAATCGCCCGAAATCTTCCCGCGATCGTTGGCCTGTTCGCCAAGGGGCTTTGCTCAGGAGAAGGTGGGAGGCTGCTTGCCGGCTCCATCCCAATTCCTCCAGATACCATGCTTTCCTGCGCATTTGCCAAGCGATAAACCAGGGCTTCCTGCCTTCAATCTCTTCAGATTCCCAGCCTGGGAGGTCTTACCGGGACGGGCGCGACGGCCGCAGTCAGATTTAATTTGACGTTTTCTGTAACGGATTCGTCATTCCGTGACTTTATTCAATTGAAAGCATCACCCAAGGACATCTCACCCCATGAGTTCTCGCATTTATCGATCTCTAGGCCTTTTCCTCCTGTTTTGCATGGTGGGATTGGCCGCCGCGGCGCAAGAACAGTTGACGCTCCGGCAAGCCATCAATCAGGCCCTGGGCCAGAATCCCGAGGCCTCGATTGCGCGCGCCGGCAACCAGGATGCCATAGCGGCTGCGGCCATGGCACGCACCGCGCTGCTGCCCCAACTCGGCTTTACGGAGGACATTTCCCGCGGAGACGATCCGGTTTATGTGTTCGGTTCCAAGCTGAGACAGCATCAGTTCACGCAAGCCGACTTTGCTGTGAATGCCTTGAACCGGCCACAGCCGATTGGCAATTTCTCAACCCGCTTTTCCGGCTCGTGGATGGCATTCGACTCGTTCAAGACAGAGAAGGAGATTCACCGCGCCGATCTTTTCAGGCAAAGCGCCTCCTCATCCTCGAAGGCCGTGGATCAGCAGATCGTGTTCCGCGTTGTCGGGGCGTACCAGCAGGTGCTTTTCGCACAGCGGGAGATCGATGTTGCCCGGCATGAACAGGAAACTGCCGCGGCACTGCTGAATTCTGTGGACGAGCACGTGAAGGCCGGCCTGGCGGTGGAGTCGGATCGGATGTCGGCTCAGGTGAATGTCGCCGCCCGCAAGCAGGAGTTGATTACGGCCCAGGGCGACCTGGAACTGGCCTGGGCGGCATTACGCGACGCTATGGGCGCCCCGGAGTTGAAGGCAAGCGAGCTGAAGCCGATTGAGCCGCATACGTTTCCGCAGGGTGCGCTGGAAGAGGAGATGGCGACGGCCGCAAAGACGCGCCCGGACCTGACAGCGCTGGGACAGGCGCAATCGGCGCAGGCGTCAGCGGTTGCAGCAGCAAGGTCCGACTTCGGCCCACGCGTAAGCGCCTACGGAAACTGGGAAGAAGACAGCGGTTCCCTAGTTAGCACGGGAGGCAATAACTGGGTAGCCGGCGTTCAGATCAGCGTCGACATTCTGCCTATGGGTAAGCGTGCTCAGCTAGCGCGAGAAAGCGCGGCAAAACAGAAGATCGATGCACAAGTGGCAGCCTCGCAACAGCATCTGCGGCTCGAAGTGAGCCAGGCGCACATTCACCGGCAGACCGCGGCGCTCTCTTTGGAGACGGCGCGGGCAGCGATGGACCAATCTGCCGAGAGTCTGCGTATTCTGAAGAACCGCTACAGCGCGGGCCTTGCCACCATCACCGATCTGCTGCGGGCTGAGGATGCCGAGCGGCAGAGTCAATCCAACTACTGGCATGCCGTGTATGGAAATGCCATGGCCTATAGCGAACTTTTATACGCGACCGGGACTCTGACTCCCGATGCTGCGGAGGAATTGCAATGAAGAATGTCTTATGGGCAAGTTTGCTTGCCGCTTCTGCGGCGCTGATCGCCGGTTGCCATGGCGGTGAATCTGCCGCAACACCAGCGACCGCACAAACCGTGGAGGCGCGGGTTGTTGAAAGCCAGCTGCAACAGGTGCCACTGAGCCTGAGTTCCACGGGCACTGTTCATGCCAAGGAATCCGCCGTGGTTTCGGCACAGGTGATGGGCCGCATCCAGCAGGTACTGGTGCACGAGGGAGATAGTGTTCGGGCCGGACAAACCCTGGTGGTTCTCGACGATGCGGCGTTGCGCGCTTCGGTGGAGCAGGCCCAGGCTGGCGTAAAGGCGGCGGAGGACGAACAGGCCGCCGCGCAGACCAACGCCGCACTGGCTGCGAGCACGCTGGACCGGTACAAGCAGCTTGAGTCAGAGAAGAGCGTAAGCCCGCAGGAGATGGACGAGGTGTCGCGGCGGGCCGAGGCGGCGGCGGCGAGCCTCGAGGCTGTGCGTGCGCAGACCGATGCGGCGCGAGCGCAGGAGCGTGGGGCGCGCACAATGATGAGTTATACGCGGCTGGTTGCGCCATTCGCAGGCGTGGTGACGGCGCGGATGGCCGATCCGGGGACGATGGCCGCGCCAGGTGTGCCGTTAATCCAGGTTGATCAGGCCGGGGTTTTGCAACTTCAAGCCTCTGTGGATGAGTCAGCGATTGGCGCGGTTCACAAGGGGATGAAGGTGCAGGTGGCGATCGATGGCGCCGGTTCCACGAGTATGACCGGGACCGTTGCGGAGATCGTGCCCGCCGCCGATCCATCGAGTCATGGCTTTCTGGTCAAGATCGACTTGCCTTCTTCAACTCAGTTGCGCGCCGGCACGTATGGAACGGCTGAGTTTGCCAACGGCACGCGCCAGGCGATCCTCATTCCGCGTTCCGCCGTTGTTTTGCGCGGCTCGCTGGCATGTGCTTATGTTCTGGATGGCCAGGGGATTGCGCAGCTCCGATACCTCACCCTTGGCGCCACGCACGGCGATCTCTTGGAGGTTCTTTCGGGGATTTCCTCGGGTGAAAGGCTTGTCGACGCACCCTCTGATCGCGATCTGGCCGGTAAGCGCATCGATATTCGCAACGGGGTCCGGCAATGAATCAAGAACTTGGAATCGCCGGGAAACTGGCTCACACATTTATCAACTCCAAGCTGACGCCGTTGTTCATTGCCGCATCGCTGGCCATCGGAATCTTCGCCGTCGCCATCATTCCCCGTGAAGAAGAGCCGCAGATCCTTGTTCCCATGCTGGACATCACCACCGCCATGCCGGGTGCATCCCCGGCGGAGGTGGAAGAGCGCGTCACACTGCCGATCGAGACGCTCGTGCATCAGATCTCGGGCGTCGAATATGTGTACTCGACGTCGGCGCCGGGGCAGAGCCTGGTGATTGTGCGCTTTCTGGTTGGCACGCCCCAGGAAGATGCGCTGATCAAGGTCTATAGCAAGCTCTACTCGAACTTCGACCGCATGCCGCCCGGAGTTTCGCAGCCGCTCATCAAGGCACGTTCCATCGACGATGTGCCGATTCTGGCTATGACGCTGTGGGGCGAGCATTACAGCGGCTATCAGTTGCGCGCTATCGCGGACGAGATGCAACATAACATCGCGCAGATCGGCAATGTGTCGGAGACGACGATTATCGGAGGGCTTCCGCGCACCATGCGCGTGGTGCTAAGCACGGAAAAGCTGAGTGCTTACGGCCTGTCGCCGATGGCAATCGTCGGACATCTGCAGGCCGCGAATGCAAGCGTGCAGGCCGGGAACTTCTCTGAGAACAACCAGGAGGTCCGCGTCGACGCCGGCAATCTCTTCAACAGCCGCGAAGATCTGGAAGCTGTGGTCGTGGGCGTGGTGCGCGGGCATCCGGTGTACTTGCGCGATGTCGCCGACAAGATTGTGGATGGCGCCGCGGAGCCGTCGGACTATGTGGTCTACGGCACGACGAACGCGGGCGCCACGGCGCAACAGGGATTGCGCCAGTATCCGGCGGTGACGATTACCGTGGCAAAGCGTAAGGGGACGAATGCAACCGATATCTCGAATGCGGTGCTCAAGCGCGTGCACGAGATGCAGGGTGTGACCATACCCAACGACGTGACGGTGACCACAACACGAAATTACGGAGAGACGGCCAAGGACAAGTCGGACGAATTGCTTGAGCATCTGCTGCTGGCCACGTTGTCCGTCACTCTTCTCGTGGCGCTTTTCCTGGGGTGGCGCGAGTCAGGTGTTGTGCTGTTGGCCATTCCAGTTACGCTCGCGCTCACCATGTCGGTGTTTTACTTCCTGGGCTACACCATCAACCGGGTAACGCTGTTTGCTTTGATCTTCTCGATCGGCATTCTTGTCGATGACGCCATAGTTGTGGTCGAAAACATGGTGCGCCACTTCCGGTTGCCGGAGAATCATGGCCGGTCGATGAGCGCCGTTGCGGTGGAAGCGGTTGCAGAGGTGGGCAACCCCACCATTCTTGCCACGTTTGCTGTGATTGCTGCGGTACTGCCGATGGCTTTTGTGCGCGGACTCATGGGTCCTTACATGCGGCCCATCCCCGTGGGCGCATCGGCGGCCATGCTCTTCTCGCTGATGGTTGCATTTGTGGTTTCGCCCTGGGCTGCACTTCGCCTTGTCGGCAAGCATCTTGAAGGGGCCAAGATCCTGGAACCGGAGACCGAGAACTGGCGGACCCGGCTCTATCGGCACATCATGACGCCGCTGATCCGGTCTCCGCGCAATCGCATTCTGTTCTTCATAGGAGTGGCTGTCTTGCTTCTGATCTCGGTGGCGCTGGTGCCCCTGGGAATAGTGCGCGTAAAGATGCTTCCGTTCGACAACAAGAGCGAACTGCAGGTCGTCATCAATATGCCCGATGGCACGCCGCTGGAACAGACGGCGCGCGTGGCCCAAGCGCTTGGCGAAGAGCTTGCGCGGCAACCGGACGTGCTGAACTATCAGACCTACACCGGAACGTCCGGACCCTACAACTTCAATGGACTGGTGCGCCACTACTACATGCGCCGCCAGTCGAATCAGGCAGACATCCAGGTGAACCTGCTGCCTGCCAAGCAACGCAGCGTGCAGAGCCATGCCATTGCAAAGCGGCTTCGTCCGTTGCTCGACGCGATCGGTAACGCGTATGGCGCGCGCATTCAAGTCAGTGAAGTACCACCAGGGCCACCGGTGATCCAGACCCTGGTTGCAGAGGTCTATGGCCCGGATCTGGATGGCCAGACTGAGGTTGCGCAACAGATCAAGTCAATCTTCCAACACACCCCAGGTGTTGTGGATACGGACTGGTATGTCGAAGACCCTCAACCGCGGTTGGAGATCCGCGTGGATGAGGTGAAGGCGGCGGAACATGGCATCGCGGTCTCTGACGTAGCCCATGCCCTGGCACTGGCCATTTCGGGCACTCAGGTGGGCCTGATGCATGATCAGGCTGCCCGGGAGCCTGTGCCGGCAATTGTCGAACTTGACCGCGCGGATCGCTCTTCCGAGCAGGGTCTGGACAATATTCGCCTGCCCGGCGCGGACGGCGGAATGGTGTCGTTGCGGGAGTTGGTCATCGTCGAACACAAATCCATCGAGCGCAGCATCTATCACAAGAACCTGCGCCGCGTGGTTTACGTCACAGGGGACGTGGCTGGAGCGGTGGAAAGCCCGGTCTATGCCATCCTGAAGATGAACAAGGACCTCGACCATCTCACGCTTCCGGCCGGATACACGCTGGTTCGCTATAACGCCTCAATGCCCGAGTCCACGGACCATTACTCGATGAAGTGGGACGGCGAATGGCAGATTACGATCGAGGTCTTCCGCGACATGGGCCTGGCGTTCGCCGCGGTGCTGGTACTCATTTATGTGCTTGTGGTGGGCTGGTTCCGCTCCTTTATCGTGCCGCTGATCATCATGGCCCCCATTCCGCTCACTTTGGTAGGCATCATGCCTGCTCATGCGATACTGGGCGCATTCTTCACGGCGACGTCGATGATCGGCTTTATTGCCGGCGCCGGCATCATCGTGCGCAACTCGATCATCCTCGTCGACTTCATCGAACTTCGCATCCGCCAGGGAATGCCGCTGGCCGAGGCGGTAATCGATGCCGGCGCAACTCGGTTCCGTCCCATGCTCCTGACTGCGGCGGCGGTCGTTGTCGGTGCAAGCGTTATTCTTACAGACCCTATCTTTCAGGGGCTTGCATTATCGCTGATTGCGGGAGCAGTGGCATCGACTTTCCTCTCGTGGCCGACCATTCCGGTGCTTTACTTCATGGTTCATTCGCGGCATCAAGTCGGGCCTGAACATCAACCTGAAACCGAACAAGGGGATTCTCTATGACAGTCGAACGTGGTGTGCGCCTGATGGCAGGCGTCATGGTGCTTTTGTCACTTGCGCTTGCGCATTTCCTTTCACTTTATTGGCTCTGGCTGACGGTTTTTGTCGGACTTAACCTGTTGCAGTCGGCATTCACAAACTGGTGCCCAGCAATGGCAATCTTTCGCGCCATGGGAATGAAAGATGCCGGCTGCGGCGGGGGCAAGTAGGGCCTACATGCACGACCGTCGATTTCCTGCATCCGAGGCGCATCGGCTCGAAGATCCCGCACGCAAAGTGTGGCTTCCTCCTGCGGAAGTGCTTAGTGCGCTGACCTTGCGTTCCGGGGATACAGTTGCGGACGTGGGCGCAGGCACGGGATACTCCTCGCTGCCATTGGCCTGGGCGGTCGGCGCGGAAGGTAAGGTCTACGCCGTCGATGCGCAGGCCGAAATGCTCGCGCATCTGCGGCAAAAGCTGCAGGAAGGATCCGTGTCCAATGTCGAGCTGATTCACGCCGAGGCGGAATCGACGGCATTGCCGGATGCCTGCTGCAGCCTCGTCTTTCTGGCAAATGTCTGGCACGAATTCGCAGATCGCTCTGCCGTTCTTGAGGAGGCGCGTCGCATTCTCAAACCTCGAGGGCGCATTGCGATCATCGACTGGCGGCCGGATGTTGAACGCGAGAACGGGCCGCCGCTTGATCATCGCCTGGATGCATCGAATGCCGTGAATCTGTTGCATTCCATCGGATTCGACCTGGTGGCAAACGTGAATGTGGGCCAGTACTCCTGGCTCGTTCAAGGGGAGAAGCTGCCATGACGGCGCGAAAGGGTGTTACCCGGCCGATTAGTTCGCGGCATGTTCGCGGCGAGCGGGTCAAAGATGAGGTCTACCGCCAGATGTTCTTGCTGGAGGAAAGCCGCCCTGGCGCCGAGATGGGTCTCGCTTTGGCATTGTTGCGCGCATGGCTGGCCGTTGACTCGAAGCTCACAAACGACGAGGAGCGAGATTGGCTTAGGAAGGTATCCCCGATATGCCTGGAGATGATCGAGGTCGCATTGCAATCGGTCGGCACTGCACATCCCTGTGTGCGGTGAGTTTATTCCGGAATGTTTTACGCAGCGAACAGGCGGACCTTAAGGAGAACCAGCTATCGCTTATATACGCGGGGATATACTGGTATTGATCACGATAACCCCATGCGATGCGACCTGAACTGATCCAAGCCACAGATCTGTTGCGCCTCAACACCCCTGAAGCTGTTGAAGAGGCGATCGGGTTGCTTCAGAACACGGTCTATTCCTTCAGCATGAAAATCTGCGGGCATCCTGAAGATGCCGAAGACACCATGCAGGAGGTGCTCTTCCGTTCCCTTGAGCACATGGCCAAGATACACGACCCGCAGGAACTGGCCGTCTGGCTTTACACCGTCACTCGAAACCGCTGCTGGCGCATGCGCCGCAAGACTTCTCATGCCCCAACGAACATTCTTTCGCTAAATGAGTTGATGCCGAGCGATGAAGAATTGGGGTTGTTGCTCCAGGATGCCGGAATGAGCCCCGAAGGCAACCTGCTCCACGCCGAGCAGCACCATCTGCTGCATCAGGCTATCCTGCGCATCCCGGCGCCCTTGCGTATTGTGCTTGTGCTCCACGACATGGAGGAGCTGACGACCGAGCAGGTCGCGCAGGTTCTCAATCTGCAGCAAGGGACAGTGCGGATTCGTCTTCATCGGGCTCGTTTAAGTGTGCGCAAGGAGATGAACCAGCTCCTGAGTGGCGCTCATGGGGATTCGGATCGCGCCCGATCGCTCGCGAAAAAGCCTAAAGGCACCCGATCCAAGAGTAAGCGGCGTCCCGATGAATGCCGCGATTTGTTTGCCAACCTCTCTGAATACCTGGACGGAAGAGTGGAGCCTGTTGCGTGCGACAAGATGCGGGGACATATCGAGGCATGCCCCTCCTGCGTGGCATTTCTGCGCGACCTGCGCGCAGCCATCGACCGCTGCCGCTCCCTGGAGATCCCCTGTGACTCCGCTGTCGCACCCCGATTGCGCGCCATCCTCACCCGGGAATACCTGCGCATGTTGGTTCTGCCGGCCTCAAAATAAACACTCGCGGTTTTGTAACGAATCGCTTCAGTCGTGACTTTCTTCTAATGGAGAGGAGAATCATGATGGAAGTGAAGATTACACATCTCGATCAGGTTAAATTCGCCATTCATTCGCGGTCGCATTCGATTCTTTGCGATCAGCCGGCAGAGAATGGCGGCGAAGACACTGGAATGACACCCCCCGAGCTTCTGCTCGCGTCTTTGGGCTCTTGCGCGGCATTTTACGCGGTTCAATATCTCAGAACCCGCAACCTCGACGACCGCGGCGTGGAGGTCTCCGTCACCGCCGAGAAGTTAAGACAACCTGGCCGGATCGGCAATTTCCGCATTCATGTGTCCTGCCCAGTTCCGCTCACTGAAGAGCAGACGGACAGCCTCATGCGGTCCGTGAGTCACTGCACGGTTCACAATACGCTGTTGACGCCGCCGGAGATCAAGATCGAGCTGGCCGTGGGCGAGGCAGCGCTCCAGCGGGGATGACCCTCAGGACCGGGTGCTCAACGCTCGCGCCACTTGAGCCATAAGCCGCATTCCCGTCCTCCATTCATTTGCTCTGGTGGATTGAGGGCATCTACAGAACGGATGATTTGCGATACGCATTGCAATCCGCCGCGATGCGCACCGCTCGCCGAAGGTCTTGGCGCGGGCCGGATAAAGCCGCTCGATTGCTCAGCGAAAACTCGGCGGAAAAGAGGAAAGAGGAAAGTATGTCGAATCATGTGGAAAGTACGACACAGAAGCCAACGCAGACTCTTGGGGAATCTGCACCTGCGACATCGTTGCCGCGACTGGGAATGGCCGCTCCGGCGTTTGAAGCAGTCACGACGCACGGAAAGATTCGTCTTGAGGATTTCCGTGGCAGCTGGCTGGTTCTCTTCTCGCATCCAGCGGATTTCACGCCCGTCTGTACCACGGAGTTTCTCGCCTTTGCAGCCATCGCACAGGAACTGCGCGAGCGGGGCGTGGAGCTGCTCGGCCTGAGCATCGACAGCCCGACATCGCATATTGCCTGGGTGCGTAACATCAAGGAGAAATTCGGAATAGACATTCCGTTTCCCATTGTTGCCGATTCCAACAAGGAAGTGGCCTCCCTGTACGGCATGATCATGCCAGGAGAGAGCAAGACGGAAACCAGCCGCTGCGTCTTTGTGATCGATCCGCTTGGGACCGTGCGCGCCATGATTTATTACCCGCTCACAACGGGCCGGAACACCGACGAGATCCTTCGCCTGATCGATGCACTGCAGACCACCGACAAGCACGGGGTCGCCACGCCCGCAAACTGGAAGCCGGGTGATAAGGTGATTGTTCCGCCTCCGAGCACGATGGAAGAAGTGGAAGCGCGACTGAAGGCAGGCTTTGAGTGCACGGACTGGTACTTCTGCAAGAAATCTGTGTGACGGGAGATCCCCAATGGCGTGTATTGGCAATCAGGGGGAACTGACGGAATCCGCGCGCGGGATGCTGACAGCGCTGGGAAGCCGGGCAACGGCGGAGGAGGTTGCGGCGCGCACAGGGCTGCCGCTGTTTCGTGTTCGCGGGGGTTTGCGAGAGATGGCTGAAGTTGGGTTGGTGGAGCTGAACGACGGTGCTTACTCGCCAACCCTGCGTGGCCTTGCCTTGTTGCCTGCATAAGGGCAACAAGCAGGGTGGACTCGTCTCCTAGAACAGGTGACTGGATGCATTCTCGTTCTTTTCTTCCTTCTGGAAGACTCTTCATCGGCATTGCTTTTTTGGCACTGGCCAACTACGTTGTTTCTCAAGAACCGGCCCCCAGCCTGATAGTGAGCGCTTCTGAAGTGCTTCCCGAGGCTCCTGGGTCACAACTCACGATTGTTGCAGTCGAGGCCCCCGATCAAGAGTTCCCGGTTCGGCAGACTTCGGCTCCTCATACTTAGACCACTTCACCGCAGACTGGGGCTTCCAGCGCGATTCCTGCCTCGAAGCAGCAACCCAAACGAATTCTGGACATTATGCCCAACTACCGCGCCGTCAGCGCGGGAGCTATTCCTCCACCGCCCACGCCCGGCCAAGCTTTCAAGATTGCTACACAGAACAGTTTCGACTACTCGTCTTTTGTTTTTGTGGGCATCGCCTCGCTGATGGCCGAGGGGACCGATGCGCACACGCAACTGGGTAAAGGACCGGCCGGCTTCGGGAGATATTACTGGCGCGGTTTTGTCGATAAGACCGACGGCAACTATCTCGTCATCTTCGCTCCGCCGACCGTGTTTCATCAGGACGAGCGCTACTATGCCAGGGGCGAGGGTGGGTTCTGGAAGCGCGGCATCTACTCGGCTTCCCGCGTCGGAATCACGCCCGACTACTACGGACACAACAGCTTCAATGCTTCGGAGATCCTGGGCCGTGGCATCTCCCAGGGAATCTCGTTGGCCTACTATCCCAGCAACGACCGGACCGTTGCATCGCTCTCAGAGAAATATGCATATGCTATCGGGCGGGATGCCCTGACCAACGTGTTTCGCGAGTTCTGGCCGGACATTGCGACCCATGTGCTGCACCGGCGCCCCTAGCTATTGCGCTGGATGCTGAGCAGAATGAGCTGCAAATCATGTTGCAGAAGAGTTCTCGGCGTCGAGCAGGTAATCATACGCGGTTGACCGTTTGCTTCCGCCTGATCCAGTCCACCGCCATCCAACTGAGGGCGAGAAGCGTAGTCAGTGCGATGATCCCCTGCGAAATCACACAGTACAAGCACCACGCCATGCGTACGTCTTTTTCAATGTGGGTCAAATAGAGCGCAAAGCCCAGCCCCGGCGATGGCTGCGCCTGTCACAAGAATCCGCCGTCGCGTCGGCGCCAAACCGGCCGGCACCAGTTAGCCCGCAATGCCAGAGGTGGGCAAGGCACACGATCAGATTTTGAGTCATATACGCGAGTTTTCTGTGGACCTGCTCGTGCTCTCGGTTCACAAGAGCTCCCATCTTTGGCTGGCATCGAGAATGTCAGGCGCTTTTAAGATTGTTGCGGATGCGCCCTGCCCGGTCATGACGATTACCGGTGAGTGATGGCTCTGAGATGTGGGGAGCGGCTCGAACCCATTCAATGAGAACCGCGGAAAATGCCGGGGAACCGATGCACTGCGTTGTCGAGATAGAGCCTTTTAAAGGGCATCAGCGGTATAGTACACAACTGTGCAAAATGGGAGTGCATGGCTTCCATCTTGATGTCAACATTGACGCATGCTGTGCAAGAAGGCTAAGAACGGACCCGGCGTTGAAGTGCTCGGAATCGATCGCGAGCGCCGCAAGTCCCATGAGGACGCCAACGGTCACGCCGCGATTGCGGTTGCAAACCCTCTTGCCCGCACCTTTCGCCACGGGCGCTCCTCAGGCGCCACGTCTGAGGAAGTATACAGTTTCGCGGCCACGAGAAACGACGGATCGTATTGGGAGCGGAACCATGGCAGTCGCCTGACTTGGCGAAGAGGTGCTCAGATGACAACCAATTCGAAGACGAGAACCTCTGCAAGACAACACTCATTCTGGTTCGAAATTGGCAGGGTCCTGTTTTTTGTCGCCTTGGCAGTCGCCTTTTCTCTTGACAGATCGGCATCGGTTCCAGAGGCGCTCGCGGATACGAGCAACTTTGGGCTCGTTTCTTTGCTGTAGCCGAAGCCGATTCTGAGCCCAGCCGCATCTTTGCAACGAAACTTCGCGAAGACTGAGCCTCGCGAGGATGGTATAGCGACAGCTCGTACGCAAAGCCCCACAAGGTAACTGCTACTGCCAACCCGATGAGGCTGAGATTAAAAGGACGTAGAATATATCCCCGACTGAACGCACAGCATGTGCCAAACTCTGCCTTGATTTTCATGATGTCCGGCTGCGCACCGTTGTTTATAAGTCACTTCCTGAGCTTCGCTTATGTTGTTCTTACAACGATTCATCTCACCTTCAGGCAGGTATAAGGTGAATCACATATACTGGCTCGCAATTGAGTTGATGACAAATAATACGACCCAAAAAGCTGCATTGGCATTTTCTCTTATCGTTGATAAGCCACTGACTGCCTGTGAGCTTAAATCGGAGCGGTTGACGCATAAGTCGCATCAATGCGGAGTGAGAAGCTCTCATCGTTCCGCAATCACTTCCCGCTCCTTCTGTTCACGGCAGGCGGGACGAGCGACGCACACTGGAAGTTAGGCGGTAGGCCCATACACTATTGACGGTTCCTACCAGGATGACGATGTAGTAGGGGATATGGATGATTGTTGCCGACAAAGTGAGCCCCACTAAAGGCAGCCACGACGCACTTGATCGCCAGGCCGTTATGCGTGATCTTGTTTCGAATACTTCCAGAATGAACAAGTCTGATCCTCAGCTTCTAATCGTCAGGACTGGACATGCAGCATCTACTATGATCCGGAAAGCCCCAGATGTTCTCATTTCCATGCTGAGATGCGAAGTCTTCCGGATACCGAGCACCAGGAGGTCGATAGAATGCTCCCTGATGTGCTCGAGGATCTTGTCGTGCGCCCCGCCGACAGCCACATAGGTTCTCGGATCGCAGAATTCTTTGGCACATTGCGGCACAAAGGAGTCAAGAGCGCTGAAGAATCGAGCCTGAAGATCGAAGAGTCGATCCGGATGTTCAATGGCATCGTCCTGAATCACATTGAGCACATCGATCTTCGCTCCGAATACCTCCGCGAATGTAACTGCATAGTTCGCTGCATTGGCAGCCGCCACAGTAAAGTCGGTAGCAAAAAGGATCCTCTCGAACGGAAACGTCTGTGAAGACAAGGGCTGAACCTGAGGGCCAACGGTAAGCGCAGGCCAGCGTGTAGACCGCAGGATTTTCTCCGCGACCGAGCCAATGATTCCCCGTTCGAGCCTGCCTCCGCCATGAGTTCCCAGGACGATCAAAGACGGCTCGTGCTTATCCGCCAGATTCGGAATCACGACTTCGGGATCTCCTTCCAGAAGGGTGGGAATGACTTCGATCGAATTCGCTCCCAGGACAGCAGCCTCTCCCGATAAAAGTCGCATCAAGTCCCTTCTCTGCTGGCTTAATTGTCTGTCGCCAATCTCAACCTCCAGTGCGGCCTGTGCCAGCGTGAAGGTATGAGTCACCAGTAGCTTCGCTGAGAAATAGGCAGCCATGCGCGCGGCGTAAAGGCCGGCGTTTTTGGAGCGGAGAGAGAAATCTGTTGCATAGACAATCGTCTTCAGATTCAATTCGGGCCTGTCGCCAATCACTGGCATGGTGGCTACCTCCTCGAAACAAAGCTAAACATCAGAATGATCAACACAGTCACACTCACCGCCGCATAGAAACGGTCCCGGAGGAGTGAGAATCCAACCACGCCGAAGATGACAAGGCGAATTCCATAAAGCTACTGGCCGGTCTGGAACCGTACGACTGCCAGCGCGGTTTGATAGGCGTAGCGGGCATTGGCATAGGCAATCTCTGCCTGTGTTTGTGCCAGTTGCGCCTGGGTCAGTTCCACAATGCCGCTCAAGCCGATCTTGTACCGGGCCTGCGAGAGGTCGAGCGCCATGTTTGACTCGTTCAGCATCTCCTGTGTTACGCCGATGCGCTGGAAGGCAATCTGCGCATTCAGAACCGCGGTGCGCAAATCGCGCGCAATCACGTCGCGGAGATTCCGCACCTGTTCCCCGGCAGCATTGGCGCGCAGCTTCGCCTCCTGCGCGCGCGCGTTGTAAAGGAATCCGTTGAAGACCGGAATGTTGATGTTTGCGCCGGCGGCGCCATACCAGGAAGATTGAATCTGATCCGCGCGGACTGGCGTGCCGCCCACTGCGGCCAGAGCCGACACAGTCGGCATCCACAGATCGCGCTCGGCGGTGCTGAACTGGCGGGCTGCCGTATAGTTGTCGTTGAGCGCTGCCAGATCGGGACGCGCAGTAAACGCCGTCTGCAGCAGTGCTTCCGCGTCCTGGGGCGCGGGTTCGGGATTGGGCGTCGTCTCATCCACGAGCGTGTATTGCTCATCCCGTTCGGAGCCCAACACGGTGTTCAGGCTCGCCATGGCGTCGGCGGCGTTATTCTGGGCGTCCAGTAGAAGCAGTTTGGCCTGGGAGAGTTGCACGTTCGCAAAGCTCAGATCGAGATCCGACCGCAGTTTCGCCTTGGTGAGAGCGCCAACCTGGTCCACGGTCGCCTGGCGCTGGTTTACCGTTTCTTCCGCCACCTTCAGCACCGCCTGACTCGTCAACACCTGATAGAACGCCTGATCCACTGTCAGCGTGATGTCGAGTTCCGTGGCCCGCTCGTTTTCGAGTTGCGCCTTTGCGTTCGATTGCGCGCTCCGCACCAGGTTGTGCGTCCGCCCGAAGTCGGTGATCAGTTGGCTCACCGACAGGCCGCCTGCGGCGCGGTCGTAGACTGATGGATTATTCAGTAGGCCTGCGGTGATGCGGCTGTTTTCGTGCGCACCTACGGCCGTTAGGCTGCTTGCTGCGGTGGGCAACTCGCTGGAACGCACCTCGCGCGTTACCTGCGCCTGCGCCAATGCTATTAGCCGCGCCACGCTGATATTTGGGTTGTGCTCGATCGCCATGCGCTCTGCTTCTGCCAGTGTCAGTGTCGGTCCCGAGGATGCAGCGGGTCCAGTTGGCGCTTGTGTAGCCGGAAGTTGCAATAAAGGCATTTGGGCTTCCGGGGCCGGCGCCTGTTGCGAGCGCAATACGCCGGGCAACAAGGCCGTCAGCAAGAGCGCACATGCGGCAGGAATCAATCTCGTCCTCCCGGATTCAGTCATGTCTATTCCTCCGCGACCGCGGTCTTGGCTTCATCCCGTCCATGGATCAGCAGATACACCGCTGGAACGAGGAACATGGTGACGACGACGGAAAGCGCCAAGCCGCCAATGATGGCCCGCGCCAGCGGTGCATACTGCTCGCTGCCTGCCTCCAGGCCCAGCGCCAGCGGTATCATGCCCAGCAACGTGGCCAGCGAGGTCATCAGAATCGGGCGTAGGCGAACTTTGCACGATTCCACCACCGCCGCCTTCAGTCCCAAGCCTTTTTGATGATGAAGAATGCCCGCGAACTCCACGATCAGAATGCTGTTCGACACCACGATGCCGGCCATCATGATCACCCCCATCAGCGACATGATGTTCAGCGAACTGCCGGTCACCAGCAGAATCAGCGCAACCCCCGCCAACCCTGGGGGAATTGCCATGAGAATGATGAGAGGGTCGATAAACGAGGCGAACTGGGCCATCAGGATCAGGTAGACCAGCAGGATGGCAATAATCAGTCCGACGCCGAAATCATGGAATGCCTGGTTCATGCTGACCACGGCCCCCCTTACATCGATCACCGTGTTCTTGTCGTGTTTGGTGTCGGCCAGCAGACGATCGATGCGCGTGCCCACCCCTTGCAGCGCCTCGGTTTTGGTAGCCACGTAGATGTCGATCACGCGGCGAATCTGGTTGTGGTCCACCTCGGTCGGCGTGTTGATCTGTTGAATATCGGCCACCGCGCCCAGCGGCACGTAGCCCGCCGCGTGATCGCCGCTTAACATCTGCACAGAGTCCGGACCCGACTGCCCGCCCTCCTGCATTGGGCTGTAGCCGGCAGGGCGCACGCCGCGCAGCGGAATGCTCTTCATATCCTCCATCGACATGTTGTCGATCCAACTGTTCGCGTATTGCACCGTGACCATGTAGTTGTTGCCGCTCTTCGGATCGATCCAGTAGCTGGGAGCCACCATGCCGTCCGAAGTGAGCGCCGTAATCACGTCGTCAACCACATCCTTGGCCGAAAGCCCGATCAGGCTGGCGCGCTCGCGGTCGATGTTCAGCGCCAGACCGGGATAATCGATGCTTTGCGGGATATACACATTGCTCACGTTGGGCATCGCCTTGATCTTCGCCGCCAGTTGCGTAGCCAGTGCAAAGGAGCTATCCATGTCCTGCGACTTGATTTGAATGTCGATGGGCGCAGGCAGTCCCTGATTGATGACTGAATCCACCAACCCGCCTGCCTGGTAATAGGCAGAGAGTTCCGGCATCTCGCGTGAAAGCTTCTCCTGCACGCGGTGCATGTACTCATAGCTGCCGACGCTGTGGCCCTCTTTAAGGCTGGTCTGCACAAAGGCGGTGTCCATCGAGGCGTTGGTGGTGTAGATCGCCGAAAGATCGGGATAGACGCCGATGTTGGAGACGATCATGCCCAGATCTTTTGGGGGAACCATGCTGCGGATGGTGTCTTCCACTTTTGCTATGTAGTCGTTGCTCACTTCCAGCCTCGTGCCGCTGGGCATGCGCACGTCGATGATGAACTGACCGGGGTCGGTGCGGGGAAAGTACGCGCGGCCGATGAAGGGAACCGTCACCGCCAGGATCAGCACCACGCCGCCAAAGATCGCCGCCGTGGTAATGCCAGGCCGCTCCATCGCCCGCATCGCAAGACCTTCGTACCAGTTCAGCATGGCCTGAAACTTCTCGTTGAACTTGGTCTCGAAGCGCGTAAAGAAGCTCAGCTTCGGTTCCTTGCCGCCTTCGACATCGTCGTGCAGGCGAATGAACCTGGCGCAGAAGAGCGGCACCACCGTCATCGCGAAGAAGTACGACGCAAAGATCGAAAGCACCACGCCCAGCGCCATCGGAGTGAAGATGTACTTGCTCACGCCGGTGAAAAACGTCACCGGAAAGAACACGATGGAAGTGGTGAAGGTTGCAGCCAGCACCGCCATCGAAACCTCTGTTCCGCCCGTCTCCGCCGCCACTTGGGGCGATTCCCCCATCTCCATGTGCCGGAAGATGTTCTCGAGCACGATTACGCCGTTATCGATCAGCCTTGAAAAGACCAGCGCCAGCCCGCCCAGGATCATGGTGTTGATGGAGCCGCCCGTGTAATCGACGATCAGCAGGCAGACTACCATCGAGAGCGGGACGGAAAGTATCACGGCGATCATGGCGCGCGGGCTGCCCAGGAAGATCAGGATCATCACACCGGTCAGCACCAGCCCGATACTGGCTTCCTTGGAGACATTCTTGATCGCCAGCTTGACGAAGAGGGATTGGTCGAATACCACCGCTGTCTTCAGGGATTCAGGAATATCGACCAGATGCTTGATCGCGGCCTTCATTCCGTTGACGATAGTGATGGTGTTGCTGTCCCCGCCCTGCTTGAAAATCGGAACGTAAACCGAGCGCTGTCCGTCGATACGCACGATGTTGTATTGCAGCGCCCCGGAATCGATCGCCTTGCCGATGTCGCCCACCAGCACCGACGAGTTGCCCACCGACTTCAGCGGCATCTGGTTCATCGAACTCGCGTCGGGAAACTGGCTGTTGGCGTAGATGTTGTAGTCCTTTGACCCGATGCGCACATCGCCCGCCGGCAAAATCAGGTTCGAACTGTTTACCGATGTCACCACGTCGTTCAGGCTCAGGTTGCGCGCCTCCATCTTCAGCGGATCCACATAAATCTGGATTTGCCGGTAGGTTCCTCCGTAGGGCTGCGGCACAGACGCGCCCTGTACATTCGAAATCTGGTTGCGCACCTGGAACTGCGCCAGATCCTTCAGGCTGGTCTCGTTCAGTCCCTGGCCCTTCAGCGTCACCAGACACACCGGCTGGGTCGAGGCATCCATGCCCAGCACCACCGGGGGCAGCGTCCCCGGCGGCAATCGGCGCAGGTCGGCCATGGCCAGGTTGGCGATGTTGCTCAGAGCCGCATTCGGATCCGTGCCCGGCTTGAAGTAGATCTTGATCAGGCTCACGCCGGTCAGCGAGCGCGACTCGCTATGGTCGATATTGGCGCCCAGAGTGAAGAAGCGCTCGAAGGTGTTCGTAATGTCGGCTTCGATCTGCTCCGGCGGCATGCCGTTGTAGAACGTGGCCACCACCACCACCGGCATGTCGATCTTGGGAAACAGATCGACCGGCATCTTAGCAATGTCGACCGCTCCCACCAGTGACACCAGCAGGCAAATCATGATGATGAAGTAGGGGAATCTGAGAGCAAACTTCGGCATTAGTGCGCGCCTCCATCGCTCGCCGCGGCCTTCATGTCGATCATGCCACCGGTCTGCTGCACGGTCTCCGATGCGGGCGTCGCTGTGAGCAGCGGATTGACCTCTTCGTTCTCCTGGTACTTATCCTGTCCACCCA
>Ga0326727_10005174_pt1 | contig 37721 bp, 37 predicted proteins | sample MB2enrmetagenome_FD_207643 | JGI IMG/M metagenome (GOLD analysis project Ga0326727, IMG submission 207643) | Lab enriched peat soil microbial communities from McLean, Ithaca, NY, United States - MB29MY | ecosystem: Environmental > Terrestrial > Soil > Wetlands > Peat | place: USA: New York... | reverse complement strand
CCAGCCCGACAGTCATTTAGCAAGCCTCGAAGCGCCCCTCTAGGTTGAGAAGGGTCACTCAAGTGAGCTGAAAGCCATACTGAGACTCTCCAGAAGCAAGCCGAATTGCTGATAGCGATTACTCGCGTCCACGGTCGTTTTTTTTGTCTTGGATCGTCGGCCCGAAAAAAGGAGAAAGAGTATTGATTGACTACGAGGGCCATCGGAGACGCTGGGGTCTCGACTGAGAGCAAGCGAGAGCGGAGGCAAGCACCGATTATACGTAAATCGATGAGCCCTAGTCCTGGTACATGGGTACAGTGTGATCCTACTCCCTTAGGCCGCCAGCCTTTAATGTGGAGCCGTGAGCCCACGATAAAAATGAGAGCGAGTATGTCCTCTTTTACTCCGGCACGAAAAGGCATAGGTGGTTGCGTTCGCCAAAGCTACACGGGAGCGTGCCGATTGCGACCACGTGTCACGCAGCTCGTTTGAACACGACGCTCAGCAACGCACCTGAAACTATCAGCACGATGCAGTTTATCGTGATGATTGTCACCTCAAACGTGACGATGGCATACCCCAGCAGAGAGAGGCCGACAAACGATCCGACCGCCACGACAAAACTCGCGGCGAACAGCCATCGCAGAGCGCGCTCAAGCCTTCCCCCGGCAAAAACAGGGGCCGCGAATACAAACGCCCCGTTCATCACGAGGTACGCAAGACTTTCGAGACTAACTACAAGCCCGTGAGGGTTGTACTGGGTGAATAGAGCGAGACCGGCTGTCTCCCCGCTCAAGATACTCGGTTCTACGACAGTCCACTGAATGAAGTAGTCTGTGATGATCACCGCGGCATAGACCAATGCGAATGACAAGGCGATCTGACTAAATACCTTCCTGTCATCGGCCGCATAGGAGTGGATGCACGCTACGAGCACGACGAAGGTCGGCGCTAACAGAAACGCTGGATACATCCATAGGTAATCGATAGGATTGAATGAGGCCACATACGGATATGGAATAGATCGCACTGGGGTCCAGATACCGATCGCAAGAAATGCGACGGCGAATACTGCCGTCAGGACCGCCGATCAGAATCCAAGTCGGCTCACCGCTGGGTTCACGTTCGAACCAGTTCTAGCCGTTGAGGTAATTTTACTCGTCAATTCGCGCCATCTCCTGTTTTCAGCAATTGGGCGAAATATTCTGTAAACGTCTGAATTTGGCCCCAATCTCGCAGATCGTTCCGAACGCCTTCCGCCAGGTGCATGCCCGTATCTTTGACCATCCGTTTTGCCGCCATACCGAGCATTCGCTTGTCGAGGAAGCCCATTGGCGCCGAGGAGGAGAGGTCTAAAACTCCGCCAAAGGCGTTATACATATCCACTTCTGCTTTGACTCCGAGATCGGCCACGATCTTCTCTACGTACCTGTCCTTTGCCTCCGCATGGCCTTCTGGCGTTGATGCGGATCCACAGCTCACAAAAACGCCTGCCACCAGTCCTTTCGCTTTGAGCGCTTTGAGCTCGTCCGGTGCTTTTTGAGAAAAGTCGTTGCGTCTCCAACCCACCGAAACATCTTGATCCCCGAGCCGACAAGGATGCCGTCGAACGACGTCAACGTGGGCCACTGCTTCTGCTTCGTATGTCTAAGATCGAGTAGCTGTATTTCTAGCCCTTCTTTTTCTAAGATCTGCGCCATTGCGCGTGCGATCTCATCGGTGCTTCCATAACGGCTTCCATAGGCGATTAAGACTTTTTTGGACATGTCTCTCACCAGTAGTTGCTCAAAAGCTGCTAATTTCGTGCCATAAAGTTGCTCTTTTGAGGCGTTGCTGTGATCATCCATTTAATCTGAACTTAGGCTGTTATTTTGTACATCTCCGTCTTGACATCGTGCGTGAATCCGGCAAAGGCGGAGTCTAAATCAGATCACGAGCGTATGTGGCTCACAATCCGTTTTCTGTGATAGATCAAGTAACCGACAAGGCCGATTATCCCCGCTATGACGACGATATCAAGATATCTAAAGAGCGCCTCAAGATCCGACCAGTGGGGGCCTAGAAGAACGCCAACATAAGCAAGCCCAAAACACCACGGAAGCGATCCGAGCACCGTGTAGAGCGAGAACTTCTTCACGTCCATCCGGGCAACGCCGGCTGGAAGGGAGATGAACGTTCGCACGATCGGCAACACCCTGCCGACAAAAACAGCGATCTCTCCGAATCTTTCAAACCATGTGTGTGCCCGATCAAGTTCACTCTTACGTATCAACACGTATTTGCCATACCGCTCGAGGAGAGGCAGACCTCCGTATGCCCCAACGGAGTAGGCGACGAGTGAGCCGGCGAGGCAGCCGGAGGTACCCACAAGCGCAACGCCGATCAGCGTAAGTTCCCCTTTCCAGACGACAAAGCCGGCAAAGGGCATGATCACTTCACTTGGCAGCGGGATGCACGCGCTCTCTAACCCCATGGCAACAAAGACGCCGGCGTAACCGAATTGTTCAATAACGGAAATTACGAAATTACTGAGCGTCTCTAGGATATTGAGGCTTAAAGCTAACATGCACGATCTAACCGTCGTAACAAACTGCGCATTTTAAAGCGGGATTCTGCATCTCTTAACCCTGATTGTTTGTCGTCGTTGTTCAGTTGCGATTACCGTGTTCATTACGTCTTCTACTAGAACATTGCGACTGTGTTCTCCGTACACGTGCACTAGAATTCTTGGGTATGCCGTGTTGGCAAGCACCTCATGTGGCGAACCGAAGAGATGTCAATACTAAGTCCTGCGCACGTTCTCGAAAACAAATCGTTTCTTTGAAACGACGCTCAGTCACTAAGGCGAGACGTTCGTCACACTGGGGGCTTGTGGAACGCTCCGTCAAAGACTTCACCCATTATCAACGATCTGCTCATTCGGCTCTCGCGCTCGGGCAGCCCTGCCGCAGACATCAGGGCGCGGATTTCGACAACAGGCGTGCCATGCTGCTCTCGAGTCGGCTCGCGAATGAACAGTCTGCCGTGCGGCCTTAACTTTCGCGCCAGTATGTTTACTTTTTCTTGCCGCTAGTCCTTTTCTACGTGGTGCAACACGAAGTGCACGACAACAAAGTCATAGGCACTATCTGTTATTTTAAGTGCAGCAATGTCACCAAGCTTATAGTTCACATTGGGGTACTTTTTCAGCCCTTTTTGTATGGTCTTAATCCATACTCCAGAAACGTCGACGCATGGCCTTTACCTGACAACAGGCGTTCGACTTTGTGCCGTGATATCCGGCCCGAGCCAGATCCGTAATCCAGCACCACTTCATTGCCTGCTAGATCGAAGCTTTCTACGTAGCGCTTGTAAGAGCCGCTACGCCGTATCCCAAGAGGACCGTGAAGAATACCTGCAAGCGATTCGTTCACTGCTCAATTGGATCCACCAGCGGTCAGCCTTGTGTTTGTCGTAGAAGGAGCGACTTCCACTTAACAGTTCCCATGCTAATTAAGTCGCGTACTGTGCACCGTTTACCAGTCATTGTCATTCGTCGCCTGTTGTGAACTCGATCTCTTTTCTTGGCAGCGGGACAAACTGTCGAATGAGAAGGTTCGGGCAGACGCGCAATTTATAAGGGCCCACGCCTACCTGACTAGAGGAGAGACCATGAAAATCAAATATCAAATGAGGTGTTGAGCTGACAGAAGAACAACCAAGCAAGGTGAGACTGCCCAGAAAACACCAGAATGAAATCTTTGGAACGGTTGAAAAGATGCTCGGCGGCAGCCGAATCACGGTTCGTTCCCAGGACGGAAAAACCCGCATGGGGCGAATTCCAGGCAAGATGAAAAGGAGAGTGTGGCTCCGTGTGGGCGACGTTATTATTATTCGGCCCTGGAGCATTCAAGATGAGAAGGCAGATGTCGTCTGGCGATATCTTCCGCCGCAAGCTGACTGGTTGAGAAGAAAAGGGTACATCTAAACGCTACAGGACCTCGAACACTCCTTTTTTTTGCAGAGGCGCTGTGTCCGCCGCCGAGTGATAAGTGTCTCAAATCTTAAGTGCTGCGACGATGTTAGCCGTTGAGGATAATGAGGACAACGTACCGGTACACCAGTCTGTCAGTTGCCGGCGAGAGACGTAAGTGAAGCGAATGAAAGAGGACTATGATATCATAGTGGTCGGGGCAGGCCCAGCAGGCTCAGTTGCAGCGCAGAACGCAGCTGCAGGGAGCGACGTTCTGCTGATAGAGAAACGGCCGGAGATAGGGGCGCCGGTGAGATGTGCGGAGGCCGTGCCTCTTGTTGAAACTCCGTTCGTTTTTCACACGTCATTCGAAAAATACGTAAAACCTGACAGGAAGTGGGTGGCAAGCGAAGTCAAGGGAGTACGGGCTACCGCTCCTGATGGCACAATAGTCGAGGTCTCGGGCGAAATGCTCGGGAAGGAAGAACCGCTTGGCATCGTTCTAGAGCGCAAGCTGTTCGATCGACAACTGGCTAAGGATGCGGCTCGTTCCGGAGCGCACGTTATGGTGCGCACCCGTGCAACGGGGCTTATTCTGCAAGACGGCACGGTGCGAGGCGTAAAACTTAGCCGCCTTGGTGAGGCGTTTGATGTGCGCGCTAAGCTCGTGATAGGTGCCGACGGTGTGGAATCTCAAGTGGGCCGGTGGGCGGGGATAAACACCGCGCTCACGCTAGGGGACATTCAGAGCTGCGTCCAGTATCACATGCAAAACGTCGAACTGACGGACAACACGCTCGATTTCTACTTTGGCTCCGCGGCACCGAGCGGCTACGCTTGGGCATTTCCAAAAGGAGACGGCGCGGCCAACATCGGACTCGGGGTACTTGGAAGCAAGTTGAGGGGCAAGCGCCCATTGGCGTACCTCGACGAGTTTGTCGCCCAGCGCTTTCCCGGCGGCAAACCGGTCGAACTGGTGATGGGAGCTTGCCCCGTGAGCGATGCGCTTCCACACACAGTGAGCAATGGGCTGATGCTCGTTGGTGACGCAGCGCATCACACTGACCCGATAACTGGTGGGGGCATTATGGCGGCGCTCCAGAGCGGAACGATCGCCGGCCAGGTTGCGAACAAAGCGGTACGCAAAAACGATGCGTCGGTCAAAGTGCTTCGAGAATACGAAACTGAGTGGAACCGTTCATTTGGCAAATCACGCAAGCGCACGTACAGAGTCAAAGAGTTCGTGGTGAATCTCTCAGATGATGAAATAACCCGGATCTTTCACGCATTTGCAGGGATAACAGCTGAAGAGCTGAACCCGAAAGGGGCGCTAAAACGCCTGCTTAGATTGGATCCGAGGCTTTTGTTTAGTTTACGTAAGTTGCTTTAACTAGCGGAGTCATTTTTTTGTTGCGTTTACTTTTTTAAGTTCATTACAATCTTCTTACCTCTTCCGTTTCAGGCCTCCGTCGAAACAATCGCTCCCTCAATGACCGCTTCGGCGGCGCTTCCTCCGGCTCCGGCAAGCGCGCCTGTACCTCTTCAGCTCCCGCCTCGCCACTGGGGGGTGGGGGAGGAGCTGGCACAGCAGAAGGCAGCAAGCGCGTAAGCGTTTCACTCACGTCCGCTAGTCGGCTAATGATCTTGCTCGACTCACTTCCATAGAACCCCGCGATGGTCTCATACCGCTTAATCTCGTCTTCGCGCGCCTGTTTGAAGCTCTCGTACTGCGCCGTCAGTCGCTCTATCATGTCTGTTTTCATATAGAGGAGCTCCTCTTTATGGCGCAGCTCTCGCTCCCGTTTTTCAAGCTCAGCTTCGAGGCGTGTCACCGTTTCACGCGGCACCATCAGCATTCCTAGGTCTTCGTCTGCAGTGCCTTCGCTCTCGCGTGCCCCGCCTAAATATACTTCTAACGCTGCCGCGACGATCTTGCTGCGGCTACTGTTTTCAGAGCTCGCCTGCTTGTCGGCAGCGGCCAGGAGTTCGTCTGAAATGGCAATCGTAACTTTGTGTAACGGCATAGAAATCACCACGTATGACGATGCGGGCCGCATGCGGCCTGCGCTTTGGTTCTGTCACACCATAGTATGAACGCTTCATACTTGAGCATATCGACCGCTAACAGGATTTTCCACTCAACAGGTTGCATTGTTTCCTATGCAACCCGCGCGATCCCTCACTCAAGAAGAATTGACTTATGCGCCTCGATGGAAAAAATAACAAATCGACAAGCTCTTTTGTTGAACAGGTAGCAGTTGTGGCCGATCTTGGTCAAACGGTCTCTGTGAAGCTCTCTGTTCGCATAGCTCGCTTCGTGGGTTGATAACGGCAGTCGAAATGCAGCTAGAAACTATTTATAGCAGATAAAACACTTTTTTTCGGAATTCACTTCTATGGATAGTCCGAAACTGTGTGATTTACCCATGGATATGGGCAGAACGCCGTGCGTTTACCAAAACATCTATCGTAGCACAAGAAAATACCTTTGTTTCGAGTCCAGATTTTAAAAAGAAGGACGAAACAGAAACGAAATCGTTAAATATGATCGGTGCACGGGTTAATGTGTCGATGCAGCAGGAGCCGGGCTTTGCCGAAAGGCCCTACCTCAAAACGCGCTCTTTTCACTGGCGGGCCCGTGCTCCATGTTGGTCGCCATATTTCTGAGTTTTTTTTGTCGCCGTCGTTTCGTTTGATTTGTAACCGCTTCTGACAGACATGTTTGAGTGCCACAGAACACGGCGTTTGTGCGCCACGTCGCGTGTCGAGCCTCCTGCATTCGGTGGACGGAAGGCACGGATTTAAGCTGACCGAGCTGTCTGAACCGGCGAAATAGGGGATGGCAAGAGACTCACGCTGCTCGTAGAAGAAGTCGTAAGGATTCGTATCGTAGAAAAGGGAAAGGACCTTTGAACGAGGTTCAGCGATGAACGCGCGCGCTTCGGCACGCTCAGGTACGATATGGCGAGATCGCGTATTATTTGTTGGGGCGCAGAACAAAACGGTTAATCTGTTTTCGTTGTTACCGTCGGCTCCAAAATCGGGAGAAAACATTGCGAGAAGGAGCCCGTTCTTCAAAACTGCGCGTGAAAAAAAGCTTGAAGTAGGCGCTGTCGACCTTTTTTCGCAAGATCATCTTGAATCCCAATTCTTGGTACATGGTTAAGGCTGCAATGTTGGTCTCCCATGTGGTTATTAGCGTTGCCTCCATCCCGTTTTGAAAGAGCTTCGACATGGCGTATTGAACGAGTTTCTTGCCTATGCCGAGCCGCCTAAACTCAGGGAGAACGGCGAGCGTCTCGATAAGTCCGAGCTGAGGTCGCCTATAGTGATAGATGACAGCGACGACGCCGACAATGCTTCCGCCATTGACCGCTTTGATCCAGCCCCGCCGCCTGTCATTCAAAATGCGTGATACTTTAACGCGCAGGTTTTCGCCTTCGGTGAGCGGCGGCACGAATTCGTGATTGACGATGCTGAGCACGCTCAGTATGGCATCAAAGTCGTTCCAGTTCGCTTCACTGATAGTGAGCGTCTCGAGCGGTTCCAGCAATTCTGTTACCAATCCATCACTTAGTATGGCCTTCGCGGCTAGCAAAGCAGGACGAGTGCATTCAACACGATTCGATCGGAGGCCGCCTCGTTAAAGGGCAGACCAGCGTTGCGCGCTGTCGCTCCCACATCAATGCCCATCGCCTCCATAGACGGTCGTGCTTTGTACGGGTTTCGGCAACGATTGCCTACACCGGCGCACGCTTCGCAAAGCGTGCATTTTCCCGCGGAAAACGCCGTAGCGAACTTGAGGCCTTTTTTAAATGCGTCCGCTTCAAGACGAGCGGCGATCGTATCAAGCGTATTTTTAGCTACCAAATACGTCTGATCCCACCCTTTGAGATACGCTTCATCATTGTAGAGGGTCGCAAGATCTTTAGCCGCGTGGATCCTTTCGAGCATCCAGTTAGGCACGTCATACGCAATCTGTAAGATCAGTGCCTTTTGGAATCGCGCGAGCACGTTCCTGAATTCATCGAGCGGCATAACGTTAGGGGGACACATCAAGCAGACGTTGTAATTCCTGCAGATAGGAACGCTGCATTTGAGTCGCACGCGGTCGTCGACGACTATACTCGCAGCATCAAATACCTTGGCGGCGGTCGCACCAAGTACACGTGCGGTTGTAAGAAATTCACTAGAAAACGTTTCGAGGTCGCAAGCTGTTTCCATTTCTAACCTTTAGGAGATAGCGATCGAAACTATAAGAAAGTTGCTTGGCGTGGATCGCGTTTACTGGCCGAGGCTCTGGAGCGATCTGCATTATCCGTCAATCCCTTGCTGAAAGCGCCAGATGTTCTATCACGCAAGCTCAATTTCCACGGCTCGCGGTTCTTGCAGGTCCTCTAACTGCTTCGTTAAGCGTGCGCGCTCATCTTCCAACGCTCTCAGATCGCCAAGGTGCGCACCCTGCTGGATCTTTTCTAGGTGGTCTCGATTTACCGCGCTCGTAGCACGTACTCTTTCGTACCGTCCACTAGTCACGAGCTTCTGAGTCTCACGCAAGAAGGTAAGTAGACCAGTTGGGGCGTTCAATTTCGACAAAAAAGGGATAAGTCTACGGATCTTGACGGCAAGAGATACGCCGGGCTCTTCAAGAGAGAGCTTCAGCGCCCCTCGTCGTTTGATGTCATCTAACGATTCAAGCCATACGACGTTTGACTCTAGGACCTGCCTGAAGCTTGTCGTATCTCCAACGTAGTGCGAGAGCTTGTTGTCAGAGTATTTGGCATATTCGAGAAACCGGAACAGCGGGATTGTGGTAAGATCCTCGCTGAGCACAAAAGAGAGGAGTTTTTCAGCGTTTTCGTGGCTCGGTGGCGGCGGGAATCCGAGCTCAGGATGGTAACTCGCGTCGAGACTTATTCTGAGAACGTCCAAGATGGAGGTTTGTTTAACGAACGTCTCCAAGAACGTGCCGACGTCGTCGTTATACGCCGCGATTTGCTCCTTCAGAGCAGCTAGCTCGTCAAACGAGGTGACGTCCACGTTTTGCAACGATTTGTAGTACGCGCCCTTCTCGCGGATTTCTGCTTCCACGCTTTCGCAGCGGGTACGCAGGACCGCGTAGCCTTTCTTGTATTCTTCAAATAGTCGGCGCTGCTCTGTGAGAAGCCCCAAAACTGGAATTCGATCAAGCTCCTTAATGGCGGTTTCAAAACGGCGTTTCTTGAGCACGGTGAGCGCCTTTTCAAGCTGCTCGGAGTAGTCCAGTGATTGGTCTTCGTGTGCTTTTTCGACCCGCCGCGTTATTCGTTGAAGGCGCCGTGTCAGATCGAGAAACACCCGAAACGTGTCCGGTGTGCCTTCGAAGTCGCGCACAAGCTCCCGGATCTCGCGGTTGAAGCGCTCGACGAGCTCAAGTCGCTCGCGACCAGCTTCGCGTATTCGTTTGTTGATTGTGGCGATATCAGCAAGAAGGTCAGCGGGTTCCAATCAAAGCCTCTCTAGCAGGTTAAGTCTCACAAAAGGCTTTTACTTCGACTTCTTGCTCGAGGGCTAGCTCTTGGCGAAGCTCCTCAAGCGACGCGACACGCTCTGCGAAGGCGTTATGGCGGTGAATGCTCTCCTCGTTGAGCTGCTTTATGGTGACAATGGAGTCGTCAGGCAGGTAGGGAAACGCTTCGACCACTTTGTGCGCCATGACTCGCACGCAGTCCTCAACGAATTTGGGGTTCTTGTGAGCGGTTTCAACGACGACAGCTTCGTCGGTTCGCTTGAGTAGCTCGTAAATCTTCGAGCTCATCGATTCTTCGACGATCTCGATGATCGTGTCAAGCGGCACCTCGTAGCCAGGGCCGACCTCTATGGCGATGGTTCCGCGCCCTCGTTGGTTGTGGGTTGCAAGCGGGATATCTCGAAGAAACGCCTCAATGTCTGCGGGCGAGACGTTGAGCTCATTTAGGCGCATCTCGGCTTGCTCTCTTATGTGCTCTTGGGCGCAGGGACACGCGGTCATTCCGACGACCTCTGCCCCGATCATACGTCGCGTGCGGTGTTGCTTGTCGTTGGTGCGGTATGTTGTTGTTTCCGCGAAGATGTTGGTAATCTCTTGGGTCGTGATGCCCGTGCTTGGGGTTTCTCGCTTTACCATGTATTCGCTTCGCATGCGCACTTCTGCGCGTGATGCATACTCGTGTCGATCGAGCAGCTTTTCGGCAACGTCGCCGCAAAACTGTTCTATTTCGTAGACTGGCGCGTTGAGGGCATCTTCTAACGCTTCGTCCATCACCTCAAAGTTTCTGCTGAGGTTTGCGCCTTTGCGATCCGAGGGCAGATCAACAAACAAGTCAAATTCAGAGACTAAGATTACCGGGCGTTTGTCACGCCGCGTAACCTTAATCAGTTTCTTGACGTTCGTTACGCCAACGCGCGTCAGATTTATGGAGAATTCCGGGCGATTTGCTTGTACGTCAACTTGTGCATCCATTATGCTCCCCTTTCTTTTACCATGCAATAATGTTTTTGACCAACCTCAAATAGCGGCCAGCACGGCGCGAAACCGTCCTTCGACCGCGTGGTCCTTCTCTCTTATATCGTCTTTATGAGCCGCTTTTCCACAATCCCTAACTTGATCATTGGCCTGATAAGCTTCAACAAGCGAGGCGCCTTTGTACTCAACAGCAACTTGCGAAGAACGATGGACGGACGGTCCATATCACCGTACTTCGATATGATGTCCAGCGTGTGTTCGTCGTCAAGCGTCCTTATAATGTAGTTGAGATCCTCATCGCTGAGCTTGTTGAATCCCTCACGGATGCGCAATCCCGTCTCGAGTTCGCGCCCGATCTCCAACCGCCACCGCGTGTCGTACGCCATCAGAGCGTCCTTAGAAGTGTTCGCCTGTGCCGCGGCCTCAGCCGCAACAGTCCCAGCAATTTTGGCGCATAGCGTCCCGGGATAGATGCCCCCGCCGCTTGTAGGCTTGACTTGGCCGGCGGCGTCTCCAACTGCCAAGGTGCTGTCCGCCACCGTGCACGGCGGTGGCCCTAGCGGTATGCCCCCTGCACAGAAGTGCAGGAGCGAAGGCGCCGAGCCGGGCGAAAGCCGTTCTAGCAGCGGGCTAAGTCGGTCGAGTGACCGTTCAGTCGAGCACAGTCCGACTCGTACTGTGCCCGACCGCGTCGGTATTGCCCAGGCAAAAAAGCCCGGCGCCACGTCCTGCCCGAAGTACAGATCTACGAAATCGGGGTGCGCGACATCCGCGTAGACCTCCGCTTGCGCGCACGTGAACACCGTTCGCACTCGTTCCAACCCTGCAAGCCTCCCCACAGCGCTTTGCAGCCCGTCGGCTCCGATCACCACGCGCGTCCGTATTTCCATCGGTTCCCCCTGGCTTAGTGCGGCGATGATGACATCGCTTCCCTGCCGTCGCAAACCGGTAAATCGCGTTTTGACGAGCGAGGAGACCCCCGATTTGAGCGCCTCTAAGGCCATAGCTCGATCAAGCTCTCCTCGATCGATGACGTAAGCCATCGTTCGTTTGCCGTCGACCATCAGGACGCGCCCGTCGGGGGCGTGGATATTGGCGCCGCGGATGGCGTGCCTGCTGAGCGTTTCGGGCACTTCGCATCCTTCAAACGCGCGCGTGCTGATAAGGCCCGCACACTGTACCGGCTGGCCAATGGTAGCGTGCTCTTCGATCATGAGCACGCGTGCGCCAGCCTTTGCGGCGTACTTTGCAGCCATTGAGCCTGCGGGACCTGCGCCGACCACGACGACATCGTATTCCATGGTCGTAAGCGGTTACGAGTTTACTATTTATATAATAAACCAGTCTAGGCTCTCGTGTCAGAACGCACGTGCGAATCGATCGTGTGAGGGAAGCACGTATGGAGTACAAGCAGTGCCTTATTATCCGATCTGACCTTCGGTTGACCGCGGGAAAAGCGGCGGTTCAGCTCGCGCACGCTGCCGTCTCCGCGTATGAGCGCTCGGATCCGGTCACAAAGCGTCGCTGGTTTAGTGAGGGGCAGAAAAAGGTCGCGCTCAAGGTTGCGACGCTCAGAGACATTTATGAGCTTAAATCGATAGCTGAGGCGCGCGGCTTCATCACGGCCCTCGTCGTCGATGCCGGGCTCACGGAGGTGTCGCCCGGAACCGTTACCGCCCTCGGTATCGGCCCTGCGAAGGAGTCAGAGCTAGATAAAGTGACGAGCGACCTTAAACTGCTCTAGCGGGCAACGACGATGACCGACGCCAAAGCAGTTCCAGAAAGCGACGTGACTGTGGGAATGATGGCGTACCTGACGGCCTCTCGCGGCATCGGCGGGCGAATCCGTCAGCGCGTTGAGGACTTTGTGGTCAACGAGGTCTACGCAGACCGCTTCACTTCGGAGGGACGCTACCAGCTGGTCAAAGTGACCAAGACGGACACGGAGACGCACCACATGGTGCGTGATCTGTCGCGCCGCTTGCAGATAAGCCAAAGAAGGATTAGCTGGGCAGGAACGAAGGATAAGCGTGCGGTGACTACGCAGCGTATGAGCATCGATTCGATTCGGCTTGCCGAGCCGGTCAGCTTTGGAACCGTCGTCGCCGAGCCCATAGGGAGATCAGATAGTCCGATATCCTTGGGCGACCTCGACGGCAACGATTTTGTTATTACGGTCAGAGCCGTTGAGGGGCCTCAAAATAAGGTCACAAGCGCGGTCGGGGGAATCGTCGAGGAAACGCGCAATGCTCGCGGGCTTCCTAACTTCTTTGGCATTCAGCGCTTTGGATCAATCCGCCCCGTGAATCACATCGTAGGGCGTGCGCTTGTTGATGGGGACCTTGAGCGGGCGGTAATGACGTACATCGCAAAGCCGTTCCTCGATGAGCCTGACGACGTCAAAGCAGTGCGGCAATCGGTAGCGGAAACGTATGACTTTAAAGAGGCACTCAAGCGCATGCCTGTGCGGCTGCGCTATGAGCGTGCGATGCTCAACCACCTGGCGAAGTATCCCAATGACTTCGACGGCGCCCTTGGCGTGCTCTCCATGAATCTGCAGAAACTTTTCGTGCACGCGTTTCAATCGTATCTCTTCAACAGGATGCTGAGCAGCCGACTCGAGCGGGGGTTCCCACTTGCTGTCGGATTTGACGGTGACCGGGCGTGGGCGCCAGACAGGGGGCGCGTCAGAACGGTCGTGCCTAAGAACGAGCACGAGGTGAACCAGAGCCTGGCCGCAGGAACTGCCTCCGTTCAAATGCCCGTTCCGGGATACGGCACCGAGCTGTCAAACGGGGTCATCGGTCAGATCGAGCGAGATGTTCTCGCATCGGTAGGCGTTGATCTTGACGCCTTCAGAATCGAAAGCTGTCCGCGACTGGCATCGAAGGGTGTAATGCGCAATGTCCTCTTGCCGGCAGATATCCGGTTTGACGTCGCGCCTGATGAGCTTTCGGAAGATCGGGTGAAAGTTGAACTTCGATTCTTTCTTCCCAAAGGAGGCTATGCGACGACTGTGTTACGTGAAGTCATGAAAACGAGGTTGGGTTGATGTGCGTGCGAACGCCTCTACTCATTGTAGTTCTGTGCGGCATTATCGCAGTGAGCACGCTGTCAGGATGCGTTACGATGCTACCGGGCACGTCGACCAACACGAACTCGGTGACGACTGCCGCGTCAGGCAGCGCGGTGAAAAACGGCAACTCAACCACCACGGCGTTTAAAGCACCGACGACGTACCGCGTAACGATGAGGAGCACAACAGTTTACGCTGAGGCGGCCTATACGCCTGCAGAGTGGGAAATGGGTCTTATGAATCGGACCTATTTGAATGAAGATGCCGGCATGCTGTTCATCTTCCCCATCCAACAGCAGCAGAGTTTTTGGATGAAGAACATGCGCATCCCGCTCGATATCGTGTTTATCACGGCGGACAACCACGTGCTCGAGATTTACGCATCGGTGCCGCCGTGCACCAGTAATCCGTGTACGCTTTACGCGTCGAGCGCGCCGATAAAATACGCACTTGAAGTGAACTCAGGCTTTTGTGCCCGAAGCGGGATCGCAAGCGGCGATCCGGTCATTATTGCTGCCGGGAGCTGAGGTGCAGCGTCGATTTGTAACGGTTGTCGACCGAGCTGCACTCTTCGCGAATCGGACACGGGAAGCACGCAGGGGCAGTCGCGTGACAAAACTCAAATCCGTGTTGGATTAAAAGGAGGTGACTCCGGCCGGGGTGAATAAGCTCGTGCTCGAGTGCCTCTTTGGCCAAGCCTTTCGACTTGTTGCTTCCACGAATCTCCTCCACGTTAACGTCGAGACCACGCCGCATCGCGCCGCGTTCGATGAACCCGAGTCTGCGAGCAACCCGTTCGATGTGTGTGTCTACGGGAACGATTTCGTGTCCCGCCGCGTAGAGCAGGACACAATCAGCAGTTTTTGGGCCGACGCCGGGCAGAGAAAGGAGGACCTCGCGCGCGCGGTGTGGTTCATCGTACACCCACGACATATCTCCGTTCCATTGCTGTATAAGCTTGCGCGCGATGGAAATGAGGAAACCCGCCTTTCGGTGAGGCCCACACCGCTGCAGGGCGGGGAGGATCTCGTGCGGATGTGCCTCGCACAAGGTCTGAGGCGTGATCGATCCCAACCGCCTGGAAAGTTCACAAAAGGCCGTTCGCGCGCGCTCGGCGGTCTTGTTCTGGGTGAGCAGGGTGAGCGTCAGGCACCTGAAGGGATCCTGCCCGTTCATGAAGTATAGGCCCGCATAGGCATCTCTAAGCTTACGTATGCGGGGGTCGAGGCGTTTTAGTTGAAGAAGCGGCGTCCAATGCATCTCGTTAGGGCGCACGCCCTCCATGTCGAGGTCGGAGGCCAAGGGGCCGTTGCATGCGTGCGGAGAGATCGTCTGCGTGATACCGTCAACGAGTCTGCGATAGCCGTTTGAGCCACTCACCCACTCCAAAGCGGGAATTTGAATGGTCATGGTGCGTGCAAGGTCGATGGGAGTGGTCATCGTGAATCGCACGCCTAGACACCTCGGTGGCCGCAAGCATGAGTTTGCACAGAGCTCGTCATGAAGATACGTGGGTATATAACATCCGCATAATCACCTCATTTCGGAGCGCCAGTCCGGCGACATGGCACACGGCCAAAGAAAACGCCGATCGCCTCGTCGCGTTTGCTAAGCGGCGTGCTAAAACGGTACGACACGGCAAGGATTCAGTGAATAGGTCGCTTGCACGCGGCCGAAGCTTCATTTGCGCGCGAGGTGGTGCAACTCTGCAACCAAGCACGGCGCTCACGATGCCATTCGCCGGGCTAAGACATAACACTAAACTTTATCATACCGGACGCTTCAATACGCGACTGGAGGGCTAATCGTACTGGCACAAGATCCCGCGTGGCGAGTGTTCGCCTATGAGCTTAACAAGTCGACGCTTCAGGTGAAAGAAGATGACGAGAGCGGTCCCTCGTACGTCATCTCCCCCACTGGTGCCAAGATCAACCGCATCTTTGTTGTTGGCGTGCTCACCGAAGTGGAAAACGTTCGCTCGAGTGAAGACCTCTGGCGCGCACGCATAGCCGATCCCACGGGGACCTTCACTGTGTATGCGGGAAAATATCAGCCCGACGCAGCGGCGTTTCTTGCTCAGGCCGACGCACCCCAGTTTGTCGCCGTTCTTGGAAGAGCGCGCCTCTATACTCGTGACGAGACCTCATACGTGTCTATATGGTCGAAGGAAATTAATCCAACGACGGAAACGGTCCGCAACAACTGGGTTATCACAACTGCCGAGCGAACGCTTGACAGAGTTGAGGCCCTTAAGATCGCCTTGAGCATGGGATCGCAGAGCAATAAGCTTCGCACGAAGCTGCTCGACAGCGACGTTAATGCGGTGCTCGCAGACGGGATCATCCGAGCCGTGCTCTCATACAACGGATCGGACGTAATCGCTGATATCGTTCCGGTGATCGCTTCGGCGATCGAGGCCGTTGTCGAACCGCGCGAGTTCACGCCGGCAAACGTCGATCTGCAACGCGCCCGCGCGACGGACGACGCAGTGATCAGAGAAAATGAGCAAGGGCACGAGCAAATAGACGAGCCGGCTGCGACACAGGAAGACTCCGCAGCGACGGAGGCGCTTGCGCGGAACAAGGAACACGTGCTGCTCAAAATGAACGAGCTCGATGCCGGCTCGGGCGTCCCGTACGACCGTCTGATCGAGACGCTTGAAGCACAAGGTCTCGACGAAGATGACGTTGAAGAAGCTGTGCAAGAACTGATGGATGCAGGGAAGTGTTACGAGCCTAAGATCGGTATTCTCAAGTTAATTTAACCTTCTACGCGGACTCGGCGATAAGTTCTTTCATAAATGGTCTTTCTCCGGTGGAGCAGGTTGTCTGTCTTTTTTTGGACTTTTTTAAGAAATAATCGGGGCTCTAGATAGCGCGGGTTGGTTTTGAAAAACGCGTGCCGTAAACAGATCCATAACGCGCGCAATGTGTAAGCTCTTCTGCGTGGCTTGCTATTACCCCTTTAGTGACATCAGTAGCGCTGCCACTTTTCGGTAGGACGCCTCTCAGGGATGTGCTCAGGGACTGTTTTTACCCCCTTGGCACACTCTTCACTCACGTACAAGCCACAATAGCACGCGCCGTATTCGGCAACATCCGGGTCACAGTAAACGCACGGGCATATGATATCCTTGTCCCAATCCTTGTCGTTTGCCGCCATTCGACAAGGACAAGAGTGGTACCCATAACGCTCTTTATTCGTCAGTATCCCATCAACAAGAGCATTCACAATGTCCTTGTCGGGGTTCAGGTAGCGTCCCTTGCGTGGCGCGGCCGTGGTTATCGCTGCGAGGTATTGTTCGCGATCCATACACGTTCTTATTACCCCTCTCATTCTTTAATCTTGCTTTGGAATGTTTTCCTTGGCGTCGCTCAGCGATGCCGATTAAAGACGCCGTTTATGTGGGACTTCGGGCCTGAGAGGTCGAGAAGGGTAGCCGGCTGCTCGCTCGTCTCGGCGAGCTAGACAAATTTTTTGAACATCATTGCATGGAGTTGACTGATGCCGAGATGTCTGGATACAAGTGCAATGTCGTTTCCTGTGACCGCTAGGGCCTTAGAGGGCGGCAGCGCCGTTGCTCCGCGCGCGTAGATCGTGCCTCCTCGTTTGTTGGCCCCCAAGTAGCCCTGAGGCGTGCCTCCTATCACGAGAACGCCCGATTTCATGTCGATTCCGGCGAACGCATCCGCGTCCCCTCGTACGATCACCGTTCCTCCGTTAAGAAGAGCGCCCGAGTTCATGCCTGCGCGGCCGGTCACGATTACTGTCCCACGCCGCATGAGAATGCCGGTGCTCAAGTCAACGTCCCCTTCAACGCAAATTCGTGCGTCACACGCGCAGCGTGCGCCAACGGTGTCTCGCACGAGTGCATCAGACACGGTGAGCTGTGTGCCCGATAGAACGTTAGGGGGTTCAAGCGTATCGTCACGTAGGCCGTTGCACACGACATCGGTGATCGATCGATACTTCCGGTACCCAATCCGATCAGACGCGACCTCAATGACGTTGCCGATCGGCGTCTTTACCGTGCCGGCCACGTACACCGCTCCAGCGGTCATACTGATTCCCATGCGTGTGTCAACGTCGCCATCGATGATCACGTCGCCCACCGGGATGGTGGCGCCGGTGCCCGAGAAAAAGTGCAAGTCGACGCCGAAGCTTGAACACAGCCGATGTCCGACGTCTCCGCTGACGTAGACGTCATCACCACGTTTTAGGGCCTCAACGACGTCGCGATAGGTGTATGCGCTCCCTTCTTGGTGCGGGACCCGGTCGGTGGGCTCCAGCTTCGAGCCTCGATGCTGCCAATAAAAGTTGTACGTGAAATCCGCTATGCAATCAACCGGTGCGCTTAACTTGAGCTCCATTACAAAGCCATGGTGTGCGCGTTAGAAAACGCTATCGAAAAGGCTTGCGTTCGACGGTTAGCGAGTCGTCCCCGCGAAGCACGACATGTCCTTTGACCGAGCTAACTTCGAGTCCGTTTAGTCCTAGAGAGCCGCAAAGTACGTCCTGTTCAGGATGCGTCCCTTTTTGGATATCACAGCGCAAGACCGTGCGCCTTCCTACCGATGCAACGACCTTGAGTCGCGCTGATGCGGGATGATTTTTGGGAAGTACGATGAGGGGTGACCCAGAGTCCCGGATAAGAGCGAGGGTGCAAATAATTGCGTTAGTGGTCGTACGGTCGTTGCTGAAACCCGATGCGACGAGAAGATCTTCAGGGTCAACGGTCATTACGATCTCGTCGTCTACCGTCTCGATAAAGAGCTGCCGAGCGGCCCCTGACTTGACGACGCCGATCACGCCGTCAGCACTGCGCACAAATAAGATCTCGTCGACGTCGAGCGGTATGCGTTGTTCCATGCTGGCGCTATTGATATTCTAAAATCACTAGTAAGAAAAAGGGCTCACGAAAGGCTTCGCAGGGCTAGGCGCTACGCTTCAAGCTCTGTTATGTCTTCCGATTGGCATGATGGGCACACTGGGTTCTTGCCTATGCCCTTGAACTTCGACCCGCAGTCCTTGCAAGCGTATTGCTTCGCTTCGAGTCGCTTTATGTCCTCGTTTCCAAACGGGCCACCGACCGTACACATGGTGAACTCTCCTTAGTACAAACATGCTCTTGAGTGCGTATAAGGGTTTCCTTAGGCTGCCGAATTAGTTTCATTTGCTTTAAGATAAGGTTATATGCGGTCGGAGGGAAAAAACATGGTAGCCCCGCTAGCTTGGGGTATCCCTCTGTCGTCCAATATCGCTTGTAAATAATAATTTAGTTTATATTAAATTAAGTCCACATTCAGTACGATAATGTCTCAACCCAGGTTCACCCTAAGTTCATCATTCAAGCCGACCGGAGATCAGCCTAAGGCAATTGCGGAGCTCGTCAATGGTATCAACGGAGGTGAGAAGCACCAGACGCTCCTCGGCGTCACGGGCTCAGGAAAGACGTTCACGGTCGCGAACGTGATCGCGCACGTGCAAAAGCCCACACTCGTCATTGCGCACAACAAGACGTTAGCCGCACAGCTCTATAAGGAGTTCAGGGAGTTCTTCCCGCAAAACGCGGTTGAGTACTTCGTGAGCTACTACGATTATTATCGCCCTGAGGCCTACATCCCGCACACCGACGTCTACGTGGCAAAGGAATCGTCCATTAACGACGAGATTGATCGGCTCCGGCATTCGGCTACCAAGTCGCTGCTGACGCGGCGTGACACCATTGTCGTTGCAAGCGTTTCGTGCATATTCGGCATTGGCTCTCCTGACGACTATCAGGAGTCCGTGCTCTCGTTGCAGGTGGGCGAGACCATCAAACGGAGCGAGATTTTGCGCAGGCTCACTTCCATGCAGTATGAGCGTAACGACATTGACTTTTTCCGCGGGAAGTTTCGCGTGCGAGGCGACACCGTTGAGGTGTTTCCCGCTTACGGAAACACCGCGTATCGCATCGCGCTCTGGGGCGATAAGATCGAGGGACTCTACGAGTTTAATCCTGTCAACGGAAGAAAGACGGCAGCGTTTGATTTTCTCCCCATCTACCCGGCGACGCACTTCATCACCAACCGCGCGAGGCACAACGAGGCACTGCACTCGATAAAGCGTGAGCTCACTGAGCGTTTGGAGTACTTGCGCGGCCAGGACAAGTTGCTTGAGGCCCAACGCCTTGAGCAGCGCACAAAATACGACCTTGAGATGTTGCGTGAGGTTGGGTATTGCAGCGGAATCGAGAATTATAGCCGTCATCTCAGCGGGCGCGCTGCGGGGGAGGCGCCCACGACACTCATCGATTATTTCCCAGACGACTACCTCCTCGTCATCGATGAGTCACACGTGACGATCCCCCAGCTAGTCGGCATGTACGCGGGGGACCACTCCCGGAAAGACAACCTCGTAGAGCACGGATTTCGCCTCCCTTCAGCGTACGACAATCGTCCGCTCACCTTCGGCGAGTTTGAGAAACGGGTGAACCAGGTTATCTACGTATCGGCCACGCCGGGACCGTACGAGCTTGCGAAATGTGAGCACGCAGTCGAGCAGATTATTCGTCCCACTGGGCTGGTCGACCCGGCCGTGGACGTCCGCCCCGCTGAGAAGCAAGTCGACGATCTGATCGCAGAAATTCGAAAGCGACCGAGCGAGCGCGTGCTGGTGACGACATTGACGAAGAGGATGGCTGAGGATCTTTCCGAGCACCTTCACGAGATTGGCATCAAGGTGCAGTACCTTCACTCAGACATAAGCACGCTTGATCGGGTAGACATCCTGTACGACTTACGACGCGGCGTGTTCGACGTCCTTGTCGGTATCAACCTCCTCCGAGAGGGCATAGACCTTCCCGAGGTCACCCTTATGGCCATACTCGATGCGGACAAAGAGGGCTTTCTGCGCTCTGAACGGTCGCTCATTCAGACGATCGGCCGAGTCGCCCGAAACGTCAACGGGAGCGTTATCATGTACGCAGACGTTACCACCGACTCAATGAGGCGTGCGATAGGGGAGAACAATCGTCGGCGTGCGCTGCAGCTCGCGCACAATGAGCGTCACGGGATCACTCCGCAGACCATCGTCAAACCAATCGAGGAGCTTGTCGAGCGCCGTCGGCCGGGGCTAGTAGCCGACGAAGAACCCCCCATAAGCGTCGTTGCAGAGGAGCTCGAAGAGACGATCGCAGGATTGCAAGCGGAGATGCAGCGAGCGTCGCGCGGACTCGAGTTCGAGCGGGCAGCGCTCATTCGCGACATGATTCGATCACTTGAGGAGGGGGCGTAGCGTGACGGAATCCATTCGCATCAAGGGCGCAAAAGAGCACAATCTCAAGAACATCGACGTTGAGATCCCGCGCGATAAGTTTGTGGTCATAACGGGGATCAGTGGCTCAGGGAAGTCATCGCTGGCCTTTGATACCATCTATGCCGAAGGACAGCGAAAGTACGTGGAATCGTTGTCTGCGTACGCCCGGCAGTTTCTTGGTCAGATGAAGAAGCCCGAAGTGGATCACATCGACGGCTTGTCTCCGGCAATTTCGATCGACCAAAAAACGACGAGCAAGAATCCCCGTTCCACCGTGGGAACGGTCACCGAGATCTTCGACTACCTGAGGCTCATGTTCGCGCGCGTGGGAACCCCTCACTGCCCGCAGTGCGGCAAGGAGATCGCCCAGCAGACCGTACAAGAAATTGTCGATCAGGTGATGCGGCTTCCCAAAGAGACGAACATCACGATACTCGCTCCCGTGGTGAAGGACAAAAAGGGAGAGCACCGGAAGATTTTGGAATTCCTGCTGAGTGACGGGTTCACACGAGCGCGCATCGATGGCGAGGTGCGCGAGCTCGAAGAAGCCATCGACCTCGACAAGAACAAGCGTCATACGATCGAGGTCATCGCCGACCGTCTTGCCATCGCTGATGAAGACCAGCAACGCCTCGCAGACTCGCTTGAGACCGCTCTCGTGCTCGGTGACGGCGTCGTTATGGTCGAGGTCGCCGGCGCCGAAGAGCTGCTTTTCAGTGAGCACTTCGCGTGTCCCGAGTGCGGTATCAACATGGGAGAAATCGAGCCGCGCATGTTCTCGTTCAATAGCCCGCACGGGGCGTGTCCGGCATGCCACGGCCTGGGGTTTGAAAAGACCCTCGATGAGGACTTAGTCGTGCCCGACAAATCCCTCCCCGTCATGAGAGCCATAGCGCCGTGGGCGAAATCGACGAGTGACTACTACCCGCAGTACCTCTTGAGCGCAGCCAAACAGTTCCAGTTAGGCCTTGAAACGCCGTACGAAGAGCTTACCGAAGAGCAGAAACACCTCCTCCTCTATGGCTCGGGCAGCCAAAAAATGCTGTTTGACTACGTCGGCCGACACGGTCACGTTCGCTTTCTCAGGCCGTTTGAGGGAGTGATCAAGAACCTGTCGCGTCGCTATCGCGAAACCGACTCTGATTACATTAGAGACGAGATTGAGAAGTATATGCGCCTGCGTGCGTGCGATGCGTGCAACGGCAAACGCCTTCAGCCTAAAGCTCTCGCCATCACCATCAGCGATCGCTCTATAGCCGACGTCTCGGCATTGTCAGTCGACGCCGCGCACGAGTTCTTTGACAGCTTGCGCCTCTCTAACGGGAAAATGACCATTGCTGCTGAGGTCATCAAAGAGGTTAAAAAGAGGCTCAACTTTTTGCAAAACGTGGGCCTCAACTACTTGACGCTCGATCGAGCGAGCGAGACGCTTTCAGGCGGCGAGGCTCAGCGAATACGGCTCGCGACGCAAATCGGTTCGGGCCTCGTCGGGGTGCTCTATATTCTTGACGAGCCGAGCATCGGCCTCCACCAGCGCGACAATCTGCGGCTTATCGGGACGCTGAAGAGTCTCAGAGACCTCGGAAACACGCTCATCGTGGTTGAACACGACGAGGAGATGATCCGTACGGCGGACTACGTTATCGACATGGGGCCGGGCGCCGGAGAGCACGGAGGCGCCATCGTGGCGAGCGGTACCCCGAGCGACATCGTGCGCGATCCTGAGTCCATAACGGGACAGTACCTCAGCCGCGTTAAGCGGATCGAGGTGCCGAAACGACGCAGGATCACGAACGGTAAAGCGCTACGAATTATCGGCGCGCGCCATAACAACCTCAAGAATATCGACGTTGAGATCCCTCTCGGGATCTTCACCTGCGTTACCGGGGTCTCCGGATCAGGAAAAAGTACCCTTATCAACGATATCCTCCACCGCAAACTGGCCCAACGGCTGCACCGAGCGTACGGAAAGCCCGGCGACCACGACGGCGTCTTGGGCATTCAGCACATCGACAAGGTGATCACGATCGATCAGTCGCCTATCGGTAGGACGCCGCGCTCAAATCCCGCAACCTACACCGGGATGTTCGATTTCATCCGGGCCCTCTTCGCGCAGCTTCCCGATGCCAAGGCCCGAGGCTATCGGCCGGGCCGGTTCAGCTTCAACGTGAAAGGCGGCCGCTGCGAGGCGTGCAGGGGTGACGGAATCATAAAGATCGAGATGCATTTTTTGCCCGACGTCTACGTGCCGTGTGAGGTCTGCGAGGGGAAGCGCTATAACCGGGAAACGCTCGAAATTCGCTACAAGGGCAAGAATATCGCCGACGTGCTTGACATGACCGTCGAAGAGGGCGTGCACTTCTTTGAGAATATCCCGCGCATTAAGCAAAAGCTGCAGACGCTCTATGACGTGGGGCTGGGGTACATAAAACTCGGGCAGCCGGCGACGACGCTCTCTGGTGGAGAGGCACAACGCGTCAAACTGGCCACCGAACTCAGCCGGCGGAGCACCGGCAAGACGTTCTACATTCTAGACGAGCCGACGACCGGCCTGCACTTTGATGACATCAAGAAACTGCTCGCGGTGCTCGGCCGGCTCACCGACGCGGGGAATTCGGTGCTCGTCATCGAACACAACCTCGACGTGATCAAGACGGCCGACTACATCATCGATCTGGGCCCCGAGGGAGGCGACGAAGGCGGGTACGTTGTCGCGCAAGGAACGCCTGAGATGATCGCCCGATCGGGCACGTACACCGGCGAGTTTCTCAAACGAGTGTTGAACGGATACTAAGAGCAATGCAACCACACTCAGTCACCGCGAGGCTTCACAACCTGCCGAGCAGTCCGGGCGTCTACCTGATGAAGGACGCCGGTGGAAAAATCATCTACATCGGCAAGGCCGTCTCACTGAAGAACCGAATCCGAACGTATTTTCACAGCACGCCGGCGGCTCCGCGAACTAGGGCGCTCGTCGAGCGGATTGACGACATCGAGTGGATCGTCACGAACACTGAGAAAGAGGCGCTTATCCTTGAGTCGAACCTCGTTAAGCTTCATAAGCCGCGATACAACGTTCGGCTGACTGATGACGGCAGCTTCCCGTACATCCGGATCACCAATGACCCGTATCCGAGCGTCACCGTGACGCGCGTGGTGAGAAACGATGGGTCGGCCTATTTCGGCCCGTACACGAGCGCGCAGGCCACACGTCAAAGCGTGAAGGCGTTGCGTAAGGCGTTCCCGTTACGCAGCTGTGGCCGAGATCTGCGGCGCGTTCTGAGGCCGTGCCTCAACTACCAACTCAAGCTGTGCGCCGCTCCTTGTGCGGGCAAAACGGATCCTGACGCGTATGCACACCTTGTGACGGGCCTGGAGCGGTTTCTTGAAGGGCGACACGACGACATTCTCACTGAGCTCAAGCGCGAGATGAAAGCCGCGGCGATGTGCATGGAGTTCGAGCGCGCCGCGACGCTGCGCGATCGCATTGCCATTCTCGAGAGCGTGCGAGAGCAGCAGTACGTTGAACCGCGTCGCGGCGACGAAGACGTCATCGCCATCGCCCTTAGAGGTTCACAGGCGTGCGCGCTCGTGCTCATGGTCCGTGACGGCAGGGTCACGGGGCAACACTCGCATGCGCTCCGGGGGATCGAAGGCGCCGAAAAGACTGAACTGATGACGGCGTTTGTCAAGCAACACTACTTACACCTCTCGGGGCCCTACGTCCCGAAGGGCATTCTCCTCGAGCACGCGATCGAGGAGGCGGACGCCATCGAAAATCTCCTCACCGAGATCAGAGGAAGCCGCGTCCACTTAAGCGTTCCAAGGGCAGGACCGAAGACGAGGCTCGTCGCGCTCGCGCACAAGAACGCCGAATCGATGCTTAAGAAGCCAACAGCGGCCGATGCGCTGTACGTTCTTAAAGACGCCCTTCGACTGCGTTCGTACCCGTACCGAATCGAGGCGTTCGATGTGTCGAACCTAGGCGGTGCCGAGGCGATGGGGTCGATGGCGGTATTCATCGACGGCGCACCACAGGTTAGAGAGTATCGCTCCTATAAGATCAGAAGTGTCGCTGCGATTGACGATTATGCGATGCTTAAGGAGATCGTCGGCCGGCGATATCGAGAGCGTGAGGGCCGCGCGGACCTCATCGTGGTCGACGGAGGAAAGGGACATGTAAGCGCCGTCAAGGATACTCTGACGATGCTCGGACTGAGGATTCCCATCGTGGGCCTCGCAAAGCGCGAAGAGCTCGTTTACGTGCCTGGTCGGTCAGCGCCTGTCGCGGTGCCGCAGATCGCGCTCAACGTGTTGATGCGCGTTCGTGACGAGGCGCACAAGACGGCCATCAGGAGACATCGCAACTTCCGTTCGCGCCGGCTCTTGGAGAGCACGCTGGATCACATCCCCGGCGTCGGCAAACGGCGAAAAGTCGAGCTCCTCAAACGTTTCGGATCCGTGGCTCAGCTCAAAAAGGCGAGCCTGGAAGAGATCCAATGCGTGCCTGCCGTTGACAAGACGACCGCCTACAGCGTGTTCAGTTATTTTAACGAGCGGCAGAAGGTCGCCTGAGTGCCGACCTCAAACACGTAACACGACGAACGCGTAATCAGGAGACGTTGTGGACGCTTGGCGTCGCAGACTGGTTTTCGATTCGATACCGCCCCTCACCACAGCGGGGAATGAACCAATCCGGTACTATGCGCGAGGGATCTTTTAGGCGAAGCCGTGCCGTCCATAGCGTCTCTGTGGGAGTTGAATGAGGTGCGAAGGCTGCTTCGGAAACAGAAGGATAACGGGGCTTGGCCGTACCGCGGCGCTCGCCGCTCCTACTTGCGCTCGGCAGATAACTACGATCAGTTCGAAACGTACCGCATCGTTGGTGAGCTGGTCGAGAAATTTGGAATAACCCGTGATCATTCGGCCATGCGGCAAGCAGCTGACTATCTCTTTTCGCATCAGACTAACGCGGGTGATTTCAGAGGTATTTACGGCACTCTGTACTCTCCAAACTACTCTGCGGCAATTATGGAGCTTCTGATCAAGGCTGGCTATGCGCACGATGAGCGGATAGCAGGGGTTCCGGTGGCTGCTCCATATTCGTCAGCGTGACGGGGGATGGGCGATCCCGCTGCGCACTGCAGGCGCGAAGCTTGACTCTCTTATGATGAAGGGTGATACGATCCAGCCAGATCGCTCAAAGCCGTTTTCCCATCTCGTGACGGGCGTCGTCGTGCGCGCTTTTGCGGCACACGAGCGACGCCGAGCATCATCCGCGGCGATGGAGGCGCGCACGCTGCTCGCCTCGCGGTTCTTTCGACGCGACGTGTATCCTGACAGAAGCGCTGCTTTTTTTGGACGAAGTTCTCATATCCGTTCAGGTTTACTGACCTTTTATCGTCGCTTGACTCGTTGTCGCGGCTCGGTTTTGACCTGCCAGACACGGGAATCAAACAAGCGCTCGCTTGGTTCGTCGCCAAACAGCGATCAAGCGGGGGCTGGGAATTGAAAATGGTAAGAGGAGCAGATAAGGCACGCACACTTTGGCTTAGCCTCGCGATTTTCCGCGTCATAAAATCGTTCCGTGACTGAGACGCAGACGCGCGGCGGATCAGATTCGAGAAAGAGCTCCGAAGACCACGTCCTAAGCGTAATCTGTGTGGGGCAGGAGCAGCCACTCCAAGCAGGGCCTGCAGTAGTGCTAGTAGGACAAACAGGTCTTAGGAGTCGGCGCCGTCTGTCTCGATGTTCCTCCAGTGCCCTCTTTTGCGTGCCCAAGGGCACGTTGCCAATCCCGGAAGAGCCTTAATGCGGGGGCGCTTTTTTACTCATAATTCTGATGGGCAGCAGAATCGACGACTCGGCACAAGTCCGGGTTTGCTATGTGGGCTGCGAAGGAAGCAAGGGACAACTCTTTGATCTACACCACCCCAAGGACGGTACGCTGTGAACGCTCTACTCTTCATTGTCAGCTTGGCACTCATCTTCGTCGGCAGTAGTCTTTTTACGAATGGCGTGGAATGGATCGGGCGCAAGTTCAATCTCTCTGAAGGCGTCGTCGGTTCGGTGTTGGCCGCCGTAGGAACGGCGTTGCCGGAAACGATCATCCCGCTGATTGCTATATTCTTTGTCGCTGGAACGACTGGCCAGGATGTGGGCATCGGAGCGGTCCTAGGCGCCCCGTTTATGCTAGGAACCCTCGCACTGTTTATTACCGGCATGGCCGTGCTCATTTTGAGACGCCGTCGGGTGATGGGAGCCAAAATCAACTTTGACAGCCAAATAACACGGCGTGATTTGAGCGTCTTTTTCTTCGTTTATTTAGGTGCTTTAACCCTCGCTTTCATCGCACCTCAGCAGACGAAAGCGCTCATAGCGCCCCTCTTTGTGGCCATTTATGTCGTGTACGTATGGCGCGTATTCAAGACCGGCAAGGGGGCATCGGACGCACCGTCGCAGCCACTGACGCTTGACTCGTGGGCAGCGCGACTCAAAAGCGTCACCGCGCGCCAGACCCCACCGCTAGGGCTCGTGCTCGGACAAACCGCGTTATCACTCGTCCTCATCATAGCGGGCGCGCAGCTCTTTGTGAATCAGATTGTCAGTCTCGCCGAGCAGCTCCACGCAAGTGCAACGCTGCTTGCGCTTGTTATCGCACCCATTGCAACAGAGCTGCCTGAGAAGCTCAACAGCGTGCTGTGGGTCAGCCAAGGCAAGGATGCGCTCGCTTTGGGGAATATAACGGGGGCAATGGTGTTCCAGAGCTGCATTCCGGTGGCATTTGGCGTAGCCTTCACCTCGTGGGTGCTTGGTCCCATTGAGCTAATAAGCGCTGTAATTGCTCTCACAGCGGGCCTTTGGGTCTGCGTGCTAGCGGCCAGAGCGAAGCTGACGGCACCAGCGCTCATCTTCAATGGGGTCCTTTACCTGCTGTTCCTGTCGGTCGTGCTCCGGGGTTAGCAGTCTCGGATCAAAAGCTTCTGCTAAGTTTTTCTAGCCTGTTCGTCAATCTTCGGTCAGCCTGCGCGCTTGGTTCTTTCCGCGTCACGACCGTATGCGGACGCTTTCGTAATTGAACACCCCCAAATCGTTAGCTAAAAAAGCGAAAAGGCCAGCTCTCGCGCCTACAATCAGATTCAAATGATCTTGCTAACCTGGCTGCTAATGTACGGGTATGCGTCGAATGTCTGGCTGAAGGAAACGTTAACATCTATTCCGAGGGGATGCGCGGTGACGACCCCGTTTAGACTCATCATCAAGCTTTTTGTCAAGATAGCTTGCACTACAGTGCTGATTGCAGAGCCGAAGTAAATAGTTGACTGTATTGGGATGTCGACGCTCCCGCGCGCCGGGATTTGGATTCCGTCTGACGTGCCGGTGCTCAAGATCTGGTTGCTGGAGGTCAGTAGGAGGTTGTACGTAATGGATTTGATATTGACTCCTACGACATTCGGGTTATACAGTTTTATCACAAATGTCAGCGTAAAGCCCGAGCGTGACACGTTATCGATCGAGCTTACCGACACCCCCTGCACTTGAGGGGCTTGGAGCGTCAAGAGAAAAGCGGCCCCAACGATGGCGATAATGATTATGACTGCGGCTATTATGGCGACGATAGTCCTTGTCCGCATGACCAAAAAATAGGCCTTTTGACTATATATAGGAACCGAAATGATTGATCAGGCCGAAGGATTGACCTGGCCTGACTGGCAGAGCTGAGAAGCATGTTCGGGCCAGTCCCCTAAAGTGAGCCACGGCCGACGTTTAGTCTACATGTAAGGAAGCCAATCTGCTCCCCGGCGGTCCTGCGCTTGACGAATGGAAAAACATAATATCACGCTCCTACCGTACATTCGATATTGTGCACTCCGTCTGACCAATGCTAGCGGAGTGCGCAAACCACGACGTAATGTTAGAAATGCGAGGCGAGCACGAATGCAATACGAGCACGTCACTAGGCACGAGTGGGAACGAACCGCCCTGTACCTTGCCGTCGGGATGCTACTAATTGTAACAGGCGCAATTTTTCTCTTTGCTATCAACCGTATCGTAGGGGCAATCCTCTGGTTTGCCCTCATCGCTGTGGTGCTCGGGTTGCTGGTCAGCTGGCATACGAAAACGTACGCGTACCGCTGCAAAAAGTGCGGAGAGGAATTCGAGATATCGCGTGTGACGAATTTCGTAAGTCCACAGGGCGTAGGCAAGGACGGCGCGTGGAAGTACCTGAGATGCCCGCGATGCGACAAACAAGAACGCGCCGAGGTGCTGAAGAAAGTCAAGCCGTGATGCCCGCCCAGGCGTGCGTTGCTTCGCGTTCAACAGACAATGCGCGCAGTCTCAATCAAAGCTGATTCACGCTACTTTTGACAAGCGCACTCCCAAGAGTCACGAGAATCATCCGCAGCCAAAAGCTGTTGCGTGCACGGGCGTTGAAGATTCACTCTGCCTCCTCAAGGCTTACGAAAAAAGGGAAAAAAGGGGACGCGTCAAGCCGTTGCCGCACCGTCCGTGCGGCACTTAGGTGCACCGAGTGTCGTTTGGGTTTCCTACAGAGCCGCGCCTATTTCATCAAAGCAACTGAGCTGATCGCATCACAGCGTAGCCTGCACTTCCAGCCGCACCATCTGCACGTGGACGTGCCCGTTTTCATCTAGCGGGCGTTTCTCAATGTACGTCTTGGCGATCTGTTCCACAAAATCCTCGCGCAACGCTTGCGGAAGGCGCCCCGTGTAGGGGAGGAAGACGGTGCGTACCCAGCCCTTTAGCGCTCCTTTCCCATCGTGCACCATGTCCTTCGGGATCAGCTCAATACGTTCTGGTGAGAGGCCAACGCGACTAATGAACCCGCGGTACTCTTCGACGCCGTAAAAGTACCAAGGGTAGGTGAAGCCAACAAAATAACCTTTCCAGCGTCTTTCAGTGGCAAGCTCGTTAGCGACGTCCGAGATTAATGCGGCATTTCCTTCTCCTCCGAACTGCAGTAGCGTCCGTCCGGGCGGCTTAAGCGCCCGTTTTATCCCGGCAAGCACGGCGAGATGGTCGCTTATCCAGTGAAGGCTTGCAAATGACACAACGAGGTCAAAATCGCGGCGGTACGCGAGGCGCGTTGCATCCCCCCAGCGAAATTGAAGATTTGGGAAAAGCGCCAGAGGGAACCGGCGGTGGGCGAATTCTATCATCGTTTCGGAGCTGTCAATGCCAAGCACCGACCCATCTGGAATGCGCGCCGCAAGCTCGGCGGTCACCTTCCCATCGCCGCAGCCTATGTCGAGCACCCGTTCATCACCTGCAAGTTTGAGGGCCCGAATGGCGTCACGTGCCCACTGCTGCTGGGACGAAGAATGTCTCTCGTAATCGGCAGCATCCCACTGATAACTCATAGTTTCAAATCTCCAACAACCGATATTTTTTAGTTGTTTGCTTTCTGAGTCCCTCGTTTCGAGAATGATTGCGAGGGAAGCGCTATCTTAACAATCCTATTTGCCGCTCGGATTCCACTAAGACCCTTGCGGCGGAGATACTCTTCTGAAGTGCTAGCACTCTCTAACAGCGACAAGCGCGTTGAACTTGTTGATTCTCATTTTCTAAGCGAGGTAGCCGTTTGTTCGGTAAGCACGCCTTGGATGGGTTAGGTCTCCAACACAACTCGATAATGTGCTGCGTTATTGCGCACGCGTTGCACGGCGCTGTTTATGTCTGCACAGGAGAATACCTCTGTTTTTGCGACGATATCGTGGCGTGCAGCAAAGACTAGCATCTCTTGCGTCACCGCTCTCCCGCCTGTTACGCTCCCGGCGATCGATTTTTGGCCGGCAACGAGGAGCGAAGCAGGTGCGCTGACGACTCCCGCTTCCGCTTCGGAGGACAGTCGACTGACGATCGTCAACTTGCCATTGGGCCTCAGCGCCTCCATATAGGCGGTCCACGGGAGCGGCGCAGTTGCCGTCGATAGCATGAAATCGAGGGTTCGGGCAGCGCTTCGCATTTGCGACGGATCGCGGCTCATTACAAAATGATCGGCGCCAAAGGCGGCTGCGTCGTCCTTTTTTGCAGGGTTCGTCGAGAACGCGGTCACTTCGCACCCCATAGCGTGGGCGAACTGCAAGGCCAAGTGTCCGAGTCCGCCGATGCCAACGACGCCGACGTGATGATGTGGCCGCACGCCGTAGCGCTTCATCGGCGCGTACACCGTAACGCCTGCGCACAGGAGCGGTGCTGCGCCGGCTGAACCGAGCGACTCCGGAAGGGGGAAGGTAAAACGACTGTCAGTGCGAACGAAATCGGCGAATCCACCGTGCCGCCGGACACACGTGAGCACCTTGCTCTGGCAGAGATTCTCGTAGCCGTTCAGACACCACTCACAGCGCAAGCAGCTGCCCGATTGCCACCCGACACCGACTCGTTCACCAATGCTGAGCTGCTCCACGGCCGCTCCAGTGGCCGCCACCGTGCCAACGATTTCGTGTCCTGGCACGAGGGGGTAATGCGAGATTCTCCAGTCGTTATCAATGAGGTGAACGTCGCTGTGGCAGATCCCGCAGTGGCTCACTTTGACATCGACGTCGTACGGGCCCAGTTTCTGAAGCTCGTAGTCGAATGGCTGTAGCGCAGCCCCCGGCGCTCGTGCAGCAAATGCGTGAACTCGCATGGTTTGTTATCAATGAAGGTTGTATGCCGTCCACAGCATTTTAGTGTTTGGTCACCGGAAGCGGCTGGTTAATGTTGGCGGCCTTTCAGCGCGTCGCGCATCGCGCGTCGCGCAGCCATTCCTACGCCCTAAAGTGTTATATATCACAAAGCATAGCTTCAGATATATTGTAAAAGGAAGAGGCTTCCCTCGTGCCGAGACGAATATGGAAAGAGTGGGCGCAAGATCAGTTTCTAGGCGTCGCGCAGTTTGGACCCATGAGGATGGAGCGCGGCAACATCAAGTTTTTCGTGCTCATGACGCTGCGCGACCAACCGCTCCACGGATATGGCATTATTAAGGCCATTGGGGGTTTGAGCGGTCACGCCCCGAGCGCAGGCGTGATCTACCCGACGTTGCAGATGCTTGAGGATCAAGGTTGCGTCGCCATGAACGAGGAGGACAACAAGAAGGTCTACGTCTTAACCGATGCGGGGAGACGCTTCTTGGACGAACACCGCGACACCGTCAAGCTGCTGAGCACGCGCGCCGCTCAGCCACGATGGAGTTCACTTCCCGGGGTCGGCCGGCGCATCGGGGAAATTGCCCGCGCGATCTTTTCCAACTACTCGTACCTTGATGACGAGAAGATACTGCAGATCGAGCACATACTTGATGAGGCAAGGAAACAGATCGGCGAAGTGATTTTTGCGAGAAAACGTTGAGACGGCGCGGTTCCTCCTCTTAGCGAGAAATCCGACCGCTGCGTCGAGCGTGTCGCTCTTATTTCAAAAATCCTGTCTTTGTGTAGCTAACACTTCCATTCTAGAGCGCTTTCATTGCTAACACGTTTCGTCGGTGCCATAGGACAAGTGTTTCTCTAGCCACGTCCTTGAAACGAGTTGAACACTTTGAAGACCTCGGACTCAGTAATGATTGAGTCTACATCGTGGATCCCGGGTGCGTATTTGCCACCATTTTGGGCGATTGAAAGAGCTGAAGCAAGTATTATTGAAAGTATGACATCACTTATGGTATTGGGCATGCTTTCGCTAAACCAGAAGTTTATCGGATATCCATCAGCTACTAGTCTTATTTCATTGTCTTGAATGCTATAAATTGTACCTATCGCCTTATTATCTACGATCCACCGCGTGACCTCGGTGGACAGCGATTCTAATTCCTCAAACCCGATCTCTCTTCGATCTGAGGTTGCGCTCACAAGATAAGTGCCGTTTTTGAGGTTCAGAATCTCATCTCTTCCAATCGAAGTGACGCCTGAGCAACCTATTACCATATATTTGTCTTTAACGAGATCGATTGAGTTACGTTCAACATTGAACGTTCGGTCTCTCGCGCTTTGTTGTCGCAGAGGGTCGGGATCAAAGACAGATACGTTCATTTTATTGCTCAAAGCCTCGGCTATGGCTTGTCCAATATTCCCAAATCCCAAAAGCCCAATCCTCTTTCCAATAAGTTGCTTGCCAGTCAATAAATTTTGCAGATTTCGCACAACCGCGTCAGCGACGTAACGGGGTTCGATCTCGGTTTTTGGCTTACACTCGGCTACGTTTAAGACAGGGATTGCTAAATCAATTTCTTTGTCTTTACGTATTCCTTGCGTCGTTTGTTCGACTGCTCCTAGAGTATTCGAGACGAGAGCTTGGAACCTCTCTTCGTGAAGTGATTGGACAAGATACCCCCCATCTTCGAGAATGATGATAGGTTTGACCGATCTAGCTTTGAGGCTGTCTAGCACATCTTGATATTGATCCAAGCGGAAAACTTGATAATTTTTTTCCTTCAAACAAGAAACGATTCGCTCCCTGTCTGGGTAAAAATATGGTTTGTAAAACAAGTACGTATTTTCAGGCTGCAACCCAAATTGTGTACAAACCTCTAGGAAATACAGCAAGTCTTTCAAGAAATGCAGTACCACGAGGAAAGTTGTGTTCTTGAATTGTTCATTTTTCCTAAAGTATGAGCGGCTTTGTGATACCCACCTCATCACGTGCATTTCCTTCCGAATGCTGGAGGTCTCTCCTTTAGATATGTTGCAGTCTATTGGCGGCTGAGGGACTTCTTCCAAATCACTCCCTTTAGCAATATCCATATTCAGTTGATAACTCACAATTACGTCATTTTCCATAAACTCGTGATCTTCATCACATTGGTCACACGGAAGAGTGAGCGGAAAACTGAAAGGAGTATTTTGCTTGTAGCACGTGCCCCGTCTATTAACGCACTCAAGTTTGAATATTGGATTTAGCATTCCAATTTCAACGCCCTTGTCTAAAATCACTTTAAGTTCACTTTCTGAGACTCCTGTTAGTGCGGCAGCAGTCCTAAGCTCAAATATAGTGCCGGCTTGGTAATTCCGCTGTTGAAAATAACGGTCGATTGCTTTGATATCTTTCCTCAAAAGAGGAAATTTAGTCAAGAGAATTTCGGAGCCCTGCCAATACATAATCTACTTCTTCTTGTCGACACTGACGGGTAAATGCTATCCTGTCAGCATATATCCTAGTCCGCAGTTCTTGAATAAGCACGTTCTGCGACTTGCTGGTCAGCCAATAACAATTTGTTGCGTTCCCTAGTCCGCTGCGGATATTCTTCCGAGCATTCCGTGCATCAGGATCTTCATAAATGCCTTGATCTATTGATGCACTTACGAATTCGATTTGTGAGCCCATATCTGTCCTGAAGCCAAGGTTTCGGACTCTGACTTTGTCCGAATTCTCCAATTTCTTGATGGCAGCTTGCAAACCTATGTTTGTCAGAATTCCAAACTTGAACCAATCGTCCAATTGCTTAAGGTAAGGCTCTTTTTCCTCATCATACCTTGATCCTCTAGGTAGCTGGTGTATCATCAACTCTGCATCTCCGGACACCAAATATACTCTGAAGATGACGAGATCCCTGAATTTAGTAATTAGATATTCTTTTATGCAAAATTCTCTGTTCGAACGATGCACTCGCTTTGTGCTTCTTAATTCGAGTGTTACTTTTTTGGTTGCCCAGCATATGTTAAGCCAATCCTTATTATGGGTAATAGAAATCACCTGAGATTTCTCAGGTATCACGCAAGGCGTTTGCGCGTTATAAACGCGATCTAATCCAATTTCCTTGAAGACTTTCTTTACGTATGCGGAATTCCGCAATTTTACAAGATTGGGCTCTGCAATTCTAAACAGATAGATATGCTGATTGCCAAACCTTTCACACTCGTCAAGAACGGTTAGCAAGTCGAGCTTGTTTATCTCGCCCGTAGCGACTAATTTTCGTAGCCTTTCTCTTTGCACTTCTTTTGTTCCGGAAGTGGGATAATCTTTCTTTTTTAGGAAATCGTAGACGAACTCTTTCTTGTGTGCGAGAATCAAATCTATGCATTGCAAAATCGAATGATCAATCTCAGTTTCTATTTCACCCATACAAATCGCCAGTGCGAGTTATTAACAGTAATAATCTAAAAAAGCAGCTTGAATAATAAAGTATCACATTTTCACTGCGCTCGGTGTGATATGCCGTTTAGTGCGCTTTGGTATCATCAAACTCTATGAGCTTGCCGTCGGACGTGTTAAGCGCTCCGTAAATCGCGAAGGGCGTATTGACCGCAACTGAGGTGAGATCAGTAGCCGCGGACAGCTTGCTAGGCATCGCACTATAGGGCTATAACGACTGAGCATTCGATGTGGCCCATCGAAGAGTTTTTTTTAGGCTGTTCGAATCGAGGGTCCGAGTCATACTAGGGTATGAGGAACTCATACTCATGCACTCCACCGGTCAGCTCGGTTTTTCCACTCAATAGTTGCAGCTATTTCCGGTGCAATTTGTATTCGACCGCACACTCGAGTAATCTATCTGCACGCGCTGATGACGAAAATAACAGATTCCACTGGCTGTTCATTTGGCCGATGATGAGCACACTGCTTCTTGATTAGGCCGAGCCCGCAGGGCGCTTCTTTTCATGACGATCACGGTACTACCTCAAAAATACAGTCGCAGCAAAGCTAGAAACTACTTAAAGAGGCGCTTGAGCGCGCGACAAAAATCGGTTCCAATGGAGCTTCGGCGAACTGCAAACGGCTCGGCAGATATGCCCATAACATTGGCTGTTGCCAAAAAGAAGAATCTTGGCCCGATAAAATACCTTCATTTCGAGTCCAGATTTTCAAAAAAAGCGTTGAATATGAGCGAAAACGTTAAATACGATCGTGTAGAGCTTTATTGTGCCGTGATTAATAGGAGCCGGGTCCGCGATCTGCCCTGCTTCGAAAACCGTCTTCTCTTACGGCTACCGGGCCCGTGCTCCATTATCGGTTTTTTTCTGTAGTTTCTTAGGCTTTTTTCCGGTGCAAGTAGACGGCCAGTGCCCATCTGGCCTCAGGTCCTTGCAGGTGATAGAGGCAGATCGCACTATAACTCACCGTTTCTGTTTGCTTTTTTTGATGCTGGCCACGTGAGGCGCGGTTGTGGAGCATCGTTGACAGAAGTTGCACGAAAAATCGCGCTCGAGCACTGGAACTCTTCAGACTTCGTCTTGCTGTCTCACACGATCAAATATTGAAGCTGCTTCGAATCTCTTTATCTATTTTCGGCGAAAAACAGCCTTGGCAACGATAACAAACGCGCATTAAATCTAAATCAATATATAGCGTTGCTTGTTAACGGATAATAAACAGACACAACGGGAGGTGATAAAATGGGAGAAATAAAAACGATCACAAAGATTCCGGTTAGGGCAGTCGCGTTAATGGGTGCCGCAATTGAAGCCGTTTTAGGGCTCATTTTTGGGATCATTACAGCTATAGGCATTGGAGTTGGCGTCTCGACGTTCTCTAGTTCAGTTGCTGGGGGAGCAGTCGGTGCAGTTGTCGCTATTGTCGGCGGCGTTGTCGGCGGCTTTATTGGCGGCTTTATTATAACAGCAATCATAGCACTGATCTACAATTGGCTAGCACCTAGAATTGGCGGGATTAAGCTTGAACTCGAGTGACGGCAAAACATACGTCGTAGCCTAAATTGCAGATTTCTGGCGCTCAACGCAACGCGGTGGGCGTCATTCTCTTTGTTTTTTTAAGACAACAAGTAGCAGCGCGCAGTCATTCGACAGCCGCTGAGCACAGACTTCAAATAAGAGCAAGACGACAGCGTTTTGGGGGCTCCTGAATACTTCTACGGACAGACTCAGATCGAATTCCGTCTCAGCTGAACCGAATCAAGACAACGAACGGTAGCACTGGCGTGAAAGAGAAGATAAGTTTCGACAATGCGGCAAGCACCCTGTTTGCCCCGCAACTCGTCGGCCTGGTGACGACGATTGATCATGCCGACCGACCAAACGTGGCGACCTTCGCTTGGATCATGAGCACCTCGCACGATCCGGAGCTCGTGGCAGTGAGCGTTTCAAGACAACGCTACACTTATGAATGTTTAACAGATGAATTCGTCATTAATTTGCCGACAAAGGAGTTGCTCGAACAGGTGTGGGCCGTCGGGATCTGGTCAGGAAGGAACGTGGACAAGTTTCAGGCCACCGGGTTGACGCCCATACCCGCGGACGTGGTGAAGCCCCCCCGGATTGCCGAGTGCCCAACCCACATAGAATGCCGCATCATCGACACGCTAGACACGGGAGACCATACCATCTTTGTCGGCGAAGTCGTGGCAAAATCAGGCGATCCCGATGCAATGAGGGACGGGACCCTCAACGAGCGCATTGAGCCTTTGTTCCATCTTGGGGGCAAGAAATTCCTCTGCGGTCGCGAACGAATTGACGTCGGTAGGAATCTAAGGGACAAAGGCAGCGTTTGAAATCCCGGCAATTCAGTTTGTGGGGAGGAATTTGGGCGTTGGTCGTTGGGGGGTGCTGGGCTTCTCGTGTTCATGGCGGTAACATTCATTCCCGACGATTACCTGATCAAAAAAACTGTCATTTCAAGGTCAAAATCAGAAAAAACTTCGAAATCACGGTGAAGGTTGGTTATACCCTGAACGTTCGATGCTGGAGTTTGAGGTCCGCCGTTCGCCCTACCTCGAATCGTCTTTTATTATTACGTGCGGCGGACCCCGCTCCATATTGGCCGCAGCAGCTTTGCGGTTGCGATAATTTTCTATTTAGAATGTAGGCGAGGCCGCTTTAAGCCCCTTACGGTTTTGTCTTGAGGGTGCGTCGCATATTCGCTGTTTTCTTAAGTTGGGTGTTTGAGCCGTCGCCCCGGAGCTGTGACACAAACGCGGTGTCACGCGTTTACACGCAATTCCTGCCTCACGCGTTTACACGCAATTCCTGCCTCACGCG
>Ga0326727_10005173_pt1 | contig 37725 bp, 27 predicted proteins | sample MB2enrmetagenome_FD_207643 | JGI IMG/M metagenome (GOLD analysis project Ga0326727, IMG submission 207643) | Lab enriched peat soil microbial communities from McLean, Ithaca, NY, United States - MB29MY | ecosystem: Environmental > Terrestrial > Soil > Wetlands > Peat | place: USA: New York... | reverse complement strand
TGCTGGTCATCGTACACGCCTCTCTTCGTAAAGCGCTGGAGAGGTTCGGGGAGCAGGTGCGCATAATCCGGTATCGTTACGCGCTCCGGCCTCTCCCCGACGTGAACCACCGGCTGTTCGTTTTCAATCCGAGTCCATTCGAAGGAGGCGCGGTCTCCATAGACGTCGAAGCTTTCTACATACTGGCGAGCCGTCTCGAACAATGATCGGGTCACCTCGAAGGCCAGTGGCTGCGCTCGGACCTTAAAAAGCGCGCTCTCCACGGCAAAGGGCGAACCGTATTTCGCCATCAGGCGGTCGGCGATGCGCCCGGATCCGAAGCACGACACGTACTCTGCCTCCGCGCGGACGAGCGCCAGGCAGGGGCTCACGGCGTGAGTGGCGTAATGCATGGGGGGCAGCCCTTCCCAGTAGCCGGGCCAGCCCGCCATCTCCTGCTGATGACACCCGCGCATGAACTGAATGCGTCCGAGTTTGTCGGCGTCGCGCAACTCTCGCACGTAGAGAAATTCCCGCGTGTAGATAGCTGTCTCCATCATCATGTAATTCTTGCCGGCGGCATGGGCGGCGCGCACAATCTCGCGACAGTCCTCTACGCTGGTGGCAGCCGGCACCGTGCAGGCTACATGCTTGCCCGCCTTGAGGGCGGCAATGCTCTGCGGTGCGTGCATGTGGATGGGCGAATTGATGTGGACGGCGTCCAACTCGGGATCCTGGATCAGATCTTCAAATCGGGTATACCTGATTTTCACCCCGAACTGATTGCCCACCTCGTCCAGATTCTCCCTTGTCCGCTGGCAAATTGCGTACATGTGGGTGTGGGGGTGATGCTGGTAAATGGGGATGAATTCCTTTCCGAAACCAAGTCCGACAATAGCGACGTTAATCTTCTCCTGAGTCATCGCGTTTCCATTTCCCTTTCTGTGGGGTCGAGCTGGCGCAGAGCGAGGGTCTGAGATCCGTAAGGACTGGGAGGTTGCCGAGCCGCAGCGCTCCGCTCTGCGCCAGCCGGGGTTTCCTTGACCTGCCCGATCGAGCCGTCGGGAAGAATCTCCACCGCAGCGGAATCCAGCACGCGCTTGGCGGAATCGAATGTGAGCACGCGAGCGTTGCGAATAATCATGGCGGGCCTGTCAAGATCCAGAATCTCCCGGCCGTGGCACAGCCTGGTTTTCTGTAGCGGCGGTCTCCGGCCACCGGATTTTCGGCGCGCATGGAGCGCGGCCACAGAGAATGATTATCATTATACGTTGTGAGATTCAACAGGGGTGAGGTGAGCGAGGAACAGTATTCACGAACACCCCTATCTCAATTACGGCTATGCCGTCACCAGCCACAGCAGCCAGGGAGCCACCGCCGACCGTGTACTGGTACACGTGGACACCGAACAGGCCCACGACCAGCTTGTCAATTCACGTCTGGCGTATGTCTCCATCTGATACTTCTGCTCTGAAAGCACGCCGCTAAAGAGGGTTTTAGAGGAAAGGGTTAACGACTCGGATGCCGGCGATGACCTGTCCGTGCTTCAAGTCTTCGCTTAAGAGTTCGCGTGCGCCGTCTTGTTCCGCAGCGGCGAGGATCATGCCGTCCCAGAAGGAAACCTTCCAAGCTTCGCCGATCTCGGAAGCTCGAACCAGCGTAGACGTGGTAATCGCGGATTCTACCCAAAGGCCGTAGTTCCGGATAATTTCTCGCGCCAAACTGCGGGCGAGGGGCTTTTTGATCTTCTGTGTCGCGTTGACGTAGAACTCCTGCAAAACCTGGGTACTGAGCCGTCCCTGGCCATTGTCCCAAAGTTGCTTTAGTCTTTCCGCCGCGCGTTGCTGCTTCGCGCCGGCATCGCTGTCGTGGGCGTAGATGAGCACATTCGAGTCAACGAAGGCTTTGCCGGTCATGGAGCGCCTCGCGATCGGGAATTCCGGTTCCGCCAAGATGATAGGGATTTTCCAGGTGGACCAGGGCTTTGGTCTTGGCCTCCGTGTATGCCGCCTCGCGGTCCACCAGCCTCGCAAGCTCCTGGCCCAAAAGCCCGCTGATGCTTGTTCCGCGCTGAGCGGCGATCGCTTTGGCGCGCTTGAGCAGGGGTTTGTCAATCGCCAGAGTGATGTTCTGTTTCATCGATCACCTCCTCGATCAGTATAACACGTAAAATACGTGAAAGCTTAGCGCCGCGCGGGGACGTCCTAAAGGCAGAGTGCGACACGTCCAAGGCATTCGAGCGGAACAATAACCACGGGGATGTGCCACTGGCGATCTGTTACAACATGGGGGTAGGCTTCGATCTGCTTACCGATGCGGAGAAAGGAGCAAGAGTGCTGTCCGTGCTCAAAACATTGAGGGTGGGAGTTAATGAGGTAGCGACGGAAATCGGGGGGTTGGTGGGGGCCAAAGGACCACAGTGTCAACCCCACGAAATCAGAGAGGCGGGGGGGCCGGGATTCGGTGGAAAGAGGGTACAGTGACGCCCAGCCTGTTCGGCATTTCCCTACAGAGGGCGAGAAGGAGGCCCTTCTTGACGAATATCGAACCGAGCATGTCTGATATGATTGATCCCAGCGAGCCCCGGTCACTGCTTTCGCGACCGTGGGCTTTCCCTTCGATGACGAATCCACGGCCAATTCCCAAGAGGAATCGGCCGTGGCCACCTCCAGGTCACACAACCTCAGGCGCCGTTCGAACGGGTGAAGGCAGTCATGAGATGCCGGGCTCCCGACTTCGCCGGGACAGGTTGCCCTACCCGGCGTTCCGCGGGGCGAATGCGGAACTGGGGGCGGCAGGCCGTCCCCTACAACGGGAGGCCGCGCGCGCAAAGGTACGCGGCCGCTCTTGATAGGTTGAGTGCGGCGGGAAGGTTAGGCAACGGACTGCAAGGCGAGAATCTTTTTCGTCACACTGGGGGAAAGTCCACAAACAAGAAATAGTCTTTGTGATAGAGGTAATCCTCGTCGCTCTCGTCGACGATCCGCACCAGATCATCCTTGGCCGCCACCGGATCGGGAAGAATCCGATAAACCTTGCCGGGAATGAGCGATGCCTGATAGTCGCTATTGTCGATACAAAGAGCGAACGGTTTTATTGGTGTTTTCATGATTCGTCCAGGTAGCGTTTAATTTTCATGTCCCTTTGGCCGATCCCATGCGCCTCAAACCAGTGTAACTCCACGGCGCGTAGGTCGCCCCGTTGGGGCTCACGATGGGGTTTTCCTTTCGATGACGAACCCACGGTCAGTTCCCAAGACGAATTGAGAAGGGCAGTGGCGAGTGACAAGTGGCGAGCGGCAAACGGGACGACAAATCACAGATTCAAAATTCAAGAGAGAAAGGCCAGGGGAAATGCAGTCCTTGCCTACTGCCTACTGACTTCTGCCTTGCGCCCCGCTCACTCCTCAACTTCGTAAGGGACGCTCTCATCGGCCATGGTCAAGGCCATAATCGCCTTCGCCGTGTGCAGGCGGTTTTCCGCCTCGGTAAAAACCACGGAGTGGGGGCCGTCAATGATCTCGTCCGTCACTTCGTTGCCGCGGTCGGCGGGAAGGGGATGCATGTAGAGCGAATCGGGCCGCGTCAACTTCATCTTGGCGGCGTCACAAATCCAGTGGCGATACTGCTTGGCGATGCGAAGGGATTCCTCTGGTTTCGCGCCCATGGTGTCAAGGCAGCCCCAACTCTTGGGGATGACAATGTCGGCGCCGTGGAAGGCCGCCTCCATGTTGTCCACCACTTCAAACTTTACGCCCGCCCGCCGCGCGTTTTCGCGAGCCGCCTCCAGCGTTTCCGGCATCAGCCGGTACTCGGGAGGATTCGCCAGCACCACATCCATGCCGAATCGCGGCATCAGCATGATCAGTCCCTGCGGCACGGAAAGGGGCTTGGCGTAACTGGGGGTGTACGCCCAGGTCACCGCCAGCTTGCGCCCGCGCAAATTCTTGCCGAGCTTTTCGCGAATCGTCATCAGGTCCGCCAGGGTTTGGCAGGGATGGTCCACATCGCATTGCATGTTGACCACCGGAACGTTTGCCCAGCGCGCGACTTCGCGGATGTACTTGTTTCCTTCCCCGGGAATCAAATCGTGCCGAATAGCGATGCCGTGCCCGTAACTCGAAAGAATTATGCCCGTGTCCTTGGGACTCTCACCATGCGATACCTGCATCACGTCGGCAGTCAGGAAATGTGCGTGGCCGCCCAGTTGCGTGATGCCCGCCTCAAAGGAATTGCGCGTGCGCGTGGACTTGTCGAAAAACATCAGGAATATCGTTTTGTCCGGCAAGTGGCGGTGAGAAATGCGGTTCTTGAATTTCCGCTTGAGATCGGCGGAAACTTCCAGCAGGGTTTCAATCTCGGAATCCGCCCACTCCTGCGTGGTGATGTAATCCTTCCCTTTGAACAGCGCTTGCTCGGTGATCACAGTTGGACTCCTTATTCATGTGCGAGGTTTCAAGCGTTAAGAGCGGCCGAAACTCGAAGAATCGAGATTCAAAACTCGCAAGCGGTGTACCGAATTTCGAATTTCGAGTTTCGTCCCTGACACCTGGCACCTGACACCTTTCATAGTCCCGCGACGTTGGCAAAATTCACGCGCCGGGGGTCGCGGATGGATTCCACCAGCAGCTTGAGCTGCAAATATGGCCGCATGTCGAGCGTGTGATGCCCCGTCGCGGGTTTTAGTTTGCAGCTCACAATTTCGCCGCTGCTGGGCCGAATTTCCACCTCGGCGCTTCCGTCGGAGAACCAGGCGCGGTCGATGAGCGGGTTCAGGCTCAACTGATAAGACGCCCCCGCGATGGTGCCGTAGATGGTTGTCTGGTCACCCTCAAAGTCGATGTAAAAGCCGTTGCGGCCCGCGTATTTCCTGTAGGTTTCGAGGCTGCCGAAAAAGCGCGGCTTCTCGATGTAGGGGCCGCCGTCTTCGGGACAAAACACGTCGCAGTTTCCGCAATCGTTGCAGGCGTCGGCGTAGTTGGCGAGTTGATGCGCTTTCGCCACCTTGAAAACGCCTCCCGGCACGCGTTGCGGCGGTCCCTCCGGCGTGAGTTCGAAGTTGTCGTAGGTAACATCCGCTGCGGTAGTCTCGTAGACGAAATTGGCAACGTTGGGGCAGACGGGAACGCACTTGTCACAGTTGATACAGTCGTAAAGCCAGAGCTTGGACCCGATCTTGCGCGGCACACCCTTGTTCTGTTCCCACGCGTAACGCGGATTCTCGGTAGCCTCCTTGACGAGGATGGGAGTATTGAGCATGCCAGCGGCGTCCACCAGAGCCTGTTCTAGCCCAGCGATGGTTCCGCGCATCGCATCCACCATGGCGGGGGGAAATTCGGAGGCCTTTTGCTCAAATCTGCCGGCGATCTGTTGACACACTTCGCGGATGGGCACGCCATCCCGGGGCCCTGCAAAGGCGTTCAGAAGCGACAAAACGTCTGTTTCCAGCCGCGATTCGACCCGGGCAATCTGTCGCTGGTCAGCACCGACAAATTGCCCGCGCAGGGAATCCGCTATCCCCTGTATCACCCTGTTCTGGGCATTAGCCCTTTGTCCACAATGGCGGATCACAAAATCCGGCAAACGCGTCGCCGCCACCGCGTTCATTTTTTCTCCCAGCTTTTCCATGTAGCGAATCAACCGCGCGTAGCCGCCGGGCCGCAGCAAATCCGTGCAAGTGGTAACGGGAATCAAATTCATGGCCACGCAGTTCGCCATGTTGTTGGAATCAAGGCCGGCCGAAAAGGAAATGGGAATCGACGCGCCCATCTGCTGGCGAAACTTTTGCACCAGATTCAGGGTAAGAACGTGCAGCGGCGCGCCGGACATGTACATGACATCATCGGTGAAGAAGGTGCGATGATTCTTCACCACCAGCGTGTTGCTGAATTTCACCGCCAGACGCTTGCCGCGCGAGCGCGCCAATCGATCCAAGCGCGGGATCATCTCCATCGCCTCGGCCCATTGCAGGTCCTTGTCAAAAGCTTCCTGGGTAACCAGCAATTCGTGGTAACCGAGCATGTCGTGCAGCAGGTGCTCCACGTGGGCCTTCCCCAGCAGCGTGGGATTCAGCTTGACGCAGACGTTCAGGTCCATCTCCGTCAGCAGAAAGCTGACAATGCCTTCGATTTCACCGGCGGGGCAGCCGTGAAACGTGGAGAGCGTGAGGGTGTCGCTGATGCGCGTGGGGAACGGTAAATCGCGATAGCGCGCCCAGGGGCCGGTGAGCGTCGAGCGCAGTTCTTTCACGATGGCCGTCGCGTCCTTCATCGATTCCATCCACGTCCGCACGCGTGGGGAGCTGATCCCTTTCAGATCGTAGCCCACACTCATGTCAAAGATGGTGTCGCCCCGATCGCCGGGGAAATCCTCGCCCAGCAGCTTGGAGGCCTTCACAATTTCGATAAACATCGCCGCGCCCACGTACTCGCGCAGCGACTGCTCCAGGCGCAACTCCTGCGACCATTCCACGTTGTAACCGACGTTGATGATATCGATGCAGGGGCGGGGAATTTTCAGCTCATCGAGAATTTGCACCGTCTTCAGCTCGATAATGCGCGAACCGCCCAGCCACGAAAGCACGATGTTCTGCACCAATTGATTGTGGGGTCCGGCGGCCGGCCCCAGAGGCGTGGAGGCGGCGTGGCCATGGAAGCGGACGGAAGTGTCGAGGCCGGGAAGGCCGCGGAAAAACTTGGCCTTCGGCAGGTCGAAGATCTTTCCTTCCCGCTCGTACTCGAGAAACGCCCGTTGCAGGAGCAGCGGAAGTGGGATGGGAACCAGCTCTGACATAGTAGGGCAGTGGTTAGTGCTTAGTGGTTAGTGGCTAGTTTCCGGCGCGCCAGAACTAGTGAGGTGATGGCTCGTGGCTGGCTACTACCCACTAACCACTAGCCACTGTACTCACATACGTCAGCGGAAACGCCGCGTAGAACTTGGCAGCTTCTACCAAGTGGCGAATAGGCACGCGTTCCATGACGCTGTGCGCCACCTCCTCTTCGCCCGGCCCAAAGCCGATGGTGGGCACGCCCATCAATCCCATGGAGCCGACCCCGTTGGTGCTGAACGTCCACTTGTCGACGACCGGCGGCTTGCCGTGCAAGGCGGCATAGGCGCTGACGCCCGCCTGCACCAGCGGATGCTTCTCCTCCAGCACCCAAGTGGGATAATACTTTTCCATCGGGTAGCGAAGACCCGTGTAGCTGGGCACTTCGTAGTTCAGGATTTCCACCTCAGCGCCCTGGGCACTCGCGAGAGCCTTCACTTCCGCGACCGCGCTTTCCTTGGTCTCGCCCGTGGTCAGGCGCCGGTCCAGGTGGATGGAACAGGCGCCGGGCACCGCGCACAGTGAGGGCGACATCGAGCGGATGTCCGTCACCGCAATCGTTCCCTTGCCCAGGAACGCATCGTGGCGCAGGCGTGTGTTCAGCGCTTCAATCTCGCGCACCAGAGGCGTCATTTTATAAATCGGATTGTCACCGCGTTCCGGCGCGCTGGCATGGCACGACCGCCCGCGGAAATGCACCTCAATCTCCATCCGTCCACGCTGGCCCCGGTAGACTTGCAGATTGGTGGGCTCGGTCAGCACCACGCAATCCGCGGGGATGCCATCCTCTTTCAAGATGTAGAGCCATGCCAAACCGTCACAATCCTCCTCCTGCACGGAGCCCACCACGTAAAGCGTGTAATCTCCCGCGAGGCCGAGTTCCTTGATGATCTCCCCCGCGTAAACCAGGCTGGCCATTCCGCCACGCTGGTCGCTGGAGGCGCGCCCATACACGAACCCATCTTCAACTTTCCCTTTGTAGGGATCCCAGGACCATTCCTTCGGGTCGCCAACGCCCACCGCGTCGGTGTGCGAGTCCATCATAATGATTTTTTTGCCGGAGCCGATGCGCCCCAGTAGGTTGCCCATGGGATCAGTCCGGATCTCATCGAAGCCCACCTTCTCCATTTCGTGGCGGATGCGCTCGATGACCGGCCTTTCATGGCTGCTCTCGGCGGGAATGGCAACCAGATCGCGCAGAAATCCCACCATCTCTGCCTCATGGGATTGGGCGAGGGCCGCGATGCGCTCGCGCTTGCGGATGATAGTTTCAGGTGCATTCATCGTATGTTTGGGAAGAACGTCTCCTTCCGTGTCTTTGCGCCTTGGCGTCTTTACGTGAGATTGTTTTGTTTTTCAGAAATTGACAGCAACCGGGAAAACAATTTCTCGCCAAGGCGCTAAGGCGCAAAGCTTCTCGAAAAACCGATCTCTAACCTCGTTCTGCCTTCTCGCGCAACGCGCGCAACACATCTTCCGGCCGGATGGGGAGCTTTCGGAAGCGAACCCCGATGGCGTGGAAGACCGCGTTGGCCACCGCCGGCGCCGGGGCATTGATGGGTATCTCGGAAATCGACTTGGCCCCGTAAGGCCCCAAGGGCTCCTCGGTCTCCACCAGAATCGTCGTGAGCTTGGGCATGTCTTTCGCCCCCAGCATTTTGTAGTCGAGAAAGGAGGGGTTGATCATGCGGCCGGAGCCGTCGAGCAGCATCTCCTCGGTCAACGCGTAACCCAGGCTTTGCGCCACGGCGCCTTCGCTCTGTCCTTCCGCCTGCATGGGATTGATGGCCACGCCGAGATCCACCGCGGTCACCAAGTGCAGCACGCGAATCTGGCCGGTCTCCGTATCCACCTCCACCTCGGCGAACTGCGCGCAGAAGGGCGGCGGGCTGTCGGTGTTCCAGTGCGAGGCATTTTCCATGACCTGAACTTTTTCCCTGTACATCGCGTAGTGCGCCAGATCTTCCATGCTCACCGACTTCTCGCACTCACACTTGGTCACCACCATGTTGTCGCGGCAGGTGAGGTTGTCAACGGGAACATCGAGCATCTTGGATGCGAGGCGCAGCAGGTGGTCGCGCACCTTTTCCGCCGCCTTCTTCACCGCGCCGCCGGAAATGATCGTGGTGCTGGAAGCATAGGCGCCGACGTCGAAAGGTGTGAAGTCCGTGTCACCGGAGCAGACAATCATCTTGTCCAGGGTGACGCCCAAGGTTTCCGCGGCGATCTGCGCCAGGACCGTGTCCGCCCCCGTCCCCAGGTCGGCGGCGCCCACTTGCAGGTTGAAGGAGCCGTCCTCATTGAGCTTCAGCGAAGCCGCCGCCCAATCGACGCCGGCAATGCCGCTGCCCTGCATCGAGCAGGCCACACCCACGCCGCGCCGCAGGTGGCCGCTCTTTTCCGGCAACGTCTCGCGTTTGCGCACCCAGTTGATCGCCGCGGCGCCGCGCTCCAAGCATTCCGGCAAACCGCAGCTTCGAATGTGCCGCGGCAAACCTTTGCGTCCCTCGCCGAGCTGGGCGGAGAGTTCATCAATATCGCCGAGCCGGATCATGTTTTTCTTGCGCAGTTCGACGGGGTCCATCCCGAGCGTGTACGCAATCTCGTCCATCACCGATTCCTGGGCGAAGTAACCTTGGGGACACCCGTACCCGCGAAACGCGCCCGCTACAGGGGTATTGGTGTAAACGACGTGACATTCAAACCGCATGTTAGGGGTGCGATAAATAGGAAGAACCTTGCTCCCTGTATTTCCCTGGACGGTGTTGGCGTGGCTGCCGTATGCCCCGGTGGTGGCGAGGACCGTCATCTTGTTGGCCATCAGTGTTCCGTCGCGCTTCACACCCATCTTGATGGTCAGGATTTGTGGATGCCGGCTGCGCGCCATGTTGAACTCTTCTTCGCGCGTGTATTCAATTTTCACCGGCCGGCGCGTAGCCAGGGCGAGCGCCCCACAGATGTCTTCCAGCAGCATTTCCTGCTTGCCGCCGAAGCCGCCCCCAATGCGGGGTTTGATCACATGCACCCGCTGCACGGGGAGCTGAAGGATCATCGCCACCTGGCGGCGAGTGTGGTAGGGCACCTGCGTGCTGCTCCGGATCACCAGGCGGTCGTCGGAGTCCAGCCAACTGATGGTCACGTGCGGCTCGAGCGGGCAATGCTGCTGGCGCTGGGTGCGGAATTCGCGCTCGATAACAAGGTCAGACTCGCGGAATCCGTCTTCCACGTTGCCGATTTCTTTCAGAATATATCCGGCAAGGTTGTGTTGGGCGTCGTGGATGCCCTTGGAATCCGGCTCATCATGAATCACCGGCGTGCCGTCGGACATGGCCTGCTCAATTTCCAGGATGGCAGGCAGAACTTCATACTCGACTTCAATGAGCCGCAGCGCCTCTTCAGCAATGGCGCGGCTTTCCGCCGCAACGGCCGCCACGCGGTCACCCACAAAGCGCATCTTCGAGTCGAGCAGATAGGTGTCGTAAGGCGAAGGCTCCGGCCAGCTTTGGCCGGCGGTGGTGTGGGGTACACGCGGAACATCTTGATAAGTGAGAACAGCGTGCACGCCCGGAAGCACCTTGGCTTTGCGCGTGTCAATCCGCTTGATGCGCGCGTGCGCGAGCGGGCTGGGAAGAATCTTGCCATAGAGCAATCCGGGAATGTGAATATCGTCGGTGAACGCCGGGCGGCCGGTGACGAGCTTGAACCCGTCCACCTTGCGAAGATTCTTTCCGACAATGGAATGCTCGGAACTCATCGCTTTTTCCCATGTAGGGCCGGACGGCGTTCGGCCTTGGGCCGAGCGCCGCTCGGCCTTACCTGCTTGCGGCTTTGGCGGTAAACCCGCGCCGCCGCCAAAACCGCTTCCACCGGCTTGAGGTAGCCGGTGCAGCGGCAAAAATTCCCTGCCAGCGCTTCACGCACTTCCGCTTCCGTAGGATCGGGGCGTTCCGCGAGCAAGGCTTTCGCGCTCAAAATCATTCCGGGCGTGCAATACCCGCATTGCACGGCGCCGTATTCCAAGAAAGCTTCCTGGAGGGGATCCAATTTTCCGCCCTGCTCAACCCCTTCAATCGTCAGGATCTCGCACCCCTCCGCTTGGGCGGCGAACATCAAGCAGGAATTTATAGGCTTGCCGTTCACCAGAACCGTGCAGGCGCCGCACTCACCCGTTTCACAGCCCCGTTTCACGCCGAAATAACCCTCGCGGCGCAATACGTCCAGCAGGAGGTCGCCTGGCGCGATGGTCCACTGCTTCAGTTCGCCGTTCACGTGGAGGTAGAGTTGCATACTGTTCATGGCTTGCATCCGGCTTGGGCAGCGCACTCACGCAGAGCTCGCCGCGCCAGCACCGCGCTCATCTCGCGACGGTACTCGGCGGAGGCCCGGCTGTCGCTGATGGGGTTGACCTCTCGCATTACCGTTACACCAACATGCGTCAGCAGGTCTTCGCTGATAATGTTCCCCAGCAGCAAGGTTTCAGCATTCCGGGCTCGCAGCGGGGTGGGTCCTACCGCTCCCAGAGCCAGGCGCGCCCACTTGATGCGACCCCGTGCGTCGGCCTGTAACCCCGCCGCCACGTTCACCAGGGAAATGTCCGACGCCGTGCGTCCGAGCTTTTGAAATGACCAACCCAACCGCCCGCCGCCGGGCAAAGCGGGGATAACGACTTCCTCCAGCAACTCGTCATTTAAGACGGTCCGGTGCGGGCCAGCGTAGAATTCGGTCAGTGCAGTTTTGCGCTTGCGGCGTGAATTGGCCACCACCACCTGTGCGTCGAGCGCCAGAAGCACCGCCGCAGTATCCGCAGCGGGAGAAGCATTCGCCAGGTTGCCTCCCACCGTCGCCATGTTGCGGTTTTGAATCGAGCCGCATGTGGAGGCGGCCTTGGCCAGAATGCCGCCGGCGAGGGCGCGAATTACGGGCGAATGTTCGAGCCCCGCCATGGTCGTCGTGGCGCCGATCACGCATCCCCTCTTATTTCCCCGAACATAATCCAAGCCCAGATGAGTGACGTCGACGAGGTAGCGAGTTGACCGGTCGGCCTGCGTGACGATGTCCGTCGCGCCTGCCACAATCCGTCCGTGTTTCCCCACCTTGCGGAGCAAGAGCAATGCTTCGCGAATAGTGGCGGGGCGGTAAAAACACTCAATATGGTCAAACATGGTGGCTAAGAGCAGTGATGAGTGAAGAGTGAAGAGTGATGAGTGACGAGCAGGAAGCCCTGTTCATTCGTTCTTACTCGTCACTCTTCACTCGTCACGCATCACTTGTCCCTCGCATTGAAACGTCGAAGTATATCAAAGCAGTTGTGGGCTTCCAACCATTTTGGCGGCAAAACGGCGATGGCGAGCCAGGATAGGGTCCAGTGCAACGGTCCTGAGCTCGTGGTTTTCCACCACCACTCGCCCTTCCACGATCAGGGTTTCCACGCGAGTGGGAGCGCACAGCACCAAGGCTGCCGTCACGTCTTCAGCGCCGCTATAACCCACGTCGCGGAGATCGAACAGGGCGATGTCCGCGCGCTTGCCCGCGGCGAGGCTTCCAATGTCATCGCGGCCCAGACATTCGGCGCCTCCCAGCGTCGCCATGCGCAGAGCCTCGATTGCTTTGAGGGCCGAGGCGCCGTGCGCAAGGCGATTGAGCAACAGAGCCTGGCGCGCCTCCGCCAGCATGTTGGAACTGTCATTGGAGGCGCTGCCGTCAACCCCCAGGCCCACAGGCGAGCCGGCGCGGCCGAGCGCCAAAACCGGGGCGATGCCGGAGCCCAATCGCATGTTCGAGCTGGGGCAATGCGCGATCCCCACGCGGGCGCGGCCCAGGCGTTTGACCTCCCGAGAATTGAAATGAATCCCGTGCGCGACCCATGTGGTCTGGCCCAGCCAGCCCACGTCCGCCATAAAATCCAGGGGGCGCTTGCCGAAGTGTCTCAGGCAATAGTCCTGCTCGTCCCGGGTCTCAGCAAGATGGGTGTGCATCCGCACCTGGTGGCGCTTCGCCATCGCGGCGGTTTGGCGCATCAGTTCTTCCGACACGGAGAACGGCGAGCAGGGCGCCAGCCCAATCCGCAGCATGGAACCCGGCGCGGGATCGTGATATTTGCGAATCACACGTTCGCAATCCTCCAGGATTTCATCTTCGCTCTGCACCTCGGAATCCGGCGGCAGGCCTCCCTGGCTTTTGCCCCGGCTCATGCTTCCCCGCGTGGGATGAAATCGCATGCCGATTCTGCGTGCGGCGGCAATCTCCGCATCGATCAGTTTCGTCTCGCCGCGAGGAAAAAGATAATGATGGTCCGTGGTCGTTGTGCAGCCGGAGAGCAGCAACTCCGCCATACCCACCAGCGCGGCCACATGCATCGATTCTTCATTCAGGCGCGCCCACATGGGATAGAGGGTGCGCAGCCAGTCGAAGAGTTCCATGTCGGCGGCGGCGGCGCAAGCGCGCGTCAGCGTCTGGCAGAGATGATGGTGGGTGTTAATCAATCCCGGCAGGGCGACCGCGGACCGCGCGCTGATGGTGCGGTCGGCGCGCAGCCTCTCGGGCGGACGCTTTCCCACTTGCTTGATTTCGCCGCCCTCGGCGTAAATGAATCCGCCGCGCAAAACAGTGTCAGGCGCATCCATCGTAATCACCGTGTGGATGTCGCGAATGAGCAGGGATGGTTTGGGGTGTTGAGGCTTAGTCATGGCTGTTTATATCGCTGAGACGCAGAGAAGATTGAGTGATTGGGTCATCGGGTCATCGAGCCAATTTGAATTTCAGATTGAATCTCTTTGCGCCTTCGCGCCTCTGCGGTGAGGAGCCCCCCTACGAAATCAATCGTCGTTCTCTCAGAATCTCCTCCAGTCCGGCTCCATCCGGCGCAATGTCGAAAGGTTTCGGGACTGCGGACTGGGCGCTGCGAATGTCTTTCAGTCCATTGCCGGTTACCACCGCAAGAACGCTCGCCTTGCGTCCGATGATTCCTTCTTCAACTGCTCGGCGCACGCCGGCAACCGCCGTGGCGGCGGCGGGTTCGGCGAAGATGCCGGTCAGGCGGCCGGTGCAGCGCATGGCCTCGAGAATTTCCTCGTCCTGCACATTGATCATGGTGCCGCCGGAAGCTTGAACGGCGAGCACCGCCTTTTTCCAGTTCCGAGGGACGCCCACCGCGATGCTGTCGGCAATCGTGTGCGGCTCGATGGGCTTCAGCGGTTCGCCGGTGCGAAAAGCGGCGGTCACGGGCGCTGCTCCCGCCGCCTGCACGCCCAGCATTTTGGGAGTGCGCTCGATGAGCCCCAGCGTCTTCATTTCGTGGAAGGCCTTCCCCACACCGGCGATCGTGCAGCCGTCACCCACTGAAACCGCTACCCAATCGGGAACCTGCCAATCAAGCTGTTCGCAGATTTCCAGCCCCACGGTTTTCTTGCCTTCGACCAGGTACGGATTGATGGCGCTATTGCGGTTGTACCAACCCCAACGCTCGCAGGAACTCTGGCACAATTGAAATGCGTCTTCGTAACTGCCGCGCACGCGCAGGACGGTGGCGCCGAAGATCAACAGTTGCGTGACTTTGGGTTCGGGAGCGCGCTCGGGCACAAAGATGACGCTCCGCAGTCCCATCGACGCCGCCATTCCCGCCAGCGAGGAGGCCGCGTTCCCAGTGCTGGCGCAGGCGATTATCTTCTGACGTTTCTCGCGCGCTTTGACTACGCCCACAGCACTCGCGCGGTCCTTCAACGAGCCGCTGGGGTTGCGCCCGTCATCTTTGAGGTAGAGAGTCTTCAAGCCCATGGTCCGTGCCAGGGACGGAGTTTGTACAACTGGCGTCCATCCAACTTGAAGCCCCGGCAGAACAGCATCCTCGCGGATGGGCAACAACTCGCGGTATCGCCAGTGCGAGTATTCACGGCGCTTGGCCAGGCTCCGGCGAGTGAGGCGCTTGGCGATCGGCGGGTAGTCGTATTGAACGTCCAGCATTCCGGTGATTCCACACGCCGGACACGTGTAAGGAACGCGCGTCGAATACGTCGCGCCACAAAAAACGCATTTGAGCCCCGTTACGAATCCCATGTTGAGATCCCCGTCACTCGAAAACATAGGTTACCCCGGTTTACGCTCGAAGCCAACGCAAATGGGGGTAGCGCATCGATTTGATGCAGAGGCGGCTTTGCGCCGCCATCTGGCGAGGTAAACTCGCCGCTACCGCACCAGATTGACCCACTACGTAATTCTGCCCCAGGCCGGGTGCAATTACATATAATGGTTTTTGCCCCGCAGGGCTGTGGAGGTAACCCTTAATGTTTCTGGACAAGTCCACATTGCAGGCTCTTCCCAAAGTTTTACTGCATGAGCATTTGGACGGCTCCATGCGTCCGCAGACGATCATTGAATTGGCCAAGGACGCCAAATACACCAAGCTGCCGACCGCCGATCCGGTGGCGCTGGCGGACTGGTTCTATCAGGGAGCCTATCGGGGGGACTTGGCCGGCTACCTGGAGGGCTTTGCCCACACCATCGCGGTTACCCAGACGGCTGAGGCGCTGGAGCGAGTCGCTTACGAACAGGCGGAGGATCTGAAGAATGATGGCGTGGTCTACTTTGAGACGCGGTTTGCTCCCATCTTCCACACCAAGAAGGGGCTGACCAACATGGACGTGGTCGCTGCCGTGCTCAAAGGCTTGGAGCGGGGACGAAAAGACTTCAAAGTGCCGGCCGGATTGATCGTCTGCGCCATGCGCAATATGAAAATCTCACTCGAAGTGGCGGAACTCGCTGTGGATTTCCGCGACCGTGGAGTGGTGGGATTTGATCTGGCGGGTGAAGAGGGTGGCTATCCCCCCAAGAAGCATGTCGACGCGTTCCATTATATCCAGCGCCAGAATTTCAATATTACGGTCCACGCCGGTGAGGGCTACGGCAAGGAATCCATCTGGCAGGCCATTCAGTATTGTGGGGCGCATCGCATCGGTCACGGGACGCGGCTGATTGACGACATCGTGGTGACGGACGGACAAGGGGTGAAGTTAGGCGGACTGGCTCAATATGTTCTCGACAAGCGCATCCCCTTGGAAATCTGCCTTTCCAGCAACGTGCACACCGGCGCGATTCCCACTCTCGCGGAACACCCCTTTAAGATGCTTTATCAACAACAGTTCCGGGTTACCCTCAACACCGACAATCGGCTGATGAGCCGCACCAGCATGAGCAACGAATTTCAGGTGGCGATGGACACATTTGGCTTGGGTCTGGATGACTTCGAAAAGATTACCCTCAACGCCATGAAGAGCGCTTTCTTCCCTTACGCGGAGCGCTGCCGCATCATCTATACGGCGATCAAACCGGGTTACGCCAGAGTCCGTTACCCCGAGAATTTGCCTCCTGTCGGCGGGATCTAGGCCGGGTTTCTCACGACGGGTTTGGAAGGGCGGGGTTTCGCATGTTGCGGAAAAACACTCGCTGCTCTCCTCCTGAGTCCTTCGCTGTCATCCTGAGCGAAGCGAAGGATCCTGCTCTGCGCATTTTCATGAACAGTGCAAGATCTTCCTTCACGATGCTCAGGACCGCGTGCGGCTGCTCAGAATGACGGCGCCTAGGAGTTTTTCCGTATTCCGTTCAGCCCCGCCTCTCAGAGAGAACCCTGATCAAAGGGACGGGGAAAGATTTCTGAGAGCCGGAGGTTTTTCCGGAAGCCTTGCAGATTGGCGAGAATGACTTCGACGTCGCCACAGTATTCCCAGAGGAGCTGTCGGCATGCACCGCAGGGTGAGGCAGGAGGCTCGCTGGAAGTCACGACCGCAATTTGCATGAACGCCCTTTCGCCCTCCGAGAGGGCCTTCCACAGTGCGACGCGTTCGGCGCATACCGTCAAGCCGTAAGTGGAGTTCTCGACGTTGCAACCCGTGTAGACCTTGCCGCCCGAGGCCAGCAATGCCGCCCCCACTTTGTAGGGGGAATAGCCGGCGCAGGCGTTCTCCCGCACTTCCACGGCGCGTGCTATGAGTTCTTCAGGATTCATAGCTTCTCACTCCCCTCACCCAATTCTGGCAGGACCGCACCGAGAAGATCTGCGAGGTGGCGCGAAGCGGTGCGCCCTGCGGCGAGCACCTCTTCGTGCGACAAGGGCTTTCCCGCCAATCCCGCGGCGCGATTGGCAATCGTGGCAATGGCGAGCACGCGGCATTTCAACTGCCGGGCCGCCATCACTTCCGGCACGGTGGACATTCCCACCGCATCTGCGTCCATTCTCTTCAAGGCGCGGATTTCCGCCGGCGTTTCATACGTGGGTCCGAGCAACGAAGCGTACACGCCTTCGAAGCACGGCACGCGCAGCTTACTGGCCGCTTTCCGCGTGCTGCGGCGCAAGCGAGGATCGTAGGCCTCGGTCAAATCCACGAATTGCGCTCCCCAGCGCGGATCGTGAACCCCGGCGAGAGGATTCACTCCTTGCAGGTGGAGGTGGTCGGAGAAAACCATGAAGCCCCCGGGCTTGAACTTCGAGGCGATGCCACCTGCGGCGCAGGTCAAAATGAAAGTCCGGACCCCCGCCAACGCCAGGACGCGCACGGGAAACACCACGGTGGCCGGCGCATGACCTTCGTAACAGTGCACGCGCCCTTCGAGAATGGCCACGGGAACACCTTCCCAGGTTCCCAGATGGAGGGTGCCGCCGTGCCCCTGCACGGTCGTCACGGGAAAATGGGGGATGCGTTTGTAGGGAATTTGTACTTGCGTCTGCAAGCGGCCCACAACCTCATCCAATCCGGAACCGAGAGTGATGGCAACGTGCGGCGCGAAGCCCTGAGAGCAAATATATTCGGCGGCTTGCTCCGCCTCTTCATAACCGTGGGGCAAGCCACGAGGGTCAAGTGATATGCGACGAGCCATAATGTTCACCGTTTCCGTGGTCCGAATTCAAGGTGACGCGAAAAACGAAATTCGAAAACTCGAAATTCGGTGACGGGGCGAGTTTCGAATTTCGAGTTTCGATTTTCGTTCTATGTTCACGCCAGCAGCAGCCCGGCGATGGCCGCCGCCAGGTAATTGGCTAAAGTGCCCGCGAGAAGCGCCCTGAATCCCAGTCTGGCCAAGTCTTGCTTCCGCGAAGGTGCCAGAGCGCCGATCCCACCGATTTGAATCCCGATGGAAGAGAAGTTGGCAAAACCGCAAAGAGCGAAAGTGGCAATCGTGAAAGAGCGCTCGGCAATGTGACCTTTGAGCGGGCCAAGCATGGAAAAGGCCACGAACTCATTCACCACCACCTTGGTCCCCATCAAGTTCCCGATGGTCGCGGCGTCATTCCAGGGAACACCCAGCAGCCATGCCACCGGTGCGAGGGGATAACCCAGCAGGGTTTGAAAGCTGGTGTGAATAACTCCCAAGCCCAAGTTGATCAGGTAAATGAGCGCGACAAACGCGATCAGCATGGCGGCAACGTTCAATGCCAAGTGGAGGCCGTCCGAAACCCCTCGTGATGCGGCATCCAAAAGGTTGATGGGCTTATCTTCCTCCGTGAGTTTGGCGTTTCCGGAAGTTTTGGGAATGCCGGTTTCCGGAACCAGCATCTTGGCCAGCACAATGGTTCCGGGAGCGGTCATCACCACGGCGGTCAACAGGTGGCGCGCCTCCGCTCCGAACAGGACATACGCGCCGAAGACCGACCCGGCGATATGTGCCATGCCGGCTGTCATGATGGTCATTAACTCAGATTCCGTCAGATCCTTCAGATAGGGCCTGATCACTAGCGGCGCTTCCGTTTGCCCCATCAGAATGCTGGCGGCGACTTCCAAAGATTCGGCCCCGCTCGTCCCCAACAATTTCATCATTGCCTTGCCGGCCCACAGGACCAGCGTGGGGATGATGCGCACGTAGTAGAGGATGGACATCAGTGAAGCCACGAAAATAATCATGGGCAAGGCTTGAAAACCAAAGACAAATCCAAAGCTTCCTTGGTATTTCCCCAGCTCGCCGAATACGAACTCGGAGCCGGCAAAAGAACAATTCAACACTTTCACGAACGCGTTCGAGATCACGGACATCAGCCTATAGCCCAAACCCGTCCGCAGCACGAATAACGCCATGAGGATTTGTAACCCCAATCCAATGCCCACCGTGCGCCAAGGAATGGCTTTGCGGTTTTTTGAAAGCAGGGCGGCCAACGACAGGATCGCCAATATGCCGAGTAACGGAATAAACCGTGTCATAAACATTTGCGATTTGGTGATTTAGTGATTTGACAAGTGGGTAATCCCAAGAATCGCCAGTTCACTCCCTCACTCAATCCCCCCCATTTCATCAAGCATCTGCCATTTGGTGATTTCAAAGACCGCCAAATCACTCAACCGCTGAATCGCGAAATCCGCTAGCGCTCCGCGATACGGTCCGTGGGAACCCCGGCGTCTTCCGAATGCAGCACGCGCTCCAAAACCAAAGACGGGGGTGAAACCGGATCCGGGGAAATGGCAATCACCTTGCGGATCATATCGAGTGCCCAGGGCAGGCGCGAGCGGTCATTGGAATAAAGAGTACAAACCCGCTCGCCGGCGCGGACCGCGTCGCCCACCTTCTTTTCGAAAACCAGGCCCACGGCGGGGTCGATGGTGGCGTCCGACCGTTCCCGCCCAGCGCCCAGAATCATTGACGCCATACCCATCACTCTCGCTTCCAATTCGGCAACATAGCCGTCCTCGGGCGCCACAACAGAGTCCTCATATTGGGCCTGGGGCAACAGCGAGTAGTCCTCCAGGGCGCGCGGATTGCCTCCTTGTTCCGCCACCACGCGCGCAAACCTTTCCAGCGCCTGGCCGCTGGCGATGGCGGAATCATACCGCGCGCGCGCGTCGTGCAGAGAAGGCGTCACGTTTCCAAGCAGCAACATATGGGCGGTTAGTTCGCGGCAAAGCTCCACCAAATCGCGTGGACCGCGGCCCTTCAGCGTTTCCACTGACTCCATCACCTCCAGGGCGTTCCCGACCGCATTTCCCAGCGGTTGGCTCATATTGGTGATCAAGGCGTGAACGCGCTTGCCATGCGCCGTGCCGGTATTCACCAAGCTGGTCGCCAGCGCGCGGGCATTCTCCAACTTTGGCATGAATGCCCCCGAACCGGTTTTAACGTCCAGCACGAGGCCATCAATGCCCTCCGCCAGTTTCTTGCTCATGATGGACGCGGTGATCAGCGGGATGGATTCAACCGTGGCGGTGACGTCGCGGAGGGCATAGAGCTTGCGATCCGCCGGCGCGAACTCCTCCGTCGCTGCGCCTAGGGCGAGGCCGCAGGTTTCCAGTATGCGGTGGAACTGCTGGAATGACAAACGGGGGCTGAAGCCGGGGATCGCGTCCAGTTTGTCCAACGTGCCGCCCGTGTGCCCCAGGCCGCGACCGGAGATCATGGGCACCAGGACCCCCGCCGCGGCTGCCGCTGGGGCGATAATCAAAGAGGTCTTATCACCTACGCCGCCCGTGGAATGTTTGTCGACCTTCGCCACCGGCAAGGCAGAGAAGTCGAGCACCCGGCCCGATCGCAGCATCGCCTCTGTCAGATCCGCCGTTTCACGCCGGTCCATGCCGCGAAAAAAAATCGCCATCAGCAAGGCCGACGCTTGATAGTCGGGGATTTCGCCCCGGGTGTAGCGCTCGACGAAGTCGAATACCTCCGCCTGGGTCAGAACCAGGCCGTCGCGCTTTTTCCGGATTAATTCAGGCGTGTCCATCCTCGGATGCGGGTGTGCAGGCCTGGGCACCACCCGCAACTCCCCCCTTTTTAGCCTAGCAGGGGATAGGAGTATACACCTTTTTGTAAACCCCACTGCGGGTTTCCCCATGACCCTCGCTTAATTTCCCCCGGAACTTGCCGGTCCCGGTCGAGTTTCGAGTCTCGATTTTCATTTCCCCTGTCTTGCCCACAGAACGGGACATCAGGTTGGAGGATCGGCGCTTGAGCCCAGGGGGCGGCTGGGCATACAATTCTAAACCGAGTGAAAGCTGAAAGCGAGTATAGCCGCGGGATTCAGGGAACGAAATGCCACCTCACGACGGAGCATATGATGGATTACACCTTTGAAGTCATCGCGAAGATGATCGACCATTCGTTGTTGCCAATTACGCTCACTGACGCGGACTTGGAACAGGGTTGCCTTCTTGCCCTCGAATACAACTGTGCCAGCGTTTGCATCATGCCCTTCTACCTCAAGAGGTGCGCGGAAATTCTGAAAGGCAGCACGGTGAAGCCGAGCACGACGATCGGGTTTCCGCACGGAGGCCACACCACCGCTATCAAGCTTGCGGAAGCCCGGCGGGCACTCGGCGACGGCTGTGAAGAGTTGGACATGGTCGTGAACGTCAGCAAGGTACTGAGTGGAGACTGGGACTATGTCCGGCACGAAATCAAAGCCGTCACGGAAGTGGCCCATGCCCAAGGCCAGAAAATAAAAGTGATTTTTGAAAACTGCTACCTGAAGGATGCCCACAAGATTCGTTTGTGCGAGATCTGCGCGGAAGTCGGCGCCGATTGGGTGAAAACCTCGACCGGCTTCGGCACGTCGGGAGCCACGCTCGAGGACGTGAAGTTGATGCGTGCCTACTCACCCGCGCATGTTCAGGTAAAGGCCGCTGGAGGCATTCGCGATCTCGATAAGCTCCTGGCCTTCCGCGCCTTGGGCGCGTCGCGTGTGGGCGCTTCAAAGACCAAAGACATTCTGGATGAATGCCGGCGGCGGCTGATCAATTAAGGGTGGTGTACGCCAACACCGTGATTTGCCGCAATCACAGAAAGAATTCACCACGGAGGCCACAGAGTTCACGGAGAAGAAGCGCACACGAGATGCCTGGGTCAACGGACTACGAACCGCAGCCTCTAGTCTTTGTCCGTGGGGCCAGAAACAATTTTTCTCTGTGGTCTCTGTGCCCTCTGTGGTGAATGGTTGTAAGAGCCTTCACACGCCCGCGCCGCGAATCAGCCATTCCTTGTCGAATTCTTCCCGATTGGGAAACGATTTTTGCGTTCCCACTCGCGTCGTCGATAGGGCCGCGTAAAGGCTGGCCCGAGTAAGAGCTTCCTCGTCCGTCAGACCCTCCGCCAGGAACACGGCAAAGCTGCCGATAAAGGCATCGCCGGCGCCGGTGCTGTCGATCGGATCGACCTTGAAGGCGGGGATTAATCCCAGGCCTTTCGATGTCGTCAGCAGCGAGCCGCGCTCGCCCAGCGTAATCACGACGCGTGAGAGCCCGCGCGCGAGCAAATAATCCGCGCATTTCTTGGCCTCTTCAATGGTGTGAACGGGAATGCCCGTGATGGCCTCCGCTTCGCTCTCGTTGGGTACGAAGTAGTCCGCCGTGGCAACTTCATTGAAATCCAGAGGCAGAGCGGGGGCAGGATTCACGATGCAGCGAATGCCCTTCGACTTGGCGAAGTGAATGGTGTGGTAGACGGTGGCCAACGGGATTTCAAATTGTAGCAGGATGGTGTCGGCCTTGCTGAGAAGTGGCGCGGCGGCATCCACATCCTCGGGAGAGAGCGTTTCGTTCGCGCCCTTAATCACCAGGATGCGGTTCTGGCCAGTCGGGTCCACGAAGATGGGCGCGACGCCGGTAGAGATTCCTTGCGCCATCCCCACGTGACTGGCATCGACGCCCAGGGACTCAAAGTTCTTGACCGTGGCCGGACCAAACAAGTCACTGCCGACCTTGGCCACCATGCCGACGGAAGCGCCGCATCGGCGTGCTGCCACCGCTTGGTTGGCGCCCTTCCCCCCGAAGCCCAGGTCGAATTTCTTTCCGAAAATCGTTTCGCCCGGACGCGGAAACGTGTCGTTGAAGGTGATCAGGTCAATGTTGGCGCTTCCTACCACGGCAATCTTGGCTTGCTTCGCCATAATCGCTCCCTTGGCCTAGGCGGAACCGCCGGCCGGTGAGGACGTGTAACGCGGACCTGTTCTGCAGGTCCGCGGCATTTCCTTGCCCATTGGGGACGAGCCGCGGACCTGGAAAACAGGTCCGTGCTACACCTGCTCCGATCCCCTAACTCCTCATCCCGGCTCTAGGACAGTTCCTCGCCGACCGGCATATTCATCCGCTTGGGCCGTCCGGGAAGAACAAAGTGTCTTGCGCAGCGCGGCCGGTAGGCATCGCCGGGCATCACGGTTGGACTCTCGTAGGAGGCGGGCTGGCCGTTGATGAGCCGCTGCGAGAAGAACGCTCGCGCCCCACACTCACAGTAGGCGATGCACCACGTGACGTTTCCGCCATAGGCATTCACCAGCCATAGGAGCGCCAACATGTCTCCGAAGGGCTGGCCACGGAAATTCAGGTCCAGCCCACCGGCAAGCACGTCATAGCCCCGCTCCAGGAGCGCGCGCGCACAGTCGAATAACTCATGCACGAAATTGCCCTCGTCGATGGCAACGCAATTGACCGGTTTGCCGATGACCCTCTCGCGTTCAGCAATGAAGGCGAACATCTCCCAGGGATTGGAGGAATCGAACTCCACAGCGTCCATCTGCCGATGGCTGAGCTGGTTGCGGCTTTGCACCACCCCTTGCGCACTCTTGGTGTCATCCTTGGGTTTGAAAAGGATGACGGCTTGATGGGCGTACTCCTCGCGCATGGCGACGCGCCGAATCAACTCCGCCGTTTTGTTGCTGCGCATGGGGCCAATCACCACTTCGATTGTTCCCGGCATATCATCGTCTCCTCAGGGTGAAGATGGCGACAGTCTATTCCAAAACCAGGAATGTCTAAAGTTTTTTTGGTACTTATAGAGCGCCGCTTCAGAGGGCATTCGTATTAGAATCGTTGTTTCAAAGCCGCTAATCGAGGCGAAACTCATGACGGATCTCGTAGCGCTGACGAAAATCTCTAACCTTTTAGCCGACCGGTACGGTGCGCAGGGGAAAGCCGCTGCCGACCGATTGCAGACTTGGCTGGAGGGCGCCGTCCCCGTGGGATTCCCGGACGTTCTGGCCCGACATTTGGAAGAACAGCACGTGCCCCTGCTCTTCGACGCCTTTTGGCAGGTGCTTCCCTTTGGCACCGGTGGGCGTCGCGGCCGCGTTGGCTACGGGTCGAATCGCTTTAACCCTACCACCGCCGCCATGACCGTGCAGGGTCACTGTAATTACCTGTCGGCGGCTTTCCCCGGCAAGGGACTCTCCGTCATCGTGGCCAATGACGTTCGCGTGTTCAACGATTTCGCGGGTGTTTACGCCTTTCTGGGGAGTGCGCATCCTTTGCTGGGAACATCGTCGAGGTCGATCGCCGTACTGGCATGCGAGATCTATGCCGGGAATGGCGTTGTGGCTTATCTCGCGGAGCCGGAAGCCGACCAGTCGCTCTTAAGCACTCCCGAACTGTCTTTTATCATCCGTAAACTCCAAGCGCTGGGCGGGGTTAATATTTCCGCCTCGCATAATCCTCCCGACGATAATGGCATAAAGGTTTACGACGAGTACGGCGGCCAGCCTATTCCACCCCACGATCAACGCTTGGCAGACGCCATGGATCAAGTCACGGAGGTGCATCGTATTCCCTTCGCTGAGGCGCTCGGCCGTGGGCTGATTCGCAAAATACCGGAGGGCCTGCACGGCGAGTATGTCGAGGAATATGTTCGCTTGTATGGCTGCGTCTTCGCTCCGCGGCCGGGTATTCCCGTGGTCTACACACCCCTGTGCGGGTGTGGGCTGCGTTCGGCCGGCGCGGTGATGCGGAAATTGGGTTTTCCCATTTTGTCGCCGCCCGATCAAGGTCCGGATGGGACCTTCGCTCCCATCCCTTTCAAGTCGCCTAATCCCGAAGTTTCGGAAGCGACCGTGCCCGCCACTCGATTCGCCGAATCCGTGGGCTCGGGCGTTGTCCTCTCGAGCGACCCCGACGCGGACCGCGTGGGCTTGGAGGCACGCCTCGCCGATGGATCCTGGTACCACTTCGACGGCAATAAGATTGCCACGCTCCTCTGTTATTACCTGATGCTCGATCCCGATGGCCCGCAGCGTCGAGGCTTGGTGATGGAGACTTTGGTGACCACGAGAATCCTGGGAAAAATCGCCGCGACGGCGGGCGACTCCTGGATCATCGATGACCTGCTGGTAGGGTTCAAGTACATGGCGAACGTCCTCAAAATCCTCGAGCAGCGCGGACGATGGGGAAACGCGTGTACCCGTCCGGAATCCCTCGTGCTGGCCACCGAAGAAGCGCATGGGCTGATGCTTACCTCCACCATTCGCGACAAGGATTCTGCGCCGGCGTGCATGTTCCTCGCCGCCCTCTATCAAAAGGTGCGGCAAGGGGGGCGGAACCTTTTGGACTACTACATTGAAATATTGGAAAAACTCGGCGGATACGCTGACGCGGGCCGCTCCATCGTGATGACTGGAGCCGAGGGAGGAATCCAGCGCGACCGCATCGTTGCATCGCTTCGCGCGTCCCTGCCGGAAACCTTAGGTGGCCGCGCCGTCCGCAAAGTGGTGGATCACTGGAATGAAGACTCCTTCGGCAAATTGCAGAGCAGCACGGATCGGCTCTCGCGCAACGTCCTCCAATTCTTCCTGGACGGTTTCATCGTCACCATCCGTCCTTCGGGCACCGAGCCCAAATTGAAATTCTATTGCCAGGTCGTGCCGATTGAAGAGCCGCAGGGCCGAACCGCGGGCCCTGCGCTCCAGGGAGTGGAATTGCTGCGCGATTTGACGGAAAGGGTCGAAAGCATGGCGCGCGCCGTTTATCAGGAATTACTGGCCCGCCTGGATCTGCGTCTGGGAGAGACGGGCCTGCTGCTCCCCGACATCATCGACATCGGCCGCAAACAGGAGTTTGAGCGCAAAACCGTTCCGCAGCTTCGCGAGGCGATTGCGCAAGGCCGCTTCCCGAACCTGGATAACCTTTTGGCTTGGCTGCGGGGTGAAGTGGCCGCCATGACTCCCGGGGCGAATCCGCTTCCCGCATTGAGAGCAAGCTTGGCCCATCTCTGCCGGCAATGGGAGAATGAACTGGGGGGCGCGCCGCTTCTCACTGAATTGGCAGCGTGGGCGGGGCCGCAGGTGGTGTGCTGATTTGAAAAGTGCGCATCGACGGCATTGAGTTTCTTGCCTTGAAATGCAACAGAGATGACCCTGTCTACCGAGCCCGGAAGATCAGAAGTTCGGAAGTCAAATCTCCTTCCAAGCGAACGGGGATTCCCGCTTGCAGCAGCCGATCTCCAGAGATTGCCAGTGTCCGGCCGCTGTTGGAAAAGGTCACATTATATGTCTTGGTGAAGTCGAGGCCGCGAGGCCTGAACCAATACGTGGGATCGCCGGATTCAGAAGTGCGAAACACCCAACCCAAATCCGCCTGGGAATCCGGCGTGGCATATTCCAGAACCATCCATGGAGTTCCCTCCATCAAGGGCGTAAGAGGAGTGTGATGATATACCCGGCAATCCTTCAAAATCGGGCGGATCACCTGTTTATAGAGATTCACCTGACGCAGGATCTCTTCCCTTAGTAAGGGGTTGAAATCTTCCGCCGATGGACTTAAGCCGCGAAAGATGGGGAGGGCCATCGTGGTGGCTCGCAATTGGGTTATCAGGTCGGCGTCTGAGGGGACTCCGCGGGTCTCCGTACCGAAGCTTCGGAGCAGAATCTCGGGAGGTAATATCCAGGTCATGCCGTTTGTAATCCTAAAACCGCGGGGAGCGCGCATCCAGTCGGAAAGCTCCGTGTTCTGAAAGCGGCGCATGATACCCAGATCGAGCCTGCCCCCGCCGCCCGCGCAATTCTGAAAAATGACGTGGGGGAACTGCTGGCGCAGCCGGTCAAACATGGCATAGAGGGCATCGACGTGGCGCCACTCGGTGTTTTCCACAAACCCATCCCGGAGGTGATTGCCCCCTTCCTCCACGGTGGCGTTGTAATCAAGGCGGAAGAGGTCCAGGTCGTATTTCTTGATGATGCGGCTGATCTCCGACTCCATCCAGGCGGCGACGGCGGGGTTCGCAACATCGAGTTGGCGCCCATTTGCCACGGGGTTGCCATCGCGCGTGAGAACCCAGTCGGGATGCTGCTGGCGCAGATTCGACGCGCTGCCGATGCTTTCGATCTCGACCCACAACCCGAAGAGCAGGCCTTTCTGCCGGGCGTGCTCGCGGATGGGATTGATATCGTGCGGCAGCCAGGCGCCCGCATACCAATCGCCCACATTCGCGCCCCAACGGTTCGGTTCCGGTCCGTACCAGCCCGCGTCAATCACAAAGATCTCCGCACCGGCGTCAGCCGCTAAATCAATTTCCCTATCGATCCCCACTTCGCTTTCGTGATCGACGATGTAACCGCGATGATTGGCTTCCACCAGCATGTCACGGCCCGGAATAGGCGGCGGCAGAACCTCGCGCCGGACGTGTTCATGCAGGGCCTGGATGACGCCGTCCAAATCCCCGCGCATGCAGAGGACGTGCGTGCGTGGAGTCTCCACGGACTCACCCGGCTCGAGGACGCGGAGCGCGGGATCCACCGTGCTTGGCCCCATGCGGAAGAGAAATGTGGCGTGGTCGGCCTCAGAATCTTGACGGCCGCTCACTTGATACGTCCAGTTGCCGCTCCAACCGAGTGAGGCCACAAACCATTCTCCCGTGGCCTTGTTGTGGGCGAAGAAAGTCGGGTGCCCCCATCCGGATTTCCCTCGCGTACCGGAAATTGTCTTGGTGGTGTTCTCAACGGGCTCAAAACTCCATGCGCCCTCATGCCCCCAAACCTCGTACCGGGTGTAACCAACTTCGAAAGGGCTGGCAGTGTCCTTGGGCAGGCGCTCCAAATAATTCGTACTGTCCCAAATCAGGCCGGACCAGGGCGCGACCGTGGTGATGGCGGTGGGCCTGACGCCAGTATTGATGATTTCGAGCCAACGCACCATCACCGGGCCACCGTAAAGCAGCGTGTGAATTTTTACCGTGATGGGGCGCGCGGTGCTGGCCAGTTCCAGCGTCACCAGCAAGCCGTCAGGATTGTGAACCTCCGACTTCTCCGCTTTGACCCAGCGCCAAGTCCCCGCCAGATCCTGGCCATCCATGGCAAGTTGGAAACCGTCGATGGGTAAACCCTCCAGGCGCTCATCCGCCGACACTAGATGGAACTCTGGTTCGATGAATCCGGTCGAGAGCCAATAGCGGTTCACCCAGCGGCCCTTCCACAAAACTTCATCGCAGACCGTCAAGCCGGAGGTAAAACGAATCCCCGGCAAGGGTTCCTGGTGGATTTCAGCAGCCCAGTACCTGTGCCCCGGGGGCGCCGCAGCCGCACTCAAGGTTGTACATACCATGAGAAAGATGAATGTAAATCTGAGAACCTCCCTGCCAACAGCCGTCAAACAACGCTGAGGCCCCATCATCGCCCCCACTTTTGATCCTCTGAAATTCATATATCTAATCCGAACTGGCGGAAGTATACCTAATTGCTGCCATTTTGTTTTGCCGAATTAAGCCCGCGTGAGCTTAGTGGACGTCCGGCGGGCAGTCAGACCGCGCACCCATTACATACACGCTCGAGGCGCCAAGCGCTGGGCGATAATATAATCGCACGCGGAAAGGGAACGGATATGCTGGTTGAACTGACGGCGGCGCGCAATGAACAAGCTGACTCGCTAGCAGTGGAAGGGTGTCGTCGAGTTTTCCCATGCGGGGGATGCGAAGATCGTCACATCCTTCGCGACAAGTCCGGTAACCCGCGACGGTGCCGGTATCTGGACCCCCAAGCAGGCTATTCAGTTTCTTGCTTACAATAAATCCACTGGCGGCAGCATCGCTGCGGCCGAATATATGAACGAACCAAACCTTGCCGGGATGGGTGGTGCGCCCAAGGACTATGATGCGGCAGCTTACGCGCGCGATCTCGCCGTCTTCCGTCCGTTCGTCAACCAGGCTGCTCCCGAGATGGTGATCCTAGGCCCCGGGTCGGTTGGCGAAGGAGGGTCGCTTCTGCTGTCGGCGTTAGGCGTGCTCAAGTCCGAGGACCTTCTCAAGGCTACGGGTCCCGTCTTTGATGTCTTCTCCTACCATTTCTATGGAGCAGTCTCCAAACGGTGTGCCAGCATGGGCCCCGAGGCAGGAACATCTGCGGCAGTGGCACTTTCGGAGGAGTGGCTCTCCCGCTCGGGCCGCGCCGAGGCGTTTTATGCGGGTCACCGCGATAAGTTCGAGCCCGGCAAACCACTCTGGCTCACCGAAACAGCCGACGCCGCCTGCGGCGGCAACCCTTGGGGCTCGACCATTCTGGATAGCCTCCGTTATCTCAATCAGAATGGGCAGCTGGCCCAACGCGGCGTCCAGGTCATCGCCCACAACACGCTTGCCACAAGCGACTATGGTACCGCAAGGCGGAGGGTGAGGTTGAGTCTTGTGAGGTTAGAGTCCGGCCCGCATTTCCTAGGGCGGAGCGTTGGGGTCAAGCTTTTGTTTCGTCACCTCACTGGGTGAAAACAGCTCGCTCCCGGCTTGCTGCTGGGTCGCCTCGCGGCTATGCAGACGCTGAAATTCCGCCAGCGCCTTCTCCCGCTCTGGAACGTTGCCGAGCGCCCTTTCCACTTGCGCCAGGCGATACCAGGAAACTTCGTTTTCAGCGTTCAAGGCGATGGCTTTCTGCAGATGAGGCAGCGCCAATTCGGGCTTGTGGTCGAACATCAGAACGTCTGCCAGCCCCAGGTGGGCTTCTTCGAAGTTCGGATAGTATTTCAAAGCAACTTCAAAAAACTTCTGCGCGTCATCAAGCTCCCCGGAATTGCGATGGAGTAGGGCAAGTTCGTAAGCGGCATTGGCATTGCCAGGATCTTGCCGCAACTCCTCCTCAAATTCCTTCGCTGCCTCTGCCGCGTCTTTCGCGGAATGGGTTTCCCTCGAACGCGCCAGCAACGTGCGGCCCAAGCGGTAATGAACATTGGGCCGGTGCGGGTCGAGGGCTAATACTCGGCGGTATTCGTAGAGGGCGGTGTCATACGTTCCCTGACTCTCGAAGGCTTCGGCGGCAGCCTCATGCTTCCAAACGGAGTCCGGCGCCATCTGGGCCAGCTTATGCATCGTGAGATAGGCTAGATTTCCGTAGATCTTGCCCGTTTGGTAGAGAACCTCCGGATCGTCCGGATACAGACGGCCCAGTTTCAGCGTTACTTCCACCGCATCGCTATCACGCTGCAAACCCGTGTAGGCCCTCACAAGCTGAAGGCCGCACATGCGGTTAATGGCAGGATCAGTTGACTGGCGGAACCCTTTTTGCAGGCCGGGCAGCGCTTCTGTGTACCGGCCAAGCTCTGACAAGGACATAGCCAGGAGAGTGTCCGCCTTCGGCAAATTTGGATTCAATTTGAGAGCTTGGCTCAAGGATGCAACCGCTTGCTCAAACTTCCGCTCCTGGAAATAGATGAGGCCGAGTCTGGCGTGCACCTCGGCAGTAACGGGAGCTAGTTGCCGCAGCTTCTCATACGCCCGTTCCGCGTCGCCATAGCGGCTCTCCGCCAGCGCTTTCTCACCTTCCTCGTAATACTGTTGAAGTGAATCGCCATTGGAGGATTGTGCCAGGACATCGGAGCCGGAAACGACGAGCAACAGGAAAAGCGCGCATCCGAAAACCTTTTCACGCTTGTCGGCCATGGGACGGAGTATAGCTCAGGGCTTTGTGCTTCCGCAATCAAACGCCAGCAGGCCTTTGGCGCAGAGCCGGTTTGTCGCCCGAGGGGTCATTTTTCCAGCGGCGAGCGCCACCCATCCCCGATGACTACAGTAATCCTCTCGAAAAAAAAGATAGGATCCGCCAGGCGCGGAGCCTGGCGGATCCTGTTCAGGATGGATCTTCGGAAGATGAACTTTCCGCCGAGGTGCAAAACGCGACCCGGCGCAATGATCTTCAGAAGATCAACTTTCCTCCGAGTTGTATAATGCGGCCCGGCGCAGCAACCGTGAGTGCTCCGAACGACGGATCATCCACACCGCTGTCCGGGTTATTGCCGCCGCCCGCAGTCGGTCCGGTCAAAGGCACGTAATAGTTGGGATGGTTCCAGGTATTGAAGGATTCGAAGCGCAACTGGAGAGTCAATCTTTCCGTGAAGTTGAAGTTCTTGAAAAAGCCGATATCCCAGTTGTTTATCCCGGGCTCACGCAGGGTGCCGCGGCCGATATTTCCGTAGACGGCAATAGGCGGTTGGGCGAATGCCGCAGTATTGATCCACGTGTTGGTAGTCTTTTGGGTCGGGGCTATCGGTACACCGGGGACTCGATTGGCCCGCGGGTTCTGGGAATCCAGGATACCGTCTAGATCTTCGGCGTCAACGGAGAGTGGGAATCCGGTCTGAAATGTTGTGATGCCGGTTAACTCCCAACCGCCAACGGCGTAATCCACTGCCTTGTTCGCAGTGCCCAGGAAGTGTTTGCCCCGGCCGAAGGGCAGATTGTAGACATAGCTCGTCACAAAACGGTGATCCACATCGAAATTCGAGGGTCCGTAATCACGGCCCGGATTGTGGTTGTCCATGAACCCCTGGTACCCGCCGCCGTCACTTCCGAGGCCAGCGGCGGCGGATTTGTCGTCCAGGCTCTTCGCCCAGGTGAAAATCGACGTGAACGCCATCGATCCAGTGCGGTGCTCGAGCTTGATATTGCCCGCGTTATAGTCGGAATTCCCGTGCCAGTCACTATCGATATAGAACCCGGTGAAATTCGGATAGGGCAGCCGGGGGATTGCCGGGCAGTTAGCAGGATTGGCTTGGCAGATGGCGGGATTTGAGGGTGCGTATGGCTGCGCAATGTTGTGCCGATCCAGCAAATGTGTGCCCTTGAGTCCAATGTAATTTACTTCCAAGGTGGTGTTCTTGGCGAGTTGATGCTGTACGGAAAGCGTCCATTGTTGCATGTAGGGATTCAGGGGCAATTCCGACTCGATCACCGCGATAAAGGTCGCCGATGCGGGGCTCACCTCAGTAAGCGTGTTGAAAGGCGGAAACAGTTGGCTGACCAACTTGGGCGCCGTTGTCACCGGCTGGGTGGCCGGGCTGAGGCTATCGCGGATACTGTAAGGATAGAGGTCCCCGGAGTCATCAATCTCGCGGGCTTCAAAGGAGTCATAATAAATCCCGTACCCGCCGCGAACCACGGTTTTGTCTCCCCCGAACGGGCGAAAGGCGAAGCCAATGCGAGGAGCAAAAGGCTTCAACAATCCAGGATTCGTGGGTGCGCGCTGGCCGCAATACTCGAAGAAGCCATTTCCGGCAGGGGCCACCCCGTCTGTCAACAACTTTTGATCCGCAAAGCACAGGCCACCGTTGGGGTTCTTAACATCGAGCCAGAAGAATTTGTTGTTTTCCTCGTACGGCACGCTGCGGTAGTCCCAACGCAGGCCGAGGTTCAAGGTCAGCCGGGGGGTCACTTTCCAGTCGTCTTGCACAAAGGGAGCGAGATAATTGTAGACGTGCGACTGGGGATTGCCCGCTTCCGTGGTGGGGCTCAACGGACCAGGAAAAAACCCGCCAACGCCACTGTAGTAGCCCAGTAGAAAGTCAGCAACCGCATTGCCGGTGCCGCAGACAACCGTGGCGCAACCGGTGCTGTTCGTCGAAATAAGGTTGTTGGTGAAATTATAGTCGCCGAAGAAGTCGTCATCGAGGTTGCGATTGACAACCCAATGGCGGAATTCCAGGCCGGTAGTGATGGTGTGCTTACCTTTTACCAGGGTCAGCGAATCGGCGAACTCCCACGACGGTATCTCGCTGCCCGTATAGGCATTGACCGACCCTCCAAATCCACTGTAATTTGAAGCCCCCGCGCCGCCCAAGCTTATACCGGACCAACTCGCCTGAAGCGGAGCAAAGTGGGTGAACACATTTTGCAACCCTAAGGCGGCAATCTGAGACGCGGACGGGGCTGGAGCACCCTCATTTGCGATCGCATCCATGTACCCGAGGCGAGCATTATTCACGTAGGCCCCGTGGAAATTAATGGTGTGCGAAACGGCCCATTGCTTCTCGGTCTCGTAGAAGGTGGTTAATCCATAAGGGACCGAATCCGAATTGTACAAATTTGTATTCTGGTAGCTCGCATAGGTTCCGCGGCCGAAGATTTTTCCAAACCGCCCCAGATCCTGATCCAGGCGGTACGTTTGCTGGTTGGCTGTGTTGGGAGTAGTAAGCGACAGAAGAACGTTGTCTCCCGCGCAATTGGCAGGGGAGCAATTCGGAGCCGGGAAGGTGTTAGCTGCGAGGACCACCTTGGCTTGATTATCCCACAAGCTGCTCGGAATCTGATCGTTGGGGAAAGCTAATCCCGTCGCTGGATTCTCCGGGTTGCAAGGGAAGTTGCCTGCCAGCGCGGCGGCGCAGGCCGCGGTTCCGGGCTCGGGGTACCCCGTTCCGGAAAAATTTCCGGCCAGTTCAGCCGGAGGGGGCGTGTTGGCGAACCCCGTGAACCCATTACTGATCCGAGTGCCTTCATAGTTTGCCATGAAAAAGGTTTTGTTACGCCCGTCATAGAGGTGCGGCAGGATCACCGGGCCGCCGACCACAAATCCAAATTGGTTTTGCCGCAGCGTAGGAAGCGTTGGCTGAGCAATGGGACTCCGGGCGTCGAAAGCGTTGTTTCTGTCGAACTCGAATGCGGTTCCGTGCAGTTGGTTGGTGCCGCTCTTGCTGATGATGTTGACTTGGTTGGCACTGAAGCCGTATTCGGCGGAATAGGTGTCGGATTGGACCTTGAACTCCTGGATCGCGTCAAGGGACAAAATAACCGCCGGCGTGCTCAAAGCCGTATCGGTTGCGCCCAGGCCGTCGATCGTGTAGTTGTTGGACTCGGGCCGGCCACCGTTAATACTGATACCATTTCCTTCACCCTGCCGCATCGTGCCCATCTCGGCTCCGACCGTCACCGCGCCGGCGCTGACGAAAAGCAGCGAGGTCCAGTTGCGGCTGTTGTTCGGAAGATCCACCACTTGCTTGTTGCTGAGAAGTTGTGAAACGGCCGCCGTGTCGGTATCGAGCGCGACCGGGCTAGCCTGGACCTCAATGACCTGGGTGACGGCACCCGGTTTGAGGGTTGCGTCGACGCGGACTTGTTGGTCGACGACCAGGGAAATCTTGTCTATGACCGCCTCTTGAAACCCCGCGGCCTGTACGGTGACTCGATACACCCCTGGATTCAGGTAGGGCACAGTATAGTTTCCAGTGCCACTCGTCTCGGTGTGGCTAGAAACACTGGTACTAATGTTGGTAACAGTCACACTGGCTTTGGGCACGACTGCACCAGAGCTGTCCATTACGGTGCCCAGAATCGTTCCCGTGGCGCCACCTTGGGCATGGAGCAAAGCTGCCGAAAAAAGGAGCGCCAGGGCGATAAGTGAACATAGCTTACCCAAGAGATTTATTGTCCTCATCATTTCCTCCATATTCGGATGGTCTGCGAATTGTGGCCGGTTCTCAGGGGAAGGGACATGGCTACACTGACCCCTCATCTTTTGGCTTGTTAGACCCTTAATCCGACGCAAGTGGAGTTACTTCAAATCTTCAGCCGCGCACCTGGGGTTGCTGTGTCCCCATAATTGCTTGATGATGCCCATTACTAATGCCGACCCTCCAAACGGTCAAGCGCTTCTTGCAGAATTCTTGACGTTCCGCGGTGCAGAATAGGGCTTCAGCACAGAAACGGACCACAATTAGCTGAAATAAAGAGTGTTATATGACAAAATGCCCGGAGTTCATAGGAACAGCCAAGCGGCGGCAAAGGAAACGATCGTATTACAATGCAAAACGCGAGTATTCCCGCTATGAACCCAATCTTCCGAGATTCGAAGATTTTATTTGCCTCACAGAGCGCGCAGGCTTAACCGACTTTTGTTGGGTGGTGCAGTCGAACCTTATTCGCGACGGCGCGACACCTACGCAATACCCTCCTGGTTTCGCAGCGAAACTCATCGGGGCGTTTTTTCTCCGCCGACAAACCCCTAGGCGTATTCCTGTGCCAAACGCACAAAAAGTGCGTCGTTGGGATAGAGGCGATTCACATTTTCAGGAGTTACCAATTGGTGTGTGGTAAATGCCGCGGGCGTTACGTTCTTTCCCAGCAAGACTTCCGTGGCGATCCGGACGATGGCATCTCCATACCTTTCCGGAAAATAGGCCACCGAGCCAATTAACCGGGTTCCGGCTTCGCGCATCTCTGCGCGCGCTTCCGGTTCGGCATTCTGTCCCACCACGGCACAATTGGCACTTCGTCCGCATTCTTGAAACGCTCGCAGCGCGCCCAAGGCGCTCGGATCGTTGGCTGCCCCAACCAAGGTGTGTCTGACTGGACTGTCGCGAAGGTATTTCCGGACAAGCTCTAGAGACGCCCTGAACTCCCCCTTGGCATCCAGCCGGACAACTCGGCATTTCTCCGCTAGCGAAAAAACATCCTTGATCCCATCCAGGATTCCATCCACTCTCGTGCGCACCAACGGGCCTGCTTTTGTTATCTCCAGCAGGAGTATATCGTCTACGGAACCTTGCCATTGTTGCGTGGCGTAATGGCCCAAGCAGCTACCGCCCAATAATCCTGCCAGATGGTTATCAGCTCCGAAATAGCTTGCGCCGGGGTGGGGGATATCGACGGCGATCAGTGGTATCCCCGCATTCTGGAACTTCGCGGCAACCTCTGAAGCCGCACTCTCATGGATTTGGAACTCGACCGCCAAGTCCACATGCTCCCGGATTAACTGCTCGGCATTCCGTACCGCCCCCTTCGGGTCGCGGCGGTTGTCGACCACGATCAGTTCCATCTGTGCTTTCTGGCAGGCTCGAACCAGCCCGTCGAGGACTTGGCGGGAAAACGAAGAAGTCCGATCTTGGTCGGCATACCCGATGCGGAATCTGCGATGTCCGCCCAGAGGGAACGAAACCCGGTATTGGTTCGCTCCCACCTTTTCCAGAAGCCCGCATTCGTGCATGGTATAGAGCAGTCGGAAGCACATTCCCTTCCTAAGCCCTGACCGGAAAACAATGTCTCGCAGCCGCAGAACTTCACCTGGGGAACGGAATGCCCCCAAGAGGGCTGACGCATGCACAACGGACTTGACAATGTACCGGTTGTGACGCCCCGGGAATTCGGATCGCATTCCTGCCCTCCGAAGACTTTGCGAACCCACCTGTTAATCCCCATTTCGCACAGTCATACTATCGCTGTCAACCTGATTCTCAAAGGGGACGAGACTCTGGGCGATTTTTGTGTGGAATTCCCTTAGATTTGAGCTAATTATCGCCCGTTTGCTTGTTCTCGCCCTCGTTTTGCATAGCAGAACGCGGGAGACGAGCCGAAAACTTCTTGACGGCTTTTGGGGCTTCAGAGTATGAGAAATGCCGGGCTCAAGCTGCGGGCCCCATTCGAGGGCGAATGCGAGCGTCGGCGATGCGATTAGAATAGCTTTACCGATCGTTTCGGAAAAGAGGTGTTCTACGATGAGCAGATCTCGCTATGGGATGATTCGAGTTTTCGCGCTTGCCGGGCTATTGGTAGGCCTCGCCGGCCCAGCCTTGGGACAAGTCTCAGGTGACGCGCTGGAACACGGTTTCAAAGAGCCGCCGGATTCAGCCAAACCGCGTGTCTGGTGGCACTGGATGAACGGCAACATCACCAAGGAAGGCATCAAGCTGGACTTGGAGTGGATGCACCGGATGGGCCTGGGCGGCTTCCAGAATTTTGACGCGGCTTTGTCGACGCCGCAGGTGGTGGACAAGCGTCTGGCTTACATGACCCCTGATTGGAAGGATGCCTTCAAGTATGCGACGACACTCGCCGATCAACTGGGCCTGGAAGAGGCGATTGCGGGTTCGCCGGGCTGGAGCGAGTCCGGCGGCCCGTGGGTCCCGGCGTCGCAGGGAATGAAGAAGTATGTGTGGAGTGAGACCTTCGTCGAAGGCGGCAAGCCGTTCACGGGCACGCTGGCTCATCCGCCATCGAACACGGGGGCATTTCAGAACGTGGCCATTCAGGACGTTATCTCCGCGCCAGAGGGCTCCAAGCCAATTCCGGAGTTCTACGCCGATTCCGTGGTCATCGCCTACCGTGCGGCAGCAAGTGATGTGCCGATCGAATCACTGCATCCAAAAGTGACGCCGAGCGCAGGCACAATTGACGCGGCGATGCTGAGCGATGGAGACTTGGAAAGAACCACCAAGCTTCCCATCCCCGCCGCCGGCGAAAGTTCCTGGATCCAATACGAATTCGCCGGGCCCCAGACGATGCGTTCCGTTACCATCGCGATGAAAAATGTGGGTATGATTGCCGCAATGCTGGCCGGGATCACCAACCCGGAGGTATCCCTCGAGGCGAGTGACGACGGGCAGGACTTCCGGGCCATCGTGAAGCTTCCTAGCGGTGGCGCTCCCGAGCATACCTTTTCTTTCCCACCGGTGACAGCCAAGTTTTTCCGCGTCGCTTTCAAGCGGACACCCCCTCCTCCTTTGCCTGCATGGGCGATCGGTTTGGACCCCGCTTCCATGGGAATCAAGATTGGCCCACCTCCCACCGACTATGAAATTGCCGAGCTGGTGCTGCATCCGGGAGCGCGTGTCAACCGGTTCGAAGACAAGGCCGCCTTCACGTCCCTGCCCGATCTCTATCAATTCGCGACCCCCCCGGTCGCTCCCACCGAAGCCGTTTCCAAGTCCGATGTGGTCGACCTAACTTCCAAGGTGCACGCGGACGGTACGCTGGACTGGACACCTCCCGCCGGCAATTGGGTCATCCTCCGGTTCGGCTATTCCCTCCTGGGAATCACCAACCATCCGGCGACCGCCGAGGCCACAGGCCTGGAAGTCGACAAGCTGAACCGCAGCTATGTGAAGAACTACATGGAAACCTACCTGGATAGTTACAAGGAGACGGTAGGCGCGGACTACATGGGCAAGCGCGGCATCCGCTACGTGGTCAATGATAGTTGGGAGGCCGGTTCGCAGAACTGGACCGACGACATGA
>Ga0326727_10005172_pt1 | contig 37737 bp, 40 predicted proteins | sample MB2enrmetagenome_FD_207643 | JGI IMG/M metagenome (GOLD analysis project Ga0326727, IMG submission 207643) | Lab enriched peat soil microbial communities from McLean, Ithaca, NY, United States - MB29MY | ecosystem: Environmental > Terrestrial > Soil > Wetlands > Peat | place: USA: New York... | reverse complement strand
ACAATGCTCCAGTTCCATATACTGATAGTGTTATCCGAGGTGGATTGCGAACCGTCCAGTACCAGTACATCCCGTTGCAATACTCCGAGATTCTCTGTTGCGATACTGGACTGGACAATAGGGTTAGGGGGTTTGAATGTTTGTTCAAAGAAGTTATTGAGTGACGTCATGATCATGATCTTGACCTGATCATGGGTTCCGATGACCATGGGAGAATTGGGGAATCCATCGGTAAAATTGATCTGGATTTCCCGGCTCTGGGTACCGGGAATGTCAAGATTTAAGGTACCGAGGGAGGACAGGCTCATATTTTGTCCCTGCGGTTGGCCATTGAGTGTTGCGTTCAATACAGTGATATTATTGGCATATTGTGCGTTGGTTGATCCGGAGCTTGATACGGCAATAGCGGCGATATCAACATCATCTGTATTGAGGTTCACCAAGTGAAGAGTGATTGAACTCCAGTTTTCCGAATTGGTAATATTATATGGGTATGGTGTCTGGTTCCAGGCAGTAGGATCGTTTTGAAAATTCACGCTGGAGAACTGTACATTCTCGGCTTTTACCGCCGCAAGATGGGACTGCTGGATCATCTCGGCTTTTTGCATTTGCGAGACCATGACCGCAAGAGCGGCAGCGGCAGTCACCGTTATAAGGATGAGCAGAAGTGTCCCGATGATAACAGAAACGCCCTGATCGTTCAATAGCCGGGTCATGGAATATCATCAGGATATTAGTGATTCTCGGTTAAATTACTTACTTATTTTTTATATACCTGACTATACTATAGTCCCATATCTCTATATTTATCCTCTGCTCACTTTAAAACAATTTAATCCGGCCGGGGGGCTCTGTCAAGTCTTCGGCAGGTTGTCATTTTTCTTCGGAGTGTTAAATCTCAGAACTGCCGGCAACTTGACAGAACCGGCTGAGATCTCGTTTACATACTCGAACCAGGTTTGCACCTAAAGCAATGCCAGGATGTTACTTTAGGTGCAAAGCCGCCGCGCAGAGAAAATGTATATATATTGTCTAAATTAAGTATATATCTAAACTCAAAACTCTATTCACATGGTACGAGCTGTTGAGAACTGGATGGAAACGACGCATATTGACCTCACCGATATCGCAGCGCTCCGCATGGGGCTGTCCCGCACCCAGCGGGAGGTTCTCTTGAGGAGTATAATGGTACCAGACCGGTGGGGTATGCTTGATAAGATACGGCATTACATGCCCCTCTGCTCCGTCTTCGCCGGTGAGCTAACACGGGATGCAATCCGCACAGTACGAGGTGCTCCCCGTGAGACGATCGGGCTGGAGAAACTCGCTTACGCGATGCATTTCCTGCAGGATGCAGGAAATCCATGGCATGCCCGCCCGCTCCTGCCATCGTGCCAGAAAAATCATTCCGTTTATGAAGACTATGTCGCACGGAATATGAGGGCCGGATTTTGCTTCCGCCACTCACTTATGCATACACCAGACAAAGGGACCATTTATCCCCAGTTTACGCAGCGGATAGGGGATGGCACTGCACACCTTGCCCGGCAGGCCGTACAACATTTCCCATTCCTCGATGCCTGCATCCGTACCGACCCGGCATGGCAGCAAAGCGAAGAGGTTGCAGGAATAACCTTCTCCCTCCTGCGCGCGTGCCTGCAGATGTGCGAGACCCAGATACATTCATTTTCAATCCGGGCTGAATCGCAGGTTTTTCGGCCTGTCCGCCTGCCTGTCGCGGTGACCTGGACATTCCTTGGATCTGACAGGCGAAGACTTACCACCTGATATCCGGTGAGCCAGGTGAATTACTACAGATAGGGTTGGAGAGTTAATGGGATCTGTGTTTGTATCACCCTTAAACTGGGGCCTTGGCCACGCATCACGGGATGTTCCGATCATCCGCGAGCTGCTCCGTCACGGGCATGAGGTCACCGTAGGTACGAGCGGAAACGCGCTTGCATTCCTGAAAAAAGAGTGCCCGGAATGCAGATTTATTCAGTTCGAGGATTACCCGGTCCCCCACAATAACGGGAGAATCTTTTTGCCGACTTACACGGCATATATCCCCACTCTTATCGATGCCTACCTTTCGGAACGCAAAAAAGCAGAGAAAATATTCTCACAAAACACGTTCAATCTCATTATCAGTGATTCCCGTTCGGGTATATTTTCAGAACAGGTACCCTCGATCCAGATCACACACCAGCTGCACCAGAGCCTGCCGCTGATTGCATGGCCGCTCGAACTGCTTGGCGTGTACATACAGGCTGACGCGTTTTCCAAGTTTGCCAGGATCGTGGTGCCCGACAACCCTCCGGAGCGGGGAGCGCTCGCGGGAAAACTCTCCCGGACCCTTATCCCTGCCCTTCGCGATCGGATCTACTATTGCGGGATAATGGCAAGTGTCAGAAAAGAACCAGTGAAAAAGGATATCGATTACCTGATCGTCATCTCGGGAATGGAGCCCCAGCGTACGGCGCTTGAAAAGATCCTCATGCGGCAGATCCCGCACCTTCAGGGCAGGAAAGTGGTTCTGCTCGGAAAGCCTGCCACAGACCAGATCCGGACATCAGAAGATGGAACCAAGATCTACTCATTTATTTCAAGCGAGGAAAAATCCCGGCTCATGTCACGGGCGCGGTTTATTATCTGTCGTTCCGGGTATACCACGATGATGGACATCGCTGAAGCGGGGCTGAAAAACGGGCTCTTTATTCCGACACCCGGCCAGTGGGAACAAGAGTATCTCTCCCGATATTATGAGGACGAGGGATGGTTTTTCTCCCGGAGCCAGTATGGTCTCCGGCTCGCCCGGGACATCCCCCGGGCGATCGGTTTCTCCGGGTTTCCCGCGATGACCACCACTGAAGAGAACGTACGCCGGCTGTACCGGAAGGTGCTATCAGAATATCTCTGATAGGGGAGTGCTACAAGGATGCAGGAAAGTTCCCATGAAAGCAATCTTCAGGACTTGGACAGTCGAGAGCCGGTGGCTCTGGCCTCTCACAGGATGGATAAACTCGCTCTTACCTGGAGCATTGGCATCGGTGTCGGGTACGCATTTCTGGTCTCATTCATCTGCTGGATCGGGTACCGGTGTTTTCTCATCTATACTGCATACCAGGCAGGAGATTTTCCGTTCATCGTTACCGAACTGAAGACGGATTTTTTTATCAGTGCCGTATATTTTGGCATCGCGATAATCCTCCAGAAAACGGGATATATCTAATACCAGAGGAACGAGTTTTTGGGTCGGACCTTCCCCGGTTTTCTCAGGTTAATAAAAAGAATGCACACATCTGGTGGTTCTGTTGCGTCTGCGGTTAATGACTAATATTTCACCTCGTTGAAATTCTCCAATAAACCGTCAACGCAAACAGCACCCCCTGCCATTCGTGGGGATGTATACTGTCGTTGCCGGGATCGCGCTCAGGTCAATACCCGGGGCGACCGGGATAAACACCCCGCCTTCGCGATAAGCAAGATTGATGTCAGGAGAGCACCCATATACCGGGCATGAAACGAGGGCAGATCCTTGGAATCCTGGCACTTCTTCTGGTGTGTGCCGTTACTGTCATTCCCGCCATGGCAGCAAACGTGACCGTGACCACCCCCAAAATTCAGGATGCCGCGACAAACTACTACAACGCTGCCGCGCAGTTAACGGCAAACGGCAACTTTACGGAGGCAATTGCACTCTACGACCTTGCGCTTGCCTCGAACACGACCATGATAAAAGAGTCTGACGGACTCCTCTATACCTATCAGGGCAAATCCTTTGCGCAGATCCAGCTGGGCAACTATACCGGCGCGTTAGCGACCCTCAATGACGGCCTCGCGATTTACCCCAATGATGAAAATCTCCTGAATAACAAAGGCTACGCCCAGTACAACCTCGGGAATTATGCGGATGCATTGAATTCCTACAACGAGGCGCTTTCCGGTGACGCAAACTTCACCAGTGCCCAGATCAACAAGGGGGATGTACTGGAAAAGCTGGGGAACTACCAGGATGCCGTAACGGCCTATAAAGCGGCACTCGCGAGTGATCCCGGCAACACCGTGGCGACCACGAAGCTTGCCGGGGCAGAGAAGGCCGCCGCTTCCGCCCTGCCGTATACCCTGATCGTCCTTGCTGTCGTGGTGGTCGTCATTGCCGCCGGTGTCGCGTACTATGTCACGAAAAAGACACCTGCCGACAAGAAGGCCCCGGCTTCACCGGACAAAAAGACCGGCAAAAAGAAGAAGTGAGTGGCGGGCAAACTGCTTTTTTTTCTTTTTTTGGTTTGTAAAATACCTGGTTTTTTCCGCCTTTCAAACCGCATATTAACGGAGAGGACAGTACCCGGATTTTCTGACAGTGGCTCGCTGCTTTAAAAAGGAGAACCCTGTAAGAAAGGACATGAACAGGTCGTGTTCATTCCGGAACCATGAAAACCGGTAAAAATGTGCGAGGTTTTCCCGTATCAGGGCCCCTTCGGGGCACGGCGGGGCAGGGAGTTTTTAATTTTTGTCACTGATCCGCCGCGGGGGGGCGTCTCTTTGGGGGCGGCGGTGCCATCGTTATATGATGGAGGAATGGTCTCCTCATCCTGCCTGATCGACTTTTTATATTATTTGCAGGCCGTCACGGCAAACGAAGCCGTCGTCCGGGAGAGTATCGTTTTGTCTGCATTGTCAACCCGGACCTCCCCATCGCAGAACGCAACCCGCCGCCCTTTCCTGATGACCCGGCCCTCCGCGATGATCGCACCGTCCCGGACACCCTTGATAAAGCTCGTGGACTCGGAGATGGTCGCTATCCCCTCGGTCGTTTCCAGCATCGGGTAGAGCGCAAGCGCCATCGCCTCGTCGGCAAGCGCAACGAGCATACCCCCCTGCAGCCAGCCTACGCCGTTGAGCATATCGGGCCGGACTGCCATTTTCAGTGTGGCCCGGCCTTCCTCCGCACAGACGACCTCAATTCCCGTCAGACAGAAGAAAGGGTTTGCGTATTTCCCATCCTTTCGTATGTTTTCCAGATAGGTCATGGTACTCCGGGGGACATGTCTGGAACGGGAGGGGATTAAGGTTGCCGTTACGGCCGGGAATGTACCTGTCCCAATCTATAAAAGATCCAAAACCGTAAACGGTCAACCGGTGATACCAGACATGCCCCTATCAGCAGACGAGTTCGGAAAAGGAACCGCCGGGCCAAACGGGATCGAGAGCCTGCTTAAGGCACATCCCGGCACGGCGTACTCGCTCCACGAGATCGAGGAGGCGCTCATCGGTCCCGGGATGAACCGCACAAAACATCTCGATGTGTTCATCGCAGACCTGGCGCTGCTTGCCCCGCTCCTTTTTAAGGAAAAGAAGATCGAGTACCGGGTGATTGACGGGGTCCCGTACTTCCGGTGGCGGGGATGAGCGCAATTATCCCCGGGCTCTTTTTTTGTTCAGCTACCGTCAGGCAGTTACCCCACCCTTAAATATCGGGCACTCCTGAAGTATGTATCATGGAAGATGCAGAACTCAGGGAAATGCTTGCCGACCTGATCTGGCTGGACGCACTGATCGCAACGGAACTCATCCAGGTGACCGAGAACTCCTCTGCCATCCTGCGGAAATCACCGCCCCCCGACACCTGCCTTAAGGATCATCAGGCACTCCGGGCAACTGCGCTTGCCATCGCGGAGAAATACCATAAGGACACGGCCCTCGCCCGGCACCTGGGCAAACACCAGTAATATTATTGGCGATATCCATCCAACGGTACAGGACTGCACCTCTGCCGGGCCGGTGATTTTTTTTGGGCCGGCTGATGGAGCAACGAGTTACCGCCTGCCATGTCCCCTGCCCCCGCTCCCCGGTACAGCCTGGTCATCCCTGCCTATAATGAGGAAAAACGGATTGCGTACCTTTTCGAGTCCATTACGCAGTTCGACGGGGAGCTCATCGTCGTCTGCGACGGGAGCGACCGGACAGCGGACGTTGTTGAGACCATAGCAAAGAACCGGCCTTCGCTTTCCATCCGCTGCCTGCGCTTTTCCACCCGGCTCGGGAAGGGCGGCGGTGTGATTGCGGGGCTTGCCGCGGCACAGGCGCCGCTCGTGGGGTACGTGGATGCGGATGGCTCCACCGGGATTGACGAGATATGCCGGCTCTTCGGGGATCTTTCCACCTTTGATGCCGTCATCGGCTCCCGCTGGGTACCGGGTTCACAGCTCGCGATCCGGCAGGGCTGGCTGCGCCGGCTGGAGAGCCGGGGCTTCAACGGGATTATCAGGGTATTGTTCGGACTCTCTTTCCACGATACGCAGTGCGGCGCAAAAGTCTTTAAAAAATCCGCGGTCGATGCTGTATTACCCCACCTTATTGCGCGGGGTTTTGAGTTCGACGTCGAGTTGATCTGGCGGTTGTCACGGGCCGGGTACCGGATCGAGGAAGTTCCTATCGTATGGCAGAACAAGGGGGGTTCCCGGGTCAGGAAAGGGGACATGATACGGATGCTCACCGGTCTCTTCCGGATCCGGCTCCACCCGGGCATGCCATGATACCGGCAACCACAGACGACGAAAAAAAAGAGGCATTCAGACTGTACAACGAGGGGCAGCACCAAGAATCACTCGCGCTGTGCAACCGGCTGCTCGAAACGGCCCGGGATCCCGCTGTTGAAATCCTTGCCGCCACCAACCTGTTCTCTCTGGGAAAACTCGAGGACGCAGAGGTGTATTTCCGGGATCTCGCCCGGAGGATGCCGGAGTCATCCCATATCCACAGCTACCTTGCAAAGGTGCTCGAACGGGGGGGAAACGAGAGTGCAATTGCAGAGTACGCCGCGGCGGTCCGTCTCGATCCCGATAACCAGGATGCCCTGCGCAGCTATGCGGCCAGTCTCATTGCACGAAATGACGAACGGGGGGCTCTCCCGGTCTTAAAACGGCTTTACCTGCTCGGGAAACGGCCCGATGATCTCCGGCGCCTGACCGCCGCACTCACCCGGACCGGGTGTGCAGAAGAGGCCTGTGCCCTGTACCAGTCCCCCGGAGCCGGGAAACCAAAAAGCCGGGAGTACGCCGAGGCACTCTCTGCAGCCGGGAGGTACCGCGAAGCGGCTGACGAGGTACGGGTGCTCTGGGATGAGACACACGATGCTTTGGACCTCCGGCTGTATCTTGCTGCACGGGCCCGTGCAGATGCTGCTTCTGCTCCCGGGACCTACGCATCGTTTCTCAGGGAGATCCCCGATCCGGGTATTTTTCTGGATTACGTGCACCTTCTGCAGGAGCGGGGAGAATATCTCCGGGCGCTTGCCACCATAAAAAAACTTATCGCACTCGACAACCTGCCGCAGTACCGGCTCATCGCGTGTGAACTTTCTGCAGATCTGGGCGATCACGCGAACGCCCTGACCGGTTATGAGGATCTGATCCGGGATGAACTGGATGCTCCCTGCCCGTCAGAGGATTTCCGGCATATCCTACGGTCGTACCGCCGGTATATCACTGCGCAGCTCCCGCAAGAGGAGGCCATCCAGCGGTTTCTCGCATGTGTCCCGGGAGATACAAACGTTGTCTGTCTTGAAGAGACCGCAGAGATGTACCGTGAACGGGGGGAGGCCGGCGAGGTGCGTTCCTGGTATTACCGGGCATACCGGGCCGATTACGTAAACGGCGGCCTTTCCTATGCAGAATTCCTCGCCTCGGAGGGAGACGACCGCGAGTGCGAGAAGGTACTGCTCTATATCCTCGCAAATGTCAGGAAACTGTCCGACCTCAGCCGGGTCGCGGCGGCCGTGACAAAAAACCATGAGACGCTTCTCCGATTGAGACGTCTCACCGGAGAACTGATCCGGCGCCTGGAGGAGCGGCGGGATATGCTGGGTTCCGATGAACGGGAGTGCCTGGCCATCGCGTACCGGAGCGCAGCCACCGCTGCGCTGTCACGCGAAGACTATGCGGCATGCATGGAGAACTGCCTCTGTGGCATCGACGTGCTCCCCCCCTATTCCCGCGAATGCATGGCCCGTGATTTTCTCACCCTGATTAACCGGACAAAAGAGCAGATGCCCACCGACTGTCCGGTGATAAAGGCATCCGGCCCGCAGAAACCTGCCGCAGCACGGCGATCCGTGCAGGCCTTAATAGAGGTCATGGCGCTCTCTCTTCCCGAGCAGAAGATCCTCGCTTTCCTTGCCACCCACAAGAGGGCGAGCGAAACCGACCTGCGCCGGCTGCTGGGTACCCGCCGGGTCGCCGGGATCGTAAACATCCTGATCCGGAAGGCGAAAGCACAGGGAATTATGCTCCTGGAGAAAAAAGGAATGAGTGCGGAGGGGGAGGTCTATGAATACTGCGGAACCTGACCCGGCAGACCGGCGCCGGCACGAAAGTCTCAACATCATAAACGCGCTCAGAAGGGGAACCGTCCCCGCGGACGGCCTTGAACGGATCGTGGTCGGGCTTGATCTGGAGGAGGGCGTGATCGGCAGGCAGCTGGATTATGTAGCAGAGGGAGGAGGCGACCTCAAGTTCATCCGGGGGGACTATGGAAGCGGGAAGACGTTTTTTGTCGCCCGCGCCCTTGAGATCGCGGGCAACAAAGGCTTTGCCACCGCCCACGTGTTCGTCTCCCCCTCAGCCCCGCTCTCGAAACCAAAAGCACTCTACCAGCAGATCTGTGCCAATCTCAGGACCAGCGAGGCAGAACATGCGCTCAAGACCATCGTGGACAACTGGCTCTTCGCTGTCGAGGAACGGCTCATTTCGGCGGGCCGGGGCGGGGAAGGCGACAGCACGCTCGAAGCGGCCACGGAAAAAGAGATCGAAACGGCGCTTGCCGGTATCAGCGAGAAGAACACCGCCCTTGCTGCGGCGCTCCGTTCGTACTACCGGGCCAACAATGCCGGTGATTTTCCGACCGCACAGGCAGCCATCGGCTGGATCGCGGCAGAGCCCAACGTCGGGCGCGACTTCAAGCAGAGGGCGGGAATCAAAGGAGAGGTCGATGACACCACGGCGTTTCTTTTCCTTCTCGGGCTTGTCGAGATCATCCACGGTGCGGGATACCGGGGGCTTGCGATCGCGATCGACGAGCTGGAGACCACGCAGGGGCTCCAGCGGAACCAGCGGGAGAGAAGTTACCAGACGCTGGCCCGGATAATCGACGCCCTTGACGGGGGACGGATGCCGCACTGTTACTTTTTGTTCACCGGCACCCCTGCGTTTTTTGACAGCTCGCGGGGCATACGATCGGTGACGCCGCTGTACGACCGGATCAGCGTGGTCGAGACCGGCACGTACAGGAACCCCCGCCAGCCCCAGATCTACCTCTCCCGGTTCGACACCGGCAAACTCGAACTGGTGGCCCTCAAGGTGATCGACGTATACTCGCAGGCCTACCGGGAGGTTGACCGGGAGCGGGTCTCCCACCGGTTTATCCGGGCCATGATCAAAAAGATCACCGGCCGGTTTGGCGGCCGGGTGGATGTAATACCGAGAATTTTCCTCAAGGAATTTATCGATGTGCTGGACAAGTGCGAGATCTATGAGAACTACGACCCGGCAGAAGGGTACGAGTTCGAGGCCGGGCACCTCAAAGGGGATCTCAAAGCGGAAGAGGAAGCGGTCATGGTCGTAAAATTCTAAAAACTGCGCCGGGGTACTGTTTTATCGTTCCCGCAGGGAGGGTTCCGGTATGCGGGGGTGGATCGGGCTTCCGGCAGCAGGTGTCCTCCCCCTTTTGGGGGGGATTTGCCCGGCAGGGGCGGAGAACGTCACCACCAATGCCACCCCCACGGGGGTGCATACCGGGGACATGGTCACCCTCAGCGGCATGGTCCCGGGTACCCGTACGACTGCCGTTTACCTCTGCGTAACCGGCCCGGATCCGGATTTTCGGGGGTCACGCCGGGGAACCCGGTCCTGAACTTCAGCAACCGGGGTTATTCTTCCGGCCACCCTTCTTTTCCTGCCGTCGTACCCGCACGGACTCTGCGTGGGCGGCAAGTCCCTCGGCAGTGGCGAGGGTTTCGATGAGGTCCCCGATGCTGTCCAGTCCTTCTCTGGTGAGTATCTGGACTGATGATGTCTTACAGAAGTGGTGCACGTCGAGGCCCGAGTACTGCCGGGCATACCCGGCGGTCGGGAGCACGTGGTTGGTTCCTGACGCATAATCCCCGCAGGCGACCGGGGTGTACGGCCCGACAAAGATCGCACCTGCATTTCGTATGCCGCCAAGGACCGGGAGGGGGTCGATCACCTGGATGGAGAGGTGTTCGGGTGCGACCGCATTCGAGATCGCGACCGCTTCGGCAAGGTCGCCGGCAACGATATAGCCGGAGTTTTTGAGTGCCTGTGCGATGATCTCCTTACGCGGGGCGTGTTCTGCCTGCTTTTTGATCTCGGCACCGACCCGGCCGGCAAGAGCGGCGGAGGTGGAGATGAGAAGGCAGGCCGCATGCGGGTCATGCTCGGTCTGGGCGAGGATATCGGCGGCGACATACGCCGGTACCGCACCTTCGTCTGCGATAACGGCGATCTCGCTGGGACCTGCGGGGAAATCGATCTCGGCGTATTCACGGAGCATCATCTTTGCGGCGGTTACGTACACGTTACCCGGCCCCACGATCTTATCCACCGGGTCGATGGTCTCTGTCCCGAGGGCCATTGCGGCAATCGCCTGCGCACCCCCGCACTGGTAGATCTCGTGTACACCGGCAATATCGAGCGCGACGAGCGTCAGCGGCTGGATCGGCGGGGGGGAACAGCAGCAGATCTCGGGGACGCCGGCAATCCGTGCAGGAACCGTACACATGAGGGCGGTCGAAGGATATGCGGCACGGCCCCCCGGGATATACGCTCCGATGCGGGAGAGCGGGGTGGTCTTCACACCGAGGGTAATGCCGGGCTCGAGCTCGGAGAGCCAGAGACCACGGGGCAGCTGGAGCTCGTGAAACCGGCTGATCCGGACCTCGGCTTCCACGAGGCACTCGGTGACCCGTGCATCGACCTGCTCATAGGCCGCCTCGCGGGCATCCCCGTCAACGGCGATCGTATCCAGATCCACCTGGTCGAATTTTCGGGAAAGCTCGATGAGGGCCGCATCCCCTCCCGATCTCACCTTTTCGATGATCTCCTGGACCGGTCCATGCACCGCATCCAGCCGGGATGTGCGCCGCGAGACCCAGGTTTCGACATCAACCGCGCTCCACATAGCAGAAAAACTCGGCGGGAAAGGTTGTTAAGGTTTCGTTATCCGGGCCCGGTTCACCCCATGAATATGTTTATGGACACGTCCCGTATCCGGACCCGCCGGGATCTAGACTGCAGGGTCTCTGGGTGCCGGCCTCTTTTTTACCCGGCCAAGCAGGTACACGGCGGCCAGGCCGAGAATAAATGCGACCGTCATGGACACGGCAAGGGCAAGCAGCCCGATAAGGCCGGTGATGACAAGAGAGTCCGTCTTAAGGCTGTGCCGGGCCATCTCGATGCCGACAAAGACCAGGAGTGCCCCGAGGACCCCCACCGCTACGATGGAGAGGACCTGCGGGGAGGTAAAGAACAGGGCGAGGATGATGAAGATCAGGCCGGCAATAATGCTTGCCCCGCCGGTCCGTGCCCCGTAGCGGTACTGCCCGGCAAGCCCGCCTGCCCCATGGCACATGGGAAACCCCCCGAAGGGGACCGAGATAATGTTCATGAGACCGATCGTCGTCGAGAGCTTCTTTGGGGGCACGTCCTTTCCGAAGAGGTCTTTGGTCAAAAGCGAGGTCGCAAGGATCGCATTTGCGATGGTGAGCACTACCTGTGGCAGTACAAGGGTGGAGAGTGCAGAGGGAAAATCCGTGGGAACAGGGATCACGAGCGCCGGCGGGGGAATCAGGCTCGTGGGGGGAATTCCATGCAGGATGATACCGCCGATCACGCCCACCGCAATAACACAGATCGACGAGAGATCCGGGACGTTCCGGTAATGGACAAGGAGAATAAATACCACGATGACGGCGATACCGATAACAAAAAAGAAGGAATCCCTGACTACAAAATCCACGGATGCCTTAAAGAGGAGCAGGGCGAGTCCGAGCTGGATGCCCCGCACGACGCTCTCCGGCACCCATTTTTCGATGACCGCAAAGCACCGGCCATAGCCGAGAACCAGAAAAAGCACCCCGAGGATAAGACCGGCGGCCGCTATCTCCCCGCTCCCGATCCCGCCGGCGATCACGATGACGGCGATCGCCTTCATCGGTTCAAGCGGGATAGGCAGCCGGTAATAGAGCCCGGTGAGGATGAACCAGATCCCGAAAAAGAGAAGGATATAGCGCGGGTTGACATCGGATACCAGCGCGACGGCAAGGATGAGGGGGATGATTGTCCCGAAGTCCCCGAGCGATCCGGCAAACTCTGACAGGGTGAACCGCAGGGGAACGGATTGGCCGTCAGTCACGAAATCACCTTCATTGAACTGCAGTTCATAGACGATCTCCCTGTATCGCGGTACCAGGGATGTTGTCGTCAATGGTCTTTTCTTTATCCCCTTCACAGGATAAAAAACAGGATTAGCAGCACTTGTTTTCTGTTTTGGCCTCAAGGTGAGTGTCCGGATCACCCATTTTTTAGCACTGCCGTACGCTGACGATTCTTGCGGGGTGTTCCATCCTGACGGGAACCATCGCCCCGGTGCTCGCTAAAGTATGAAGTGCTTATGGCGAAAAGATAAACCCGGGTTTCTTTCTTGTTCCGCCTCCTCCCGGCACTGGCAGGATGAAAGCAGGTTAATACAAAAAAAGCCTATGGTAGGAAGACATGCGGTGCACGATTCTTGCGAGCGGGAGTAAAGGCAACTGCACGTATATCGGAAGCGGCAACGGCTCTATCCTCGTTGACGCCGGCCTGAGTGCAAAGGAGACCCTGTACCGGCTTACGCAGGCCGGCTGCGATGCCGGTGCGATCGACGCGATTATCGTTACCCACGAGCACGTGGATCACATCAGAGGTCTCGATGTGCTCGCACGAAAACTGACGTGCCCGGTCTATGCCACCGGCGGCACGCTTGCAGATTTTCTTTGCCACCGTCGCACTTCGGATAAACCACTCGAGACACATGCCTGCCGGTATGACAATCCGTTCCGGGCCGGGGGGTTTATGATCTCACCTTTTGCCACTTCCCATGACGCGGCGGAGCCCTGCGGGTTTGTTATTGAGGAGAACGGAGAGATGCTGGGGTACTGCACCGACACAGGCATCGTCACCCACCATATGCTGGACCAGATCCGGCGCTGCGACGGGATCGTGATTGAGAGCAACCATTGCCCGGAGATGCTCGCGAACGGGCCGTACCCCGAGTCCCTGAAACGGCGGATACGCTCAAAACGGGGACATCTCTCGAACCCGGCTGCCGCCGCAGTGCTGCGAATGCTCGGAAAAGACGCGCCCCAGGTGGTTCTCTCCCACCTGAGCGAAATCAACAACACGCCGGAGCGTGCCCGGGCGAGCGCACGCGAGGGCCTCGGACTCTTCTTCGAAGAAAACAGCCTGTTCGTGGCGACCCAGGGTGGTTCGACACCGGACTTCCCCCAGGAGATCCGAATCTGACCCCCGGGATCAAAATACCTGTGCCGGCGATGCTTCGAGTCCCCCGGACCCGTACGGATTGAAGAGGGCAGAAACAAACCCTTATGCGGCAAAACTGACTGCGGGGAGATGGGTGGCATCCCCACCGGGGACGATCGCCCGCACGTTCGCCCGGTCACTTCATCCGTTATGCGATCCTCCTGCCAACCCCCGCGAGCTCTCCCCGCCTTCGTCCACGCCTTTCTTCACTCGTCTTCCCGTTATTGCGCCTCAATTTTGAGCAGGGTCAGGCAATACTGGTCGATGGCATCAAACATTGCCTTCTTTGCCCGTTTAGCTTTTTTTGTGTCATTCGACAGTAAATCGTTCGCCACATATTCAAGGAGCATGACAAAATAGTGCTGCGGGCCGAAGCGTTTTTTTATCTCGTCCATGCAGGCAGCAGCCTCGACCTGCTTGCCGCTCATCATCTCAAACACGTAGTCCAGCAGGAGGAGCGCACGTGCAGGGATATTCTTATCCACGGCAAGTTTCCGGAACCGTAAATAGGTATCCATGCGGCCGGTGATGATCGAGAGTTTGATGCCATAGTAGATCGGCTCGATATCATTGGGATACTGCTGGATCATCTGCTTGACGACCCCGGCAATGCCGCCGGCGTCCCGGTTCTCGAGCTTAAGCTTGAAGAGCTCGCGCAGAAAAAACATGTCGTTGTAGAACCGCTCGATCGCTATATTGAGGAGTTCCTCTTTTATGTCGCGCTTCCCTTCGTGGGATGCTTTTTCGATCCCGATGCGGATAAACTCACGCTCGCTGGGGAACCAGTCGATCGCCTGCGTGATCATGAACCAGAAAATTTTGTTGATCCTGGGGTCTTCGGCAATATCCATATCCTGGAGCCGGTTTATCGGAGGGTTGAGCCGGACGAGTTCGATCATCTGTTCCCGTGAGGCAAGCGACATCTCGTTAAAGCGCTGGGATTCCCCGCTGCTCTCGGCAGAGGTCTGCTGGGAGGAGAGAACGAAGAAGCAGTACGCGATTGCCGGGCAGATGATTGCGTCCACGGAACGGTACTTCTTGAGCTGGGCGGCAGCCTCTGCATACTTCCCGTTATTGAGCATCTTCATGCCAAGCAGGATATCATAGACGGTGCGGTCACGCTTCCCGCGTTTGTTCCGCATGGCATAATCGAAGAGTTTTTCGACAAACGGGATGTCATCAGACCGCTTCGATGCTTCGAGCACGCCAAAGGCCATCGCATCGATGAACTGATCGAAGGAATCTTCGCTGATGCCAGGCAGCGTCTTATCCAGCGATGCGATAACCTGCCCGAAAAAAACCGGGACGTTGTCATCGATCTTTTCGCTGTTGACTTTAATATAGTCGATAAATTCCTTTTTGAGGTGCTCCAGCCTCAACCGGACAACGGCCTCGGGCTGCCAATCGTCTGCCATAGGGCTAATCCACAACCTGCATTCAATACACTCTCGGTGGGGTATTAAAAATACTTTTACCTTGATCACAGGAATGAAAAATGGGATCCGGGGGGACCGAAGGTGCCGGCGTCACAGTAAAATGTTAATGCTCCGGTCGCCAACTCACAAAACAGGAACGTCATGCTCTTTCTGGAGTTCTCCCGGTGCTGCGAAGAGATTGAGGGGCTCTCCGGGCGCCTTGATATGATCGACGTGATCAGCCGGGCCCTGCCCGGGCTTTCACCGGAGGAACTCCCGGTCTTTGTCCGGTTTATCATGGGGAGGATCTTTCCTGACTGGAGTGCCCGTAAACTCGGGATCGGGCCCAACCTGCTCTACGAGGCCGTAGGTTACGTTGCCGGACTGAAAAAAGACGCGGTAATTGAAAAGATCAATAAAACGGGGGATGTCGGGACAGCGGTAGAAGAACTCCTCTCAAAAAAGTCACAGGTTTCGTTATCCAACCAGGATCTCGAGATTGTCGACGTGTATAACAAACTCATCAGCATCGCTGACCGGAGCGGGGCAACCTCCCAGAAAGAGAAAATACGTATGGTCAAGTTATTGATCGGGGACGCCCGCCCGCTCGAAGGACGCTACCTCGCGCGTATCATGCTCGAGGAGCTCCGTATCGGGGTCGGAGAGGGGAGTGTCCGCGAGGCAATCGCGAAGGCGTTCTCCGTAGACCCGGCCCTCGTGGAACATGCGATGCAGGCTATTAACGATCTGGGTGAAGTGGCACGCCTCGCACGGATCGGGCCGGACGCCCTCCGGGATGTCCGCATCACGCTCTTCCACCCGGTCCGGATGATGCTTGCCCAGCAGGGCTCGATTGCCGGCATGGTACAGGAGCACGGGGAAGTGGCAGCGGAATTCAAGTACGACGGGTCGCGGTTCCAGTTCCACAAGCAGGGGAGCACGGGAAAAATGTACTCCCGCAGGCTCGAGGAGGTCAGTGCCGCCCTTCCGGACGTAATCGGACTCCTGCTGGGCTCGACCACCCATGACGTAATCCTCGATGGGGAGGTGATCGCGATAAAAGACGGGAGGCCGATGCCGTTCCAGTCAGTGTTAAGGAGGTTCCGGCGCCGGCATGATATTGCCGAGGCTCAGGAAGAGATCAGGATGGTCCCCAATGTCTTTGATATCCTCTATCTTGACGGAAAGACTATGATCGATCTCCCTTTCCTGGAGCGCCGGAAGATTCTCGTGGAGGTGGTCTCGCAGTACGTGGCCCCCCAGGTGATAAGTGCCGATCCGCAGGTTATCGAACGGACCTATCATGATGCACTTGCCGCAGGCCACGAGGGGATCATGATCAAGGTGCCTGACTCAGCCTACACCCCGGGCCAGCGGGGAAAAAACTGGATCAAGATCAAGCCGGAGGTGGATACGCTCGACCTTGCCGTCATCGGGGCTGAATGGGGCGAGGGGAAACGTGCCCATGTTTTTGGCTCGTTCCTTGTGGCCTGCCAGGACCAGGGAAAGATTGTCCCCCTCTCCCGGGTCGCCACCGGGTTCTCCGATGAACAACTGGCCGAGGTGTACGATCTTCTCAAGGACAAGGTGATCTCGAACGCGGGTAAAGAGGTGCGCTTCGAGCCGGGACTGGTCTTTGAAGTGGGATATGCGGAACTCCAGGTCAGCCCGACCTACGGGGCCGGGTTTGCGCTCAGGTTCCCCCGGTTTATCCGCATCCGGGACGATAAGGACACGACCGAGATCGAAACGCTCGACAGCATAAAGGACCGGTACCAGCGGCAGTCCAAATCAGCCCAGGCGTACACGGGATAAAGGATCAGAGCGGGAAGAGTGTCCGCCGGGTGCGCATCCCGGGAATAAGCATGCTGTACTGCTGCCGGGAATCAGCCCCGAACCGGGCGGAGGCCGCGGCCATGGCCGCTTCCAGCGATTCGCAAGGAGCCCCCGGTGGAGAGGTCATCGTTTTCCCGGCTCTTGAGTTTTTTGTCTCTCCAGTCCCCCCTGCCACCACCGGAGAGGAAAAGTCGCGTCAGCGCTGGACACCCATCACCCTGACAACGCGGCTCTCCTCCTCGCGGAATGAGATCTTCCAGCCCGCGTCGAACCGCGATCCGCATTCGGGGCATATCAGGATCACCCGGTAGTGATCCCCAGTGGATTTTACCGGGCTCCCTTTCCCGTTCTTTCCAGCGTTCACGCTGACTAAGGAGGTATGGAACCCGTATTCGTACCCGCAGGCCGGGCATATGCGCAGTTCCTCACCCGGCTTTATCGATTTGATCTCCGCAGAAATGCCCATATCTATCACTGCTCAGCGGTGGGGGGGGATACATCTTTATCCTTCCTTTTCGCTGCACAACCGGCGACCTGCTCTATGATTGCCGCAGCATTCTTCCTGCCGTTTACCGCCGCATGCTCCCGGTCGGATTTGCGGGGGGGCAGCGCCAGTGTCTCGACGATCTTTTGTTCGAGTATGTCCTTATTAACCGTACGGCCGTCAACTGCCGTGCCTGCACCCATATCGACGACCCTCTTTGCGTTGTTCTGCTGCTCGGGGTGACCCGGGTCGACAATGATAAGGACCGGCTTGGAAAAGAGCAGCGCTTCGTGCAGGGTTGTCAGTCCGCCATGCACGATCGCGATCCGCGCCTCGGCGAGGTGTTCATACAGGTTGGGCACATACCCGTGGGAGAGATAATTATCGGACGATTCGGGGAGGATGGCACCGGTATAGAATACATCGAAGACCAGATCCTTCCTCCCGTCGGCGATCGTCCTGAGCAGCCGGTAGAGCGGGAGCTTGTAGGGCTCGCCCCCGAAACTGGTAAAGATCGTTTTCTGCCCGAAATGGTACCGGGAGAGATCCACATCGAGAAACGGCCCGGTGAAATGATAGTGCTGCCGTTCCCGCTCCGGGATCAGGAGGTTGTATTCGCTCACGGTATCCGGGGGCGGGTAATCGGGGATGATGACCGTATCTGCCAGCCGCAGGTAACGCTGTATAAGGAAATTGAGGACTTCCCAGACAGGGTTTTTCCGGCCCCCGGGTCCGCTGAACCGGTTCTGGTTGGTGATAAAGACTACCGGCACCTTCTGGAACCGCGACGCGAGGACCCCCCCGTACATCGTGTCGCAGACCACGCAGTCGATCTGTTGCTCCGTGATCAACCGGCGGACAATAAGCGCGGAGCGTACCATGTTAAGGAAAACCCAGCGCGAACACCAGAGCGTCTTTTTTAACGAGAAAAACCCGTTCTCCCCTTCAAGGCAGACCTCACGCTGCCCCTTATGGACCGCGGTGCACCCGTGGTCGTGGAAAAAATCAAAGGATTTCCCGTATGCCAGAAAAATGACGGAATGCCCGTGCTGCTCCAGGTAATGACCGAGATGGATACACCGTGAGGAGTGCCCCAGCCCTTCGCCGCACACGACAAACAGTATCCGCATTTTTTTGTTTCCTCACTCATCAGGTACCTGCCGTGACGGCATCAACGCCGTGCACAGGACGATGGGCGACCCGGTTAGTAGCAAAATCCTGCATCCAGCCACCGGCACCAGCTTATCGCAGAGAATCGTGTGTCGTTATCAATTATGATGGTTGCCGTCGCGATCAGGGGATCCGTACCCACAAATCTTAACAGGTACGTGAAAAAAGGATCTCTCCGGAAGAATCGGTTATGGGTGAACTAGAGGCAGCAACATTCGGGGCCGGCTGTTTCTGGGGCGTCGAGGCGGCGTTCCGGAACGTACCTGGCGTCATGGGAACAGAAGTGGGATACGCGGGAGGGACGACCAAAAATCCACGCTACGAAGAAGTCTGTACCGGGCGGACGGGGCACGCGGAGGTAGTACGGCTCCTGTACGATCCCGGCGTGGTGACCTATGAGGACCTTCTCGTAACCTTCTGGTCGATCCACGACCCGACACAGAAAAACCGGCAGGGGCCTGATATCGGGACGAATTACCGCTCGATCATCTTTTACCATACCCCGGATCAGAAGCAGGTTGCCACCCGGTCAAAGGAGGGCCTCGATCGTTCCGGCCGGTTCAAAAAACCCGTTGTTACCGAGATCGTCCCTGCCACGGAGTTCTGGCGTGCCGAGGAGTACCACCAGCAGTACCACGAAAAGCATGGCGGGGCGGGATGCCGGCTCGTATAAGCAGAACCCTGCAACCTATGTCCTAAAATTATCGGACGATAACGATCGCCCGCAGGCAACAATCATGGATGATATCGTCAATGTCCCGCAAACGAACCAACTTTCTTCAGCCTCAACGGCACATCCCCGTACTATGAGTAATGCTATGAAGGTCGGGAAACAGAATGAAGCCCGTGCACCGGACAACATCTGTTGCAAGAGGGATAAAGGGTAATCTCCACGGTGAACCCGGGTCTCATCCGGCAGGAGGATATGGCCGGTTATGGAGAAAACAGGGCCCAAAAGAGTCCGGCCTCATAATGTATCCGGTTTTTAATGCCCTGTTTTCGGTCAGCCGAAGATAAAACCAGAAAACAGATACTGCAGGAGAAACCTATCCGGATCCATGAACCTCGCCAACAGTATCCAGATCATCGCCATCCTGATCGAATGTGCAGTCGTCGTGATCGCCGTGCTGATCGCGACCTGGAACAACAGGGTATATGGCTGGCTGATCGCAATAACCTTCGCGCTTTTTGCCCTTTTTGACGGGATCCGCATCTTCTTCCCGTATGGTTTCCCCCGCCTTTATTCGCTGGTCCTGTTCGTTGCCTGCGCTTCGATGCTCTACGCGGTGTGGTTGATGTACAACGAAACCCGGAAAAGCGATTGAAGGAAACCTGATTGGGATTTCTAAAAAATAATATGATCCCTGCCGGTATTCGGCAAATAGCAGCGGCAGGCCCGGTTGCCGGAAAAAACAAAAAAAGCCGGCCACCCTCCACGAAGAACAGATCCCAAAAGAGACGCCGGTATGGGCCCGCTGAGATTCGAACTCAGGATCTCCGCCATGTCAAGGCGACGTCATAGCCAACTAGACCACGAGCCCGCGAAAGGTCTGATGCTCTATAACTTCTGTCATCCTATTATTAAAAAATAGTGTACCTGTGGCGCAATTGGTTCAATCCTTCACACGGGATCCGGCCCTGGGCACACCAAAGATCAGTCAGTTTATCAGTACCGGTTCCAAAGAAGGGATCAGGTAAATCATGACCGACGGAACTACCCCGGCCCCCACCCAGCTCTTCACGTACGTGCACGATGCAAGCCGTCTTGAGCTGCTCATCCGTATCGTCTACTGGATCCTGATTGCAATCGTAGTCTGGGTCTACGGGATCATCACCTTCATCTGCCTGTTCATCCAGTGGTTCCATATCCTGATTTTCGGCACCCGGCACGAAGGCCTCTCCACCTTTGCCAAAGGCTACCTTGAGTATCTCGTACACGTGATGAATTACGTCTACATCATAAACGACAAGCGCCCCAATATCCTGCCGGTGACGACGCGGGTGTATGAGGAAGAAGTGCAGAATCCCTGAGCACCGCCGGGATATACCAACGGAACCTTTTTTGTTTCTTTTTGACCACGATTCGGCATACCGGAACACGGTATACGAAGACGGTTGAGCGTACAATGGTACATCCCGTAAAAAATCGTATAAAAGAGTTAGATCTTCTTTGATGAGATCTTGGCAAACGTCGCGGAGAAGATACCCGGCATCGAACGGATCTCCTTCATCACGTTCTCGGGAACCTCGCTGTCCACGTTCAGGACCATGAGCGCCTCTTCGCCCGGATTGATCCGGCCGACCTGCATACCCGCGATATTGATGTTGCACTTCCCGAGGATCGTGGATGCACGCCCGATAACCCCCGGCCTGTCCAGGTGACGGGAGACAATCACGTACCCCTCGGGGATCAAATCCATCGTGTACTTGTCAACCGAGACGATCCGGCTGCGACCTTTCACAAATACCGTGCCGCTGACCGTCTCCTCGGTCTTGTCGGTTTTTACCCGGATCGTGATGAGGTTCTTAAAGCCGTGGGCTTCCTCGGTCACCGTCTCGCTCATCGCGATACCGCGTTCCTTTGCGACGAACTCGGCGTTGACGATATTGACCGGCGTCTGGAGGATCGGGTCGAGCAGCCCCTTCAGGACAAGCCGGGTCACAAACTTCATGCTTCCCACGAAGGCGGAGAGCTCGCCGCCATAGATGCACTCGACCGATACGAGCCGACCTTCAACGGTCTGGATCGCAAAACGCCCCATCTTCTCGGCAAGCTCGGCGAATGGTTCGAGCACCTCGGCCTGCTCTGACGGGACAATCGGGGCGTTCACGACATACTTCGCGGAACCGCCATGGAGAACTTCGATGCACTGCTTTGCAACCGAGATCGCCACGTTCTTCTGCGCCTCGACCGTGCTTGCCCCGAGGTGGGGGGTCACGATCACGTTGTCGAGGCCGAGAAGCGGGGATTCCAGCGGCGGCTCGGTCTCAAAGACATCGAGCGCTGCCCCGGCAACCTTGCCGCTCCTGATCGCGTCACAGAGCGCCGCCTCGTCGATGATCCCGCCACGGGCGCAGTTGATGATCCGCACGCCATCCTTCATCGTCGCGATGCTCATTGCGTTGACAACGTGTTTTGTCTCCTTGATCAGCGGTGTGTGTACCGTGATCACATCAGCAACGGTGAAGAGTTCCTCAAGGGACATGACCTTGACGCCGAGCTGGGCTGCACGCTCTTTGGAGATGAACGGGTCGTAGGCAACGCATTTCATATCCATCGCATTGGCCCGCTTTGCCACTTCACGGCCGATCCGGCCAAAACCGACGATCCCGAGCGTCTTCTCGTTGAGCTCGATACCCATGAACTTCGAGCGTTTCCACTCCTTCTTTTTCAGGCTCGCATTCGCCTGCGGGATATTTCTTGCGAGAGAGAGCAGCATCGCCATCGTGTGCTCGGTTGCCGCAAGGGTGTTTCCCTCGGGAGCGTTCGCCACGATAACACCCTGCCGGGTTGCCGCATCCACGTCCACATTGTCCACGCCGACACCGGCACGCCCGATAAACCTGAGCCGCTTCCCGGCGCCGATCACCTTTGCAGTGACCTCGGTACCGCTCCGCACGATCAGGGCATCGTACTCGCCGATAACCCCGCAGAGCTCATCCTCCTTGAGATCGGTTTTGACGTCGACGGTACACGCCTCTTTGAGGATTGCAAGCCCTTCCTCCGCCAGCGGATCGCTGACGAGCACTCTCGCTTTTGCCATAAAAACCCATACAATATCTGCGCACTACCTAATCAGGATTATTCTTGGTTCCGGTAAAAGAGGCCGCCCCGGGGACCCCCGGAAGACCAACCGGCAGATGATAATACTTAAACAGGAGGGGGGTGAGATCATAAGTGGTGCGAGCATGAAAGATGTGCCCAATATTCTATGGCTCGAAGAGATCAGGAAGGAGGATATCTCGTCGGTTGGCGGCAAGGGAGCATCCCTTGGCGAGATGGCTTCGATCGGCCTTCCGGTGCCCCCGGCGTTTGTGGTCACCGCCCAGACGTTCCGGAGGTTTCTTGTCGAGACCGGCCTTGACCAGAAGATCTTCAAGGTCTCTGAAAATATCGACGTGGAGAATAATGCAGCTCTTGAGAAGGCTGCCGATACTATAAAGGCCCTGGTGATGAAGGCAAAGATGCCGGCAGCGATAAGGGACGACATCAGGGCCTCGTACAAAAAGATGGCGCTAAAAGACCTGATCGTTGCGGTGCGATCGAGTGCCACCGCTGAAGACCTTCCGGACGCAAGTTTTGCCGGCCAGCAGGAGACCTATCTCAATATCAAAGGCGAGGCAGCACTTCTTTCGGCAGTCCAGAACTGCTGGGCCTCGCTCTACGGGGCACGGGCGATCTATTACCGTGCAAAGCAGGGCTTCGAGGAAAGTACTGTCAATATCGCGGTTGTCGTCCAGCAGCTGGTGCATTCGGAGAAGGCCGGGGTCATGTTCACGTCCCACCCGATCAGCGGCGAACCGCTCACCATCATCGAAGGATCATGGGGGCTGGGTGAGGCAGTCGTCTCCGGCTCGGTCTCTCCTGACCACTACGTCTTCGACCAGCGGACGGAGTCAATCGGGGAAAAGGCAATCGCAAACAAGAAGGTTGAGATCATCCCCGACGGGTCCCACGGTACGAAACTGGTTGCCGTTGATGCGGCACGGCAGGATGCGCAGGTGCTCTCCGATGCAGAAGTCGCCAAGCTTGCCATGTACGGCAAGATCGCCGAGAACCACTACGGGGTTCCGCAGGACGTTGAATGGGGCATTGTTGCCGGGACGATCTATATCCTCCAGTCCCGGCCGATCACGACCATAGGGAAGAAAGAGGCAAAGGGCATGTCTGGACAGAAAAACGAGGCAAAGATTCTCTTAAAAGGGCAGGGAGCGGCACCGGGTATCGCATCCGGTAAAGTGGTCATTATCCGGGATGTAAAGGACACGGGTGCAGTCAAAGAGGGCGATATCCTCGTCACCCGCATGACCAATCCCGATATGGTACCGGCGATGAGGAAAGTCGCCGCCATCGTGACCGACGAAGGGGGCATGACGTGCCACGCGGCCATAGTAAGCAGGGAACTGGGCACCCCTGCAGTGGTCGGGACAAAGACGGGGACCCAGCAGCTCAAAAACGGGCAGCTCGTAACCGTGGACGGCGAGCTGGGGCTTGTCTACGAGGGTGCAGTCGCCGGCGCATCACCGGCAAAGGCAGGCACAGCCGTAACGGCGGCACCTGCCGGCAGCGGACCGATCATCACGGCGACAAGTGTGAAGGTAAACGTCTCGATCCCCGAGGCAGCAGCCCGGGCGGCCGCAACCGGCGCTGACGGCGTCGGCCTGCTCCGGATTGAGCACCTGATTCTCGGGCTCAACAAGACACCCGGCTGGTTCATCGCCAACCACAAGGAAGAGGAGTTCGTAAAGGAGCTCTACAACGGCATAAAAATCGTGCTCGACGCATTCCCGGGAAAAACCGTCTGGGTGCGGACGCTCGATGCCCCGACCGACGAGTTCCGGAACATGCAGGGCGGCGAGAGCGAACCTCTCGAACACAACCCGATGCTCGGCTGGCGCGGGATCCGGCGCGACCTCCAGAGCCCCGACCAGTTCCGGCTCCAAGTGGAGGCGTTCAAGCGCCTCTGGAAGGCAGGGTACGAACACCTCGGCGTCATGTTCCCGATGGTCTCCCACCCCGACCAGTTCATAAAAGCAAAGGAGATGATGCGGGGCTGGGGCGTCGATGTGGAAAGCGTGACGCTCGGGATCATGATCGAGATCCCCGCAAGCGCGATCATGATCGAGGACTTCCTCAAGGCAGGCATCAAGTTTGCGTCCTTTGGGACGAACGACCTTATCCAGTACACGATCGCCATCGACCGGAACAACGAGAACGTGGCCGATATGTACAATCCCCAGCACCCGGCGGTCCTTTCCCTGATCCACAACTCGATCCAGCAGTGCCGTGCGTATGGTGTCGAGTGCTCGATCTGCGGGCAGGCAGGATCAGACCCGAAGATGGCGGTCTGGCTTGTGGAACACGGGATAACCAGCATCTCTGCAAACATCGATGCCATTGCAAAGATCCGGGAAGCGGTCGCGAAGACCGAGAAACGCATCATCCTTGAAGCTGCGAGAAACCGCGATGCTGAATAATGGACTCACGGAAGACGACCTCTTCTCTTTTTTATCCTCCAGAAAGAAGGAGGATATTGATCACCGGTATATCTTAAGTTCCATGTGCACGCTCCCGCACCCGGTCGCCGTCATGGCACACTGCATGTTCATGGAGACCAATCTCGGCGACCCCGGGCTCTTCCCCGGGACAGCCTCGCTGGAGCGGCTGCTTATCGAACGCTTCGGCACGCTCTTCCACCAGAGTGAGGCCGGCGGATATGCAACGTCAGGAGGCACCGAGTCCAACATCCAGGCCCTCCGGCTCGCAAAAGCCCTCCGGCATGCCACCTGTCCGAACGTGGTCGTTCCGGAGTCTGCCCACTTCTCATTCAAGAAAGCCTGCGACATCCTCGGCCTGGAGATGCGTACCGCCCCTCTCGGTCCCGATCGCCGGATGTCTGCAGATGCTGCGGCAGAACTGGTGGACAAAAACACGATCTGCATGGTGGGTGTCGCCGGGACCACAGAATACGGGATGGTTGACCCCATCGCGGATCTCGCAAAGATCGCCTGCCAGCATGATCTCTTCCTGCACGTGGACGCGGCGTTCGGCGGTATGGTGATCCCGTTTCTGGAGAGACCTGTACCCTTTGATTTTGCCCTGCCCGGGGTGACGACCATTGCTGTCGATCCCCACAAGATGGGCATGAGCACGATCCCGGCCGGCTGCCTCCTGACCCGGGAGCCGGACATGCTCGACGCGCTCAACATCGATACGCCGTACCTTACGGTAAAAAAGGAGTACACGCTCGCGGGCACCCGGCCGGGGGCCCCCGTGGCTGGTGCCCTTGCCGTGCTCGACTATTTTGGTGTTGAGGGCATGAAGGCAATCGTCGCCGGTTGCATGAAGAATACCGAGCGCCTTATCGCAGGTATGGGCACCCTCGGCATCTTGCCGGCCGCCACCCCGGACGTAAACGTGGCGACCTTTATCTGCGACCGGGCTCCGTCCCCGTGGAAGGTCTCGTGGACGAGGAATGGCCACCTGCGGATCGTCTGCATGCCACATGTGACCCGCGACCGGATAGAGGCGTTTCTGAACGATTTTGGTGATATGCATGCTTGACAGGCTGGTAGAATCCCTTGAAACCTGCCCGATGGTGAAACGGGGCGAGTACAACTACTTCATCCACCCGATCACCGACGGTGTCCCGCTCGTTGAACCCGCCCTGCTCCGCGATGTGTGCAGCGCGATGATAAAAGTGCTTGATTTAAACAATATCGACAAGATCGTGGTCGTCGAGGCGATGGGTATCCATATTGGGGCGGTGCTCTCGGTGATGACCGACATCCCCATGACTGTTATGCGGAAGCGGGAGTATAAGCTCCCCTGCGAGGTACCTGTCCACCAGAAGACCGGCTACTCGAAAGGGGAACTCTACCTGAATGGCGTGTTCAAAGGCGACCGGGTGGTGATCATCGATGATGTCGTGAGCACGGGCGGCACGATGCGGGCACTTCTCGCGGCACTTGAGATCGCGGGTGCGGACGTAAAAGACATCTGCATCGTGATCCAGCGCGGCGATCCCGACATCGGGCGGCCGTACAAGTCGCTGGTGAAGATAAATGTCACCGACCGGGTGCATGTGGTTGAGCGGCGCATCTGACCTGATCAATAAACTCAAAAAACGCGGGACGCACAAGGTCGCCCTCCAGTTTCCCGAGGGGCTCAAACGGCAGGCAGCATCCGTCTCCTCTGACCTGAAGGATGCAGGATTCGAGGTTACTGTCAGTGGCGATCCCTGCTACGGCGCCTGCGACCTTGCGCTCGATACCGTTGCCTGCGGCGATGCGGATGTGCTCGTGCACTTCGGGCACGCACCTGTTGATAAGAGGGAGAACGTCATCTTCGAGCCGTGGACGGTGGACTTCGACGTTTCCATCCTCGAAAATGCCCTCCCCCTCCTTAAGGAGAGGATGGTCGGCCTTGTCACCACGGTCCAGCACGCTCATCTCGTACCGGCCATGGAAGCATTCCTCGCATCGCACGGCCATGAGGTCCGGGTCGCCGAGGGCACCGGGCGCACCCCGCTCCGGGGGCAGGTGCTCGGGTGCAGTTTTACCGCGGCAAAATCGACCGGGGCTGATGAGATCCTCTTTGTCGGTACCGGTCATTTCCACCCGATCGGTATCGCGCTTGCAACAAAAGCCCGGGTGATCGCGCTCGACCCCCTCACCGGCACCGCACAGGAAGTCCACGCCGATACGCTCCTGCGCCGGCGTTTCGCGGTGATGGAGAAAGCCCGGGGGGCACAGCACACCGGCATCATCGTGAGCACCAAAAGCGGCCAGCAGCGCCGGGCACTTGCGGAACGGCTCGCGGCACTCTCCCCCGGGGCCGTCATCGTCACCATGCGCGAGGTGAGCCCGGACGAACTGCTCAATCTCGGGTTTGACTGCTACGTGAACACCGCGTGCCCCCGGCTTGCCTACGACGATCAGGTCCGGTTCAAAAAACCCGTCCTTTCCCCGCAGGAGTTCGAGATCCTCTGCGGCGTGAGGGTGTGGGATGACTACACGATTGACGAGATCGCATGAAACTCAGGCAACTGGAGATCGCACTGCAGCGCTGTGCCGGCTATGAAAAACCCCGTGTGGCGTGGGAACAGTACCAGACCCCGGCCACCCTTGCAGCCCGGCTCCTCTACGACGCCTTTATGAACGGCGACATTGAGGGAAAAACCATCTGCGACCTTGGGTGCGGGACCGGGATCCTTGCGATCGGGGCGGCACTCCTCGGCGCCCGGGCGGTACTGGCGGTCGATCTCGACCCTGCGGCCATCGTTACCGCACGGGAGAATGCCACCCTGCTCGGTACTGACGTGGAATGCATCGTGGCCGACATTGCCGGGGCGGATGCCAGCGGCCTTGCTGAACGGATCGGCCCCTGCGACACCGTGGTCATGAACCCACCCTTCGGCGCCCAGAAACAGAATGTGCATGCAGATCGGCCATTCATCGACTGCGCACTCGCAATCGCACCGGTCACGTATGGTATCTTCAATGCAGGCTCGACCCCTTTTGTGGAGGCCTACATCAGGGGAAGAGGTACAGTTACTGGGAGGGTCAGCGGCAGTTTCCCGATAAAACGGTCGTTTGCCTTCCACACAAAGGACGTGCAGGAGATCGCTGTTGAGATCATCAGGATAGCGCGGACCGGATCTGCATCATTCCGGGCAGATAAGGAAAACCCGGTTTAACGGGGCTTTTTCAGGAAACGGCAAACCCTTATATTGTCGGATTTAGAGAAATTGTAGCGGAGATTCACAATTATGGATAAGACTGGAATTGCGGCATTGATTGTTGGTATTGTACTGCTGGTACTCGGGGCTTATGCGATCTGGGCGTTCCTGCCTGACGTCATCAATGCGGTCAAAGGCCTCATCGGCATCGTCGTGCTCCTTGCAGGACTCATGCTCATCATCTTCGGGATCCTTATCTTCAAGGAATAACTCTTTTTTTACGGATCGGTTCATTTCACGGTGAATGGCTGAACCGGTGCAATGGAGTAATCCGGGAATACTTAGAAAAAAGGGCTGCAGTTTGTGCAATTATACTTTCACGATAATGCACTGCGAGGCCGCAGTCTCAACCACCGGCTCGGGCTTGTCAGCGAAGTAATCATCCACGGCTTTCCGTACACCCGGTACCGTCAGATAATCATGGGAGAGGATGACACCGCCCGGGCTCATGCGGGGATAGAAGAATTCAAGGCATTTTTTCGTGCTCTCGTAGGTGTCCACGTCAAGGTTGACAAGAGAGAAATGCTTGTCTTTTACCGGGCCCGACGTATCAGGGAAGAGGCCCTTGTACAGGAAGACGTTCTTCTCCTGCGCAAGATAGGCCTTGACCTTGTCATAGGATGCGGCAAATTTTCCCTCGTAAAACGGCCAGACCTGATCCACATCGTCGACTTTGGGCAGGCCGGCAAACGTATCGAAAAGGTGGAGGGCACGGTCACCCTTGGCCGAGCAGATGATCTTGGCCGATCCGCCCTTGTAGACGCCCACTTCCGCGATGTCTCCGGGGACCTTCCGGGTAATCTTTGACGCCATGTAGATGTGGTAGGCCTCGATATCCTCTAAGAGCAGTTCGGTGTCGGACCGGATCTTCCTGAGCTGTGTGGCAAATTGTTTGCGCTCGGTACAGCCATAGTGCGACAGTCGTCCCCGGTTTGCAATATCGTATCCCACAAACGGCTCGAAAATAGCCAGTTTCCTGAATTTGACCAAGTATTTGCTGGGGGCTATTGTATCAAAATAACAGATGAGATTTTTTTTTGGGAAAAGATTCATGTCTGGTAATTTTGGTCGTGCCGGGATTTATAGTGTTAAGATACACCGGAAAAATGGTTACCTCCCGCGTTTCCGGGTCGAACAGAACGCCAGCACGACTGCCACACCGAGGAGTGCCAGTCCCGTCACGGCAGAAGTTAGGATCACAAGGCCGGCCCCATAGGCAACCAGAACGGAAATGAGTCCGGGCACCTTCCCCTTCCGGTATGCCCCGATAACAGAACCAATCAGGAGCAGGGTGGGTAGGATCAGGAAGAGTGCACGGAGCGCGGGATCCGGGGAGATCGTGCTGACGGCAGAACCAAGGGCAGCAATAAGGAGCCCTTCCGGATCGATACCGACTGCGGTCCAGAGTCCGGAGAGAAAACCAAGCCCGATGACGAACTGCCAGATGAAATGGTGAAATTTTTTTGCCATGGGTAACATCCTGCGGAACGATGCCCGGAAACCGGCAGCGTGAACCCGCCGGTGCAGGGCATCTTATAAGGGACGTCCCTGCATCTGTTCAACCGGGTCGACATCCACATTGAAGTCTGCCAGAAACGGCATCAGTCCCGTGACAAACGGCGTGGTTCGGCCGGTTGCGGGATCGGGCATTTCTCCAATTGCCACGATCTCGATCATGAGGGGAAACTCCTCCAGCGTCTGGTTAAAGGACGGGTCGTTTTCCTTCGTGAACCGGAGAAACCGATCGACCCTGACATACGGGCGCTCGTACTCGGGAACGTCCCGGTACTCTGCCTGAACCTCTGCGAGCGTGCGGGTGGTGGCCAGTTCTTTTTCGAAAAACAGGTAGATCCCGATCCCGTAGTCACGGCCGATCGCCTCCAGATTGCGGATGTCCATCATCCGGCCACGCTCGATCCCGATCGATGCCAGTTTTTCCGGGAGGGTTGTGCCACGAAGTGCATTCCGGGCGGCGTCGGTATCCTTCATACAATGGCGTGGGATGCGGCTGGTTGTATAGATATTGCCTCGCGGTCAGTGGTTCCTGTTCCGCAGAGCGTACCGGTGAGGGAGAGCAGGTACAGATCCCTTTTCAGAAGGCATAATGGGCGGGAGGACACACCGGCTGTACGTGAATACCGGCAGTGAAGAAGGAGTTGAGCGCCAGACTCTCCGGAAAGTGAGCGGCCGGCTGCTGCCCTTCCTGATCCTTCTCTACGTGATCGCGTACCTGGACCGGGTAAACTTCGGTTTTGCAGCACTGGAGATGAACAGTGCGCTGGGGCTCACGAGCGAAGTCTTCGGCTTTTTGTCCGGGATCTTTTTTATCGGGTACCTGCTTTTCGAGCTGCCCAGCAACCTGATCCTCCAGCGGGTAGGTGCCCGGATCTGGATTGCCCGTATCCTTATCAGCTGGGGGATCGTCGTGATGCTGACGGCATTTGCCACCGATGCACTGCAGGTCGCCGTACTCAGGTTCGCGCTCGGGGTCGCCGAGGCCGGGTTCTTCCCGGGCATACTCCTCTACCTCACGTACTGGTTCCGGGAGCGGGACCAGGCAAAGGCGGTCGCACTCCTCATGACCGCACTCTCCATCTCCATGATCATCGGCGCGCCGGTCTCCACATGGATTCTCGATTCCGTCCACTGGTTCGGTATGGCCGGCTGGCGCTGGCTCTTTGTCATCGAAGGGGTACCTGCGGTCATCCTCGGCTGCGTCGCGTACTGGTACCTTACCGACCGGCCGGAAAATGCCGGCTGGCTCATGCCGGAGGAACGGACTTGGCTGGCGGGAGCGATCAAACAGGAGAACGAATTGCGGCAGAAACGGGGGGGCCATACCGGCCTTCGTTCGGTGATCGCGGACCGGAGGGTCTGGCATCTTGCCCTTATCTACTGCATGCTCGTGATCGCCCTGTACGGGCTCGGGTTCTGGATGCCCCAGGTCATCCGCTCGCTGGATGCCGGTCTTTCCAACACATCTATCGGCCTTGTCATGATCGTCCCCTATGCCTGTGCGGGCGTGGCAATGATCGTCTGGTCGAGGCATTCGGACCGTACGGGAGAACGGCGCTGGCATACCGCGTTTCCACCGATTGTTGGCGGGATCGCCCTTGCGGGATCGGGCCTTGTCACCTCCCCGCTCCTCGCATTTTTCCTGCTCATTATCGCTACCATGGGCATATTCTGTGCGTTCGGGCCATTCTGGACCCTGCCCTCCCTTTTCCTCGCAGAGGTGTCTGCGGCAGCCGGCATTGCCGTCATCAACTCCATCGGCAATGCCGGTGGCTTCATCGGGCCAACGCTCGTGGGATACTTAACGCAGGTGACCGGCAGCACGAACGCCGGTCTTGAGGTAATAGGCGCCTGCCTCGCTCTCGGCGGTGTCTGTGCAGCAGCGGTCAGGAGCCGGCACCGGGCGGCAGAGGCAAAGAGAACCCCATAAACGGGATGATCGCAGGGGTTATCGCCGTGACCGGGTATACCCGTATCCTGCTATCGCGACACCAGATGCAATCAGACTGTCGGCCAGAAGGGTGCCGGCCCGCGTGGGTACAGGGATCGCCGCCGCAGGAACTGCAACCGTGCCCTGCGGGGTGGCGACAGCACCGTGTAACGGGGTGATAAGCGGGGCGATAACCGTGAGACTGCTGCCCGGGACCGGCTGACTGGACGTGTCGAGTTCTGTTACCTGCAGGATCGTCACGTTCGGGTTTGTCCCGGAGGGAACGGTCCCGTCGAGGGCTACCGTCAACGAAACGTCGCTCGTGGTCGGGTAGGAGAGAAGATACCCGTTGATAAATGCGCTTGTACCGGATGCCGGTTGTTGCGCGGCAGGAATACCATCGACCATGATCTGAATGCTCCACCGGGCATTTGCAAGGGCGGTCTGCATCTGGAGCGTGTGGGTCCGGGAGAAAGTCGTGGCACCTGCGGGGATAACGGCGATCGTCGTCACGGCGTGCTGTTCGTCACCCCCCGTGAGCGGCGGGACAGGAGAGAACGACATGTTCGTGATCACCAGCGCTGCCACGGCAGGTGAACCGATAAGAAGCATTACCGCAGCAAGAAACAGGATTATCACCGTACCTGCATATGCAGGAGATCGTCCGGGAAATGACATACCAATGAATGAATGTGCCCCTTCTCATCGTTAAGATAGTGGCGGCAGGGATGAACATGCAATGCGTTTGCTAACGTGAGACATGCGGATGCCGGATCGAACAGGATAATATGGTGCCGGCTCACACGGTACACAATTACGCCAGCGCGGACGATGACTAAGAATGACCGCCAGTGATATCACCACCCTCCCGGAAAAAGAGGATATCGCAGCCATAGCACGCCGGCTCGCAAGGGCAACAACAAAGGGCGAACTGGGCAGGACGCTCGCAGAAGTGGCCGGCCGGTATACGCTTGCCGATCTCCAGGCTATCGGGGGCCGTCTTTTCATGGAAGTGACCAGCCTGCCCGAACCCTACCGGAGCAGGGTCCGCCCGTTCTTCCATGAGCAGCTCTTCGGGGCGCACCACCGGCTCCTCACGATGTACCGGTCAGGTGCCTTCCGGCAGCCGGGCGCACCACTACGGGATCGCGAAACGTTCGAAAAGTTCTGCGCGATGATCCCGGAGGGCTGCTTTACCTGGGATGAACATGCAGAGAGAACCCCGTTTCATTACTCCCCGCAGCACCGGCTTTTCTATTACCTGATGGCCGCATTTACGATGTTTGTGCTCGATTCGCCGGGCCATCCGGTCGGCATGCCGTTCCCGGGCGGTTTTGCAGTCGAGGACCGGAACGGGACGTTCTACTGCCTGATCCGGGACCGGGAAAAAGAGGTGTTCTTCTCAATCTGCAATTTCTGCCCGGCCCGGCAGAGCGAGGAGAACGCGCCGGGGAAAGATGCGGACAATTCCTCCCGGTGATGGGACGAAAACCGAAAACACACGGGGGCAGGACGGGATCATTTTGTCTCCCGCAGACCGTGGTCTGGCATTCCCAAAAAATACATATTGTCAATACTACAATGTTGACATGTGTTCCTGACAACGAACGACATTTTTGCGGAAAAGCTTGCGCTCGTCAGTAAAATTTCATCAGAACAGATGCCGTGTAAGAAGGAAAGGTGATAGCAGCTTGGTATGGTTCCCGGGGACTCGCGTACCTCAGTACAGCATACTACGTGCGTCAGCTTAACTGCCGGGTTCGGAATGAGACCGGGTGTTTCCCGACGGATAAGTAACGATAGTATCCCGAATGTCCTGGTCGATTCCGCATGCATCATTCGTACTCAAGAACTCAAAGAATAGAGGTTAACGAATATTTTATATTGTAAATACACATATATTTACGTATGTTCCTTCCCATGAACGATAAGCAGTTCAGGTTCTGGAAGATGCGGCGCAGCGGGATGTCCAACGTCTCCATCGCAAACCTCATCGGGATAACACGGCAGGGGGTATCCCAGGCACTCCTCGCGATGGACGAGAAGATCGAGTCGTCGCTCCGGGAGATGGCCAAGGCTAACAGAATCCAGATTGAAAAGATCGATGTAGAGTGGGGTGTCCTGTTCGGGCGGTCCATCCCGTTCCAGACAAATGCCTATATCTTCGTCTCGGAGAAGCATGGCATGCAGGTCTGGTACGAGCATGACGGGAATTGCATTTCCTGCGACGAGTTCACGAAATGCATCGAGTTCATCTGGGATTTCGCAGCCGAGCTGGGGATAAAACTCGAAAAGACTCAGGACCCGACAAAGATGGCAGAGGAACTGCTTGCAAAGCTCCGGGAGGATCAGGTATGACCCGGGTATCTGAAATTGCTGAAAACTGGCTCGGCCTGTGCCGGAAACCACCGGCAGTACATGCCCTCCAAGCAGGTACCGGTATCCCGCCGGAACCGCTCTATGAAGGGCAGCCTGCCGGAGGGGGCGGCGGATCGGGAGCGATCCGTCGGGGGATAGGAGCAATCCTGTCCGGCACGAAAACCCTTACCCATAACCCGCAGCTCCTTTGGTTTACGTTCCTTGCCGGGCTTGTGTTGACCGGCCACTTGTTCGCCCAGTGGGTGCTCCTCTTCGTTAACTTTAATGGCAGATTGGTTACCACCGATTTAATCGGATCGCCGTTCGTGGCTTTTTTGGTCGAGCTCCCAACGGTGTTCTGCCTGGTATTTTTACTGGCAGGACTTGCCTTAAGCCTCACTTCAAAGAGCGACGGCTCGGTCTCATTTTTTGACGGTTTCACAAGGGCAAAAAAATTCTTGATACCTCTTACCGGATGGTCCGTAGTCCTAGCACTCGCAGGCACCCTGCTCTTCACCGCCGGCTCCAATCCCGGTAATCTGAAATCATCGTGGTCCCTCTGGTCGCCTTTCTCGACATTCCTGTTGTACGTGCTCAATCAGTACCCCTTTAGCTGGACCCTCAACCCGGCCGTCTTCGGAGCCCTCACTTACCCCCCATGGGGGGAATTTTGTGGAGCGGGGTTTCCTGATGCGTTCATTGATACCCTGATCTTTTCAGTAATCAACACACTTCTGTTCATCCTGACCCTGTTTGTGGTTCCCCAGCTCGTGCTTGAGAAGAAGCGGTTAAAGGAGGCAGTCTCCGGATCGTTTGTCCTGATGAAGAACCTCCGGGGCGAAGTGGCGGCCTGCGTTCTTGGCCTCGGGATGGTAGTATCCGCTGCCTTGTTCACGTTCCTGCTCTTCCGGTTCACCAGGATAGACCAGGTTACGATCCTTTACAACGGTGGCATAACCATTTCGTCCTTGCGTCCCGGTGATGCATGGATCGCTTTCGGCTTCCTGTACATCCTTGCCCTGTCCGGCTTTTTGCTGGTAGTGACAACGATTGGAGGAATCGCAACACTGGATCTCTACACGTCTGCAAAGACCCGGGAGAGTGCAGAATGACTCTACTCTCAACGGTTTCAGATTATTGGCTCGGCCTGTGCCGGAAACCACCGGCAGTACATGCACTGCAGACAGGTATCGGTATCCCGACGGAACCTGTCTGGGAAGGGCAGCCTGACGGCGGAGGTGGAGGATCGGGAACGATCCGCCGGGGGATCGGGGCAGCCCTCTCAGGGATGAGGATCCTGAACCGGAACCGCCAGCTCTTCTGGTTCACGCTCCTTGCCGGGCTGGTACTGGCGGGAAACACCCTTGGCCAGGCGGCACTCTACGCCATCGACTGGACCTGGACCAGGCAACCCCTGAACTTTTTCATCGAGTTTGCAACACGGTTCTCTCTGGTGTTCCTCCTCGCGGGCCTTGTCCTGAGCATCCCGTCAAAGAAAGAAGGTTCTGCCTCGTTCTTTGAGGGGCTTGCAGGAGCAAAAAAATACCTGAAAGCACTCTTCCTGTGGTCTTTTGTTCTGGCACTCGCAGGCATACTGCTCGACATTGTTTTCTTTTATGTACCCCTCTGGTTCCCGCATGAGCTCGGGTTCCTTTATGGCTTCTGGCATTTAGAGCCCTTCCTTACCACCTGGTTCCTCCAGTTCCCCTTCAACCTGACGCTCTATCCGATGAAAACCATTGGCGATCCGGTGGTCGGGCTGGCATGGATATATCCCTATGGGTTCATGGAGGCCCTGACCTTTTTGGCGATCAACCTGCTCCTGTTCATCCTGACCCCTTTTGTCGTGCCCTCTATCGTTCTCGGGCACAAGACCCTCAGGGAGGCAGTCGCGGGATCGTTTGCCATGATGAAAAAGATCTGGGCTGAGGTAGCTGCCTGCGCCGTTTTCCTGGGAGTTGTCGCATTCGGCGTGTTCCTTACGTATTATCTCGTCCAGGCAGCACACGGGATGGTCACACCACGCGTGTTGGTCTTCTCGCGTCCCTCCGACACGTGGTTTGCTCTTGGCGTCCTCTATGATCTCGCCCTGTGGAGCGTTGCGTTTGTGGTGGCAACAGTCGGAGGAATCGCAGCGCTGGATCTTTACCTCTCTGCAAAGGGCAGGCAGGTCACCGGATCTCCGGAACCGTCGTAAACCTCACTCATAACCTTTTTCCGGTCCACGCATGAGAGGTAATCCCGGTGAAATGATGTTGCCAAAACACAAAGAGAATGATTTATATTGTAAATGTCTATACATTTACATATGTCCAAACAAACCAGCAACAACCCGTACGGGTCCTGGAAGATGCTCCTGCTGCTTATCATTGTTGGTGCAGCAGCCCTGATGATATCCCCCGTATCTGCCGATACGGGAGTCACTATTGCCGCAAGTGGGGTTCATTCATATTATCTGGGAGAAAAAGTAGTTTTTAGTGGTTATAATTATGATTCAGATTCCACGTACCTCCTCATAACCGGACCCGGCATCTCCAAGAGCGGGGGGAAACTTACCTCGCCTCAACAGGACGTAGTCAGCGGGAATCCCGGTTCTTTCACGGCAGTGAAAACAAATCCGGATAAAACCTGGGAATGTACCTGGTATACCTACAATGTTACGCTGGATGCCGGGACGTATACCGTCTTTGCAACGAGCCAGCCGAAAACGGAAGACCAGCTGGGTCCCGACGCTGCCAATGTTGGTTTAATCATCGAAGCACCCTACATAACAGCAGGGATCTCTCCGGCAACAATTTCAAATGGACAGCCTTTCACAATCACCGGATCTGCGGAAGGAAATCCCCCGGCAGTCCAGATATGGATTTTCGGCGATAACTACGTCTATACTACAACAACCCCGGTAAATTCCGATGCATCGTTTACATTTGCCGCCGATGCGGCAATGTCGGGAAAACTTCCGTCAGGGCAGAACTATCTCATCGTGCAGCACCCGATGGCAGATAACCAGTTCGACATCGTTGTCAGCGGCGATTATGTCCGCAACCTGAAACTGAACAACGGCACGAATCTCTTCAAGCTCACCGGCCCGGGAAGCCTGCAGGGCAGCGATGCGGCAGACGCACTCACCGCCGCGTTTCACGACCGGATGGCCAATGATGACACCTTAACCAATGACACGTATACCCTGATCCCGTTTCAGGTCACTGGTGCAGGAAGTCCGACGCCCCGGGCAACAGCTGCTACAACCGCTCCAGTCCAGCAGACGACCCAGCACGCCCCGCTCCAGTACGCCCTGCCCGTGGCAATCGTCGTGGTAGCGGGAATTGTCATCTGGAAGAGGCATTAAGATCATTTTTGAACGGACGACTCTGTCATCCTTTTTTTATACAGGTCACGCAGGTCGCGAACCTGACGGTATCGCATAATTTCGATAATGACATAATAGGGAACGGGAGCATTCGCTCTTTTTAGTAAAACGTTACAAGAACAGATACCGTGTAAGAAGGAAAGGTGATAGCAGCTTGGTATGGTTCCCGGGGACTCGCGTACCTCAGTACAGCATACTACGTGTTCCGGCTTAACTGCTGGGTTCGGAATGAGACCAGGTGTTTCCCGAAAGCTATGGCCGCTATCACCACATGATTTGCTTGATTTTTTTGTTTGCAGCCGAAGAACGTAGATGCCCGTTCTTCGTCAGACCGGTTTTCCATTGCTAAAAAACCGGTCCAAGCCAAGGTCCGGATTTGAACCGGAGTGTAGTTGATCTGCAGTCAACCGCGTGGCCGCTCCGCCACCTTGGCGACCGTGTAGTATGATACCCTATCCTCTTTGTTGAGGATACGATATAAGGTTTGCACTCAGAATTTCGTCTGGGTTTAGCGTGGTGAGCACTAGTGTTTGGACGTTAGTACTTCCGGACTGAACACGTCGTTGCCTTCGTGCGTACATCCGAAGCCTATCAAACGGG
>Ga0326727_10005169_pt1 | contig 37741 bp, 41 predicted proteins | sample MB2enrmetagenome_FD_207643 | JGI IMG/M metagenome (GOLD analysis project Ga0326727, IMG submission 207643) | Lab enriched peat soil microbial communities from McLean, Ithaca, NY, United States - MB29MY | ecosystem: Environmental > Terrestrial > Soil > Wetlands > Peat | place: USA: New York... | reverse complement strand
CTGCCCTCGGGACCTCCGTGTAGGAGGAGAGGAATGAGCGCAGGGCTGGCCTCTGGGGCTCGAACGCGGCGACTGGCTTTTCGGGAAGGCCATTCCAACGCGCTTTTGACAAGAGCACTTCCCCTTAGAATTCGGGCCAGCTCTTGAACAGGCTCGACCTCCTCAGCCTGCCCGTCCGCTGACTCCCCCTCCATGAGGCCAAGTTCCTCGTCCCTTCCCCGGATGTCCCGGTGCCCTCTCAGAAATCCTACGAGGGTCACCCCATGAAGCAATGGATTGAACCTCACGACCAGCCGGGGCGTCTGCTCCGTTTCGTAAAAGGCGAACACGGGAGACCCGCCCAGGCTGCCGGGACAATTCATTTGGACAGAATAGGGACCGTTGGGCTGCTGGCACCCTGGCCCGAGAAGGGGGTCCTCTGCCAGGGAAAATATCCTTCCCGCTCTGAGCACAGGCACGTTCCTGCGGTCATCTGGCGACTTCGTGAAGAGGCTGAGCACAAAAACCTCTGTGCCCACGCGGATGTGCTTGCGCGGGAAATCCTCGGTAGCAAGGTTCTCTTGTGGAACCGGGGAATACCGAACTCCCTCGGGGATGTGAGCATGAAGGACGGCTAGGTGCGAAGCCGCAGCATCGGCAGGCAGCCACGAACCCTTGTCGGTTTCCAGCACGCGGACCCCGCCCTCCTTAGTCCCCACCTGGAGGGCTACATCTAGGCTGAGGCGCTTGGCATACTTAATGATGAGCCCCGCCGTCACGACCAGAGCAGCGGACCCTTCCGGCTTCGCATCCCCGTCTAGAGGTGGCAGGAATAACCCTGTTCCTCGATACCAGCACTCTCGTTCCCGGTCGAGGAGGCTCACGAAGCACACGGAATGTATCAGTCCTTGCGGGATGCAGAGCATGGGAGTCTCCCGGCAGTCATCCGTCAATCAAACACTATCTCCCAAAACGATAAGTTAGTAAACCATAATTCACTCCGCTCCAAGGAAGTCTTTGTTGACCGTACTTTTAGCAGTTCCTTGACAGACAGAACAAAAGCGCCCGCCTGCTGCGAAGGGCAGCCGCCCGCAGCGTGCGAAACAGCAGGCTGTAAAAGGGAATCGGATGATATCAGGGAGCGCGGGTGGAATTAAGATAGGCCTATGTAGTTATTGTGGAGAACCGAAGCTACGGAGTCTGTAAGGGTCGAGAATATGAGCTACGAGACTCCCGGAGGCTAACGACTTCAGTTTGGCTGCCGCTTCCGTGTAAGCCGATAATCGTGTATCGCGAGAGCAAGGGCTGGGGAAATGCCCCCACCATGAGTCTGTTCCACGCGGATAGGGGAATGCAAAGAACATGGATGCGTAATGGCTTCACCTCGCCTAGGGGAAAAGAGGCTGGTCGGGATTTAGGAACAACCTCTTAGTGAATTTCCCTTAACGACACGTCCATCACCAACAGACAGGACCCTGTCCGCCAGCTCCCAAACGAGCGGCGTATGGCAGATGAAAATGACTTGATGAAATTCCCCCAGGTCCATTGCTCGACGCAGCATGCGAACGTACTCCTTGCCATTGGTGGCGTCCAGAGCTCCCACCGTTTCGTCTCGGAACAGCGTTTCGTAACGAATGCCCTCGCCCTGCCGCATGTTGTAGATGGCGATGCCCAGGTTGACGGCTTCGTTGACCAGCACGAACTGCCCACCCGATAGCTCATCCACGAGGCACGTACGGTCCAGATTCTTGTTGCGGACCTCCACGTCAAAATCGTCTACCATCCCCCGGCCGTCCGCCTTTGGACGCTGTGTACGGAAGCGGATTTCGAACTTGTTGTCGAAGCATCCTTCAAGCAAAGAGTTCACCATGATTGAGACTTGTGGTCCGGCAGCCTGGATTTCGCAGAGCTGAATCTCGTCTGGACCAAAGACCCTGGCGAGATAGGCGTAGTCTTCCTGTTCAGTTCTTGCCGTCCCGAGTTCAGCTTCGACCTGGGCCAGGCGGGTCCGCGCGGCCTCCTGTTGCTCCTGGCGCTGTTTGATTTGTGCTTGGCGGGCAATAAGGCTGTCTCTTTCATGGCGGCAGGAGATTATCCCCCGGTCCGTGTTTTCAACCTCTCGCCTTGAAGCCTGTACCCGCGCGTCGAGGTCAGCAAATCCGGAGAGTGCAGATTCCTTCTGCGCCAGTTCCTCGGCCAGCTCCGCCCGGGCCTGATTGAGCTGGTCCAAGCCCTTCAGCCGCTCCTCCCGGCGTGCCTCAACAGCCCGCAATTCCTCATATCGCCGTCGGTCCGTATCAATTACCTTACGCTGCCGCTCGCAACCTTCGAGTGTTTGGTTTAGCGCGGACGAGGGCGTGGAAATCTGCACCAGCGAGCCCCGCTGGACATCGACTTCAATTGTGAGGGTGGCAACCTCTCCCTCCAGTGTCGGAATCTTCTTTCCGGCTTCGATGGCGCGCTGAATCTTCGGACATGACGCGTAGGGGCCCTCACCCCGGCAAGGCACTATGGCAAGCTCTTCACGCTCCACCCGCAGCCGTTCAAGTTCGGCTTGGTTGGCTCTTAGCTCCGCATCCAGAGTTTGGACCGTGCGCTCGGTATCGCGGTTGGATGTCTCTAGGCCCTGTATTTCCCGGATTTGCCGGTGGAGTTCTTCGATGCGGGTAGCGAGTGTCGCGCCTCGTTCGGTCAAAGCGGCGAGGTCTTTCTTCCCAGCCAGGAGGCTCGCATCCCTGCCTATCTGGCGTTTGGTCTCTGTAATCTCGGCGTCAGCTTTGCGCAGACGCTGCTTCAGAGTTTCAACCTCGTCCAGGAGCGGCTTCCGACTGGCCTCCGTTGCCTGAAGCTCCAGCAGCCGTTGTTGTGACGCACGCTTCTCAGCTTCCAGGGTTTCAAGATGGGATGACACTTCCACAAGACGGGCATCAACCTCCGCGGGGTCTTCAACCCCGGCCTCCACCAGTTCCTTCAGGCTTTTCACCTGGCCATCCAAGCCAAGGGTGGTCTTGGCCACTTCCTCGCCTTTCTCTTTGGCCGCGGTTGCAATCAGTCTCAGCCGGTCCAGCCCCAGCAGCTCTCGGATGAACAGCTCTTTCCGCTCGCTCCGGTCCAAGGAGAGGAAATTCCCCGTGCGCTTCTGGCTGGAAAAGATGCTGGAGAGGAAGAAGTCGGGCGTGCCAGCGCATTTGCGCACAAGCTCCTCAAAGGGCTCCTTCTTGCCGTTGGTAAGCGGTTTCCCGTCGCCATTGAAGAGATAGCTCTCCATCTGGCGGGACTTGGGGTCAATCTTGAGAAGCGACCGGTAGCGGGCGCCATTGACGCTGAAGGTGAGGTCGATTTCGGGCTGCGCATGGGTGGCGAAGTCATAAAGCGAACGCTTTTGGCCGGGGAGTTGGCGAAACAGAGCCGCGAAGACCGAACCAATCAGCGTGGATTTGCCGGCGCCGTTCTCGCCCACAATGGCGATAAGCCCCTCGCCCAGGCTATCGAAATCAACGCAGACTTCATTTGGGAATGCCTCAGTGATTCCCCGGAGCCGAAGGCTATGCATTCGCACGGTGTCCTCCTGGGGGTAGTCAGCGTTAGGGTGCATATAATAATGATGGGGTGTTTGGTAGAGATATAGTTTATAATCAAGAGCTAAAGATTTGGCGGGCAGATTGCTGTGGTGCTCCCTTCAAGTCGTAAGGGTGCAAAAAGGAAAAGAGTCTGTGATTTCCAAGGCGGCGAGGAATCGAATGAGATTCCCGCAGGCATAGGAAAATCTAATCGTCAGTCCAAAAGCGACAGATGCTCAAGGTGTGGTCAAGGCTTCCAGAATATGCAAAGCCGGTCATTCTTGGCTCTGCAATCACGGTTGCCATGGGGATGCTCGCGTGGTTGGTCACGAAGGGAGTTCCTGCCATGATGCAGTGGATTTACGGGTATGTCATGATGAAACTTAACAAAGCAAAACGTTTGATAAGCGCCGAGGGTCTTATAGAAACAGGTATAATTGCAAGCTATGTTTCAACAGACGACATAACCAAAAGAAGCGGTGTTTGGGACTGGTTGGCCAAGCGGGCGATGCGTTCGGAAACTAGGAGAAAGATGGGTTTGGTCTAGTCGTCGATTAGCGTCTATTCCCACTTTCCTGCGGGACTCTTAAGGATTACGCCGTTCATTGGTCCCTCTATATCCGCTCTCGCCATCGCTTGGTCCCGCGCTATCAACACGTTACTCCGCGGCTGTTTGTCACACCATGAAGTTTCAATTATGAGCTGCCAATGGGGAAGCTGCGATGGCACGTTCCATCGCGCTACGGCGCCCTTTATTCCTATGGAATTCAGGGCCGCCATGAGCTTGCTTTCGATGTCGTTTCTTTCCTCTTCGGACAGAGCCCTCCAGTTTCGCATGGGTGGGAGTATCCCACGGCTCCGGGGTGGGCGCAATGACTTGGCAATTCAAATTGTGCCACTTTCGGGTGTTCAGCTTTCTCGACTGGAGAGAACCGCTTTCTCCACCTCCGCCAGCTTGGCCAGCAACCGCTCCTGGCGGTCGGCCGGTGGGGTGCCTTTCATCGTCCAGTAGGCGCGAAGCTTCTCCTCGGCTGAGTGGGCGGCAGCGATAGGGGCAGGCTCCGAGGGAAGGTCGGCATCATGCTCGATTTTCACCTTCAGTTCGGCGGGATTGGCAGCCAGCAATTTCTCCCTGAGATTCTCCTGCTGTTCGCGGGTGAGCAAGTGGTCAGGTCCATTGGGGACCGTCACCACGAGTTTCACCCGAGAGTCTTTCAAAGTTAGTGGGTCCAAGTTGTCGGGTAGCCGCAGCTCACCATCTTCGTAAACGGCATGAAGCTCGACCATCCGCCCGGTGGGGGACATTCTGAATTCAACTTCCAGGTCCGACAAGTCAGGGCACGGTTCAGGACCATTCAATGTCACCAGGTGGTAGCCTTTGTCTTCGACTTCGCTGTAATCGCAGCGGGAAAGGGACCCGGCGTACCAAATGCGCGGAGCAAGTTGCTGCCGGAGGTGAACGTGGCTGAGCCCGATATATTGGGTCTTTAGGTTGCGCAGCGGGTCGAGCGGATACTCCGCACATCGCCCGACTAGGGGCTGTCCACTGCTCACCCTGGCGCCTGCCACGCCGAAGTGCCCGAAGAAAAGCTTGTAGCATCCAGGCCGCTGCTCAAAGCGCCGGTTGAATTCATTGAGTTGCTGGGCGAAGGTCTCACCCAGACTGTGCTCGTTGCCGGCCATCTCAGCTTTCCGGGGATACGGGAAGACCGCAATTGCGGCCTCACCCAGCTCAATGAACTGCGGGTCGGTGCAAAGGTAAATGGGGTGCTTCCCTTTAGCCCGGCCGAAGACATATAAATCTCCCTCCAGCTCAGCACCGTGATTTCCTGCGACCAGGATTACGGGCGCGTGATTGGCCATTTCGACCAGCAAATCGACCCAGAGGTTCCGTTCCTTAATTGTGGCCTTGTAGGTTGTGAGGTCGCCGTTGACCACAAAGAGGTCAACGCTCGCCCGGATGGCATCTGCGGCGAACCATTCCAAACATTGTGCGGTGTCGGCGAAGTAGCGGTCTTCATCGAGGTGGAAATCACCGGCGTGACAGAAACGTAAGGGCATGCGTGGTCTCCCTTCATGTCAAAACGTGAATGCGTTCTGCTGTTAATGGGAAACGGTGAGGCGAAGGAATATCGTCAACTTTAAGGACGGCCGTTTGCGCGTCACGAAAGCTGCGAGAGGCCAGTCTGACCAACAGGAAACTTCCTTGACGGGGGCTGCTCGTTAGTCAAGCCAGGAGCGATAGGAGACTGGCCCGCTTTCAAGGTCCAGTTGACCCATTATTCGGGTAAAGTGGTTGACAACCTGCGAGATGAAGTTTATTCTCGAAGCGCTTTCTTGGTGTGGGCTACACCTCCCCGGAAACCTGGCCGCCTTGCAACTACAACAAAGCCCCTTGGGTGTTAGTTTGCGAGCGGTGGAAGTGGAAGATTGCGGAATCTTCTCGTCGTTAGTGTCGCCGGTTCTTGCTTGCGGTCAGCAGGGTGAGAGTAGTTTGTTACGAGGGCTTTCCACTGGAAGGCTCCAAAGCGGCAAAATCCAAAGGAGAGAAGGAGTAAGGCATGGAACCATTTCTAGGTGAGGTCAGAGCGTTCGGCTTTAACTTTGCGCCACGGGGGTGGGCGCAGTGCGAAGGCCAGTTGATGCAGATTGCCCAGAATACGGCGCTTTTTTCCCTGCTGGGCACGACCTATGGCGGCGACGGGCGAACGACCTTCGCGTTGCCAGACTTGCGTAAGAGCGGAATCCCCGCCGGCCCGGGAATCACCGTGCCCTACTGTATCGCGCTGCAGGGTATTTTCCCCTCGCGAGCCTGATGCGGTGTGTGGCGCGTGCGGAGTGGAGAGGTCACAGACCTCGGAGGCCCGGAGGCCGTGTCGTTACTCCGACAGGGATGTGGACCAATTCCGGCCCGAGTGAGCACGCGCCTCTTTCAGGCTCACGAGAATCTCATCGGGCGTGGGGGGATTCCTCCGAGTTAACTCATTTCATATCTGGACGTAGGTCAGAGTAAGATGCTCTGAGATAGCTGTCGAGGGTGGCCCATCTTACCAGCAGCATAAGTTGCTCGCCTCACCCTTAGCTCTGGAACAATCCCAGCTGGTCTGACGCCGTGGCGGCGCTCGATGGCCTGCGCGACGCCTTACGCCTGACCACACTTTCAAGTGACCCACCGAACATCAGAAGCTGCGTCACCAATGCCGGGATTGGTGCTGGCTGTGGAATGATGACTTCTGGTGCATCCCTCTCGGAAGGCTCTGCCTCCATTTCCGTAGGTGATGTCTCCACGGCCCGAACTCCGAACACTTCCGCCTGCTTCTCCACGAGCCGCTTCCACACTGCATCAGCACTCTCCCCGATGCCTTTCTCCGTTACCAGCTCCCGCGCCATCGCCATCAGGATGTCATCGCCTTCGTCAATCGATTGTAGGCCGTCGCTGGCGAATTTCCCTTCCATCGCCAGTGAAACCAGCAGCTTCTTCCCCATCAGCCGCAAACACGTTTCCTGCATAGTGCCGGCGTAGTAGAAGAACTTGACGTTGACGTTCGCCCATTGTCCAATCCTCCAGGAGCGCCGGCTGGCCTGCCGCAGGGTGTAGATGGAATACCCGGTCTCTGCAAAGAAGATGTCAGGGAAGGACCACAGGTCGAGTCCTGTCTGGACCAGGCGCGGGTGCGCAATCACGACCTGAACGCCGGCTTGCAGTTGCCGCTCATACCAAGCCTCCCGCAGTTCCGGTGCGACTTCCGTAGTGAGCACAGCAACCCGAATCCCTTCCTTGGCCAGAATTCGTTCCAGCCGTCGTGTCACGTCCCTCTTCTGGGTATATACAGCGTAGACCTGTACCTTTCTGCCGCGCTCCAGCGAGGATTTGATTTCCTCCACCAAGCGCCGCTCCTTGGCATAGACAAAGTTCTCATCCAGGTCCCGTGTGGCCCCAATCAAGAAATGCTCACGGCGCTGGGTTTCGGGATTGAACTCACGCCCTATCAAATCCCCGAAACCGAAAGGCCGGTCGACATAAGCCAGCAAGGCATTCAAGGCGACGCTGGCAACCGACTGATTGCCTCGATGTTCACGGAGGGCCTTTTTTATGTCCTCCTCCATCTCGTTGTAAGCCTTCTGCAACGGCTCATCCATCTCCACGCTGACGATTTCCTCCCGGTATGGCGGGAGAGCATCGGAGATATCCTCCAGCGATACGAAGGCTCCAAGATTCATCAAGAACCTGCCGAACAGCAGGGGTGAGGCTCCTGGCCGATGGCGGACCCTGGTTGTGACCCGTGCCTCCGAACAGGCGTTATCAGCCGGCTCAATCACGGTAATCTTTTCCAGCAGGCCGTAGATTTCGGTGAAGGCTCGAACTCCCGCATCGCCGTATTCAAAGCCCTCTTCGAGCATTCGTGACGGCCCGAGCCGGAAGAGGATATTGAAGAGTTCGTCTGCGTAACCGCCCAAGAGTGTCCCTGTGAGCACGGCAATGTGGCGGGCGGATGCAGCCAGTGTGCCCAGAGCGTTCCCCTGGGCCGTGTCTCCTCCCTTCAGCTCGTGAACTTCATCTGCGATGGCGTAGTCGAAGAAGCCGTCCATGTACCGGCCGATGAAGTCGATGGGTGCAAAGCGGCGAATCTTCTTGCCATCTGCCTGCCAAAGCGCACTGTAGAGTGGGCGGCGGGCATGATTTGTTCCTTCACCTTGGCCCAGCATTTCGCTGAGCTTCACCTTCTTGAAGTCCATCGCCAGCAGCCGCTCGCCTTCACTTCCGAGGTAGACCGGAGCCCCACTGTCAGGATTGACGACGCTGTCCTGGTAACGCCCGCACCGGGCAACCTGGTAGGCGTGCCGCCAGAAGTACCCGAGCTTGGCGCGGTCCCGACCCACCACGAACAGACTCGGAGATGAGCAAAGTGAATCCCAACGCTTCCGGGCCGATGGTGAGGTCTTGCGCAGGCGCAATTCGCTCAAGCTGGTCCGCAATCCCTCGCGCACGATGCGTTTGTTTCTCAGCTTTACCTCGTTCACGCCGTGGTTGCTGTTGGAGTTGGTGGGCGTCCGCAGCCCGTCGATGATGAACACGCGAACACGCGGCAGCGTGAGCATTGCTTCCCGGCACCACTTCTCGACCAATTGAGGTGGAACCATTGCAACAGCCGTAAAGCGCCGGTCCTCTGCGTGGGTTTGAACCGCCCCCAGCGAAATCAGCGTCTTGCCCGTACCGCACTCCGCAATCACGGCCCCTGCCCGGGCCTGCTGCCAACGCCGGACCAAACCCATGATGGCAAGGGTCTGAGCCGGATAAGGTTTCCGAAGGAGCTTGCCAATTATGGGTGAAGGTGGGTCGTCGATGGAATGCAACGGTGGCCAGGATTGAAGGATTCGGTCCCCTATCTCTTGGGCATGGGCACGCAAGTAGTCGGAGATATTCTCCAGCTGAGGCAAAGTCTCCTCCTTAAGCGACGAAAACGTGTTTGTAGGACTTCTGGATGGGCAGTTCGGAGCCGATGATGCCGATTGAAGAAAGAATTGAACCCCGGTGGACGGAAATGAGAGTAGACTTTCCACCGGCGAGAGCCGAAAGTCAATTCTGCGTGTATCTTGATAGCTACCGAGGACTCCGGGATGGAACACCCGGAGAGGGGGCGAATGCAATGGAGAAGCGACTCGTTTTGACGATAGGCATGGTGGTCTGCCTGGCATTCAGTGTGGGATGCCGGCGAGGCGGACCGTCCGAGGCTGACCGAACGGCGATTCGCCAGGCTGATGAGAATTATATGAAGCTGATGAACGCCAAAGACTGGGCGGGGGATTTGGTCCTCTATGAGGAGGACGCCATCGAGTTGCCGCCCAACCAGGCGGCGGTCCAGGGCAAGGCCGCCATCCGGGCCTGGGATGAGGCTTTCCCGCCGTTTTCCAACTTCCAGGTGCAGAGTTTGGAAATCGAGGGGCGAGGGAACTTGGCCTACGACCGCGGAACCTATTCCATGACCGTGACCCCTGCCGGGGCGGCACCCATCGAGGACCACGGCAAGTACCTGACCATTTGGCGGAAACAGGCCGGCGGGTTGTGGAAGATTTCGCGCGTAATGTTCAACTCTGACCTTCCGTTACCGGCTCCAGAGAAACCGGCGGTCCAGCCTAAAAAGACCAAGACCCCAACGCACGCTCGGCGCCGGAAAGCTAGTCGAACCTCAAAGTAGGAATTCCGGATAATAGGTCTCATCGATATCCGGGCCGACTACTTCTGTTCACGGAGCGTCCTCCGCCTGCGCTTGGAGGCCGGGGCCTTCTTCGCTTATCTCCTGGCGTCTCCCCTCCTCCAGGTCATTCTGGTTGATTCGGAAGAAACTGCGGGGCAGGCTCCAGCTTACCGGTCCATTAAAGTCAGGAACCTCAATCCGCTTCTGCCGCAGGGCGCTTCGAATCCATTTCAGGAACAACTTCTTCGTGCCTTCGACCATCACCGGAGAGCATCCCAAGCCGATAAGCGGCTTTACCGCACTGCGGCAGTTTATTTCCTCGATGAACCAGCCCGCCCACTCTGGCACAACTGGCAGCCCAAACCGTTGCGAGATGCGGTACAACACGAACGTGGGGTCGTTATCGCACAGAATTGTTCGCCTGCCTCCCGGGTCAGCCCCTGGACGTGTCTTGGCCAGTTCCGCCGAGATTGCTACCAGATGGCGGATGGGTTTGCGGCCAGCGACAGTGATAGTTCCGCGGAAGAATTGGGCGTCTTCACCCAGGGTCGCGGTCACGGGCTCAATGCCAGGGGCCTCGAGGGTGAAAAAGCTCTGCTCAACCACGGCTGCCCAGATGGCGCCAACATCGGAGTCGCCACCCAAAACAGAGATGAGGTGGGCCTTGCCGTTCCGGCTGTCATCAACTTCTCCAATAAACCGGTCCAGCCGCAGCCGGATTCGCGTAGTGGTGTCCTTCATCCGCTTCGTGTATTCCAACACCCCGAAGCGCTCGTGGGCATTCTTCATGGCTGACCTCTGCTGGCTTTCTTCATGAGCCCATCTGGGCGAACTCTGGCAACTGTTGCCGCTATTCGCCTAGCTTGGGAAAACGCACCTGGACGCTTCCTGACGCCTGAAAACAGGGTTACCCTCTCAAGGGTCCTCTGCGTGAATCTCCAGTGTACTAACGCCAAGTCTGAGAAATTAACTCCCTGTGATGGGGGGTCTGTCTGGGCTACGACCCTAGGAATGTTTTCCATCTCGTCGCCTTATAAAGAAAGCCCATGCAGCAACCCTTGCACAAGGTCAGCGTCTTATGGTGGAATTCGTGCTGTGTTATTTTGGGAGAGGGACAGGGCGAATGGGCAAAGAACTGCTAATCAATAATCTGATGTGGCTGGTTACTATCGGGCTTGTGTGGTTCCTTCGAACTTACGTTGGCAAGAAAGGAGAGAATCTTGCTACGAAGGAGGACATTGAGGAAATCACTCGAAAGGTCGAGGGAGTTCGGGCCCAGTTCGCCTCCGAGAACGAGCTACTGAAATCAGAGCTGAACAAATTGGTAATCGTCCACAAGGTGCAGTTTGAAAAGGAGTTCACCATCCTTTCAGACATCTGGGGAAAGCTAGTCGCTCTCCGCGACGCCACGCTCGCCCTCCGTTCACCCCTAGTGGTTGGGACCAAACCCAGTGAAGAGGAATGCCTTGGCAGTTTTGCGGCCGCGTGGGAGAACTTTCGTGCCCTGGTTGAGATGAATCGGCCATTCTACCCGCAGCAGATATACGACGAACTCCACGCTCTCCTCAAGCTTTCCGGAAGCGAAGCGATGTCATATCGGCTCGGGCCACTGGTGAGAACGGAAGAGTCGAGGAATCGGTATTGGGAAATGGCGGAAAAGAACCGCATTCAGATTTTGGACTCTGTAGACAAACTATGTGGAAAGATTCGGGAAAGAATCGTCGCCTAGTAGGCGGCCGTTGCACTCCCCAGCAAGTGACCCAAGAGAATTTGGGAACCCTGACACAAGCGCCTCACCGCTCATTGCCACTCACCGGAATCACAGATGAGAGTAACACTTTGCAAGAACCTAACCAGGATTGTGAGTAGGTTCACTGAGGGCGGCATACGAAGAACTCTGTCTTTATGTTTAGTCCCCGGTTAACTTTGTAGTTCACTTTTCTCGGGTCGCGACATTGGGTGGCGCTGGGGAGCCCCCGTGGGAAATGCAACAGTGTTACTTCAGCATTGCGACCTGACCGGTACTGTACACTACCGTCAATTCGTTGGAAAAGCGTTCCTTCTCTCTGACCGTGACTATGCCCTGCTCGTCCTCTTCTTCCGTCTTATCCACTATCTTGACGGCCTGCCAGAAAGCGATGTGGCGCTGGTCACCGCATCCAAAGATACCGTTCAAAAGCCCTGAACAGGCCAGGAGTCCGACGTGTCCAGAATGCAGGGGTGTGAGGGGACAGCCTGTGGCAGACACCGGCTCGGCGAATAGAATGCGTCCCGCCTGACGGTACGCCGCTGACTGCGGAAGCAGGTCCTCTATTTCATCCAGGGGCAGGCCACGGTAAACCAGTTGTGCTGGTCCGCTCACCGGCACGTCGTACCGCGCGTCGGGCTCATGTGGGAGGACCGGGATTTGGGAGGGATTCCTTGCGAGGCTGGCGTAGTAAAGCCGTGCTCGGGTGATGTCGCTGTCCGTAAGCCGCTCTTTCTCCCGCCGGCTTCGTCGTACTCCAATGACAACCACCTGCTTGTAGCGCACACATTCAGAGGCTTCCAGCCGGTAAATCCGGACGTCACGGAAATGCGAAGAGAGAATCTGACTACATTCAACCAACCGGTCGCCAGGGATAACGAATATCAGTACGCCACCGGGTTTCAACCAGCGATAGGTGTGGCTCAGGAACGACTGTTCGGTACGACGGCTGTCAGCCGGTCCCAGTGTCCAATCATAGGGTGGATTCAAATAGAGGAGGCCAATGCACTCGACCGGGCACTGCACTTCCAGCGTATTTCCCTGGACGATGTTAGGAATCCTTTGCATGGCTTGCTCGGCCCGGTAGGCGTCAAGCTCGATACCGTATCGAAGCACCTCAGCGCCACTGGTGATGACTTCGAACGCCACGCCATCGCCAACACACGGGTCGATTCCGGACGACGGAGCATCTGGAAACTGGAGGAATCTACGAATCCGCTGGGCCTCGGATAAGGGCAGCGGGTAGAAGCCGAGTTGACTTTTGCCCTGAAAGCGCAAGGCTGGCTCCTTTCTCTGAAGAGTTTGTGCGTGTGACTGGAACCCGTAATTAGTTTGAGTTTGAGTTGACTCAAGATGCACAAGAGAGTACGCTTTGCCGCAGAGCGGTAGTGGGCCATTGAGTCGGGAAAGAGCCTGATTATCGAGGGCAATTATCTGAGGGAGAGCGCGTCAACAGCCTAACTGCACCCTGAAACTTCCTCGAAGTAAATGCGACCCGCGAGGTTATACCGGGTCGTCGCCAAATTCCGATTCCTTCTGATAGCACAGACGCGCCCTTTGCAAGCAGAGTGGGGTTGTTATGGCAAAGAAAAAGCCAGCCTGCCGATTGGCAGGCTGCCCTCTCGGGAATCAAGGCCGGGAATACTGCTCTGGAATACGCCGCGAACCGCTATATCTTCAGCAAGCAGAAGGAGGCTGTTATGACGCCACGGAAGAGCCCGCCTAAGGTTGTCACGCCCAGCGGCAAAGGCAAGCCTACGCCTCCTATTGCAAACGAAAAGACTCAGCCCGTCGATTGGGCAGCATTCCTCGCAGGAATCACGCGCGGGAAAACCGTTCAAGAATATGGCGCAAACCGCACCATCTTCATGCAGGGAGACCCTGCGGATTCCGTGTGGTATCTCCAACATGGGGAGGTCAAACTCGCGGTGACCTCCCAACAAGGCAAGGAAGCGATAGTCAGCGTTCTGAGCGACAACGAGTTTTTCGGTGACGGATGCCTGGTCGGCCAGCCGTTGCGCATCTCCACGGCGAGCGCGGTGACGGATTGCATTCTTTACCGAATCGAGAAGGAGCTGATGGTGCACCTGCTCCACGAGCAGCACGGAATCGCGGAATTGTTCATCACGCACCTGCTTACCCGCAACACTCGCTTTGAAGAGGACCTGGTCAACCAGCTTTTCAACTCCAGCGAGAAACGCCTAGCCCGGATTCTCTTATTGCTGGCGCATTTTGGCAAAGAAAGCCGAGTAGAGACTGTTCATCCTGGAATCAACCAAGAGCACCTGGCCCAAATGGTCGGCACCACCCGGTCACGGGTCAGTCATTTCATGAACAAGTTCCGGACGCTGGGCTTTATCGATTATGCGGGCAACGGCGCGTTGACGGTTAACAATGGCCTCTTGAGCGTGGTTCTGAGCGAATAGCATACGGTAATCGACGTCGGTAATATCCACCAGCTTGAAGTCTTTCCTAAGGTCTCATGTCTTGAGTTTCAGGCTGCTCTTGTTGGCTTCCAGGAAAGCTCGAAGGTCCTCTCCGGCATCAAGGAGCTTGGTCCACTGTTCGTAATAAAGGGTCGTGGGGAAACGGCCTAATCCGTAGACGCTTACGCCACCTTTCTCGCTTACCTTAAATTCCAGCTTGCCGGACTTCTTCGATGCCGCTTGCTTCTCAAGCTCGGCGATACGGGCCAGCAACTCTTCCTTCGTTGGCTCTGCCATTTGAACCTTCCTCCTGTCGCCGCCATAGCGGCGTCGTGCGATTGTTCAATCTCCGGGTGCGTTTCCAGCACTGCGGGTCAATTCTCAGCGCGGATGTCGCCCCCGATGCCAAGTTGATGAAGCCACCATGATAGCTGATTTCCCCGTAACGAAACAGTCGGGCCAGCAAGGCGAGGGCGTGCTGGGCCAGTAGGGGGTTAACGAAGCATTCTTGCCTTTCAAGGGCCTCGATGGCACTGCAACTGGGCTCGTTGTCATCGTCGAGTCCGGCATCGACTATCTCTGGGAACAACTCAGCCGCCGTTCGCAAACGGGTTCGTGCCCGCTTGTTCCTCGCGTTCTGAGGCTCGCCCAGCACAAACTGCCCGCTTGAGGCCCTATTGCCAACATCGAGCGAGTACCCCACGGTGCTGAAGCCGGAAATGCCCGTGGCGATAATCGCCCTCGCGGCCCGCGTATCCACGCATCCGATTACAATATGGGCGCGGAGGTCATCGCCAGAGTAACTGCGCGAGATAAAGGTTCCTGCGCGCAGATGGGCCGGAACGGCATCCCACTTCAATCCCCAAAACAGGTTAAGCCTGTTGACCAATACTATCGCCTTGTTGAGGCCGACCTCGGACCTCGCAAAAGGCTGGCGGATACAGTTGGTGGGAGAGATGGTATCGCCGTCTATCACGGTGACATGCAGTCCTCCGGGATGGCCGTGGGCCATGAGCGATTGATGCAGGTAAGGCAATCCCGCCACGACTGCGCTCCCTGTTCCCCCGCAACCTACCACCAGCACGCGCACTTGCCGTTCGAGCAACTCCGGGTGGATGCGGTGAATTTCCATGACCAACTCCTCAGTGTTCGTTTCCGCAAGCGACGAATTCTTGTAGGGTCTCACCGGCATCGGTCAGATACTGAACGGGGAACCGCTTCTTGCCAACAAGACTTCTCCACAACCCGATGAATCCTTCAGGGTGGCTGGCAAGCCGTACCGCTCCGGCTGCGTGCGTGAATTCCGATTGAAAGAATGTGTCTTCCCACGATGATATCGACGCAACGTCAAGAGTGTCGGGTACACGCATACTGCCGGGGCAAACTCGAATGTCGGTGTTCCAATAGGGAGCAGTCTTCATCGGCGTTTCAGGGCTTGGTCGTGAACTCGTTGCGACAGCTCGCACGAAGAGGTCCCTACCTGCAACTTTGAAGATTAGCGCCGGATGCGGGAATAGGAGACCATTAAGTTTCCGTGCGTCTTCATTCACCCCTCCGAAGAACATGACCCGCCGTCGTGGCCTTGACCACCACACCAGCATGTCAGGAGTGCGTGCCAGGACGTTATCGGGAAGGATTTCCGGCTTGACCTGGGCTCCGAGCCCCTGGGCAAGAGTACGCAGAAAGGCCGTGGTTAGGGCTTCACCGGGGGTGAGATAAGGAATTCCATGCTCACCCTGCTTGACTTGGTGCAGACTCGCAAACGCGCCAGCGCCTCCACCCCTATAAACAAGGACTGCTTCGCTGAGCCTAAATTCCTTGCTGGCTCCGATGTTGACGTAAGCTTTCATGGCTCTCACCTTGAACTAATCCATTGGTCGTTGCCGGGCATGAGGTCAATAATCCGGCTTGCCGCGGCAATGGTCTGGCAAGCCACTCCGAACGTGTGGAATGTGCTCTGAACGCTCGCAGTAACGGAATACACGGTGGCGGCGGGGAGCAGCAATTTGGCCCCAAATCGAGTCAGGCTGTAAGGGGCTTCCAACGAGAGTACAACCCCGATGGCAACGTCGGCCAAACCGACCAGCGGCAGAGAATTTGACCCGACCTCGTCGAGGTATCGAGACAATTCGCGGGATTCAAACAGCGGCGTCACGGCAGCCCGCACAACTTGGCCAGAAGAATATGCCCAGGTCGCCGAACCACCTGAGAAACTCGCTGGTCAGGCCCTAGGAGGAACTCACAGTAGGGGACATGACCCATAGCCTCCGAAGGAGGGTCCATGCCTGCGACTGCCCTCAATTTCTGGTCGATGATGGGTCCAAAGCCGGATTTGGCGCTCCGTGCCCGTTGTTTAAGTGCATACGAGTCAGCAAGGAGTGGGGTCCGCTATAGAAAAACTCCAAACCGATGTTCCCGCCCACATACCCCAGCATGTTGTAGCTGCCCATCCGGAGCGCATCACTGGCACTGTGACGGCGGGGGTACCAAGCATAGACGGCCGTCATCGTGCACGCATACGGTGCGACGAGCGCAGGGAAAGAGAAGACGCGGTGGCCGTCTTCGCCGCGGCGTGCGGTCAAGGTCGAAATCACGGCATGGCTCAGCCGCGGAAACAGCCCTTTGCACTCACAGCGGTAATACAACGCGTCTTCCTTGAAGGCTTCTGACAGCGCATAACGCGTGGTGGTGCCCACGGCGGCTATGCCAAAGTCGGACCCGAATCGCTTGCCGTAACGCTCTGCGCCGTGCTTCCAGTCCGGAGGTGCATTCCTGGCTTGGTCAAAGCCCGCCGCGAGAGCGGCGCCGACGATGGGATACGGGCCGAACGCGTCGAAGAGGTAGTTGCGGACCTTCGTTGTCTGCGTCGGGCGCGTATACGCCAGACCGAGGTGCGCCGGAATTGTGATGGCAACAGGGCCGGAGGAATCTCCAGAATCGAGCAGTGATTGCGCCTTTGCCAACACTGGCAGGCCTGCCAGGTTCGCGATTACCAAAAGCCAAAGCCTAATTTGGTGTCTCTTCATACAGACCACGACTTTCCATCCCTCGCCGATAGTGGCAAGTGATTTTCTGGGAACAAAGTCGTACTTTGGGGGCCTGCACGGTTGGCGCCATAAATGGCATCTCCGGACGTGGAGCTACCCACTTTAGATATTCTGTCAGAATAGCGTTCCTCAAAGATGTTCACTTTTGCTCAGGTTTGATAAAAGATTGCTGTGGCTGACTCAACTAAACCTGCCGCTTTATAAGCGCAGGAACGAAATGGACGTAAGCGTACGGTTTGTCTTTCAATTACCCACAAGTCGGGCATCGGTGGGGCTCGCCCAGGTATCCCTAGGGCTTCACCAGGGGTGAGGTAAGGGATTCTATTCTCAGCTTGTTTAGCTTGGTGCAGGCTCGCGAAGGCGCCATCGCCTCCATCCCCATAAACAAGCACTGCTGCGCTAGGCCTATATTCGATGTTGGCGCCGATGTTGACGCAGGCTTTCATGGCTCTCACTTTGAAATAATCCATTGGTCGTTGCCGGGCATCAGGTCGATGAGGCGGCTTGCAGCGGCAATGGTCTGGCAGGCCATCCCGAACATGTGGAATGTGCGCTGAACGCTCGCCGTATCCGTGGGGTCAAAAGGGATGATGATATTGGGCTCCGGCTCCACTTTCATCATTCCCTGAGCCTCTTCGTCTTATCTCGGGAATTTCTGTCAACGAATTTTCAGCTCGCTGTCGAGAAGAGGGCAAGTCCAATTTCCTTTTGAGGAATTACGTATACACGGCAGCGGCCAGTTTCCGACAAGCCGATTTACCGTCAACTGGGCGCGAGGTATGATTCCGTAGCTCGTCCCCCTAATTGTCAAGCGTGCTTCCCGGCAGGTGTGCTGCCCCTACTGAACTACTGCCCTACTAAAGTACCGTTGCCACAAAAGTGCTCATATGCTACAAGGATTCAGTTTTCTTGAGGCCCCGATGGCGATTCGAGCACTCACCGCTGTGCTGGTCCTGATCACAGCAATAATCTTGGCTCCGCCAGCCCAAGTACCACAGCAGCCCTACACGAGGGAGCAAGTGCAAGCCATGGTGCACGGTGGCCTGGGGGACGAAACCGACGCTAAGGCCCTCGCGCAGCACGGCATCGATTTTGCCCCTACGGAAGAGTTTATCCAAAGCCTCAAAACCGCCGGCGCCAGTCAGTCCTTTATCGCCGCCCTGCGCGCGGCCAAGCACGCCCAATCCACAAATGCGGCGCACAAGCCGTTGAGCGAGGCTGAAGTCTTCGCTTACGTTGCGTGGGCTGTCCCCAGCCACAGGGTGGCGCTTTTGATCAAAAATCGCGACATAGATTTTGAGCCAACCACTGAGTGCCTCCAGCATATCAAGGTGGCGGGGAGTCCCGGCAGAGTGGTCCCCGCGGGGGATATCGAAGAGACAATCAACGCTTTGAAAAACGCGAAAGTGACCAAGCCAACAGCAGTCACCCCTACCCTCCAGGCGAAACGGGAAGAGATTCGGCGCCACGCTGTGCGTGCAGCCGAATTGATCGCCAGCGGGCGGCTCGATGCTGCCCATGCCGAGTATCAGGAGGCGCTCAAGGTAGATCCGCAGAACCCAGGTCCGCACATTGGCCTTGCCCAAACTTCTGGGTGGAGTGCCGACAGAGAAGATGCGCTCAAAGAGTATCAGGAGGCGATTCGTCTGGACCCCCAGGAAGCCGAACTGCGTGCTGCCTACGGTCGCGACCTGGGGATGCTGTGGGGCGATTGGGATGGAGTAATCACCGAGGAACGCGCGGCGCTTCGATTGAATCCCGATAACGATTGGGCGCACCTCAAGCTCGGGGAAGCCCTGGGGCAGAAGGGCGATGCGGACGGAGAGGTCAATGAAGACCGCGAAGCGGTGCGCTTGAACCCCAATGACCCCGGCGAACGTGTTGCTCTCGGCACAGCGCTCCAAGTCAAGGAAGACTTCAAGGGGGCAATCGTGGAATTCCACGAGGCGCTACGCCTGGACCCGACGATGGAAGGTGTACACACTAAACTGGGTATCGCACTGGGAGACAGCGGTGATTGGGATGGGGAGATTGCCGAGCAGCGCGAAGTACTCCGGCTGAACCTACGAGATGACGAAGCTCATCGCGGCCTGGGCATTGCGCTCGGAAACAAGGGCGATCTGGTAGCGGAGGAAGCCGAGATTCGCGAGGCGCTCCGCCTGAACCCAAATAACGAAAACGCGCACGCTACACTCGGATGGATATATATGCACCGGAAAGATTGGGACTCGTCAATTCGTGAGAGTCGCGAGGCCCTGAGGCTTAACCCGATGCAGAATTATGCGCGCCATAATCTGGAATCTGCACTCGGGCAGAAGGGCGATTTGGATGGAGCGATCGCTGTATGCCGCGAGGCGCTTCGCCGGAACCCGAACGACGATGACTCTCATGTCAACCTCGGTATGGCGCTTGCCACTGAGGGAAAAGCGGACGAGGGAATAAGAGAAGAACGAGAGGCGCTCCGCCTGAATCCCCAGAACAGCGATGCGCATGACTGCTTGGGCTCGATCCTTGCCGATAAGGGCGACTGGGACGGTGCGCTGCCGGAATTGCGGGAGGCAGTCCGTCTGGCCCCGCAGAATGCTGTGTCGCATTTTAATCTTGGTGCGGTGCTAGTGAAGAAGATCGATTGGGAGGGGGCCATCTCCGAGTTGCGTCAAGCGCTACGCTTGGACGCAAACCAGGGTGAAGCGCACCTTTACCTCGGAGAGGCGCTCAGCGGGAAGGGCGATTGGGACGGGGCCGCCGCTGAATTCAAAGAGGCACTGCGGCTGAACCCAACCGATGCGTATGCGCACGACGGCCTTGGCACAGCCTACCTTCGCAAGAGCGATTGGAACGCGGCCATCACCGAGTTGCGCGAGGCGCTGCGCTTGAATCCCAACCAAAGCGACGCCCACACCAATCTGGGATGGGCGCTGGGGAAAAAAGGCGATTGGGACGGAGACATCGCGGAACAGCGTGCGGCGATTCGTTTGAACCCCAACGATCCCAATCTTCACGGTGACCTGGGCCACGCACTTGCCCACAAGGGCGAGATTGAGGCCGCCCTGGCTGAGTGCAATGAGGCGCTGCGACTGAACCCACGGAGCGACGACGGCCATTTCTGCCTCGGCGCGGTGGCGGAAGGGAAGGGCGATCTTCAAGACGCTTTACAGGAGTACCGCAAGGCGCAGGATCTAAACCCGAACGAGCCGGAATACCGCCAAGCGTATGAACACCTCATGCGCCAGCAAAGCAAATAGACCTCGGCCAGCGTAATCCACCTGGTCGTATGACGGCCTTGCCGCGGAACTGCCTTGCCACTGCGCGACCAAGGAGGCCGCAGCCCGCCATAGTCCACTGCCCACAGCATATTGTTTACGGACGGGCCTGAGTAATCATCCAAGCTGGCGCGCTAAGATTCTTCTCCGCGTCTGACCGTCATCTGCGACAAATGCCGGCGGCCTTTTTCATCAAGCGCTTTCGAATGCCGAGATCAGTTTCGCCTCTCGTTTCCTGGCATGAGTTCGATTAGACGACAGGCCGCCTCTAAAGTCTTGCAGACGGAGCTAAGGGTAGTAAACGCCATTTCGAGCATGCTGTGGTCGAAAGCATTGAAGGGGATTATTAGGTTCGGCTCAGGGCTCGCCTCGGTCATATTTTGAGACTCATCATCAAAATGGGCTTCAATCGCATCCGCCTCGGAGAAAACTACCAAAACTGTCGGTAGGGGAGGATTACTATCCGAGAGTTGCTCGCCCATTTCATCTGTGAACTCTGGACGCTTAGCGGCTTCGGAGACCCGCCCGAGTTCGAGCGTACGTGCGATCAGCGCCCGCGCCTCGCTTCCCTTGGCTTGCGCTCCAATTTGGCGAAAGGTTCGCAAGCTGAGGGGCTTCTGCTTCATGCAAGTGGGAGTCGAGGCGGCCACATCAGCAATCTCGTATTGTTCCTCTTCGCCCTCCGCCCACTCTCGGAGCATCTCGACGCGATCCTCGGCGTCGCGATAATCGTAGACCCTTACCCACCTGTTGAGCGCCCCCGTGAACAGGTGATAAAAGGTTGCGGACAGGCGTGGGTGCTCGCACTCAAGCAGTTCGAGCGTTGGCCCGGTGACAACATAGGCGGCACTTTCGGGGTGGAGGATCAGATACAACTCCCGGCCGTCCGGGTCTGGCTCACCGCCATCGAAATACTCGTCCAAAACCTCACTTAATACCAAGCGGAGGCAAAAACGACGCTCAATGGTCCTACCCCCGTGGAGATCGATCCAGCGATTCAGTGTCGCCTGGATATATTCTGTGGGGTCGCGGCTTACTCTCTCCCAGTCGTTCGGATCGGCGATATCCAGTTCAACTAACGCTTGGGCCAAGCGAATCGTTGCCCGCTCACCGGCGTGAAAGCGATACCCAGTGGGAGCATGGTTCAGATGGGGAATGAGCAGTTGGCTCCCACTTGCCATTAGGTTACCGGCGGTAACAGCCCGGTTCGGGGAACATGCGATGTTGTGCTGTGGGTCAGTCGTTCGGCATCGGGTGCTCCGGCGAATAACGGTGCTGTCCGCTGCAGATGTATCCAACAAAGGCATACCCATCTCCGAATTATCACAAAGCAGTGCTGGCTCCTGCCGCGGCCTCGATCGCCGCAGCCACGTCGTCAGTCAACTCCTCGGCGCGCAGTAGGGCGCTATTGATACGAGCAACTTCAAGTTCGCGCGCGGCGACTTGGCCGGCCGGTTCGCCTCTGCTTTTGGCGGCAGCAAGTTCGCGCTGATGGCTGGCTAACATCCGGCGGAAGATTGGCACCGCGCTTTTCTTTGGCTGGGCATGCACGCAGCCCAGGCAGACCAGACCTTTGGGACAATGCTCGCCAGTGGGGAGCGCGCAAAGATGAGTGCCCATGTCGCGCATACTGCAACTCGCCTCGAAGGTGGACCATTCCTCAGCAGTTGGGTTTCTGAAGCTCTCTTCCCCATGGACGGCGTTATAAAGCCCACGCACCGTTTTCCGATATTCGTCGATCAACTGTTGGGGATAAAGCTTGGCATAGACCATCACTGTGTCCATTGTAGCGTGCCCGAGGAGAGCCTGGATGACGTGGACCGGCATGTTGTTATTAAGATGCTCGGAGGCAAAAACACGACGACAATCGTGTGGCCGCAACATCAGCGCTGTGCCATCAGACCTGCGAGCACCAGCACCGACTGAAACAGCTCTCAAGCGGTGGCCGATCGCGCTAGTGCTAATCGCGCTCGGATGCCCGGCCCCTTGAAGCAGGTATGGCGCTCGTGGGAGGACCTTCCTTTCATGGCGGTCCCATCCCTCACAGAATGGTACGGCGTCCGTCCGGTAAAAGCTCTTTACGTGCCGAATGACTTCGGCCAGCACTCGTCCCAGCCCGTCACCGATGGGAATCACACGGGCCCGATCATACTTTGAGGGCTTTACGTGCAGCATGTAATAGAGGCGCCCATCGCGCGTTCGACGCTTGAGGATATCCAGAGTGGTCAATTGGCTTGCTTCTTGGATCCTCAGACCGCTTTGGACCAGGAGCTCCAAAATGGCCCAGTTCCAAAAGGCACCTCTTTCCGCGGACCTAACATGACCATCAGAATCTACGCCAAGCGCCTTCGCCGCTTCCTGCCAACATTGGCGAGCGAAGGCACGCATTTTCGGCATTTCTCGCTCGAGTTCAAAAACTGTATTGGTAATTCGTGACACGGCGTCCCAGCGTGCCTTCTTGAACCCGGCTCCCATCAAATCATGCCGCGTCAACGGGACTATCGTCGGCGCTAGAGCCGCGAACGGGGAACCCGGTTCGCTTGCCCATCCACATATGTCGGCGAAAAAAGTCCTCACCGCAATTACCCAGGCGTGCGCGGTCTGTGTGTTGCCTTTACGCTGGAGCGTGTCCTCGATGAACGCGCGAGCATGAACCGGGAGCACTTGGCTGCAACTGCTGATTTCGGGGTACTGCGCGCTGATGAAACGCAAGAACTGGCTTAACGCCTGCACCTTGGTCCGTCGCGTGCTATAGGACTCGCTCACGCGGGCCGCATATGCGTCAAGATATAAGGCGCTGACAAGGCGGAATGGCTCCGGAACACCTCCTGCGACCACTAACTGGGAGGCTGTGAGCTGCCCGCGCCGTTTTGGACGACGGGGTGACCTACGCGGCGTCCGTACAAACACTCCCAACGCGCACAACGCGCAGTCGAGGACATCAGCGCCTACTGGATGTGGTAGGACCGATAAGTCTCCTTCCGTGATCTCGGTCAGCGCACTGTACCCCCGGACTAACAGGATGCGAAGCCCGTTCATAAGGGCGATACGCTTGCACTCCTTACTGCCTGACCAGCGCACGGATTCCAGAGTCCGGGCAAGCAACTGCCGCTGCTGGACGAGGGGATCGCTGTCGGGAAGGTGTCTAATCCAGTCCACCAGGCGCATACTAGAGATCCACTTCCCCGATGGCCGCACGTGTCGTGTCACAACGGCAATCCAAGCGCCAGCGCAAGTGCGCTGATCACCGTGGTTCGGAATCGCCATCCACTTTGACCACACTGTTTGCTCAAAGGCGGTCCATCTTTCCTGCAGAGTCCTCCCCTCGCATGTGTCCAGCGCATCGACAAAGAAGTGGAAAGCCCGCCTAAGGCGAGTTCTGTCATCGTCGTCGAACTGCTGTAGTAGAGCCAGGGCCGAAAGAAGACTTTTCAGCAATTCCGTCCGGTCATAAAGATGGTCGGGTTCCACAGATCGACAACAACTAGTCATGCTTCCCAGTGAGAGCGTCCCTGTCAGCATTCTGCTCTTCCCCTTTCGGCGATTGCGCCTGAGTTGCAACTTTCTCCAGTTCTTCGAGCGTGATCTCGTCGTATGGAAAGGCATACCGCTCTGGAAGGGCCTTCGCCGATACGCCTGAGATTTTTTGTTCCTTATCGAAGGTGGCTTTCACCGACGCAAGCGCGTCAACCATGGCGCTATGATCGAGGTGCATATACAAATCTGCCGTGGTGCTCAAATGGGCGTGACCGAGAATCTCTTGCGCTACTTTCAGGTTCCCAGTTGTATCCAGCACTCCCTGCGCCAGAGTGTGGCAAAACATATGGGCGTGGACCTTCAAGCCGATCTTCCGAGCGGTGTACCGCAACGATGATTCAAAGGCTGCATAGGTTAGCGGCTGGCCGCTACCCCTGCGCAGACCGAGCCAGGCCGCCGGCGTGCTCACGCTTGATGGCCGCTCGTGAGCCAGATATTTATGGAACAACGGCCAAAAGTCGTCAGTGATGGGTACTCGATGTTCATCACGAGTGCCCTTAAGCTGGACTGTGATCATCCCGTGGGCTCTGTCAAAGTCCGCAAGGGTCATCCCGAGGACCCCGTGCGTTCCCGCAATTTCGCTCCAGTCTCCAATCCGTTGCCCTGTCCGGAGAAGTAGGGTGAGGATGGCTTTATCTCGCCAAGAAATCGCAGCATTGATGAGTCGTTCTGCCAGCCCCGGGTCGAACTGCTTGGGGATTTTCTTAGGCACACGCCGGCGGAACTCTCCGGTTCTCCGTCGAAGGGGCAGATCTCGACCTCGCAGACGATGGCGCGTGCCGGTGCCAATGTCCTCCGTGGAAGCGGGGTTGGCATGTTGAAACCAAGCCCCGCTGCCTCGTTCCTCGTCCTGCCTGATCCGATATGCAAAATACGAGGCCAATACACTGAGGCGATGGTTTATGGTTCGGGGCTGCCGTTCTTCGCCAATAATTCTTTCGCGGCGAGCCCCATTGCCTTGGCCTTCCTTTTCAGCACGAACACATGCGCCACCCTTGGAACCCCTGCTGAAAAATCCGATGTACTGGCCGACCACGGTGCGGGTCACACCGTTGACGTCGATACCAGTCTCATTGAGCCATCCGAAAAAGTGCGCCAATCCTGTTGCGTACGAGCGGAGGGTGTAGCCCGAGCGTCCGCAGGTCATTAGGTGGGTCAAAAATTCATTGATTTCGACCGCAGGTAGACCGTCGGGTCCTCGAATCTGAAACGGAAGCCAGTTCTCTGACGTCCTTTCGACAGTATATGTAGGCATAGGTGCCATCATAACCGCCAGGAGTCCCTCCGTGGGGTCCGGGTTGCGGGCGGCTAACTCCAGTCGGGCTACGCCCTCCTTCCGTCAGCCGCCCACAACCGCTCCATTCGCAACACTCCCACCCAAGATTCTCGAATTCTCGAGATAACGTAACGAACGATGCGGAAATTGCATCCCCTTCAGCAAATACGGCCAGCAGACAGGGCAGGGGCGGATTGCAGTCGGACAGCCGCTCGCTGATGTCATCGTCAAGGTCGGGCCGCTTTACGCCGCGAGAGACGCCATCGAGGGCGATTACGGCATCCACCAACTTCCTTGCCACCGGGTCGTGGGTCTTGTCCTTGAGTTGAGCAAGTTCACTCTCATCCAGCACGGCCTGCCGCATGCACGGTGGAATGGAGCCGGCCACGTCGGGGAGTTCGTACTCGCCAGCATCCGGCTCCTGTGCGGCCCATTCCCGCAGCGTCTCTGCCCGTTCTTCGGCATCCCGCAAGTCGTAAATCCTAATCCAAGTATTGAGCGCTCCGACAAAGAGGTGGAAGAACGTCGCTGGGAGTTGCGGGTGGACGCTTTGCAGAAGCTTCAGCGTTGGCCCAAAGGTCGCACAGCCGCAGGTTGCTTCGGAAGGCTCGACGATGAGGAACAGTTGATTGGGCCTGGTTTCATCCCGCTCCGCCCAATCAGTGGGACTATTGGTAATCACGGCGGAAAGCAGGAAGCGGTGGCGAATGGCTGGGCCGCCATGCGCGTGAATCCAACGCTCAAGCGTTATCCTGATAAAGGACGTTGGGTCACGTTCCGCCCTTTTCCAATCTCCAGGGGCGGCAATATCCAGCTCCAGGAGAGCTTTGGCCAACATCACTGCCATGCGGTCATCGGCAACCAAGCGATGGACTACCGGCACGGTGCCAAACCGTGGCAGTACCAAGCCACTTCCCCGCGCCATCAACTTACCGGAGGTAGCCAGCCGGGCGGGGCGTCGAGTGGTGTGCGGTTGTTGGTGCGCGCGCTGGCCTCGACTGCGGCGACAAACAGGGTTGCCACGCTTTTCTGCTCGGGGCATCTCGCAAACCTCCCCACAAGTGTTTGGTAACGGGCGTGGCGGCCCTGGCGAAGTGTCTCAAGTTCCGCCAGGACCGCACGCTTCGTCACCTCCTTGCTTTTGGGATTTCGGCTCATCGGGTTACCCCTTCGAGCCGATGGCTCGCGTGAACTGATAGCGCAGCTTGTCTCCGACCGCCTCCGGCCCGGTGATTGCTGCCGTAGCGATGTCAGGATATTGATGTGCGTACAGAGTTCTGACGTCCTCCACCGAAAGCTTGGGGTCCGGGTCCGGAAGCCGCACGCCATTGAATTCGAAGATACGAGAAAGTACGTGGCTCTCCATTAGAGTGCAAGCCCTCCTTTCGATTGGGGTGAGGCGGGTTCGGGCGTGGTAGGTGGGAACAGCCCAAGCGTCACCGTCGATGCCGGAGAGGGTGCGGAGTCAGCAGAAAGTGGGGATACGGTGGAAGACGCTGATGCAGGCTCAACCGCGGTAGTCATGGGCGACTTCACGGTTGCCTTCTTGCGCTCCTCGGCCTTGCGCTTCGCTTCCTCTTGAGCTGCCTTGGCGGCAGCCTCCATAGTGGCCTTGGCTTCGGCCAGGGTGCTGGCGGTTTGCTGGTGGGTTTGGACGTAGCCGGCCAAATGCTTGCCGAGTTCGGCATCGAGTTCCTCGGGCGGGCCGGTATAGGTGAGCGGCGTGCTGAGAGCCGGATTGTCGTCGGCCTTTGCCAAAGCGGGAATGACATTGACGCGGAGTGTCTTGTCATCCACCTTGGCTACCGTGATGAGCACAGTGCGGCCGGCGACTAGCGGCATGAGTTCAACGAACATAGGACCTCCTTTTCGTGGCATTGGCGCCACGCGTGTTGTTAATTGGGATGAGGATTGGGTAGCGGGCCAGTCTGCGACAAGCGACACTCCCGGTCACAGGAACGGTACACCGACTACGACCAAGTAACGGGAGATTGCTGAACCCAGAGGGCGATGGAGAAAACACGTGCTGGGTAAGCCCTTACGTGAGATTATGCAGCGGGCGGTCCCCAGCAAGTGTGATTGTACGGGCTAGAGGGCGCACACTGGTCCGGTCATATCGGGTCGGTCGAGGTGGCAGTGAACGCGACAAAATCCGTGTTGATAGCGTCTTTGTTTCTCTGTTCTGTAAACGCCTTCGCTCAGTCGGTCGATAAGGAACCTGCCGCGGTCGTCGAGCTTGGGGCGGCTGCTGGTCGGAGCCTCAAAGACGGCGGTTCGAGCTTCGGGCCCACGGTCGCGGTTGAAGTTACGCCGATAGAAAAGTGGCTGGAACTCGAGGGTGGCGTTACGCGGCTTTTTGGTCGTCACTCGACAGAATGGGATACTGACCTTCTGTTCAAGAAGCCTTGGACGCTGTCCCGTAAAGCGGAGTTTATGTTCGGCGTTGGTCCGGAGTGGATTCATACGAGGGCAAACGGCGTTACAACGAACTCGGCCGGCGGTGAAGCCGTGCTCGATTTCATGTTTTGGCCCTCCAGGAGGCATCGATTCGGCTGGTATCTCGAACCGGGTTACGAATACGACTTTGGCCGAGGGCATGAGCAATCGGTGGGCATAAGCGGCGGTCTGCTGGTCGCAATCCCTTGACCGGACGGCCTGGCATCAGTAACTAGTCGTCGCCCAGCGATTACCGACGTGTCCGCTCCGGACGGCGTACTCGCAAGTAACCCACTCGGCTGCAAACGCCTATTCAGGAAACTGACCCATTGCCGAAGATTAAGTTGGTCGGGACGGGTAATCGAGGGGTGCCGACAATGACTTACGCCCGACGGCATGCCGCCCACACGCCATCCGGGTTTACTGTGGACGGTTCCAGGGAGAAACTCCAGCGTCGTAGTGACTCTAGACGCGTTCCCCTCACGTCATCGAACTCCAAGCAGGCCCGTTGATTATCCGTTCTCCTGCATGTATCCTGATGGCATGCGTGAGGGTACACATTCAGTCAAGCGCCGGTCGGAGCGTAGGCGGGTCCAAATGGCTGTGATTCTTGTGATAGAGGGTGAGGAGGCTGAATACCTCGCGAAAACCGTTGACCTCTCCTCTCACGGCTTGTGTCTGCAATCCGAAGCCACACTTGCCCTGGGCCAGCCTGTTGGCCTCCTCCTTGGTACCGAACCCACCTGCTTCGTGAAAGCGCACGTGGCTTGGGTAGGCAAGGCTGACTCGGCCCAAGCTGGTCAAGCAGGATTCGAATTCTTGGACCTCCTTCCAGAGCCAGAGTGCTGAAGTTCGAAGGGGTCGTACCCTGCCTTCTAATAGGATTCTCTATGCAGGAAGAGCGGCCTTAGTCGAAGGATTGCTGGCAGGACAGAACATCAAGAGACACTTCGACCAGGCAGGGATGGATTTACGGGGGGAATCCAGACTGGGCAGGACAAGTGGACCTGACAGTAAAGAATATGCTGACTCGACTAACCCGCCATAGCCTGACGGCCACGCTCGGAAACGATGTCAATCTTCAGGATGGGCTTGGACTGCGCTGTGTGTTCGTCACTTCCACAATTCCGTGTACGTCTATGCCGTACATTCCATCCGTGGGCGACAAACTCTCTACCGCAGGGGCATCTGCAAACCCACCAATCTTTACCCTTGGAAGGCTCCGCTCGCAGCACCGTTATGCCGGTAGTCTTAATCGTTCTCCCCAACATTAGGGCATCGCGTGGGTCCTGCCGCGTCGGTACGTTCCGGTGTGTCGAATCTGGCCTGTCGCCCGTTTTCTTCGATAACGCGTCACATTCCTCATTTTGGGAGCGAGGAATCCAGCAGCAGGTAATCTGCCATCCAAGCCCTTTCAGGTAGGCGAGCAGGTCTTTGGCTTCCATGGCGATTGAGCAATACAGTCCTTTGCGTATACGCCACCTACCATTGAGCTGGTTTATTACCAGCCTGGAATCCCCATGGATGGTGCCTCGTCCTGGCAGGCGAGTAGCGAGGTATTTCAATACATGGAGAACACCTGCGTATTCCGCCACGTTGTTGGACATGCTGCTGCCCTCACCAACAAAACCGTGCTCCCAGACCAGAACAGTACCATCTTGGTCTTTTACCATCGCTCCGTACGTGGCGGTTCCACCGGGATTGACCGGTTCGCAGGCTCCATCGAACCAGGCGAGGTATTCATCGCCGGTACCATGTACGATTGCGCCAGTCAGAGTGAATACCTGGGTGTGGAATACTTGTCGGTGCGTGAATGCCCCATCAATGGGTCAGGACGGGTTGCAGTCGCATAGGCACGGTCTCTTGGCATCAGAGGCAGGGGTAACCATGGAAGCTTGCTCTTCTTGTTGCCAAGGTTCGGTCTCTCGCAATCAAAGTGCCAGGTGCCTTCTCCGGCTCTCCAGAAGCATCGGAAGCCAGCAGGAATGGTCTTGTGGCAGTTCTTGCATTTACTCTGGTATTTGGTCCGTAGCGCCATCGGTTGCATGGCACACTCCTCCCAACCCAACCGGTCCGACCACTCTACCCTTACCAGCATCTTCCCGAATTCCACTATCGTAGCTCAAACTCCTAATCAACTTATTACAGATGCAGTATAAGTTCAGGTCATCAGCGTTACGAAGCGACCATCTTCGATGTATCGGGATGTGGCCTGTGCTGTCAGAGTTTGTGCTATCAACCCGATTGATTCTCTCTTGCCTGCTCTCCCCCTCAACCGGATACACGGGGGTCTTTTGGGATTTCCAATCCCAACTTCCCGTGTATGTTGACCCTGCCTGGTGGTTAGAGAGGTGGAGACTTACCCTGGAGAACCCCTACACCGTGTCTGTCGACTCGATGCTGACTACCAGTGGTATTCTGATAGCCACTCCTGAACCCGTTGCCTTGTCCTGCGTTACTTCGCAGTGTGCTAGGTCTTCTGGGCTGCTTGTGCGGAGCGATTGCTCCGATGGTGGAATATCCGCCACCGCGGTATTAACGGTATTATTGGTTACCAGAACCGCCGCAGGGGGCTTGCTAATGGGCAAGGGATACGGGGCGTGGTGTGGCAAATTGACCCGGAGCCGGTGAGCCGTCAGGCAATAAGCTCAGTGGGTCTACCTATCAGATGCATTATACCACAATAAAGGTTGTCTGCATATACAGATACGGTAGAGTACTAGCAAGAGAGAGCACGCTAGTGGCACATTGCCAAGTCACTGATTCCAGGGGAGATATAAGGTGCTAATGCCAAGTCGAACTGCTGCACGCATCCGACCTTCCCGTATTCCCCAGTTTCTCTGCCCTCGGGTAGAGGGGAGGCCGGTTAATGGACTAAAGATAGGCTGAGGGAGCCAGTGCCATGAGGGCTCGATTCGGGCCAAGAATCGGAGTGCGGGGCTGGCCTGTTCCGTGTCGCTCCCACGAAAGCAGGGATGGGGTCACATTTCGAGCAGGACTATTGTAGCGGCCTGCCCCATCCAGATTGAGGACGTGCGTTTGCCGTTCCCGAGGTCGCAGAATCGAGAAAGCGACTGTCCGCGATGGCCCGCCCAGGTTAATCTGAACTTGACGCGCGAGGGTTGCAGGCATATTGTGTGCAGGCAGGAATTAAGGCAAGACCGGAAAATCCGGCTGAGTATTACTTCCCCCCTTTGGGCCAAATCAAAATACGGGCGGCCAAATTACTCTTATGGAGGCTTCGAATGAGGCGAGTCAAAAGTATTGTGTGTCTTGGGGTCCTGTTTCTCTCCATTGGAATCGCGACGAGTCCCGCCCTCGGGGGTGACGACAAGAATCAAGCCAACTGGGACAAACTAAAACAATTGTCGGCAGGCCAGGAAATTCAGGTCGTGCAGAACGACTCCAAATCCAATCGGAGTAGTTTCCGCAGCGTAACCGACGAGGCCATTGTCGTGAGTACTGCGACCGGCGAACAAACAATAAGTCGGCCGAATGTGCTTCGGGTTTCCTCCAAAGGGAAACCTCACCGCATGCGGAATGCACTGGTCGGCGCCGGCATCGGGGCGGGCGCTGGGGCAGGGATTGGCGCGGCAATCGCAGGCTGCACCTCAGGCTGCTATGGTTTCACCCGCGGTAACGTGACGGGGGTAGTTTCTGCGGTCGGTGGGATTGTGGGCGCCATTGTCGGAGCGGTGGTCCCCACCGGCGGTTGGCACGAAATCTATCGCGCCCGCTAGAAGGACCGGCAGCAGGTTGATGGGTACCCGATTCCGCAACCGCCTATGTGTGGAACGACGGGCTGGCGCAGGCTCCTACTGTTTAGGTCGATGATTTCCCGTAGGGACTTATGGGAGCTGACGGCTCATCCCCGTCGGTCCACAGGGAGGGTCGACGCATCCTGCAAGAAGTAAAATGTGGGCACTGCTGACTACAACCGGTCAAAACGGAATCTGGTCTGTTGTCTCTCCCGGCTCGTTGAATGGGTTGTCGCCCTCATCGGCGGGCTCCGATGGCTTCGATGTTCCAACCGCCTTCGCACCGTCTCCGTTCTGGGGCGCACGGTCCAGAATCTGCATCTGGTTGGCCACGACTTCGATAGCCGTGCGCTTTTCGCCTTCAGGGCCTTTCCACTTTCGGGTCTGCAACCGACCTTCCAGGTAAATGTGTCTGCCTTTGTTCAGGTATTCGCCGCAAACCTCCGCCAGGCGGGCGAAGCAGACGATTTGAAACCACTCCACGCGCTCTCGGGGAGCGCCTGCTGGGTCTTTCCACCGCTCGTTGACCGCTAGGCTGAAAGTACAGACGGGCTTGCCTTGCTCGCTGAATTTAAGTTCCGGCGAATCCCCCAAAAACCCGATTAGCGTCACCCTGTTCACACATTGGCACACGAGTTGTGTCCTCCTTCCTCATCGAAGCGGAATTTGCGGCTAACGCGGTCACCCGCCAGAGCGTCCATCTGCGTGGCGAGTTCCGCCATCCCCTCACGCACGCGGGCGCGAATCAGCGGCATGTTCCGCAAGGCATCCGTGCTCACGCCCTCCAGCAAAGCTCGGGCCTTGTCAACTTGCTCCTTCAGCTCTTGGTCATCCACCACATTGCGCAAGTCGAACGTCCCCAGGAAGTCACGCAGCTTTTGCAGGGTTGATTCCCGCAGGCGCTGTGGCTTGCCGTCGGGCTGGTCGGCCAACCGGTCGCGGAGGTGGCTCACCAGTTCCAAGAGCGAAGCGCGCATCACTTGCTGGACTTCCGCGCAGGCTTCCGACATGGCCTGCACAGCCTTGTCGCGCTCCGTCTGGAACATGCGGGCGGAGATTTCCCTAAGCTGTTCCGGCACGCCGTAACTGACGTATTGCCAAGTGAAGGTAAAGCGAGAACGCACTTCCTCCACCGGGGGATAGTCAGCGGGGTTATGGAGCGTTCGCAGCCTTCCGGCGGCCTCTTGGCACAAGCGGGGGTAGGCAAAGAGGAACACTTCGACTAACACCCTGCGCCTCTCTCTGAACTCGCCCAGCTTTTCATCCACCGTCTCCAGCAACCCCAGCGGTAGAAGATGAATGCCAACCTCGAACGGCAGGCACGTATCGTAAAGAAAGCGGCGAACGTCACCATCGAGTGTGCGGATGGCTTGAAGCTCTGGCGAGTCGAGCAACGTTTTCGCCACCCGGATGAGCTCCTTATCGGCGTCCACTTCAACTTGGGATGAGCTAACCTTGCGACTGTTGCCCAGCAAGCCCAGGTGAAGTTTGATGAACACTGTCTTCCGGGCCAAATCCGTGCCTGGTTCCTGGACATCCAGGATTGGTAATGTTGTTGCCATTTCATCCTCCTTTGTTTAATGGGAATTGTTCAGATTGGAGTTCGGCTTGGGAGAAGTTCTGTGACGGGGCAAGGGCGAGGGAATTCCCACGCAATCCCTGCGCAGTTTGGAAAGGTTATAGTGGTGGAGCGTGTGCTTTCTGCAATCCTGAGTAAATGAGAACGCGGTCGGTGGAGAGTCGAATGAAGCTGCTGGCGCTCGGCATATCAACAAGATTTGGAGAAGATTTGGAGGGTCACCGCCTGGGAGCGGCGGCCACCGGCGACTACCTAGGCCTCTGGGCGCAGCGGTAGTTTCTGTGGCCTATTGCGTGCCGTGATACGGCGAGCGCACATAAAACATGTAACAGCGAGCGTGACTAAGCCTATCACTGTCCATTTTCCCCAGTGGAAGCCCGGACTCGGTTGAACTTTGAACTGATGTCCAAATCCGAAGACCTGATTGAATGGGACTGGAGCGAGGAAGAAGAGATAAAGTGGTAAACAGAGCAACGACGATGCAAGTCCGACCACCGCAGCAACCCGCGGATATACAAATGTTCCGAGAAGAGCGAGCAGGAAAAGAAGGATTCCAAAATCGGCCATCGAGAGCAGCGGGCCCGTAAGCCACCCTCCACTAAACTCCGTTCCGTCAAGGCCGTCTGTGATTTGCAATGCGAGGAGGAAGCACAGGAGATAACTGATTGCCTGCCACACCTGCGGCATCTCTGGCTTTTTCATTCAACGTCTCCGTGTGCGCGGGCAATTCGAGCCATCAACAATCCGTCTTGTTCATCGCTTTGGATTATCGCAATGTCGAGAGTGTGGCACAAGATTGCTGTCGATAACAGCCCTTCTAACCACCTGATGGGGCAAATGCCTGAAAAGAACGAGCAAACTTGAAATTGGCCAAACTGGCCCACTACGCTGACAAGGGTATTCAGACCTCTGATTTCGAGGGTGGCATGACGGTGAGCGGGCCGTCCAGGTCCCTCATGACACGTCGCCCCACCGCTGCTGATTGCTCCTCGTAGCGGTAGATGCCCGGCGTGGAGGCGCTGATGAACTTCCCAGATGCCATCTGGCGCAACGCCTTGATTTGCTCAGCCGCGGAACGTGACACGGGCACGATGTACCGCGATGCCTGGGCGAGAGTTATTCCCAACCGATGCGCCTTCCGACAGCACTCTTTAATCTCCGCACCGGTCCAGCCTTCGTCGTTCGGTAGCTCGCCCGACACGCCGTACTTCCTGAGGTAGATTCGCCAGATTGTCTCGCGCTCCTCCGCCGTGGGAAGGTCGAAGAAGAATGTACCCAGCGTAAAACGCCTACGTAGTTCGGGTGGTAAGCTCGCAATCGAATTACAAGTCGCAATAAACAGCATCCTCCCCTGCGATACCGCGTCAATAATCTGGAGCGCGGTGCGCAGCCGTTCGTTAGATGCGCCCACCAAAGAACTCTCCATGGCCGGTAAGTCAAAGGCAATCGTTGGAATTCCCGCCGTACCGCCCGTGGCCTTTGCGGCTGCGCTCTTAGCTGCCCCGGCCGGACCCACAAACACCAAACCATCGGCCTCACGGTCCTGCATGTAAGTGAGGATGGTCCCGGTCATCTCCGTCTTCACCCCAGAGAGGTCGGTGCCCGTTCCCGCAAAGGCTTTCTCAATCTCGTCAATGAATACGACAACGCGGGGAGGTTCGATGCCCGCAAGGACCGCCCGCAAGAAGCTCTTGACGTTCTCAACCCCGCCAATGTCATCGAAGGTCTCGCCACCTCGCCACACCGACAGGCCCGGTGTTTGCTCGATGATTTGGCGCTTGCGCTCCCAGAGGTCTTCGGTATTGAGTTGGCGTTTGACCAATGAAATCGCCAGTGCCTGTTCCGCCGGGAATGCCGCAAGGCCAATCAGGGCGTCTACCGCTTTAACAATCACCGGTCGCTCGGGCTCGCTCAAGTTGGCCGCGTTGAAGGTCTCCCGAACAATCTGCTCCAGGTGAGTTGTCGAAGGGAGAGGCTCATCGAGAATGAGAACGTCCTGACCCAATTCCTGCGGCAGTGTCGCGCCGGGCGCCCCAAGCAATACCAGCATCCGGCCCGTCGCCTTGAATGAATCTCGCAGGTCCCAAATCCCTTGCATCACTCCGGGGTCATTCCAGAAGCGGTGCGCATTCGAGTAGAGGAACAGCCCGTCATCGCAAAGCTGCTGGGCCAAAAACAGGGCATCCACCGGCCCAATCGTTGCAGCCTGGCGTTCGCCCAGCACGCGCGCCAGTTCGTCGCCGCTATCTCGGCCAATCGCATAGAGGCCGCGGACAATATCCCACCCGAGCAACGGTGGAATCTTGCGGCCTTGCCTGAGAGTCTCGGTGATGAAATGCGTGGTGCTGGCGGGGTCTGCCGTGCGTATGGCCACAAGCGGCGTCGAGACACAACGGGCGGCCTGGAACGCGGACGTAAACTCCTCCATAGACCGAATCATGTTCGTGCTCCTTTCGAGAAAGGACTTTTAAGCCCAGATTTCCGATTTGAACTCCACCGACGAACCTTCTGGCGTGCGCTGATATCCGTGTTTATGCGCGTTTGAATGCAGTGAGGATGCCCCGGATGTAGACAATTCCGGGACTAGATAGTCGTGTAGAGCTCAAACGACATGAGAGGATGGGCCGGCTTCCATATGATGGGGAGGACCACCCAGTTTTAGCCTGTACCGACGCCTCTTTATTTGACTTATGATTAGGACGCTCTTGATGGCAACCTAGGGCCTCTTGGTGCGCACATGACGCCGGTACCTGATGACCGTGTCCAACGAACGTATCGTGTTCGCGTAGCACTCTTCCTGGTCGGCAGTGTGCTGCTCGTTCTCCTGCTGAGCTTTCTTTACGAAGGCATTCAAACTCTTAATGCATTGGACCAAATCGAAAGCGAGCGAGACCGATGGCAGCGGCCATCCGACGTGGTCCAGGCACTGAATCTCCACGAAGGCAGCGTGGTGGTGGATTTCGGTTCTGGAGTTGGCTACTTCACGCTCAAGCTTTCTTCTCTGGTCGGCAAGAAGGGCGTCGTCGTAGCGGAGGACATTCGCCAGCAATCGTTGGTCGTCCTTCGGATTAGAGCGTTCCTACGAGACCAGCACAATCTCAAGACTATTCGCGGAGAAACGGATGACCCCCGACTACCCGCAGGATTTGCAGACGCGGTCTTGATAGCGAATACCTATCACGAATTAACAGCACCAAGGCTAATCCTGCATCACTTGGCCGACTCGTTGAAACCGGGCGGGCGTCTGGTCATTGTCGACCGAGGTCCGCGGTCCGGTGACGTGGAGTCTCGTGAGACGCAGACAGAACATCATGAACTGCGCCCAGATTTGGTTGAAACGGAAGTTCGCAGGGCAGGTTTTGAAATCATCAGCCGACAAGGTCGCTTCATTGACCGCCCAGCAGATGACCAAGTTTGGTGGCTGATTGTGACCCGCAAACTGTAAGCAATTCGGCACGCATGGAAACCGGGGCGGGCAACTTGAGAGAACCTCCGAGGAATACGCGAGCACAAAATCTCCGCGCCGAAAGACAAGCCTAGTTCGGCGTGCTCACAGCTACGGCGAACGTCAGTACGGAGTCGAGGATTTCTATTAAGGGGGGAAAGCAATGATGAAAACCGAAGGTGGGCCCTACCAGGGCAAGCCAAGGGTGGGGAATCCCGTGACTTCCACCCGACCGTCTTCATGGATGCTGACCTCAGTCAACTGCTCGTTGAAATCGGCAGGGCTGTAACGGTCGCTGAATAGCCGAAGAACCTGATTGCGACTGGTACGGAGCGGCAGGCTGCTTGGCTGACCCTGAATGAAATGCCCGAGGATGGCGAAGTCGAGGTAAGCACGGATTTCTTCCCAGAGACGTTTCCGGTGTTGTTCGGAAGAACCATCGCCCCAAATCCAATATTGACCCTGGGCGAGTTCGCGTTCCGTATAGCCGCTGAACATGCCGAAACTTAGCTCTGGCGCTTGCGGGCGAAGGCTGTCCATCAAACTGAGCAAGCTATCCGCTTGCTGCATGGGCTCGCCACCGGAAAAGGTTATGCCTTCCAATGTATATTCCTGGTACGCCCGCAACACTTCCTGAGCTACGGCATCAACCGTGAATTCGGCACCATGAAAAGGATGCGTTCGCGGGTTCCAACACCCAACACACCCGAATTTGCATCCCTGGAAAAACACCACGGCGCGTAGACCTGGCCCATTAGCACGGCTGGCGGGAACAAACGCATGAAGCAGCATCGCCGGCCTCCTTCAACGTTGGGCTTTCTCTTGCTGGATTTGCTGGCCGGTGTAAAAGGCAGGCTTCTTCCGCTCCACCTTTACGCTGTCTCCGCCACGGAAGTCCTCAAAGACCTTCTCACAGCTCTTTCCTGCAAAGCCGTCCAGGTCGAGGGTGGAATTCCCTCGCTCGTCGATGGTGACCGTAATCGTTTTCTCTTGCACAGTGATTTACCTCCGTGCGACAAATTGGAGCCGCACCTGCTGTCCTTCCGAGGTCTCGACCACTTCCCGGCCTTTCAAGGTGTAGCCCTTCGCCCGTGCCATGGCCAAGGTCTGCTTCTCTTTGTAGAGCTGCTGAACGCGGCCAAGCCACCTGGCTCCGTAGCCGCGGTACTCGTCGAGTTCATCCTTGACCATTGCGAACTGACCGTCCTGCTGGCGCGTAAACCCGATATCGCCATAGGCCCCGCGTAGGTGCTGGCGACGGATGATAATGTTCGCGGCCTTTGCCTCTTGTTCCGAGTAATACGAGTTCAGTTGCGCGCCATCGGGATGGACCTCAACCGCGAAGCCCATCTCTTTGAGAGCCTCCACGAGGTATTTCTCCTCGCGTAAGACCGTCTGATTGACGCTATATTTCGACATTCGATGCCTCCTTTCCATGTACCCCGGTTGTCGTAGGATTTAATGCAAATGCTTTCCTTACGAACACCCGCT
>Ga0326727_10005167_pt1 | contig 37744 bp, 28 predicted proteins | sample MB2enrmetagenome_FD_207643 | JGI IMG/M metagenome (GOLD analysis project Ga0326727, IMG submission 207643) | Lab enriched peat soil microbial communities from McLean, Ithaca, NY, United States - MB29MY | ecosystem: Environmental > Terrestrial > Soil > Wetlands > Peat | place: USA: New York... | reverse complement strand
GAAGATCTCCGTCATGGGTACGTTAGTTGTGTATTGCGCCCTCATGTAAGAGTATTTCGCCGGGTCCGCTCCCGTCTTAGGCTTCAGCGGCGCCCCGCGCACGTGCGTCAACCACTCCGGCCATACCAGCGGCGGAGCGGGCATGTCGTGATGGTCTGTGTTGAATTTGGCCGGGGGAAATTCCTGCTGATGCTGCCGCACCCGCTCCGCCCAGTCCGACGTAGCTTTGGAATTCGCCACACCGGTGCCCTTGCCTTTCGCCGTACCGGTAATGATCTCAATGTTGCCCGCGGCCGGCGCAGCTGCCGAAGCTGCATCCTTCACAACGCAGTCCACCTTCGCATTCGTTCCATCGCCTCCTTTGCGAACCTGGATCAGCAAATTGCATTCCTTCGCTTCAGCCCGAACCGACCAGCCCATGCCGTCGAAGTTCGCCTGAAACGTCAAGCCCTGGGCATCAAACAGCTTGCGATAGTGCTCCAGAACCTCGGACGGCTGCGCATCGACGCTATAGCTCGATTCGGCCATCGAGTCCGTCGACCGCAAATCCGGCGTCGCGCCGGGAAAGTTCTCAAGCCACGCCGGAAACGGAAAGGCCGCCTGCGAGAACGCCGGAGCCACTGCAAAAAGAACAAGAGCCAGTGCGATCGAACCAAGACACTTGGACACGGAATTCTAGCTCCTGGGTTGGCGCTGTTTCCCCAATCTAAAACCTTCTCGGCTGCTTCGCAAGGCAACATTTCCAAATCCCGTCGGCAACCGCAGCGATCACCCCTCACTTCCTCAATTATTTGATCTGCGAGTCATTTGACCCGCGCTTCAGTCCTCAACGCTGCGCGTGCAACCAGAGATGGTCAGTGAGAGGACGTGATTTGGCGCAAACATGAATCCAGGGAGAAAACGGGCCAAAACTGTTGCGAGTCGGCGAGGGATTGACTCAGAACCCTAGCTGAAGCGGAACACGATCCCGTTCACCGGGATATCGATCTCAAACAACAGATTCCGCGGACCGATATTCAGCTTCGATCCCTTCGGCTTCCTGAAGTACACAAGCCCCTCCGCAAAGCTTCCCTGGCGCAGAGTGCTCCGGCCTAGGTAAAGCTCGTCCGGGGTCACAGTTGAGCCGGGCAATGATCTGCTGTGCTTCTCCTCAAGCGCCTCCTCCCGCTCTCTTGTAGGCGCGTTCGGATCCTCATCGCTCATTCGTTGTGCCCGCGCCTGCCGGTCTTTGTCGTCCACTGGCCCCGGTGTGGAAGGCACTCCCGGCAACCCGGAATCTCCCTGCGAGCTGGCTGCAGCGATGCCCGATTCCTGTGTCACCGGGCGCACCTTGTGCTTATCCACCTCCGCTGCCTTGTCGTAGAACCCGAATCGCGTGTGCGCCGGATCGGAATACAACGCGGAGAATTCCTTCGGCTTCACCTCGACCTTGCCGGGGCCGGTCTGCCTCACAACAACGAATACGCGAAAGTCCCGGTCGCCCGTGCTGACGGGCAACCCGACGGCCACGCTCGTCCCGCCGTACACCGTCTGCAGCATCGGTCTGCCCTCGATCGTCACAACTCTGCAATGTTCCACATCGGCACGATCGAAAACGATCGTCTTAACCTCGCCGGAGACCTGTCCAACCACGGAAATAGAAGTCAGAAGCACGAATGCGATCCCCTTCATCTCCTTCGACCTCATGCACGAGCTAATGCGCCCACATTGTACGACCAAACGTGGCCGACCGGCTGGGGAATGCGAAGCGGCCCGTGAATGCGGCGTCGATCCGGATATTGCCCTCGTTCTTGAGTTCTGTCCGAATTGCAGTGACTCGAGCGGAATCCTGTCCTTCAAAGCCGGGAATGGTCGACCTGTTGTCTTCTTCCAGTCTTGGCCTCAGTTTTCAGTGTTTCAATTGCGGTGCCTCAGAAGTAGTTTTTCCGCATGTTCCCGGCGGTCGACTCCTTCTTGGTCTTTGTTCAATTGCGCTCATTTTCCTCGGTGCTGCCGTGTTTCACGCGCTGGAGGGTGCCGTCTCTGCCGTGCACCCGCTCGTTGTGGGTGGAGTTGGCAAAGGAGCAATTCCTCTCGATCGGCCTTGGAGCGCACAGGGACGCCGGGGCTACGTGGGATTCGCCTGGCACCGACGGCCTATCGTCATCAATCCCGCTTCAGACGCGCCTGACGGTGGCCGTTTCTCGCCGAACGGGGAGATCGTCCTCTCCGTCAATTCCCGATGCCGCGTGTGAAAGAAGAGATGTTCAGTGGGTAGAAGTCGATTGGTGCAGCAGCACAACGTCGCTATCGTTATGGGTACGAAGCAGGCCCAGTGTCTTGCCGTCCGGAGTCCAGTGAAAGTCTAAAATGTGATCCGTTTCAAACTCGGTGACGCGATGACCGGGTGAGCCGTCCACGGGCGATACCCATAGGGCGTACAAGCCATTCTCGCGAATCGGGTAGCCGATTGTCTTCCCGTCCGCGGTGTAGCGAATCTCTCCGACCGCGCGCGGATCGCGCGGGATCGTTGTCACCGGCTTCAGTGTCTCAAAATCCAGAATCTTAATGACGATCGCGCCCCCGGTCGTGGGCTGGGTTTGAAATGCCAGGTACTTTCCGTCCGGCGATACGTTGACGCAGCCGCAGGTGAGCAACGCCTCTGAAAGCTGCTTCGGTTCTCCCCCGTCCACGGGAACTCTCTTGGCCACAAATTTTCCTGAATCGAAGCTGGCGTAAACCAGCCATTTCCCGTCCGGCGAGCACATGGCCGGAGAGTCATCGGTGCCCGTCGTGAGCTGCTTCAGGTTCCCGCCCGCGGCGTCGGTTCGCCAGATATTCAGCGAATTGCCGCCGCCCCGTGACGCGGAAGCGAATATGATATAGCGTCCGTGATCGCAGGAGATCGGCTCGAAGGAAGGGATGTCATCGTGCAGGAGCGGCGCGCGACCGCTGCCGTCGGCGTTCATTTGAAAAACACCACCTTCCTGGTCCACGAGGAGTTTGCCGTCGGGTGTCCATCCGAACGAGTTGGCCGGCGGGCGGCTGCTGATGGTCACCGGCTTGCCAGCGCCTTTGGCATCGTAGGTTGCGGTTTGGAGAGCTGCGACGAATTGAGACTGCACGGTCGCAATGGTCTTGCCGTCCGCCGAGAGACTGATGTTCGGATAAGAATTGGTGTCATTGGTGATAGGCCGGTAAACGCCTTGCGGGTAGGAAAAAACGCCGATCTGATTGCGATTGAAGTTGGAATCGCGCGCGCCAACCACCACCAGGATGCCGCTTTGATCGGGCAGCCAGAGGGGAGAAACCAGGTACATGTCGGATTTCTTGAATGTCTTTTTCTCGCCTGTGGAAGGATCGAAAAGGTCCAGCGCGGACAAGGCGGATTGGTCGGCAAAGAACTCCACCGCCACAATCGTTTTTCCGTCGGGAGACCATGCCGGCGAGTACACGCGGGTGGTCTGCTTTGACAACAACTTCTCCCCCGAACCATCCGCGTTGGCGACGATAAGATCGCCTTCCCCTTCGTTTTGCTTATAGCGCATGAAGACGAAGCGCGCGCGGTCGGGTGAGAAGCTGATATTGCTGTCGATATCGTGGACAATGCGCTCGGCGCTCCCGCCGAGCACGGGCGCGCGGTACAAGCTGTATACGTCCTTTTCGGTCTTTTCATCCTTGATGAAATAGATCGAATTGCCGTCCGGTGAAAAATTCAGGCTGCGGTACCGGTCATCGGAAGGCGGAACGATTTGCGTGGTGCTCTTGGTGGGAATGTTTCTGAGCCACAGGCTTTGCTGGCCGCCTTCGCTTTGGACGTTCAGGATGTAGTTCCCATCGGGCGATATCGCCGCCAGCGAGGCCTTGCCCGTCTCGGTCACCGGGGTAACCGTGAAGCTCTCAAACCCCGCGGATTTCTTGCGTGAAAGATAGGAATAGATGCCGAAAGCTGCCGCCGCTACCAGCGCGAGCAGGAGTACCGACGCCAGAACCAGTTTTCCTTTGTGCTGGCCTGCCACTTGCCGCACCGAGGAACTGGATGTGGTTTGCACAGATGCAGATGCCGAAGGAACGGCTGGAGCCACCGCCGGCGTGGGGCCGGACAGAGCGGAGGCTCCGCTGCCGGATGCTTGCGAAGTGCTACCCGACGAGACCCGCCCCGACGAGTCGGTCTCCCGCCGCAGGCGTTTCAGGTCGGCACGAATCTCGGCAGCGACCTGGTAGCGCATCTCGCGGTCCTTTTCCAGCGCCTTCTCTAAAATCTCTTCCAGCTTGGGTGGAATTCCAGGATTGAGGCGCAATGCCGGGGGCGGAACGCGATTCAGGATGGCATCAAACATCACGCCGGTGGTGTCGCCGCGGAAGGGCATCACGCCCGTAGCCATTTCGTATAAGACCGTTCCGAACGAGAAAAGATCGCTGCGCGCATCGAGTTCTTTGCCGCGAACCTGCTCTGGTGACATGTAGGCGACCGTGCCCATGGCGGTCCCGGGGCTGGTCAACAACGCCACCGCATCGACTGTCGCGGCCGTCATCGTGCCCCCCGCGGCACTGGGCGCGCTGCCCACCTTTGCAGGCAGCAGTTTTGCCAGCCCGAAATCGAGAATTTTTGCGTGGCCGCGGCGAGTGACGAAGAGGTTCGCCGGCTTGATATCGCGATGAATAATCCCCTGGGAGTGCGCCGCATCCAGCGCGTCCGCGATTTCGATGGCAATATTGAGCAGCCGGTCCATCTCCAGCGGATGCCCGTTGATCAAGTGCTTCAACGTCGCACCGTCCAGAAATTCCATGGCGATGAACGCCCTGCCATCCTCTTCGCCAATGTCGTAGATGGTGCAAATGCTGGGGTGATTCAGCGCGGACGCGGCTTGTGCTTCCCGCTGAAAACGTCCCAGGGCCTGCTGGTCCCTGGCGACCTCATCGGGCAAGAACTTCAGCGCCACGAAGCGGTGCAGCCGGGTGTCCTCGGCTTTGTAAACCACACCCATGCCTCCGCCACCGAGGCTTTCAACGATGCGGTAGTGGGAGATAGTCTGGCCAAGCAGAGAGGCGGCGTCAGGCATGTATCCGCGATTCTAGTTTGCAGGTCGCGGCAAGTCAACGATTCCGAAGAAGCACGGCTACACTGAGCCCGGCATCCGGAGGTTACGGGGGCCCGCGACGATCACGTGCCTCTCGCCGGCGTCTGAGCGCACCGATCCGGCGATTCCGGCTGGGTTGCCGCCAATTCTGAAGTTACCCTCGTTCTTAAGTTCTGTCCGGATTGGCGGTCACTCGGGCCTAACAAGACAAAGGCAGTTGATTTCTCCTCTTATGAAGAACGCCGTTAAGCGCCTATACTTGATTCCACAATCATAAGGGCCACCGAACATACTGCACAGGCAACCTGTCCCGGGGCGTGAGCATGTCCATGATCGGCAAGACGGTCAGTCATTATCGCGTCAGCAGGCAAATTGGCCATGGAGGCATGGGCGAGGTATACCTCGCCGATGACCTCATCCTGAATCGCAAGGTCGCCCTCAAAGTCCTGCCTGAAGTCTTTAGGTCCGATCCCGACAGAAAGGGGCGCTTCGAGCGCGAGGCCCGGTTGCTGGCAGCGCTGAATCACCCCAACATCGTCACCATTTACGACATCGGACAGACCGATGACGCCACGTACATCGTGATGGAGTACGTGGCCGGCAAGACACTGTACGAGCTGATTCCCCACAAGGGGATGCGGCTGCCTGTGGTGCTTAAGCATGCCGTGCAGATTGCCGGCGCGCTGGCGCGTGCGCATGGCGCGGGAGTCATCCACCGGGACCTGAAGCCCTCGAATGTGATGGTGGACGAGCACGAGCAGGTAAAGGTTCTGGATTTCGGGCTGGCGAAGAGGGCCGAAGTGGTTGGAACGGAGGCGGAGACCGCGACCACGCTCACCGCGCCTTATACGGTGCTGGGAACGGTCGCCTACATGTCGCCGGAGCAGGCCGAAGGCGGGCACATCGATGCGCGGTCAGACATCTTCAGCTTCGGATCGCTGCTCTACGAGATGCTGACCGGCCAGCGGGCCTTTGCGGGCGACACGAGAGCTTCGACGATTGCGTTAATCCTGCGGGAAGACCCGAAGCCGCTCAGCCACGTGGTCGAAGGAGTGCCACGTGATGTGGAGAGGCTCGTCCGCCGCTGCCTGCGCAAGGACCCCGAGCAACGCTATCAGACGATGGCGGACCTCAAGGTCGCGCTCGAAGATCTGAAAGAGGATTTGGATTCCGGCGCGGTGGAGGGCGCTGCGGCGGTGGGAAAAAGGCGGAGGCGTTGGTGGCCGTGGGCTGCCGGCGTAGCGGCCGCGTTGTTATTAGCCGGGTTGATTTGGTTACCGCGCGAAGGAACTTCGCCCGCTGGCCTCACTCCCGTCCCCCTCATCGCCACCGGCAATTCATGCTGCCCCACCTTCTCGCCCGATGGAACGAAGGTGGCTTTTAGCTGGACTGGGGACCAGGATGCCAACGCGGAAGCGGCGGCGGGAAAGGCGCACTGGGAAATCTACGTGAAGCAGATCGGCGCCCCCGGCAACCCCGCCAGGCTGACCACGACTCCTGCGGGGATCCGCTTTGGAGCTATCGACTCCGCATGGTCCCCGGACGACCGCTGGATCGCTTATCGGCGCAGTCGGACCGACGAAGGGTCTGACCTCGTGGTCATCCCGCCCCTGGGCGGCCCGGAGCGCACGGTAGCTGACCTGTCGGGTACCGTCGAGGTCCCGGCGTGGACGCCGGACGGCAAATGGCTTGCGTTTCCTCAGAAGGAGTCGCCAATTACCTCCAGCATCTGGGCGATAGCTATTGACACGGGCGAGCGCCGCCGCCTGACCACATTCACGACAAATGCCGGCGGATCAGGGTTCAGTACAGGCGTATACGACCGTATTCTCGGTGATAGTGCGCCGTCCTTCTCGCCGGATGGCGGCAGCGTAGCGTTCTGGCGGCAGGTGAGCGACTCCGTGTTCCAACTCTGTGTTCAGTCCCTGACCAGGGATCTGCGGCCCGACGGTGAGGCGAAGATCGTTGCGAATCGCATACATGGAGAACCCGATGGTGGCCCCGTCTGGACGCCCGACGGCCGGGAACTCATATACTCGGCCGGTTACCCTAACTTTCTCTGGCGGGTCGCGGCTTCCGGATGGCAAGCTCCGCGGAAGCTGCCGTATCCAGCCGCTACGCTGCAGCCCGCGATGGCAAGCCGCCGGCTAGTCTACCCGTGGTATATCAACAACACCAACCTATGGCGTCTGGATGTCCGCACGGGAGTGCGGAAACCCCTTATTAGCTCTGCCTCTTCAGTATGGGGTAAGAATATTCACCCGCAGTTCTCGCCTGACGGCCGCAAGATCGCTTTCGACTCCGATCGGACCGGCGACAGAGAAGTCTGGATCTGCGATGCAGACGGCGAGAACTGTCAGCAGCTCACAAAGTTCGGCGGGCCCATCGGCGGAAATCCGCGCTGGTCACCCGATAGCCGGTGGATCGCCCTGGATTCCCGGGCATCGGGTAATCCCGAGATTTACGTGATAGCGGCGGACGGGGGCGCGCCGCGCCGCCTGACCACCAGCCCCTATAACAACATGATTCCGAGTTGGTCCCGCGACGGCCGGTGGATCTACTTCGCTTCCGACCGAAGCGGACGGTACGAAGTCTGGAAGATGTCCAGAGACGGCGGCGAAGCGATCCAGGTGACGCACGCGGGCGGTTTTGTGACCTTCGAGTCGCCGGATGGCAAGTATCTCTACTACACAAAACTCAATCAGGAGGGAACAACGCCACTTTTCAGAATGCCTGCCGGAGGTGGAGAGGAGGTTGTGGTCGTTCCCGCTGTCGGGTCCTGGGAATTCCTTTGCGTGACTTCGAAGGGCGTCTACTTCGTTCCTGAGGAGCGTGGTGCAAGAACCATTCGGTTTCTCGACGCTGCGAGCGGCAAAGTGCGCACGCTGGCAACGCCGGACCAGCCCCTCGAAGCCGGATTGGCCGTCTCGCCGGACGATGCCTCCGTGGTATGGTCTCAACGGGACCGTGAGACATACAACCTTATGCTGGTGGAGGGTTTCCGATGATTGCCTTCACCATTTCGCACCAGCTCAGAGATTCAGGCTCGGAACGCTGATGAGAATCTCCACTGAATGAACCTCGCCAAGAAGCATCCAATCGGCGTTCTGCCTGGATAAGAGCCACAGCAAGTCTCTCGTTGCCGTCCCGGCCGGGTTGCCGTCTATCCGGAAGGTGCCCCTCGCCAAACAGGCCGCCGCGCAGGGTGCGCGACCGGGTCTCAGAATCGAGATCCTTCGGCGAACTCAGGACCGCCTCGGGCTCTGGGCCACCCGAATTTGAGGCGGGACGAGAGCCGGCGTTCAATACCGCTGCACGAATTCCGGATCGACGGGATTCTCGAAAAGCGAGGCATCGCGGGTGACGATCGTCAGCCCCGATGGCGTGACGAAATAGCGGCGCTTGTCCTCAACTGGATCGTAGCCGATGACCGTGCCCTCGGGAATGTGCACGTCGCGGTCGATGATGGCGCGGCGGATGCGGCAGTGGCGGCCGATATTCACGTGCGAAAAGATGACACTCGCGTCCACATCGGAATACGAATTGACGCGGACGTCCTGGGAGAGAACGGAATTCGACACCGACGCGCCCGAGATAATGACGCCGGCGGTGATCACCGAGTTGATCGCCGAGCCGGTGCGCCCCGGTTCGCCAAAGACGAACTTGGCCGGCGGATACTGGCGCACGCGGGTGCGGATGGGCCAGCTCTTGTCATAGAGATTGAACGTCGGCGAAACCGAGCAGAGATCCATATTGGCGTCGTAGTAGGCGTCGAGCGTGCCCACGTCGCGCCAGTAGAGTGCCTGCTGCTTGTTCTCGTCGACGAAGCCGTAAGCCATCATCTTCCGCTTGCCCAGCAGGTTGGGCAGGATGTTGTGGCCGAAATCGTGTTTCGAGGCCGGATCTTCGGCATCGGCGATCAGCGCTTTCAGCAGTACTTCGGTTGAGAAGATGTATACGCCCATCGAGGCGTCAACGGCGTTGGGATTGAAAGGTGAACGGACGGCGGTGGTGACCGGTTTCTCCTCGAAACCGAGAATCTCGCCGTTTTTTGCCACCTCCACCACGCCAAACTGCTTGGTCTCGTCCGGAGCCACCGGCAGCGTGGCCAGCGTGACATCCGCCTTGGACTCTACGTGCTGCTCCAGCATGCGGCTGTAGTCCATCTTGTAGATCTGGTCGCCGGAGAGGACGATCACGTGCTTGGGCTGCTCGCTGCCGATGGAATAGATGTTCTGGTAGACGGCATCGGCGGTACCCATATACCAATTCGAGCCGGTGCGCTGCATGGGCGGCAGCAACTCGAAGAACTCGCCCAGTTCCTGGGCCATAATGCCGGTCCAGCCCTCGCGGATGTGGCGGTTGAGCGACAGCGCCTTGTACTGGGTGAGGATGTAAACCCTGCGCAGGCCGGAGTTGATGCAGTTGGAGAGGGTAATGTCGATGATCCGATAATGGCCGCCAAAGGGCACGGCCGGTTTGGCGCGATCGCGCGTGAGCGGAAAAAGCCGTTCGCCGGCTCCGCCCGCAAGCAACACCCCGAGTGTGTCTCTCATGTCCGTTTGACCCTGCTTTCGTCCTCGCAGCAATCCGGTGCTGTACTCCGTGCGGGGAATGCCACAATCCGGTACAGAATTTCTTCGGCGACGCCGCTCCCTGCAGCCTCACCGGACGGGTGGAGGATAACACACACAGAATGAATATGGCAGCCCGCAGGTTACCCAATTCTATGTGTTTGGCTGCCGGTAGCCGCAGCAGTGTGCTGGCGGGGGCCTGGCAGGCTATTGGGTGTCGTGTTCGGCGGCGTTCTCCCCTTCGCCTTCAACGGAGATGCGCAGGGAACGGAGAAAGTGGAGATCGTTGGGCGTGAAGGGGCCCTCCTCCCCGGTCTCTTCCCCGCCTGCTTCGGTGTCGGCTGCCTCCTTGGCCGTGACTTCGTTCAGCCCGATGGTCGCCTCCAGCATAAGCAGCACGTCGAAACCGTGGCGGCGGATGTCCTGCACGACCCCGGCGATCTGCTCGCTCTCAATGACCGACTCGTGGATGGCTTCGCCCAGTTGCTGAATCAGTTCGCGCAGTCGGGATGTCACTGGTACCTCCAGGAGCGGCGGCCTGCGCGAGCGAAAAGGCGCGGGAAGCGGCGTGGGATTCCTCTACCTTACTTCCGACGCCGTTCCGGGGCAACAGGAACCTGTCTGCATCCAAGAAAAGGTCGGCTGGCGAGTGTCGCTGCTACCATCATATCGAAGTGAAGCCTCACTCCATAGGACGCACTCTAGGCATCGGACTGCGTGTGGCCGCCCGCGTCGCCGGCCAACGCGCCAGCGCCAACGCAGCGGCGGAAGCCCAGGCCCCCGACAGTGCGGCCCCCGCCGGCGTGGGGGCGGGGCCTTCGCAGGTCGGCGCGGCCGCCCAGGTGCGCGCTAAAGGCCAGGCGGCCGGCCAAGCCGCAGCACGCACGACCGGGAACCTGGCGCGCGGCGTAGGCGGCTTTCTGCGCCCTTTCCGCCGCGTGGGCGGCATCCTGTGGCTTGAGGTGATGGGGGTTTTCTTCCTTGTGTTTGTGGTGGCCTTTGCGCCCACGCTGTGGCGCGTCCGGGCCAGCTACGCCCACGGCCCCGACCACCGCACCTTCCTGGTAACTGCCGCCGTGATGGCGCTTTTTCTCTACCTGGGAATCAGCTCGTTCTGGCGCGCGCGGCGCAGGTGAGCCAAGGTGCTCTAACCCGCTAGTTCTTGGCCGATTCGCTTCGACCAGGCCGGGAAATGGCCCAGATCAGCACGCCTGCGAACACCAGGCCGATGAGCACCAGGCCGGAGCCGCCGCCCCGTCCTCCGAAATGGAAAAACCCAAAGCGCGCCAGCGCCAGTGCATTTGTCGTCGCAGTCAACATCGAATCCCTCCGCAGGCGGACGTCGTCGCCCACTCCTTCATCCGTTGGAACCCGATCTTGAAGGCCAAGTTGCTCCGGCAGTTTCTTCCGCGAAAAAACCATCAGTGCTTACGCCACCAAGCCCTCGGCGCCAGCGCATAGTTCAACTGCACCAGCACGATGGCCGCGATGCTGACCCAGGTATTGATGACGCACAGCGCCGCGCCAGCCGCGTAAAGCGACTGCGCAACCATCACCCGCCGGCAGATGCTGCCGCGAATCTCTTCAGGAGTGTCGGCTTTAATGAGATTGGCATGCGTGGCATGGGCCCAGCTCCAATAGAGCATCGCTCCGGGCGCGAAGATATTCAGCCAGTAGATGCCCAGAGCCCCGCGATAGGTGATGAACTCCGCCAGCAGCCTCGTGGAAAGCGGCATCAGCGTGATGGTGAAAAGGAAGCCGAGATGAATCCAGGTCAGGTCACGCGTGCCTTCGCCGATGTGGTTGAGCTGGGTCTGCTGACCTGCCCAGAAGATGCCCAGGGTAAGAAAGCTCATGCCATAGGCGATCCATTGCGGCCCCAGCGCGCCCAGGGCCGCGAATAACTCGCCTTCTGAGTGCACTTTGGCCGCGGTGGGAATATGTAGGTCGAGCACCAGCAGCGTCATGGCCACGGCAAAGATGCCGTCGCTCAAAGCCGCCAGCCGTTCCAGGCTGCGGCCCTGAATCTGGTTGTAGAGATTAGGCATCGGCAACCTTCTACTTCAGCAGATCGAGAGCGATGGAGGTCATCGTGGTCACGCCGGCAGTGATGGCCGGGGAATACTGCGGGTAGAATAGCGCGGAATGCAGGCTGGGCAGCGGCACTCCGGTCTTGCGGCTTTCCTCCAGTTTCTGCGGGTCGGCCGCGCCCAGCCAGTACATCACTGCAGGAATCTGTCCGTCCAGCGAGAACAGGCCAACATCTTCGCTGCCCATGACCGCGCGACCCTCAAAGACGTGGTCCTTCCCCAGCGCGGTAATCGCGATGGCTCGGAGCCGCTCGTCCAGGGCGGGATCGTTGATGGTCGCCGGCGTGCTCTCGTTGATGGTCACGGTGGGCATGCGGTCCGAGGGGATGCCGTAGGCCTCCGCCAGCCCGTTGGCGGTGCGGCGAATAGCGGCCACAATCTGGTCGCGGACCGCCGGCGAGTACGTACGCAGAGTCAGTCCCATGGTCACTTCGTCGGGAATGATGTTGTTCTTGGTCCCGCCGTGAATGGTGCCGACGGTCAGCACCGCCGGCTGCTGCGGATCGACCTGGCGGCTCACGATAGTCTGGGCCACGAGCACAAACTCGGCGGCTAGCACAATGGGATCCTTGCCGGACTGCGGCGCGGAGCCATGGCCGCCGATGCCGCGCATGGTGACGGTGAGGCCGGTCGAACTGGCCAGCAACGGTCCGCCCTTGAACGCCACCGAGCCTGCCGGCACGTCCGGTGAATCGTGCTCCGACACCACAAAATCCGGCCGGCCGAAGCGCTCATACAAACTGTCCGCAAGCATTGCCCTGGCGCCCTGAATCAGCTCTTCCGCCGGCTGGCCGATCAGCACCAGCGTCCCGTGCCACTGGCTCTTGCGCGCGGCCATCTCGCGCGCCGTGCCCAGCAAGACTGTCATGTGCAGATCGTGGCCGCAGGCGTGCATCACGCCCACCTGCTGGCCCCGATCGTTGGTCGTTTTTACCGTGCTGGCATAGTCGAGGCCGGTCCTTTCCTTCACCGGCAGCGCATCGAGTTCGGTGCGCAGCAGCAGCCTCGGCCCCAGGCCGTTTTCCATCATGGCTACCACGCCAAAGGCACGCGAGCCGTCAGCGTACCGGCCCACTCGCTCGACGACGGTGTAGCCCAGCTTGCGCAATTCGCCGGCCACATAAGCCGCGGTTTGCACTTCATGCTGAGAAAGCTCCGGGCTGCGATGCAGGAGCTTATAGGTTTCGGTTAGGGCCGGCAACTGGCGCTCGACCGAGGTTGCCAGGTCGGACGGCGGCGCAGGGTTCTGCGCCGGAAGCAGCAGGGAGGCAGCCGCAACGGCGGCAACGGCGGCGAAACGCAACAGCATGGGGAAACCCTCCGGGCAAAGGCGGGACGATGGATTCATGCGCCAGCCTAACACACTGAATTCGGGCCTCTAAAGTCGATTGATTCTCTCGGGGAGGCAAGCAATTCATGCCGGCCCCAACCCCGGGGCAATCGTGGGATTCCGACTCGGTCAAAATTCCCGGGAACGAAATCGCAGGCGCCGACGTATTGCATTCCCATAGAAGTTGGAGTAGAGTTCTCCTATTGGTTGGCAAGAGGAGGAAGCAATGGGCGGTAAAGCCGATGTCTGGCAGGGCACTCTCGCGCTGATGGTGCTGCGCACGCTGGAAACCATGGGATCGCTGCACGGCTACGGGCTGGCGCGGCGCATCGAGCAGACCAGCGGCGATCTGTTGCAGTTGAACTACGGGACGCTCTATCCGGCGCTGCTCAAGCTGGAGCAGGAGGGATATATCCGCTCGCACTGGGGCACGTCGGAAAACAACCGCAAGGCCCGCTATTACGAACTGACCAAGGCCGGTCAGCGCCAGGTGAAGAAAGCCACAGAAGACTGGGAGCAGACCACCGCGATCCTGGCGCGCTTTCTTACCCGGGCCGAAGAGGCCTGAGGAGCTGTCATGCGCAAACTGCGAGCACTGATCCATCGTCTCCGCGGCTTGTTCCGTTCCCGCCGCGCCGAAGCCGAATTCACCGCCGAACTCGAGAGCCACGTCGAACTCGATGTCGATGCCGGCATCCGCGAAGGCCTTACGCCCGCCGAAGCCCGCCGCCAGGCTCTTATCCGTCTCGGCGGCGCGGAGCAAACCCGCCAGGCGTATCGCGAGAGGCGCACGTTGCCTTGGCTGGAGTGGCTGGGACGCGACGTGCGTTCCAGCCTTCGCACGCTCGCCAAGCATCCCGCCGCGACCGCCATTGCCATCCTCTCCATCGGCCTTGGCATTGGCGCCAACGCCACCATCTTCTCCATGGTCAGCCGCTTCCTGCTGCGCCCCGCGCCCGTCGGCGACCCGGTCACGCTGGTGGCGCTCATACCCAAGCGCGACAGCGATTCCTTTTCGTGGCCGCTCTATAACGATCTTCGCGAACAGGCAAAATCCTTCTCCGCCGTTGCGGCATATTTTCCCCTGGCGCCGGCCTCCGTGGGCGGGGATGGAGAGCCGGAACGCGTCTTCGGCGAGACGGTGACGACGAACTTCTTCGACGTGGCCCAACTGCGCATGACGGTTGGGCGCGGCTTTTTCAGCAGCGAAGACAAAGAGCCCGTGGTTGTGCTGAGCGCGGCATTGTGGCAACGCCGCTTCCACGGCGATCCGGCTATCGTAGGCAAGACAGCGACGCTTTCCGGCCATATCTTTACCGTGGTGGGCATCGCCCCTGCCGATTTCCATAGCGTCGACCAGATTCTCGACCCCCAGTTCTATGTGCCGCTCGGGAATACCGCCCACCTGCTCCCGGAGTTTTCCGACCTGACCAATGTGGCGGACCGAGACAAATCCTGGCTGACCGTCTTTGCCCGCCTGCGCCCCGGTGTGACGCGCGCGCAGGCTGCCGCCGAGTTGAATGCGCTGGCGCGACGGCTGGCGCTCAGCTATCCCAAGACCGACAAGGACGACGTCTTTTCGATGTACCAGGCGGGCGCGCTGCAGCCGGGCGCAAGCACCCCGACTCTGATCTTTCTTTCCGCGCTTACCGTAGTAGTGCTGCTGGTGCTGGCTATCGCTGGCGCCAACGTGGCCAACCTGCTCTTTGCCCAGGCTGCCGGCCGGCAGCGCGAGATGGCGGTGCGTCTGGCCCTGGGTGCCACGCGCGGCCGGCTGCGGCGGCAAATGCTCACCGAGAGCCTCCTGCTGGGGCTGGGCGGCGGTGTGCTGGGCGTGATTCTCTCGCTGTGGACAACGCGGGCGCTCTCCGCGCTCCACCTGCCCATTCCCATCCCACTCGATGTGCGCATTGGCGTGGATTGGCGCGTTCTTCTCTTCACCTTCGCGTTGAGCGTCCTCAGCGGGCTGCTGCTGGGAGTGGCCCCGGCGTGGGCAGCCTCGCGCCCGCGGCTTGCTAACGCGCTCAAGGGCGAAGACGCCCTCGCGCGCCCCGGCCGTCGCTGGACGCTGCGCAACTTCCTGACCGTCGCGCAGATCGCCATGTCGGTGATCCTGCTCTCCATGACCGGGCTCTTTCTGCGCAGCCTGCAAAGCGCCGCCAGCATCGACATCGGCTTTCGCCCGCGCGGCCTGCTCATGATGGCCGTCGACCCTGGTCTGCACGGCTATTCGCAGCAGCGCACGGTCGATTTTCTCCGCCAGTTGCGCGAGCGCACGGCGGCTCTGCCCGGCGTCGTCTCCGCGGCGTGCACCGACTATACGCCGCTGTCCATGGCTGGCCGCTCCGAGAACATGCACAAGGACAGCCCGGCCAACGCCAGTCAGTCCGATCCCAACGCCGATCTCTACATGGCTACGCCCGGCTACCTCGACGCCATGGGCATTCCGCTGCTCGCCGGCCGCGACTTTGGCGGCGAATCGCCGACGGGGCCGAGGACCGCCATCGTCAACCGCGCCTTCGTCGAGCGCGTATTTGGCGGCGCAAACCCCATCGGCCGGCATGTGGCCGACGGCAAAGTCACCTACGAAATCATCGGGGTGGCTGGCAACATCAAATCGCGCACCCTGGGCGAGGAGACTCATGCGGTGCTCTTCCGCTTACTCGATCAGAACATCGCCGACGAGCCCTCCTTCCTCGGCTACACCCTGATCGTCCGTACAGCAGGCGATCCCGCGGCCATGAAGGAGGCCGTGCGGCGGCAGATACACGCGCTCGATCCCACCATGGCCATCTTCAATGAAGAGACCATGGAAGAACACATTCGCGCCGCCTTTTTCCTGCCGCGCATGGCCGCCACGCTCTTCGGCGTCTTCGGCCTCATGGGCCTGGTCCTCGCTTCAGTCGGACTCTATGGAGTGATGAGCTACTCGGTCAGCCGGCGCACGCGCGAGATCGGCATTCGCATGGCCATGGGCGCGCAGCCGGGCACGGTGGAGCGCCTGGTCCTGCGCCAGGGGATGGTCCTCACGTTGATTGCGGTCGCGATGGGCTGGCCGGCGGCATGGATGCTTTCGAAGCTCGCGGCCAGTTTTCTCTATGGCATTCAACCGCACGACGCGATGACGTTTGCCACGGTTCCGGCCTTTCTGGCCCTCGTTGCTCTGGCGGCATGCTGGCTGCCGGCCCGCCGCGCCGCTCTCATCGATCCCATGAAAGCACTTCGCACCGAATAGGAGAAGCCATGCGGAAACTCAGAGCCCTCGTCTTTCGCCTTCGCGGCCTCATCGGGTCTCGCCGCGCCGCCGCCGACTTCGCCGCCGAACTTCAATCGCATATCGCGCAGGCAACAGACGACGGCATCCACTCCGGCCTCAGCCCGCTGGAAGCACGCCGCCAGGCGCTCATCCGCCTCGGTGGCGCGGAGCAGGTGCGGCAGGCTTACCGCGAGCGCGGAACGCTGCCTTGGCTTGAAACTCTGCTCCAGGATGTGCGCTACGGGCTGCGCATGATGGCGCGCAATCGCGGCTTCACGGCCGTGGCTGTTCTCACGCTGGCCATTGGCATCGGCGCCAGCGCGACGGCCTTCACATGGATCAATGCGGTGCTGCTGCAGCCGCTGGGCGGTGTCGCGGATCCCAATCGCCTGGTCACGCTGGAGTCAGTCACGCCCAACGATGGATGGGTACCTAATTCCTACCCCGACTACATCGACTTTCGCGATCGATTGAAGTTATTAGACGGAGTTGCCGTTACCAAGCCGGTGGCCTTCAGCGTGGGCAAGGAAGATCATGCAGAGCGCGTGTGGGGCGAGCTGGTCTCGGGCAATTTCTTTGCGGTGCTGGGCGTGCAGCCTGAAGCTGGGCGCCTGTTTCTTCCCGCGGAGTACGGCGACACGCCCGGCGCGTTTCCCATTGCAGTGATCAGCGACCGCTACTGGCGATCGCACTATGGCGCCGATCCCGGCATTATTGGCAAAACGATCCGCATCAACCAGCACGAGCTGACCGTCGTCGGCGTCGCGGCGCCCGCATTTCATGGATCGATCCCCGTGACGGCCTTCGACCTGTGGGTCCCATACATGCAGCAGCCGGTGTTGAATGGCGTGCGCGAATGGATGTTGCGCGACCGTCACAACCGCAACATGCTGGGCATTGCACGGCTCAAGCAGGGCGTGACCATCGACCAGGCGCGCGCCGAGCTTGCGGCGCTGGCCGGGCGCATGTCCATTGCCAATGCGGACGTGAGCGAAGGCATGAGCGCGACTCTGCTGCCGCTTTGGAAGTCGCCGCATGGGCCGCAGGGCCTGCTGGTGGCGCCGCTGCGCATCCTGATGGGCGTGTGCGTGCTGGTGCTGCTGATCGTGTGCGCCAACGTGGCCAATCTGCAACTGGCGCGGGCCACGGCGCGCGAAAAGGAATTTGGCGCGCGGCTGGCTCTTGGCGCGAGCCGTATGCGGCTTGCACGGCAAGTGCTGACGGAAAGCCTGCTGCTTACATTCACCGGTGCAGCGCTCGGAGTTGCCGCCACGCCATGGATGAGTCACGCGCTGCGCTATCTGATGCCGCCGGGACCCATCCAACAGCTGGTCGCCATGGATACGCGGCCCAATCTTGCGGTGCTGGCGTTCACCGTGGGCTTGTGCGTGTTTGCTGCGCTGGCCGCGGGCTTGGCGCCGGCATTGCAGGTGGGACGCCTCAACCTGAACGCGCGCATGAATGCCGGCGGACGCAGCGGCAGCGCGGGGAGCCGCAATCGCCTTCGTTCCGTGCTGGTCGCCTCCGAAGTGGCGCTGGCGCTGGTGGCGCTCATCGGCGCGGGCCTCTTTGCGCGCGGCTTTCAAACTACGATGCACATCGATCCCGGCTTCGATCCAGACCACGTGCTGCTGAGCCAGTTCTATCTCAACACCAACGGCTACAGCCTGCAGCAGCGCAAGGAATTCTGCCGCCGGCTGGCCGAGCGCATGTCGGTCGCGCCGGGCGTGACGGATGTGGCCTACTCCGATGGCGTGCCACTGGGCTTTGAGCCCAGCTGGTGGGAAGAGCTGAAGATTGAGGGTTACGCGCCCCGGCCCAACGAGAACATGAATATCTTCCGCAATGTCATCTCGCCGGGCTATCTGCCGCTGATGCACATTCCCATTTTGGAGGGCCGCAACTTCACCGAGGCGGACAACGAAGCCGACAGTGCGCCGTCGGTGATGATCGTCAACGAGGCCTTCGTGCAGCATTTTTTCGCCGGCCGCAGTCCCATCGGGGCGCGCGTGCATGGCTGGGGTGACTGGTTCCGCATCGTGGGCGTAGCGAAGGATTCGAAGTACCACTACCTGGGCGAACCGACGACGCCGTATTTCTATGTACCCTTCCGGCAAATCTATCGCGCCGATATGAATCTTGCCTTCTACGTGCGCGCGCACGGCGATCCGGACAACGTGCTGAGCACGCTGCGCGCGCAGACCCGCGCCCTCGATCCCAACGTGACGGTGTTTGACGCCGTGCCTCTCAAGGAATTCATCGGCGCATCGCTCTATCCGCAGAAGCTGGCAGCGAGCCTGATGGCGGTGCTGGGCAGCATCGCCGTGTTGCTGGCGGCGGTGGGCTTGTACAGCGTGATGGCCTACTGGGTGGCGCAGCGCACGCAGGAGATCGGCGTGCGCATGGCTCTGGGCGCGCAGCCGGGCCATGTGCTGCGCATGGTGGTGCGGCAGGGCCTGCTGCTCACCGCGGGCGGACTTGTGGCGGGAGCGGTGCTGGCGGTGGCGCTGGCGCGCAGCGTGGCTGCTCTGTCGTTTACCAACTCGGCGATGGGAACTGGCCCCAAGCTGATGGGCGGCAGCGCAACCGATCCGCTGATCTACATTGGCTCGGCGGCGTTCCTCTGTGTGCTGGCCGGGCTGGCAGCGTATCTGCCCGCGCGCCGCGCCGCCGCCATCGATCCAATGCAGGCGCTACGGATGGAGTAAGGTCGATCCGCTTTTGCTTGCCAGCGCATCGCTCCAATTATGTGAGAGGCCGGATGGTACACTCCGGCCACGGGGAGCGCCGCATGGGAGCAAGCAAAATCGAGTTTCGGCTGCGGGTGCCGGTCATGGTCGTGGTCATTTCGCTGGGCTTCTGGGCGCCATGGATCGAGGCCTGGGGCCGTTTGAGGGCAATTCCCGGGCGCATCTCCCTTCTGGAGTGGCTGGCGCTGGAACTCAGCCGCCTTGGCCTGTTGAGCTTCACGATGGCCACGCCCGCCGTGATTGGGTTGGCCTCATTGCTGGCCGCAGTGGCCGTTGTGTTGCGCGTATGGGGAACGGCCTACCTCGGGCCGGGAATCGTCAACCATGCCGAAATGAAAGCCGGCGCCGTATTGGCCGATGGCCCGTACCGGTACGTGCGCAATCCGCTTTATCTGGGCTCATGGTTCATGGTCGCCGCCATGGCCTTCCTCATGCCGGTTACAGGTGCGCTCTTTGTCATGGTGCTGGTGACTGTTTTTCTGCTGCGTCTGATTCTGGGCGAAGAGGCGTTTCTCGCCGCCCAGCTTGGTCAGCCCTACCAAGAATACCTGCACGCCGTTCCGCGCATCTTCCCGCGCCTGCGCAGCAATCTGCCGCGCACCGGCCGCGCGCCGCGCTGGGGCCATGCGGTGCTGGCGGAATTGAATCCCATCGGCGTCTTCATAACCCTGGCCGTCGTTTCGTGGAGTTTTAACAACTGGCTCATGGTGCGGTCGATCCTGATCAGCTTTGGCATCTCGCTGGTGGTGCGGGCGCTGATGCCGAGAACGGGAATGCCGGATAGCATTTAGGAATTGCCACCGCCGGAGGTACCACTATTGGGTCAGTTTCCTTGACGGCCTGCGTCGATAGGCGGACACTTGTATCGCCACTCCTACCAGCGGCCTTGAGGGCCCTTCCAATACGGACACACACAGGCCGCAGGCCGTGTGTGGCCGATGCGGGTGCGTATCACCCCGGAAGGGAAATCAAAAATGCAATCCATGCGTGCTTTCATGCAGAGGCTGGGTCTCCGGTCCCTGCCGGTGTGGGCGTTGTCCGTTTCCGTATCTCTGGGGGCGAGCCAGTTGCAAGTGGGCCAGACCGCGACGCCGAGCGGCGCGGTGGGAGTTCCATATTCCTTCACAGGGGTCGTGACCGTCAGCGGTGGAACCGCCCCTTATACCTACAGCGTGACATCCGGCTCGCTGCCCGCCGGGCTCAAGCTCACCGGAAACACTGTGAGCGGAACCCCGACCGCGGCCACCACGTTGCCCTATCCCACAATTACCGTCAAGGATTCAAGCTCACCCCAGCAAACCGGCAGCGCCCTTGTCACGCTGAATGTCTTCCCTGCCGGTTGCATCGTGATCATGACCAAGTCCCTGCCGGGCGGCACCATCGGACAGCCGTATCCAACGCAAACTCTGCAATCCAGCGGCGGCGTGAAGCCCATAACGTGGAGCATCCGCTCCGGCTCACTTCCTCCCGGGCTCACGCTCACAGGCAACACCATCGGCGGAACGCCCACGGGATACGCGTCAACCAACGGCTTCGATCTGCAGGCGAAAGATTCCAGCGGAAACTCCGGCGATAATACCGCCCAGATGCCGCTGAGCATCGCGATTCAGGCTGGATTGCAGATCACCAGCACCAGCTATCTGGTGGGTGGCGTGGTGGGCACGCCCTACTCGGCGCAGCTCACCTCCAGCGGCGGCACCGGCAATGTGACCTGGAAGCTGGCCAGCGGCAGTTCCCTGGTGTCAGGACTTTCGTTGAGTACCTCGGGCCTGGTCTCCGGGACCCCCACTGCCTCCACCAATGGGACCGGTACCTTCAGCGTGGTTGCCAAGGACTCGGCCAGTCCTGCGCACACGGCCACCGCGTCAATACACTACATCGTCAACCCCTCGAATGGCGGCTTCAAAGTCACCACTACCGGCACGCCTCTCGCCGCGCAATATAAAAGCTATTCTTTCCAGCTCACCTCCACGGGCGGCACCGGCGCGGTCACGTGGTCGATGACCAATTCAACCACTCTGCCTGCCGGGTTGAAGCTCGCGGCGAGCGGCCTCATCAGTGGAATGCCGACCGGCAACGGAGGCACTATGTTTTGGGTTCAGGCCAAGGACTCCTCGCCAACCCCGAAGACCGTCGACGCCTTCATGGCGATCGACGTCAGCCCCAACCCGCTCGTCATTACCACCGGCTCCTTCCCCGCGGGCGTCGAGGGAACGGCCTACTCTCAGCAGTTGTCTTCCAGCGGCGGCGATGGCGCGGTCACCTGGAAGCTGGCCACCGGCAGCTCGCTGGTTGCGGGCCTGCACCTGAGCGCGGCCGGCCTGGTCTCCGGCACTCCTACGGGTTCGACGCCAGGGCATGGCTCATTCAGCGTGGTCGCCACCGACTCGGCCAAGCCGCCTAACAGCGTGATGGGAAGCATCAACTACGTCATCAACCCCTCGAACGGTGGCTTCAAAGTCACCACCGATAACTTGTCGGGCGCCATTCTTGGCCAGAACTACTCAAAGCAACTGGCCAGCTCGGGCGGAACGGGCGCCGTCACCTGGACCGCGATCAGCGGGCCGAATGCGCAGGGACTGCCCACGGGGTTGACGCTGTCCCATGCGGGACTTATCGGCGGCAAACCCACAGCTCTCGGCAACTTCGCTTTCTGGGTGCAGGCCAAGGACTCGTCCCCAACGCCGAAGACTGTGAACGCTTATCTCGACATCATCGTCAATCCGCTGGGGCCGCCCACCATCGCCAACCTCAGTCCAAACACCGCGCAGGCCGGCGGTGCGGGCTTCACGCTAACGATCGATGGCACCAACTTCATAGCTGGCGCCAAGGCGGAGTGGAACGGCAACGCTCTAACAACCACCTACGTGAGTGCAACCGAGCTGACGGCTCCAGTGTCGGCCAGCATGATCGCGAACCCCGGTTCGGCCAACGTGACGGTGACTACTTCAGCGGGTACATCGGCCGGATTCAATTTCAGCATCGAACCCGGACAGGTTGCCCAATGCACCAACAACGGCAGCGGCAACGCCCGCTTCAAGGGCAGCTACGCCTTTCAGCTTTCGCAAATTGAGTTAAGCAGCGGCGACCTGAGCATGGTCATTGGCGTTTTCACCGCCGACGGAGCGGGGAAGATCACTGGCCAGTTCGACTCCAACCGGCCGGGCAGCTCCCATGGGGACGAAAGTGGCGATGTGACAGGCACTTACTCGGTGGGCGCCGACAATCGCGGCATGATGACGATGGCTGTTCCCAGCGGGGGGAGCTCGGGCGGAACAGAGGAAGTCAACTTCTGCTTTGCGCTGGACTCGTTCAACGGCGGCGCAGTTGCCGGGGCCGGGCACATGGTTGAGGACGATGCCAGCGGAATGGTGGCTTCCGGCGCGTTCTATGCGCAGGGCGGCACGAATTTCGGGGTTGGCTCCGCCAAGGGCAGTTGGGTCTTCGGGGCTCAGGGCGGCATGGAATCGGGGAACGGTCAAGTGGGCCGGGCCGGGGCGGCTTTTCTTCTGACCCTGAATGGCGCGGGAAATGTCACCGCAGGCGAAGCCGACGTCAGTCTCGACCAGTACTCCAAAACCAGCGGCCAACTGAGCAACACTTACATCCATCAGACGGGCATCACCGGCACCTACACATTGGCTTCCAGCGGGCGAGGAACGATGGCATTGATCGTCCCCAGCAGCGAACCGGGCGGCGGCACCTCCAACATCGTCTTCTACGTCGCCGGACCGAACCAGCTCGTGATGATGAATGCGGATCCCGGCGGCGAAAATGGCGGCCCTGTCATGTCCGGCATCGGATTTCTGCGCAACTCCTCAGCGACCTTCAACACCGCAACGCTGTCAGGAACCAGCATAAGCGTTGACAATGCGATCTCAAACTACGACAGCTCCCAACCCACCCGCTATGTCGAGGTCGGCATCTGGACCTGGGACGGCAAGGGTGGCTTTGACATGTCCGCCGATTCAAACGACGGTGGAAACGTCTCCCTGGCTGACAGCAACACGATGGGCGGAACTTATTCCGTCGACGCCAATGGCCGTGCCACGGTCACACCGTCCGGTAACAACGGGACCGCCTACATTTACCTGGTTGGCCCAAACCAGGCTTTTGGCGTGCTGAGCAATCTTGGCGTCGACTTCCTGTTCTTCGAGAACCAGACTGTGCCTGCGGGCGGTTTCACGCTGGATAATTTCAGCGGCAACTATTCGCTTGGTACCTATGGCTACAGCTTCGAACAGGAGAAGGCACAAAGCGGAGTGCTCTCATCCAGCGGCGGCGGCAGCATCACCGGAACAGCCGACGAAAACCAGGAAGGCAACGTCAAGGTAGACAAATCCGTCACGGGAACGTACACGGCCTCAACCACAGGCCGCTTCATCATCATGAATGGCTCCACTCCCGGCGATGCCATGTACCTCGTCTCGCCCGGCAAGGCTTACACCATCAACATCAGCGGCAGCACCTGGGAGGCGATCATGGAGATCGACCACCAGTAGCAAATTGCTCGTGCGTGAGCAGGCCTTCCGGGTTCATCTATCCCAGGACCCGGCTTCGCGCGGAGGAATTCAGTTCTACGGCGAGTGCCGCTTTCCCGCATGAACAAAGGGGAGAAGCCCATCGGCTTCTCCCCTTCGGTCCGCAGTCCGGAATGCTACTTCTTGGCGGGAGCGATTACGTCCTTGGCAGCCTTGGCTACGCGGAACTTGACCACGGTCTTGGCCTTGATCTTGATGGCCGCGCCGGTTTGAGGGTTGCGGCCGATGCGCGCTTTGCGCTCTGCCTTCACCAGGCGTCCGATGCCGGGGATGACGAAGACGCCGTTCTTCTTGGTTTCCTTGATGGCGGTTTCCGCCAGCAGATCGAGGAAAGCCGCGGATTGTTTGTTGGTAAGTTGCAGCTTCTCGGCCAGGTGCCGCGTCAGGGCGGTTTTGGTCAGTCCAGTTGCCATGCTTTGTTCTCCTTCTGGGCGTGCCCTCGGGGCAGCCGGTTGTTGCCTGGGTGTCCGACGCTCTTCGCGTACCGCATGGGGGGAGTGCGACCGAGGCAACGTTTGCACGAAACCCCTGTATTCATGCGGGTTCTTCAGAACCCTGTCGTTCGCTACCATGCGGCCTGAGGGTGGGTAAAGTCAACCGAAAAACCCAGATTTCCACAGTTTTCTCAGGAATTTGTGCCCTTTTTACCTATATTTGCCCGTGTTTCTGCCTTCTTCGCCCTTCCGCAAGCCCGGAAACGTGCATGAACACCGGCGCGTACGACAGTCGCGGCCCAGCGTTATTCGAGCCCGAAGAGCACCTTTTTGCGCGGAACCAGCGTGGCGGCAATGGGCGTATTCAGGGCATCCACAATGGGCGCGGCCAGCTTGAAATGGCGAATAATGGTGGCCGCGAGATCCGGCTCCAGCGCGGTCGCGGCGGGCAGCGTGGCGCTCAGTCCCCACTGCTTACATTTGATCAGGTCCATCGCGGGATGGTCGCAGGGAAATCCCTTCGGTGGCCTCGTCAGCGCCTCGCCTTCAAATTCCCTGAATGTCTTCTTCACCGCCGGTTTGTTGAGCAGTTTGCGGAACTCAGCGTGATGGTCGAGCAGCCAGTGGCGGATCGCGGCCAGTTGATCCTTCTCCGGCATGTAGGCGCCGGCGGCCACAATCACTTCTTTGGCGCTGATGTGGAAGTAGTAGCCCGCGCCGGAGGTCTTCTCCAAGCCCTGGTGCGACCACCACGCAGCCACATGCGTCTTGTAGGGCAGCTTGTTATTGCTGAAGCGCGTGTCGCGATAAATCCTGAAGAGAGACTTCTCCGCGGGTCGCACGTGGTTGGGCGCAAAGGTAGCCATGGCGTCGGTCACCTTGCGAATGATGGCCAGCATCGGCTCCTTCAGCTCGGCCTCAAAGATGGCCTTGCGCGGCGTGAACCATTCGCGGTCGTTATGCCGCGCCAGATTGCGCAGGAAGGCGAGCGCCTCGGGCCGAAGATACGGGTGCGCTCTGGATTCGGGCTTTGGCTTGACGGCCATAGCAATCAGTTTAACGAATCCACCAGACAATTGAATCCACAGCCAGCCAAGATGCGGGATAATTCGGTGAGGATTCCGCATGGCAGTACCCGTCAAGAAATTCGAGACTGCGCGCACTCGCCGCATCCGCGCCACCGAGCTGAATGTTCACGACGAGGACACGATCCGCAAAATTGAGGAGCATGGTTGCTGCGTCCTCTCCGTCGGAAGAAGTTGCGAATACGAACTAGGCTGGACCTATACGATCGGCGTTTTCGACACCTGCGGCAAGCCCGATCTGATCACTGTGGGGCTGCCATTTGAGACGGCGCACTCCTGTTTGAACGACGCGGTGGAGCGAGAACGCGAGGGGATCGATCTAACCAAAGGTCGGCAAAGCGACCTGATTGGGAATGTCGACTGCGAGTTTCGCCCTGTCGATCCAAAATGGGTAAAGCACTTGATGAATTGGGCGAACTGGTACTACGGCGGAACCGATTATCCGGTGCTGCAAGCGGTATACCCCGACCTCGAAAACCGCTTTCCTGAAGATGAGGGATTCAATCGGCGATTCGCGCAACCGCTGATGCAGCCCAGCGCCGCGATGGGTTCGATCGAGAGCGAATTCTGGGACTCGGTCGACGGTGTGGGTAAGTTCGCGGGATGGAAGTTCGCCGTTTCGCCGCATACGAGCGCGTACCTCTCCAAAGCCGTCAACGAGGGCGCGGAGGCGGTCACATTTGTCTTTCACGACGCCAGTGACGGCTCTTGGCAATTCATTGGCGACAGCCCCGTTTCTAAATGCGGCGGAGTCTTGGTTTGTCTTCACCATCCGATTGACAACGATCCATCGTTGGCCGAGCTTGCAGACCTTCCGCTCGGTTGGATTGCAGAACGCAAAGCGCCCGGGGAGCCTTGGGATCGCTATGATTGCGAAGCTGACGACGAAGAAACAGACCGCGAGGATTCTGAAACGGGTCCGGAGAGCTGATCATTAAGTCTTGAGAGCGACGTAGGTGCCGCAGGGGCACGAGGCCCGCGGCTAAAGCCGCTCTCGTGGCTTGCCTGATTCAGCGGCCTTAAGGCCGCTGCTCCCTCCGATTGGCAGATCAGATCGGGATTAGCGGATCTGGTCGCGGTTTGCAGATCGAATCGGAATTGTCAGATCAAATCGGGGTTGCCGGATCAGCTTGAGCGCGCCCGTCAGCTAGCCAGCGCTTCTTCTACGGCCTTGGGCCGGTGCGCGATGACGGTGAGGTAGGCGCGTGCGGCGCGGTCAGGACGGCGGCGTCCCTGCTCCCAGTCCTGCAAGGCGCGTGCATCCAACGCATAGCGCCGTGCAAACTCCGTGCGGGTGAGGCCCATGTCGATGCGGATCTTCCGAATTTCCAGCGCGGTAGATGGCTTAAAGGCGGTGACGCGAGCCGGCTTGGCTTTGCCTTGAGCAATGGCCACCGCCTCTTCCATCGATGCAATCAATTCGGCGCCAATTCCCTTACGCTTCATCGGTTCAACCTCCTGGCTTTTGCTTCTGCCTTCAGCTCTGCCGCCAGCGAAGACGCCAGCTTTCTCTCTGCGGGCGTCAGGTTCTCTTGCTCGTTTTTCCCGTAAAGGAATAGGGCAAGAAGCGGGTTTACTTCATCGAAAAAGTAGTAGATCACCCGTACGCCGCCTGACTTGCCCCTGCCCGGCAGGGCGTAGCGAAGCTTGCGCACCCCGCCTGTGCCGCGAATCTCATCGCCTGCTTTGTGATGCATCGACAGATAGAGAAGCAGGTCTTCGTGCTCTTCCTCTGTCAGGAGTTTCTGCGCTTTCCGCGCGAACACGCTCGTCTCAACCACGGTCGGGAGGAGGGCGCTCACGTTTTAATAGTGCGGCACTGCCGCATTTATGTCAAGCCCTTTGGAAATGCTTCTACCGGATCAGCTTCAACGCGCCGCGAAACAGCCCGTCAAAGTCGGCGCTGAGGGCTTTGTCTTTGGCGATGGCTTGTTCGATGGCGCGCTCGGCGGCGGGGCGCTGGTACCCGAGGTTGATCAGCGCGGAGAGCACATCTTCGGCTGCCGGGCCCTGCACAGAAGACGGTGTGGGCGCAACGGCGAAGTCGTCCAGCTTGTCTTTGAGCTCCACCACTAGCCGCTCAGCCAGCTTCTTCCCCACGCCGGGAATGCGCGTGAGCTGGGCATGATCCTGCCCCCGGATGGCCTGCACCGTGCGCTCCGTCGAGAGCCCGCTCAGGATCTTGATGGCCAGCTTGGGGCCGACGCCGCTCACGGTGATCAGGCGCTCAAAGAGCCGCTTCTCCTCGCGCTCGAGAAAGCCGAACAGAGCGATCTGATCTTCGCTGACCTGGGTATGGATGTGCAGCGCGGCCTCGTGGCCCACCGAGGGCAGCGCGGTGAACGTGGGCACGGAGATAGTGACGTCGTATCCCACCCCGGCCGCCTCGACGATAGCCTGGCCGGGCTGTTTATAGATGAGCTTGCCGCGCAGGTGAGCAATCATGGTGCCCTATTGTAGAATCCCCAGCCGCCTAGCCACGCGTTCCAGAGTTTCCAGCGCCTGATCGAGCTGCGCTTTCGTATGCTCGCTGGTCATAATGGCGCGGATGCGTGCTTTGCCTTCGGGCACGGTTGGGAAGGCAATGCCCGTGGCCATGACGCCCTCGTCAAACAGCGCGCGGCTGAAGTCCATGGCAGCGCGGCCCTCGCCCACAATGATGGGCGTAATGGGCGTCTCGGTGGCCGGTGTAGTGATGCCGCCAATGTTGAAGCCCACTCGCTTGAGCTCGCCCTGGAAGTAGCGCGTATTCGACCACAGTCGCTCGATGCGCTCCGGCTCCGCCTCCAGAATGTCGAACGCGGCGATGCACGTGGCGGCCACCGATGGCGGATGCGACGTGGAGAAGAGAAAGGGCCGCGCGCGATGGTAGAGGTAGTCGATCAGGTCCTTTGACCCGCAGACGTAGCCGCCTAGGGCGCCGATGGCCTTAGACAGCGTACCCACCTGCACATCCACGCGGCCGTGCATGCCGAAGTGGTCCACTGACCCGCGGCCGTTGCGGCCCAGCACGCCCGAGGCGTGAGCGTCGTCAACCATCATGATGGCGCCGTACTTCTCCGCCAGCGGAGCCAGCTTGTCCACTGGGCCAATGTCGCCATCCATCGAGAACACGCCATCGGTGATCACCAGCTTGTGGCCGGGCTCGCCGGAAACCTCTTTGAGCAGCTCTTCGCAGTGGGCCGCATCCTTATGCCGGAAGACCTTGATCTTGGCCCGCGAAAGCCGCGCGCCGTCGATGATGCTGGCGTGGTTCAGCTCATCGGAGAGGATGAAGTCGTCTTTTCCCAGGATGGCGCTCACCGTGCCCGCATTGGCCGCAAAGCCGCTCTGGAAGACCACGCAGGCCTCGACGTTTTTGAAGCGCGCGATCTTCTCTTCGAGGTCCATGTGGATGCGCATGGTGCCGGCGATGGTGCGCACCGCTCCGGAGCCGACCCCAAAGGCCCTGGTCGCGGCCAGCGCAGACTCAATCAGCCGCGGATCGTTGGCTAGGCCGAGATAGTTGTTGCTGGCCAGGTTGATGACCTGCTTCCCGTCGTAGTGGCAAACCGGCGCCTGTTGATCGTCGAGAATGCGCAATTTGAAATGGGTGCCCTTGGCGCGCAGGTCGTCTAGCGCGGCGGTCAGGTGGGCAAGTTGCGGGCGAACAGCGGTCTGGGACATGGCGTTTACCTCAAAGAAAGAGGATAGCGCGGATGGGTGCTGCCGATCATCGAACGCCATCACTGGCGCTTGGAGAGCCGCAATTGTGCGCGCTGCAGAGCGCCATTCCAACGGCGGCTGCGTCCAAGCAGAAGGTAGCCATGGCCCGGTCGCACCCAGGCCGGATACAATGGAACTCTACGCCGCTGCGAACTGTCGGCATGCGGTTCTTTCTTGAGATTTGGAGCAGGTGCACGTGAGAGGCATGAATTGCCGCGGTTTGCGGCTTGAGTTGGTTGCGGGACTGGGTATCGCGCTGGCGATGCCGGCGCTGGCAGCGGCCGCGGACACTGCACGGGGCCTGACTACGCAGACCACGCTGAGCGCCGAGAGCCGCGATCAGGGCGGGAGCACGCAGGCCGCTGTGGCCGTGACGGTGACCGGCGAGGATGGACTGCCCGTCTCCGGCGCGGTCGTGATCGAGGACCACGGCAGCCAACTGGCCGGCGCGGCGCTGAATGGCAACGGCGAGGCCAGGCTGCGGCTCGATCTGCCGGCCGGCGACCACTCCTTGCGCGCCGTCTACCAGGGCGACGCCACGCACCTGGGTTCGGTGTCTGAGCCATCCGCGGTGCATGCCTTGGCTACCCCCGTTCCCGACTTCAAGATCTCCATCAAGCCGGTCGCGCTCTCTCTCGCCGTGGGCGCATCGGGAACGGTGGTTGCTTCGGTTACCCCGGTGAATAGCTCCGCCCTGTCGGCGCCGATGTTTGTCACTCTCTCCTGCTCGGGGTTTCCGGATCAGTCCTCCTGCAGTTTTACCCCGGAAAACGTCGAGATTCTGCCCAATGCCACCATTCCCCTCACCAGCAACATGCTGGTGGTGACGCAACTGGGTTCGAGTTCCCTGAGGAACCCCGCGGCCCGTCAGCCCGCCCACCCGGTGGCCTGGGCGTTGCTGCTTCCTGGAGCGCTGGGCCTGATGGGACTGGCGTGGGGTAGCCGCCGTCGCGCCTGGCTCAGCCGTCTTTCGCTGCTGGTGCTGGTGGGCCTGGTTTCCATTCTGGGCGCCACCGCCTGCAACTCCCGCTATGACTATTTCAACCACGGCCCGCCGCCCAATCCGCCAACGCCCGCAGGCACTTACACCATCGATGTAACCGCGCAATCCAGCAACGGCATCACGGCTATCACGCACACTACGACACTGGCTCTGACGGTGCAGTAGGCCGCGCCGCACGCTTTCCAGTCAATCGACCCGCGCCGAGATGATAGAACGGTGTGCAGCGAAGTGATGGGCTTGAGAGTGCGCATGAGTTCCGGGAGATTGCCCTTCTCTCAAATTGTCGCAGGCGTATTGGCGACCTGCGGCCTGGCTGCCGGCGCGCAAACGGCGGATCAGGCCTGGCTGGACCGCCGTCTACACGATTCAAGATTCGCCTGGTTCCCGGTTCAAACCCTGAGCCAGAACACACTGGAGCAAACGGCCGCCAAAGAATTGAAGCTCGGCATCCTGCGCATGCGTGGCGCTGCCACGGCAGGTGATGTCAAAGCCACCGAGGACCGGATCATAATCGGCACCGCCGGAGAAGTTCGGAAAGCTTATCCGAGCGCCAAAATCCCCGAGCATCTATCCCCGGATGCCTACTGGATCGGCACGCTGCGTTCGCATCGCGGAACTGAGATTGTTGTTGCCGGCGGCGATGAGCGCGGCGCACTATACGGCTCTTTCGCGCTGCTGCGCCTCATCGCGGAGACAAATAGCGTTCCCAAAGCGCCCGTCCATTCGCACCCCGCCATGCCCATCCGCTGGGTCGACGAGTGGGACAACCCCGATGGCTCGATCGAGCGCGGCTACGCCGGCCGGTCGATTTTCTTTGAGGGTGGCAAAGTCCGCGACGACCTGACGCCTGTGTCTGAATACGCGCGCCTGCTGGCCTCCGTCGGCATCAACGGCTGCAACATCAACAACGTGAACGCGGCTCCGCAACTGCTCGACGCGGATCATTTGAAGCAACTGGCGCGCATCGCCGACGCCATGCGTCCATGGGGCGTGCGCATGGCTATGAGCGTAGACATCGCCAGTCCGCAAAAAATCGGCGGCCTGGCGACGTTTGACCCGCTCGATTCTGCGGTTAAGGCCTGGTGGACCGCCAAGGTTAATGAGATTTACACGCTGATTCCCGATTTTGCCGGATTTACGGTGAAGGCCGATTCGGAAGGTCAGGCCGGCCCATCGAGCTATGGGCGCACCCCGGCCGATGCAGCCAACCTGCTGGCAGGCGCGCTCCAGCCGCACGGCGGCGTGGTGCTCTATCGCGCCTTTGTCTACAACCATCATCTCGACTGGCGCGACCCCAAGGCCGACCGCGCCCGCGCCGCTTACGACATCTTCCACCCGCTCGATGGCCGGTTCGCCGCCAACGTCGTCGTCCAAACCAAGGAAGGCCCCATCGACTTCCAGGCGCGCGAGCCCGTGTCTCCGCTTTTTGCCGGCCTTGAGCACACCAGCCAGGCCATGGAGGTGCAGATCACGCAGGAGTACACCGGCCAGCAACGCCACCTGGTCTACCTCGCGCCCATGTGGAAGCAGGTGCTCGACTTCGATTTGCGCGCGGACGGAAGAGCAACGCCGGTGAAGGATATTGTTGCCGGGAAAGCCTTCGGCCAACCGCTGGGCGGCATGGTGGGCGTGGCCGGAGTGGGCCGCGATGCCTGGCTTGGTTCGCCGCTCGCCCTGGCCAATCTCTACGCTTTTGGCCGCCTGGCGTGGGATCCGAATCTCGCACCCGAGCATATCGCCGCAGAATGGACGCGACAGACGATGAGCAGCATTCCCGATGTCGTCGAGACCGTCGTGAAGATGCTCATGCAGTCGTGGCCTGCCTATGAGAATTACACTGGCCCGCTGGGCATGCAGACCCTGACCGACATTACCGGCAGCCATTACGGCCCCAACATCGAATCCAGCGAGCAGAACGGCTGGGGTCAGTGGCACCGCGCGGACAAGGACGGCGTGGGCATGGATCGCACAGTTGCCACAGGCACGGGCTACGCGGGCCAGTATCCGCCCGAGGTGGCGAAGATCTACGAGTCGGCATCTACCACGCCGGATGAGTTGCTGCTCTTCTTCCATCATGTGCCTTACACCTACAAGCTGCACTCGGGCAAGACGGTGATCCAGAACATCTACGACAGCCACTACGAGGGCGCTGCGCAGGCCGCGGCATTGGTCGACGAATGGGATTCGCTCAAAGGCCGCATCGACGGATCTCTTTATGAGCAAATGCGGGATCGGCTTGAATACCAGGCTGGCCACGCCATCGTATGGCGCGACGCCATTGTGCAGTACTTCCTCAAGCTGAGCGGTATTCCGGACGAGAAGGGTCGCGCCGGCCACTACCCCGGCCGCCTCGAAGCCGAAGACGCGCGGCTCAGCGGTTACAAGGTAACTGATGTAACTCCGTGGGAGGACGCGTCAGGTGGAAAGGCCGTCACCTGCGATCAAGCTGAACAAAACTCCGCGCGACACGCCTGCTCTGCCGAATGGACCTACTCCGGCGCGCCAGGTCGCTTCGATATCGCCGTCCAATACTTCGATCTCCAAGGTGGCGTGGCCAAATTCGCATTGGAAATCAACGGCAAGCTCGCCGCCTCATGGGCCGCCGACGCAATACTCCCTTCGCGCCGCCCAAATGGCGACAACTCCACGCGCCACACGGTCCGTGGCGTCAGCCTGAAGCCCGGCGACATCCTCCGCATCGAAGGGAATCCCGACGGTGCCGACCCCGCCGCGCTCGATTATATTGAAATCAGACCGGCACAATAGATAGGAAGCTTCGGTGCCTAAACTTGCCGAAGTAACACCTGGGGAGAATCAAACTCGATTCTTGTGATCGGGGCTTCCGGATGTGCTCTCCCCGACATGTTGAGGCACGCATGAACTCGTTTTCGACGGGCACAGACAACGCGAGTGCCATGGCGCTACAGAACGAGATGGCTGGCGGAGAGACGCTGCTTTGGGCGGGGAAGCCATTGCAGAGCGTCGTTTTCCACTCGTCCGACTTGTACGTGATTCCGTTCAGCCTGTTGTGGGGCGGCTTCGCGATATTTTGGGAATGGGGTGTAACCGTGTACTCAGGCTCAGCTGCGCACCCGGCTCCGTTTTTCTTTGAACTCTGGGGAGTTCCCTTCGTTTTATTGGGCCAATATATGATCTGGGGAAGGTTCCTGTTCGCAGCGTGGAAGAAATCGCGGACTTACTACGGAGTTACCAGCAAGCGCGTAATGGTCCTATCTATGGGCGCGTCCCGACACTTGTTTGAAGCTTATCTTCGCGATCTCGACTCCATCTCGATCACCACTAGCGCCAATGGGACGGGTTCGATCGAATTCGGTCCAGCAGGACAGTCGAGTCCGTCTGCTTTTTTCAGTTCACGCCGCGGCGGTCAGATGCCGTTGGACATCGATCTGAACCGGTTGGCGTTTCTCGACATTGCCGATGTGCGCGAGGTCTATCAATTGATCCAATCTCAGCGTGAGCGGCTTCACGAGTCCTAATTGCTGACCGGAGCCGGCCACGCGTTGTGGTCGCCGTCTGTGTTCCCTCCAGCCTCCATCACCGCTGGCTGGCCTCGCCAGCTTTCACACGCCGATTAAAGTCCTCCGACTTGCCGCGTGGCACGGTCAGCGCCTTCCACTCGCTGGCGTTCAGGTGCTTGGCCAGAAAGACAATCTGCCCGCAGTGATAGGCGTAATGAGACAACTGGCGATTGATGGCCTGCATCACGGAATGCGGCTCGCCGCGAATGGTCACCGTGCGCGCGAGGTCGGCCTCGGCCAGCGGCTCGAGCGCTGTGAACAGACAGGCCCAACCCTCTTCCCACGCCGCCAGCAGCGCCTCGCGCGTGGCCGGCGGGTCGACAAACTCTAGATCCCGTCTCCGGCTCGGCTTCTCTCCATCGCTGGTCAGAAAATCCGTCCAGCGCGAGAGCATGTTGCCCGACATATGTTTCGCGACGATGGCGATGGAGTTCGACTCCTCGTCCAGCACCGTGAGGAGATGCTCGTCGTCCAGTTGTTCCATCGCCCGTTCGGCCAGCTTCTTGTAGTGGCGGAACAACGCGAGCGAATCTTTGAGATACGAAGTCGTAAATTCGAGGGCCATGCACCTATTCTCGCTCCGCAGCAGGGTAATCTGGAAGCCTGACCAAGAGCTTCCCCAGGAGGATCATGGCTTCCCATAGCAAAGTCTCACGGCGTGGATTTTTGGGCGCGAGCGCGGCGACCGCTGCCGCTGTTGCCTTAAGCGGTACGCATAAGGCTCAAGCCGAGACAGGCGCCGCTCTGCCGCCGGCCATCGCTGCGCTGCCAGTGCTCTCCGGCCAGGCGCGGCCCTTCACGGTGGCCGAGCGCCTGCACCGCATTCAGAGAGCGAAAGAGCTGATGGCGGCTCTCAAGATCGATGCCATCGTGCTGGCCAACAGCACCACCTCCTCGGTCTACTTTGCCGGTCTGCGCCTGGATGGCGGCGAGCGCCTGTGGGCCCTGGTGATTCCCGCGCGCGCTAAGCCCTTCCTGGTGTGCCCTGCATTCGAGGAGGGCCGTGCGCGACAGATCCTGGATGCGGGCCCACTCGGCAAAGACGCAGAAGTGATCGCCTGGCAGGAGGACGAAAGCCCGTTCGTCGCGCTTGGCCAGGGCCTCAAGGACCGCGGCCTGTCTTCCGGCGTGATTGGCCTGGACGAGAACATGAAGTTTGTCTTCGCCGAAAGCATTCGCGCGGCCAACCCGCATCTCACTATCGTCAGCGCCTCGCCTATCACCGCCGGCTGCCGCATGATCAAGGACGCGCACGAGATCGAGTGCATGCGCCTGGCCTGCCGCGCCACGCTGCTGGTGTATCGCGCCGTGGCACAGTCGCTCGCGCCCGCCATGACCACTGCGAATGTGCACTCGATGATTGGCGCCGCCTACGCCCGCGTGGGCTTCAATGGCGAGGCGAGCCTGAACATCGACGAGTTCACCGCGCTGCCCCATGGCTCTCGCCAGCCGCAGACGCTGCGCGAAGGCAGCATCCTGATGCTCGACGACGGCTGCGAGGTGGAGGGCTACACCTCCGACATCACGCGCACCTTTGTGCTCGGCAAGGCAACCGACAAGATGAAACGCGTCTTCGACATCGTGCATCGCGCACAGGCCGCGGCAATCCAGGCCGCGCGTCCCGGCGTGCCTACCGCCGATGTGGACGCAGCCGCGCGCAAGATCATCGTGGATGCCGGCTTCGGGCCGGGGTACACCTACTTCCCGCACCGCCTCGGCCACGGCATCGGCATGGACATGCACGAGTGGCCCTACTTTGTTCGCAACAACATGTTCGGCTGGGACCTGGAACCCCGCCTCAAGGCCGGCATGGTGCTCAGCGATGAGCCGGGCATCTACATTCGCGGCGAGTTCGGCATCCGCCTCGAAGACGACTTGTGGATCGGCGAATCCGGCTCTGAACTGCTCACGCCGCAGAGCCCCTCGCTCGAGGATCCCTTTGGCAACTTCTCCTAGATAGCCAAAGCCGGGCGCCCCAGTCCTCGTCCGCCGCGGCGAATGAGACCTGGGAAATCTCTGCCCCATCCCCCTCCACCGAACGGACGATGCGCACCCAAGCCCGTTCTGCATTAAGATTGCCGAACGATGCATGCGCAGCGGCAAATGGGTGTGTGGGCGGCGACGGCTGTCGTCACCGGCGAGGCCATCTCGCTGGGCATCTTCCTTACACCAGCCGGCATGGCCAAGTCTCTCGGCTCACCCGCGCTGCTGGCCGCGGTGTGGTGCGGCATGGCGGTCATTACGCTGGCCGGCGCGCTGTGCTTCACCGAGCTGGCTATCCGCTTTCCCCAGGCAGGCGGAGAATATGTCTACCTGCGCCATGGTTTTGGACGCCGTGTGGCCTTTCTCTACGGATGGATGGCCGCCATGGTCATGTATCCCGGCGTAGCCGCCGCGCTGTGCGTCGGCATCGTTCCCTACATTCGGACGCTGTTTCCCGTACCGGCCTGGATCGTGCCGCCGATTCCGGCGCTTATCCTCCTGGCCCTGGGCGCCGTGAACTACGCCGGAACCCGCCTATCGAGCGGGGTAATGACTGCTCTCAACTGGCTCAAAGTGCCGGTGCTGGCTGCGCTGGTGGGCTGGGCGCTGGTTTCCGGCCATGCGGCAGCCTCAAATCTCGCGCCCCTCACCTTGCGCCGCGCCGGTTCCGATCCGCTTGGCGGCGCCATCGCGGGGGCCGCGATCAGCGCTTTTTTCTGCTTCGGCGGATGGTGGGAGGCGGGCAAGATCGCCGGCGAAGTACGCGACCCGCGCCGCACCCTGCCCATCGCTTTTACTGGCGGCGTGCTGATCGTGACCGCCATCTACCTGCTGGTCAGTTTTGCCTTTGTTGCTGTGGTGCCGATGGAGCAGATCCAGACCAACACGGCATTCGTGGCGCAATTCGGCCAGGCGCTCTTCGGAGCGGCCGGAGGGCGCGTGCTCTCAGCCTGCGTGTTGCTGTGTGTGCTGGGCGGCCTCATGGTGCTCAGCATGGCCGTGCCGCGCGTCACCTATGCATTGGCCCGCGAAGAAGCCCGCAGCGGCGACGGCGGTGAATCCCATGGCGGTCCGCTGGCATTCTTCGGCCGCCTGCATCCGCGCTTTGGCTCGCCGGCCAATGCCGTGCTGCTGCAGACTGGCGTGGCTCTCGTCGTCCTCGGTCTGGGCGCATTCGACCGCATCCTGGCCTTCATCATCTTCTCGGCGGTTGTGTTTCTGGCGCTCACCGTGGCCACGCTCTTCCGCGCCGCGGAGCCGGTGCGGCAATGGTGGTGTCCGCTGGCACCCATCGTTTTCCTCATCGGCAGCGGGTTGCTGGCCGCGATGCTGCTGATGCACAGCCCGTTGCCCTCGCTGCTGGGAGCGGCCGTGGTCCTGGCCGGGCTGCCCTTCCGCTGGCTGCTGGTGCGCGGGAAAGGCACCGCACCCGCCGCGGCAATAGAAACTTCGCTTTCCTAACTCCACGCTAACTCGGAGGTAACTTCATGCCCCACATCGCCCTCAACCCGGAACACTACGGCATTCGCGGCGCCATGGCCTTTCGTCCAGAAACCGCTCGCCCGCTCAATGCGCTGGTCGAAGTGCTGCTCACCGGCCCCAACACTCTCACGCCTGGTGAACGCGAGCTGATTGCCACTTACGTCTCCAGCCGCAACTGCACGCGATACTGCCACAGCATCCACGGCGCCATTGCCGCGGCTCACCTGGGCGACGAAGGGGTCGTTAAGCAGGTCAAGACCGACTTCATGCAGGCCGCTGTCAGTCCCAAGCTCAAGGCGCTGCTGGTCATCGCCGGCAAGGTGCAGCAGGATGGCAAGCTGGTAACTTCTGCCGATGTTGAAGCCGCGCGCGCCCAGGGCGCCACCGATCTTGAGATTCACGACACGGTGCTGATTGCCGCCGCCTTCTGCATGTATAACCGCTATGTCGACGGACTCGATACCATCCAGCCGGACGATGAGGCGATGTATCGCGAGCGCGGCAAGCGCGTTGCCCGCGATGGCTATGTCACCGTCAGCGAAGAGTACCTCAACGCACCCGCCGCACGCTAAGGAGAGTTATGCCGCATATCAACCTGCCCGAAGGCTTTCCCGGCATCAGCGCCGGTCTCACGTATCGTCCTGAAACCGCCAAACCCCTGCGCGACCTGGCGCATCTGCTGCTCCACGAACCTAACTCGCTCACTCCCGGCGAGCGCGAACTGATCGCGACTTATGTCTCGTCTAGGAACGACTGCCATTTCTGCCAGTCGAGCCATGGCGCCGCGGCTGCCTGCCACCTGGGCGATGCGTCGGTGGTCGAGCAGGTGAAGACCAACTTCGTGGCCGCGCAGGTTAGCGACAAGCTCAAGGCGCTGCTGGCCATTGCAGGTAAGGTGCAACAGGATGGCAA